>Ga0257127_1000044_pt1 | contig 118731 bp, 101 predicted proteins | sample SI060_135mmetaG_FD_190152 | JGI IMG/M metagenome (GOLD analysis project Ga0257127, IMG submission 190152) | Marine microbial communities from Saanich Inlet, British Columbia, Canada - SI060_135m | ecosystem: Environmental > Aquatic > Marine > Inlet | place: Canada: British Columbia | collected... | reverse complement strand
GAAGCGGTTAATATCCCGGTCATCATCGATGCCGGTGTCGGCACGGCCTCCGATGCCAGCCGCGCCATGGAACTGGGGGTTTCAGGAATCTTAATGAACACAGCCATTGCCGGTGCCAAAGACCCGCTCAAAATGTCGCTGGCTATGAAAATGGCAGTGGAGTGCGGCAGGATGGCTTATGAAGCCGGACGCATCCCGAAAAAACTTTATGCCTCAGCCAGCAGTCCGCTGGACGGCATGATTGACTTATGATATCGGTTCCTTTTAAGACAGCACAGGATCTGGATTTCCTGCGTGTTTACCTCATCACCGACCTTCAGCGTATCGGCAAAGACCGGTTCCTGAGCGCGGTGGAGGAAGCGCTTGAGGGCGGCGTGCGCGCTCTGCAAATCCGCGAAAAAGATTTGCACCCGCAAGACCTTTTGGCGCTGGCGATCGAAGTCAAAGCCATAACCGGGCGTTACAACGCCAAACTGTTCATCAATGACCGCGCCGATATTGCTGTCATGGCAGGGGCCGATGGTGTGCACCTGACGGAAACCAGCGTAGAAGCCGATGAGGTGAAAAATAATTTTCCCGACTTGATCGTTGGGGTCTCAACACATTCACTGGAAGGAGCGTGTCTTGCCGAAAAGCAGGAAGCGGATTTCATCACGTTCAGTCCGATTTACGAAACACCCTCGAAAGCCAATTACGGTCCGCCGCAAGGGTTGGACCTGCTCCAGCAAGTCACCCAGGCGGTGCGCTTGCCGGTACTGGCATTAGGGGGCATAACACTGCACCGCGTTCCCGAATGTCTGGAACAGGGGGCCTTCGGGGTCGCCGTGATTTCCGATATTTGGGACTCGACTCATATAAAACAACAATCATCTGAATATACGCAGAATTTTGGAGGAAACTCGTTATGACGCAATCAAAATCCAATGGCAACGGAAACCGTCACGGAGCAACCGATGAAAAGGTCGTGATATCCACCGATCCCATTTCCCCGAACTCTAAAAAAGTCTATGTCGCCGGAACCTTGCATAAAGATATCCAGGTGCCTTTTCGGGAAATCACCTTGTCTCCCTCGACCACAGTTTCTGGTAATGGTAATGGTGCTCACGCAGAAAATGATGAAAGCTCCATCCTCGTCTACGACACCTCGGGTCCTTACACCGATCCGGAAGTTAAAGTCGATATCCGCGAAGGGCTGAATCCCATCCGCCTGCCATGGATACAGGGCCGGGAGGATGTCGAGTATTACGATGGCAGAACGATCCTGCCTAAAGATAACGGCCATCGCGATGGAGAAAACGCCAATGCCGAACGGTTCCCCAAAACCCGTGACCGGGTTCTGCGCGCCAAGCCGGGACGTAATGTCACGCAAATGCATTACGCCAAAAAGGGGATCATCACTCCTGAAATGGAGTTCATCGCCATTCGTGAAAACCAGAAAAGAAAACAATGGGTCGAAGACAGCGAACGCGAACAACGGCTGACCGGAAATTCCTTCGGTGCCAACCTGCAGGCAGAAATTACTCCGGAGTTCGTACGCGACGAAGTGGCCCGGGGCCGAGCCATCATCCCGGCCAACATCAACCACCCGGAAGCGGAGCCAATGATCATCGGACGAAACTTTCTCGTCAAGATCAACTCCAATATCGGTAACTCTGCGGTCAGTTCCTCTATTGAGGAAGAAGTCGAGAAGATGGTCTGGTCGGCACGTTGCGGAGCCGACAATGTAATGGACCTTTCAACCGGGAAAAATATTCACACCACCCGCGAATGGATCTTGCGCAACTCGCCGGTACCCATCGGCACCGTGCCCATCTACCAGGCATTGGAAAAAGTCGATGGCAAGATCGAAGACCTCACCTGGGAAATTTACCGCGATACCCTGATCGAACAATGTGAGCAAGGGGTGGACTATTTCACCATTCATGCCGGAGTGTTACTGCGCTATGTACCAATGACGGCAAAACGGATGACCGGCATTGTCTCTCGAGGCGGTGCGATCATGGCGAAGTGGTGCCTCACTTATCATAAAGAAAACTTCCTCTATACCAACTTCGAGGAAATCTGCGAAATCATGAAAGCCTACGATGTTTCCTTTTCTTTGGGAGACGGACTGCGCCCCGGTTCCCTTGCCGATGCCAACGACGAAGCCCAGTTTGCCGAACTGGAAACTCTCGGTGAGTTGACGAAGATCGCCTGGAAACATGAAGTGCAAACCATGATCGAAGGTCCGGGTCATGTTCCCATGCATATGATCAAAGAAAATATGGATCGGCAATTGCTGGCTTGCGGCGAAGCGCCTTTCTATACGTTAGGCCCCTTGACCACCGACATCGCGCCGGGTTACGACCACATCACCAGTGGAATCGGTGCGGCGATGATCGGCTGGTACGGTACCGCCATGCTCTGCTACGTCACTCCCAAGGAACATCTGGGACTGCCCAACCGCGAAGATGTGAAGGAAGGCGTTATCACCTATAAGATCGCGGCGCACGCGGCGGATCTGGCGAAAGGCCATCCCGGCGCACGGGTTCGCGATGACGCGTTGAGCAAGGCCCGGTTCGAGTTTCGCTGGGAAGACCAGTTCAACCTGTCCCTTGATCCGGAAAAGGCTTTGCAGTTTCACGACGAGACCTTACCGAAAGATTCGGCGAAGGTGGCGCATTTCTGTTCCATGTGTGGTCCGCATTTCTGCTCGATGAAAATCACGCAGGATGTACGGGATTATGCCGAGCAAAAAGGTTTGGAGGAAAAACAGGCACTGGCAGAAGGCATGAGCGAAATGTCCGAATCCTTCAAAGAAAAAGGAAGTGAGATTTATACAAAAGCTGAATAGCCCGCTGGGCGACCGGCGAGCCGCCGGTGGCAAATGAAAAACTCCTCCCCTCGTGAGAGGGGAGGGGTATCACAGTATTGCGCTTGAGTATTCCGTCCGCCTTTCGGGTAGTGCAGTGCTGGCCCCACGCCCAGTGGTTAAATCCTCTTTTTTTCTAAGTACTTGACCAAATTGGCCGTAGGAATTACAATACCCACCATCTGATTTTTTAGGCGCGTAGCTCAGGGGTAGAGTATTTGCTTGACATGCAAGGGGTCGGCGGTTCGAAACCGCCCGTGCCTATTTTTTTTAAAGGCCTCAATGGCCTGAGTTGGGCATCATACCGGTGCGTATGATGCCTTTTCATATTCTGGACATCGTCCAGGGGAAATAAATTCAAAAAATGTCGAACAACTCGAACCAGATAGACTTGGAAACGCTTCGTCACAGTTGCGCTCATCTGATGGCGCAGGCGGTTCAGGAACTGTTCCCCGGAACCCAGGTCACCATTGGTCCGGTTATCGATGACGGATTCTATTACGATTTCTCTCGCGACAAAGCTTTCGTGCCTGAAGATTTGGAAAAAATCGAAAAGCGTATGAAAGAAATCTCCGCCCAAGATCTTAAGATTGTACGTAGCGAAATTCCCCGCGAAGAAGCGAAGAAAAAATTCGGCGACATGGGTGAGAAGTTCAAAGTTGAGATCATCGACTCCATCGATTCCGATGAACCCATTTCGGTTTACTCGCAGGGAGATTTTTCAGACCTCTGCCGCGGCCCGCATGTCGAGTCGACCAAGCAGATCAAGGCTTTCAAGCTTCTGCATACGTCTGCGGCTTATTGGCGTGGTGACGAACGCAATCCGGTTTTACAAAGAATTTATGGCACTGCCTGGAACACGGAGAAGGAACTTAGGGTCTACATAAAAAGGTTGGAGGAAGCCAAAAAGCGCGATCACCGCAAACTCGGAAAAGAACTCGACCTGTATTCGGTTTCGGATGAAATCGGGCCGGGGCTCATCCTCTGGCATCCGAAAGGCGCGCGCATCCGCCACCTGATGGAAGACTTCTGGAAAAAGGAACATTTCAAAAACGGTTACGAAATGGTCATCAGTCCGCACGCGGCGAAAGTCGACCTGTGGAAGACCAGCGGCCATACGGAGTTCTATAAAGAGAATATGTTTTCCAATATGGATATTGAGGGCAAGGAATATGTCATGAAGCCGATGAACTGCCCGTTCCATATTCAGATTTATAAAAACAAGTTGCGCAGTTACCGCGACCTGCCGGTACGATTTGCAGAACTTGGAACGGTTTATCGTTATGAACGCTCAGGCGTTCTGCACGGTTTACTCCGTGTGCGCGGGTTCACTCAGGATGACGCGCATCTGTTTTGCCGTCCTGCCCAGATTGAAGAGGAAATCACCAAGGTTCTCGAGTTGATCGTTTATGTTTTGCAATCGTTCGGGTTCTTCGAATACAAAATCTATTTGAGCACCAAGCCGGATAAATACGTTGGATCGGACGAGGGCTGGGAAAACGCCACCAAAGCTCTGGAAAACGCCTTGAATAACAAGAAGCTGGATTTTGAGGTCGATCCCGGCGAAGGGGTCTTTTACGGGCCTAAAATTGATATCAAAATCAAGGACAGCATAGGCCGCTACTGGCAGGTTTCGACGGTACAGGTGGATTTTAACCTTCCAGAACGCTTCGATATAAGCTATATTGAGGAAGACGGTCAACGCCATCAGCCAATCATGCTCCACCGCGCCTTAATGGGCTCGCTGGAGCGTTTTTTTGGTTGTCTGGTCGAGCATTATGCCGGGGCTTTCCCATTATGGCTGGCTCCGGTGCAGGTCGTCCTTTTACCCATAACCGACAATCATATGGGTTATGCGGATGAAGTGGCCCAACGGCTTGAAGAATTGGGCATTCGGGTAGAAAAAGACTTGCGAAATGAGAAGATTGGGTTCAAGATACGTGAGGCCCAATTACAGAAAATCCCTTATATGGTTGTTTTAGGGGATAAAGAGGTGGATTCTCAAACTCTGGCTGTGCGTAAACGGCGTTCCAAAGAAACCCGGACCCTCGATTTTGAGTCCTTTCTGGAAGAACTGCAGTCTGGTATAGATTCCCGGCTGATTGAATCTGAAAATTAAATTTTTTATAAAGGTTGGATTTAAATTAATAATAATAGTAAGAAGCAGCGCATTAATAAGATGATTCGGGTGCGGGAAGTCGCCGTGATTGATGATGATGGCGAGTCGATGGGCACTATCCCTACAGAGGAAGCCCTGAGCATGGCCCTCGACCGGAATATGGATCTTGTAGAAGTTTCCCCAAACTCCAACCCGCCTGTTTGTCGGATCATGGATTACGGCAAGCACAAGTACAAGGCCAGCAAAAAGGCGCACGAGGCTAAAAAGAAACAGAAAATCATTCACATGAAGGAAGTCAAGTTTCGGCCTAACACCGATCAACACGATTTTGATTTCAAGTTGAGGAATGTACAGCGGTTTTTGGAAAATGGTGACAAAGCCAAAGTGGTGATTTTCTTTAAGGGACGTGAGATTGTACATCGCGAATTTGGCATGAGGGTTCTGGAACGTGTTGCTGTGGCAACGGAAGAGACGGCGGTCATTGAGCAACAGGCCAAGCAGGAAGGGCGTACGCTGGTCATGATCCTGGCTCCAAAGAATACTAAAACCAAAAAAGGCGGAGTGCTTAAAGCGCAGCCGGTTGCCAAGCCAGCAGAAACGCCGGTAGCAGCACCAGCAGTAGCACCGGTTGCCAAGCCAGCAGAAGCGCCGGTAGCAGCACCAGCAGTAGCACCGGTTGCCAAGCCAGCAGAAGCGTCAGTAGAAACGCCGGCAGAAGCACCGGCAGAGATACCCGCTAAGGAACCTGGTACAGAATAAATAGAAACGGAGCGAACAATGCCAAAAATGAAAACCAATAGTGGTGCCGCGAAAAGGTTTCGCAGAACGGGTACCGGAAAAATTCGTCGGAACAGCGCTTTTACCAGCCATATTCTGACAACTAAAACAACCAAGAGAAAAAGAAACCTGCGAAAAGCCAGCATAATGGCAAAGGGAGACGCAAAACGCATTAAAGCTTTAATCCCTTAACCCTCAATATTGGGTCGTAGATTACTTTTACAAAATTTTAATATTTTAATTGGGCAAGCGTTAATTGGTTTGCCTCCCACAGTGGTGGGTTAGAAGGAGAATTTCAAAATGCCACGAGCAGTAAGCGGGACAGTTGCCCGAAAACGACGTAAAAAAATCTTAAAGCTAGCCAAAGGCTACCGCAGTGTGCGGAGCACCTGTTTCCGCAAAGCACGGGAAGCTGTTGAGCATGGTTTGTGCTACGCCTACCGTGATCGCAAAAATCGTAAGCGCGAGTTTCGTCGACTCTGGATTGCCCGGATCAACGCCGCAGTCCGAGCCGAAGGCATGAACTACAGCCAGTTCATGTATGGTCTGAAAAAAGCCTCCATTGAGCTCGACCGCAAGGTTCTCTCTGAAATGGCGATCCACAATGCAGACTCCTTCAAAACTCTGACCGAGACCGCCCGCGCTCAACTGGGCTAAGCGGAGAACCTCCGCTGGTGACAAATGAAAAACCCCTCCCTTTTACGGGGAGGAGCCATTACAGTATTACCCCTCCGGGGCACGAGAGTTGAGGAAAAATATCACGTGCGCTTGAGTGTTTTGTCCGCTATACGGGTAATGCAGTGCTGGCCCCACGCCGAGTGGCCCCTTGCTGAAAAATGATTGAAACCATCCAAAAGCACCGGCAAGATTTCGATTCCCGCATCTGTTCTACCTCCGTTGCGGAACCTCTCAAACAACTTCGTATAGATTTCCTAGGGAAAAAAGGCTGTGTCCAGGCCCTGATGAAAGAACTGCGTCAGGCCAGTCCGGAGGAGAAACGGCAACAGGGCAAGCTCATCAACGATTTTAAGCAGTACGTTGAAAACCAGCTTAAGGATAAGGAAGAAGAGCTGGGCAAATCCCCAAAAGGTCGGCCTTCAACAGGTGCGACGTTTGATACCACTTTGCCGGGCAGAAGAGAAATCCCCGGGACCCTGCACCCCGTTACTCAGGTGATGGAGGAAATCAAATCCATTTTTCTGGGATTGGGATTCCAAGTGGAAGAGGGTCCTGAAATTGAAACAGACTATTATAATTTTGAGGCCTTGAACATTCCCAAGGACCACCCTGCGCGGGATATGCAGGATACTTTTTATGTGGACGGAGAAGCGGTTTTGCGGACCCATACTTCGCCGGTACAGATTCATGTGATGGAAGATCGCGAACCGCCATTACGCATTATCGCTCCGGGAAAAGTTTATCGTTGCGATTCAGATGTCTCCCACACTCCCATGTTCCATCAAATCGAAGGGCTCATGGTAGATGAAAATGTTTCCTTCAGTCATCTCAAAGGCATCATGAGTATTTTTCTCCAGGAAGTGTTTGGCAAAAATACAAAAGTCCGGTTCCGTCCCAGCTTCTTTCCCTTCACCTGCCCCAGCGCGGAAGTCGATATTCAGTGCGTGATTTGTAGCGGAAAAGGGTGCCGGGTTTGTTCGCAAACAGGTTGGGTAGAAATTCTTGGGGCAGGCATGGTCGACCCGGCAGTATTCAAATTCGTTGATTACGATGCAGAAAAATGGACCGGATTCGCGTTTGGACTCGGCATCGAACGTATCTCTATGCTGAAATACGGCATCAACGACATCCGCCTGTTCTTCGAAAACGATCTACGCTTCCTCAAACAATTCTAGCAGGGCAGGCCCTGCAGCCAATGGGCTATCTTTTTTCTGCATTCTGACTGTGTCTCGGCCTAATAAGTTCTTGCCTCGCCCCACCCCCGGAAAACCTGGGAAGAAAACAGGAGCCCTGACAAATGAGCGAAAAATTCAAAAATAATTTGATCGGCGTTGCCATTTTAGTAGGCGGGATTGTTGCTATCAACCTCTGGCGGGGTCCACCAGATATGAGCATGCGCGACCAGTCCCTCAATGAGATGGTACACACCAGTCTGACAAGATTCCACTACGCATGCCAGCAACTCTGGGGTGACCGGGGACCGCAGGAAAACTGCACTAAGGAATCCCTTTCGGAAATATTGCGCAACACCTTCGATCTACCCGGAATCAGTATCAGTGGAGATGGCAACCAGGAAGACTGGCAGGCCACCGCCCACCACGACATCCTCCCAGACCAGATTTTTATCATTGACGCATCGGGAGCCGTCAGCAAACTGGACTGACCCCCGACCGATTTCATGGTACACAATAGTCCCAGCCCTCAAGCCTGAGTAACTACCGGTATATAGAAACTACTATTTGGCACGGAGATTGCTTTTTTATAAAGCAACTGATAATCCTTTTCCCAATAAAGTGTGATTTCTCATGAATTTTCTGACACCGATGCCAGGTTGTTTCATCCAGTCTACTGATTTTATTAGAGTTGTTCCTGTCATTTTGGGTTCGTCTGTGTTGGCCGGAAAGACTTTGTTAAGCCGGGGGATTTTGTAATGACTTTCGGAGTGTTAACTATTTTGCTCGGAGTGGTCATTTTTGTAGTCACTAAACTCACCCCGACAAAACCTGAAGAGCCAGCCCAGGCAGAAAAAATTGACCCAAATTCTACAGGCAAATCTGTAGACAAACCTGAACAAACCCAAAAAAAGAGGGAAACTCCAGAGAGCCTTGCCCGCTGGGTTTTGAAAACGGAAAAATCAAAAACCGAATTGAAAGAGAAGTTATGTCTGGCGCCTCTTTCCACCGATTTAAAAGTTTTACTCGGCCGCGATAAAGTCCTCGTTGAACTTTTCAACGCCATCCATAAAGGAAGTACGTTTCTTGCGTTGTACGGTAGATCTGGCGTAGGAAAAACGGCTTTGGCGCTGGAGGTGGTAAGAAAATACAAATACAACTTCCAAAATATTAAATTATATCTGAGTTTTGGCGGGGAAGGAGAGAACGCGCTTTCTACCAGGGATGCCATGATACAAATCATTCTCTCATTCCGGCCGACGGTGCGCATCCCTGAAAATATGACCCAACTCAGAAGGGTATACCGGCGTATTATGGCCAGACATCAGGGCGTTCTCGTTCTGGACAACGTGACTTCAATCGATCAGGTTAAAGAACTGAAACCCGCCAGATCTAGTTCCTGGTTGTTGATCATTACAGCCGAGAAGAGGCTGGAGCTAAGCGCGGCTTATTATGTTGAGGTAGAACCACTAGAGGTTGAATTTGCCCAGGAGTTTTTGGTCAGTCGCTCGCTCAGGCTAAAACCCCGGTCCAGGGAAATCGCCAAACTATGCCGAGGCCTTCCCCTGACCCTTGAAATGTGCGGCCAATTCCTGTCCGCAAAAACAAAAATGCCTCCAGAAGATTTTGTCAACCTGTTCCGCAAATACCGGAGCAATTCTTTTCTGGAAAAGGTTGATGACTATGAAGAATCACTGCTCGCCTCGTTCAAGGTGATTTATAATTCCTTAAAAGATAAAGAGCAAATAGTTTTCAGCCAGTTAGCGGTCTTTCCCGGCTCCTTCGATGCGGTAGCTGCCTCTCAGGTTTGTGAAGAAAACGGGAATTGTTTAAAATCACTCGCTCAATTTGGGCTGGTCAAAGTCAATCCTGTCACCAAGCGTTACATTCTGCACGACTGGGTGAGAAGCCAGCTTAAAAATTATCTCCCCGAAGCGATCGCCAGAGAAGCAAAACTGAGACACGCGACTTATTATCTTTCGGTCCTCAATACAGCTAGCGAAGAAATATTAAAGGGCGGCCAAAAGGCTCGCGACGGGTTTCAATTGTTTCACCGGGAATGGGCTAACATTCGGGCGGGCCTGAGCCGGGTTAGCAAAAACAGCGTCGAAGGGAAAAAAGCTGCGGAGTTGTTCAATTCTTATATGATCGCAGGAGCCGAGCTACTTCCTTTGTGCTATTTTCCCAAAGATTGCCGAACTTTTCTGGAAACGGGACTGAAAGTTTCACAAAGGCTGGATCAAAAAAATATCGAAGTTTTACACCTTTTGAACTTGGGTGTGTTTCATAATTCCCAAAAAAAATATGTGGAGGCAGAGGAATGTTTAGAGCAAGCACGCCAGCTGGCCTCCACTTTGGAAGATGCCAAAATCGAAGGGAAAATCCTTAACGAAATGGCAAGGTTGTATTTGGCCAAAGATAGAGCTGAGGAAGCCATCGATATACTTTTGAAAAAAAGGAAGCTGTGCCAGGAAAACAAAATTGAGGTGGACGAAGAACTTAGTTTGCTGAGGTTGGGTCTGGCTTATGGGAAAGAAGGTGAATTCGATAAAGCCATCCAGACAATGAAAGAAGGAAAAAAGAAAGCAAAAGAAGCGGGGAATGGACCCTGCATGGGAACCCTTCTCACGCATATTGGGTTTTATCTGGGTGAAGTCAAAAGTTTATCCAATGCAGAGGATTATCTGGAGGCAAGTCTTTTATTGACCCGTGGCTTGGGAAAAAGAAAAGAAGAGTTGGGGGTTCTTTTGCGGTATGGAAAAATTTATGCGCAGTCGGACGATGTGGAACGAGCCTTAACTCTGCTTAGAGAAGGGCTCGCGTTGGCTGAAAAATACCGCGATAACAGGTATGAAGGACTGTTTCTGGTGCAGGTGGGTGACATTTATAGCCATATTCAGGAAAAACAAAAGGCTATAGAAAATTATATGAAAGCTCTGGCACCTCTTAAAAAAGCCAAGGAACTATTTCTACTCGATCAAATCAACCGAAGGTTGAGCCAGTCTTTTGAATTGGAGGAAGACAATGAAGAATCTTCTGGGTCGGGAAGAATCTTCGAGCCTGTCAAAAAACTCAGCCGAAGCAAAGGGCTTGGTCTGGTGCAAGCCAAAACCAGTGAGTTTATTAACCGTGGAGATAAGAAACTGCTTACTTATTACATAGGAAGCATTGAAGAAATTATTAAAACCTATAATTTGGATACCAAGGAAGCTTCGACCCGCGAAAGCCTGTTGGAGTTGATGGAATCACTTCGCGAAAATAACCACCACGCTTGCGCCACTCTCTTAAAAAAGAAATTCAGCTTGTAACCGGCGAGCCGCCGGGGGCAAATAGCAAGGGCTCAGTTGAGCCGAGAAAAACCGTTGTCAGCTAAACAAAGTTATTGCCCGCTGGGTCCAGCGTCACGCTGGCGCCTAGCGGTTAATTCCTGGTCAAAATAGTTGATGGACATTCCAGCATCAAGAACCAGGCCTTGTGCGTTGATGCCGCTTGCGCGTTGGCTCAACAAAAATACCGCCGCACTTGCCGCCTCCTGAGTAGTCAGGCCTTTTTTCCTCAATGTGGCTTTTTCAGCATGCAGGTAGGAGTCGATATAGCCGGGTATTCCCGCTGAGGCCGATGTCTTGAGCAGTCCGGGGTTGATGGAGTTGAACCGGACCTGTGAAAATGCGCTGAACGATTTTGCCAGGAAGCAGAGAGTGGAGTCGAGTGCCGCTTTCGCCGGGGCCATGTACCCATAATTTTCTGCCGCCATCCGCGTGGTGGAAATCGATACTGTAACAACGGATGCCTGTTGATCGAAGAGATCCTTAAAAGCGTTGGCGAGACTGATCAGGGAATAACAGCTGATATCGATGGACTGAAGAAAATCCTTTTTCGGTGTTTCATGAAAGGGCTTCCAGCCTTCGGAATAGTTTGCAAAAGCTATGGAGTGGACGAGTCCGTGCAGGGTCTTACTGTGTTGTGCTACCTGGGTTTTTAACCGTTCAATATCTTCCTGTTTCTCCACATCGCAGACAAAAACTGTTTTACCTGCCAAAAGTTTTTCCAATGACTTTTTGCGATCTTCAGAGCGGACGCTGTAAATGACATTTGCGCCTTCTTCTTCCAGCGTTTTCGCGATATGCCAGGCAACACTTTTCCTGTTTGCCACTCCGGCCACTAAGAAGCTTTTATTTTCAAGGTCGAGAAAACTCATTTTCTGTTTGCCTTATAAAGCCATTGTTTATGCCAGCGGAGGCCCTCCGCTATTTTGTCTCCTCGACCAGCATGGCGGAGAACTCCAGGGTGACTGCGGTTTTACCGTTGACGGTGGCTTTTCCCGTCATGTACGCGGCGGTGCTGACCAGGTCTTTGAGCTTCACCTCTATCTGCATCGTGTCTCCCGGATGGACAGCATGCTTGAGTTTAATATTGTTGACCCGGGTGAGAACCGGAATTTTGCCTTCGTTAGCAATACGTTTCCCCATCAGGATCGCACCGGCCTGAAAAATGGATTCAAAGATCAACACTCCTGGCATGATCGGTCTTCCAGGATAATGTCCCTCAAAAAACGGTTCTTTCGGGTCGACCTTTTTTTCCGTCCTAATGGTGTCGTCACTTTCTTCAAGCACTCGGTCGACAAACAGGAAAGGAGGACGGTGGGGAATATATTGAAGAAAGTCCATTTTATAGTCCCCCGGTTACCTCTAATACGGAACCTGTGATGTAAGAAGATTCTTTTGCGGCGAGAAACAGCACCGGATAGGTTACATCTTCTGGAGTACCAAAGCGTTTCAGGGGAATCTGATCTTTATAGGATTTTTTCTGCTCTTCCGGCAGATCGCCAATGAAATCGGTATCTATGAAACCTGGCGAAACGCAATTGACTGTTATCTTCCTGCTCGCTACTTCCTTGGACAGGGAGCGTGTGAATGCCACCTGACCGGCTTTTGATGCGGCGTAATTAGCCTGGCCTGCAAACCCGAATTTGCCCACTGGAGAGGTCAAGGTAATGATCCTTCCATATCTCTGGCGCATCATGGACTGTACTGCCAGCTTGCACAAGTTGAAGGTTCCTGTCAGGTTGGTATTGATGACCCTGTTCCAGTCCTCCGCCTTCATCATGCCAACAATGGAGTCGGAACGAATGCCTGAACTGACAACAAGGATCTGGAAGTTTTCGTATTTCGTTTCGATTTCTTTATAAAACTTTTCCACCGCCGCATAATCAGAAACATCGAACTTATGAATATCGAGGGAGTCTGCGTGGTCGGCATTGGCGTTTTTAAAGTTCTCTGCTTCCTCATCATTGCCCCGATAAGTGGCAATGACTTTTGCTCCGGCTTTGAGGAACGCCTCTGAGATGGCCCGGCCTATGCCACGCGTGCCGCCTGTGACCAGAGCTGTCTGCCCGGCAAAATCAAATTCCATCCACTTGGCGTGGGGCCAATAGGTCAATACCCATAAAGCAAATGGATATTTTTGCCCCTTTAACTGTAGTTTGTATTAATTTTCTCAAGGCGTGATCCGTGCAATAGGTGGGAAGGAAGATCTTATGTTCAAGCCGATGCGGTCACCAGGCTCGGGCGCAATTGCCGAAGAAATTTATCCGTTTCGTTGGCGACAATGACTCCGTAGTTCGCCGCTCCCAGCCAGCCCGACATAATAATTCCCACCGACCCGGCATGGAACAACCCATTAATCTGGTTAGGAAGGTCCCGGCTTATTTTAAGTCCTTCAAACTTGGTTCCAAACGAAGTGCCCGAAGGGTGCAGGGTATAGCGTTTGAAAGTTTTTGGTGTTGAGGCTTCCACATGGTCCACTTTTTTGCGAATGCCCGGAACATATTTTTCCAGCGCATCAAGAGTGTTTTGCTCCAAGTCATGCTTATCTTTCTTGTATTGGGATTCGCTCAGCTTGGCCCAGTCCTGATATCGGGCGTTGGTCGAAGAAACAATGGAATAACGATTGGTTCCCGGACGAATCTCCGGGTAGTAAAACGAAAAGGTACGGCTGGTAACATCTTTGCTCAATATTTTATCCGTACAGTATTCGTCCGCCACGGACGAAAACAGCAGGTCACCGACATGCGGCACGGTTTCCCCTTTTTTGATTCCCATATAAACCTGGCAACTGGAATTATTGAGCCGAACTTTCTTAACCTCTTCGATAAACTCGGGTTCAAAATGTTCCTCGCCAGTCAGTTGTTCGATAGTGGTCAACAAGTTCGAGTTGGAAAGGACGGACTTGCACGCGATGTCCTGCCCGTTGATGCGCACCCCCTGCACCGTTTTATCTTCCACATAAATTTTTTCGACCATGCAATGAGTGCGAATGTCCACACCGTTGCGCAAGAGCTCCTTTTTCATTTCCGTAATCAGGTGATCGGTACCACCCTGATAGGTGAAAACCCCTTTGTCCATGAAGTTGGAAAAAACAATGCCGTAAGTCAGTGCCGGATCATCCAGAGTGGAACCGTTGGCATAGGTAATCGGTTCCATGAGAAAACGCCAGACATCGGTGCGGCCTGGGAAAAATTTCTCAAAAAGATCACGGGTGGTCATGACCATCTCGTCATAAAAATTCATATTCCGCGCGGTCATAAAGAACTCATCAATCACTTCTTTCATGATGCCGAACCGCTCACGCAGGATATGTGTGAAATCTATTTTGTCAAAGGAGGTGTTGAGGGAAAACTGCGGGTTGTCGAAACGCACATTTTTAAGCTGGATAACCCGTTCGGAAATGTCCTGGCTCCAGTATTTTCGCAGGGTCTTAATCATTCCACAGGGGAACCCATGCAGGGAGATATCCATAATATGTCCACCCTTGCGTTTGAACCAGGTGGCCATGCCTCCCATATTGTAATGGTGCTCCGCCAGCAAAACCTTGTGCCCCATTTTCGCCAGCAGGTTGGCCGATGTCATTCCCGCCAAGCCACTGCCAATCACGACCGTATCGTAGGCGGACAAAACACCCTTTAACCAGTCTTTCGGTTGTTTACTCATTGGTTTCTTAAACGATGAATTTTTTGATGGCCTGTCATTGTAAAAGATGCAGGTTGGCCATGGATATCCCGCTCAACGTGGCCCCAATAATACCTAAAAACCCCTGATCTGTCCCGCAAATATACAGGTTTTTAACAGGGGTTTTGCCATTTTTAATTTTCTGTGGAGACCCATAAACAGCCCCGTTAATATGGCCTGTATATTTTTTAATGGTCTTAGGCGTAAACGAGTCTAAAAATACCACATTATCGCGAAAATCGGGAAAAAATGTAAATAAAGCATCCAAAGCCTGGGCCCGGCACTCCTTTTTGGCGGCAATATAATCTTTTCTCGGCAGGCCGTCCCATTTCCCGAAATGGGCAAGGTTGGTCAGGCGAATCAACCCTTCTTCAGGCGGTTGTGGGTACTGAAAATTATTACTGCAACACAACACCCCACTGGAAATATCGATCAAATCGCCTGGCACCTTATAGTCAAAGCGCGACTGGGTGGAAAAAAAGACAATGCTCTTATCGTAACCCAAGTCACGTGGCTTCTGGTCCACCACAAAAAGGGATTCCATAAACGAAACCTGGCCTGTCTCGCACGCACCCGCTTCGGCTAGCTCAGGTTGGCAACGGTTAAGCGTTTCCACATAGCCCATGGAAGAAAGTACCGCTGTGGTTTCTAATTCTTCCTCATTTTCAAGAGTCACCGAACAAACCGTTTCCTGTTTGGCGTTGATGGTTTTAATTCCGTTTCCCATTCTCAGCTCACCACCCAGATGCTCGAACTTCTCAGCCAAAAGGTTGAGGATGTAGGGCATTCCCCCTTGCGGCTTGGAGAATCCTTCTACAAAAATGCTCTTGAACATGATGACAAATTGATAAAAATCCATGTCCCCTTCCCGCGCGTTGCCATAATACATCAGGGGACAAAACAACATGTCGATCAACACCGGGTTGCTGATATAGGACTCCAGAACAGGCCGGGAAGAAAGGCAATCCGCATCGTCGAGGTTCAACTCATCAAAGGAAAGGATCTTTTCCACCAGCTTGTTGAATCCGTCAATCTGATCGGGAAACGTTTCAGCCACCTCCTGGCGGAAAAACTCAAAATCGTTGGTGAACTTCAGGGATTTCTCAGGGAAGCGTATTTCCGACATATCCTGCTGGCACAGGCGAAAATCGTCATGGCTGAAACGCAGTTGTTTAAGAAGCTTGCCAAGCGGAGATGACCGGACTCCCTTGGGAGTAAAATTGGTCATGGCGTGGAGCCCAACATCAAAAGTGCGGTTTTTCCTCACATAAAAGGAGTTCAATCCGCCAATTTCGCTATGCTTTTCAACAATGCAGACCTTTTTATCGAACATGGCCAGACGAATGCCTGCGGCCAATCCCGATAAACCCGCACCGATAATAATCGTGTCGTAACGCATAGCCAAATTATACCACCACTGCGCCAGCGTGACGCTGGACCCAAAGTGCCGTAGCTTTCCCGGCTAATAAAATTTATCTCGGCTCAAGGGGATCTGTAAGGGTTTTGTAGTCAAAAAGGAAGGGACTAACTGGCCAACTGTCGGTCTTTTAGTAACGGGGTGAGATAAGAAACACAACCGGCCATTGTTGCCAGATGTTCGTAATCCTTTTCCGGCACTTCAATATTAAACCGCTTGCGAAGTTCCATGACAATATCGAGAAAATCCATGGAATCCAGGTCAATCTGGTCTCTCAATTTGGTATTGTCATCAATGGAACTGATATCCTCATCCGGGGCAATATCGGCAAGGATATTAAGAATAACCTTTCGTACATCTTCAATCGTCATACTTGTCTCCAAAATCCACGTTAACCCTGATTTTAGTAGAAGATAGGGCAGATTTCAACCTTAATTTTCCAGAAAACCCCCACTGAAAAGGGGGGTAACCCACTCTTTTTTAAAGAGGAGGGTGGTATTTTACCCTAACCCTCACGCCCCACCGGGGTTGAAGGAGTTGGCTTTTACCCCCTCTTTCTCAAAGTACCCGCTTCGGGGCAGGAAAATTGAGGTGAAATATCACGGCCACCCACCTAGTGGTAGCGCTTGACGATCAAAACGGAATTGATGCCGAACATGCCGAAGGAATTGTTCATGATGTAATCTACGGAGGGGAGTTTTTCCGGTTTGTTGGCGACCAGGTTGTTCAAGGCGCATTCCGGATCGAGGTCATCCAGGTTGATGGTGGGGTGAACCATGAGGTCATCGAATGCCGGCAGGTTGCCGGAAAGCTCCAGTGTTCCCGCCGCACCCATAGTATGGCCGATGAAACTTTTTGTGTTGTTGATCCGCGTCTTGCAGTCGTTACCGAAAACTTCACGGATGGCCTTGGTTTCCTGAATGTCCCCCATTTGCGTTGCTGTTGCATGGGCATTGAGGATATCGATGTCATTAGGCTCGAGTCCGGCTCTCTCCAATGCCAGACGTATGCACTGGGCCTGCCTGCCCGGATCGGGCAAGATGAAATCAATCGCATCGGAGTTCATGGAATAACCAACGATTTCTCCGTAAATTTTTGCGCCACGCTTCTCTGCATCAGAAAGTCGTTCCAGGGTATAGACCGCGCCGCCTTCCGAACAAACGATTCCGTTACGGTTTTTATCAAAGGGACGGCTTGCCTTGGTGGGGTCTTCATGCGAGGCCAGTGCACCCTCACTTTTAAAGCTGGCGAAGATACCGAAGGTATGAATACTTTCCGACACTCCTCCCGCTAAAGCAAGATCGACCTCACCGAGGCGCAACATCTGCAAGCCCTGAATGACTCCCAAATTTCCCGCCGCGCAGGCCGCGCCGATGGTGTAATGCGGCCCGGTGATTTTCATGTTCAATGTCACTTCCCCGGCGGGGTTATTGGAAACCGTACGGGGATTATGATGGTGCGACCAGAACTTGACGTCATAATCATACTTGCTGATGTTGTAGACCTCGTTCTCGGTCTCGACATTGCCATGCTCGGTCACTCCCAGATAGACACCTACCTTGGAGCGGTCAATCGCTTCGAAGTCTATTCCGGAATCGGCAACGGCTTCGCGCGAACAGTAAATGGCTACGGACCCAGCCCGGGTACCACGGCGGCGTTCCTTTTTCTTCTGGTATTTTAATTCATCAAAATCACAGACCCCGGCATGCACCGTTCCCATATACCGGGTCTCGAAGTTTTCCACTCCCGAAACCCCGTTTAACAGGTTTTGACGAAACTCTTTCAGGTTGTTGCCATTGGGAGCCGTCAATCCGATTCCCGTGATGACAATACGTTGATTAGGGTCGATCATTTTTTTACCAATAAGGCGACTGCGTAAGCGGCGATGCCTTCTTCCCGCCCGACAAAACCAAGCTTTTCTGTTGTGGTGGCTTTGATATTAACCCGGTCGATTTCTACATCGAGCGCCGAGGCAATATTTTTTTTCATTTCCGCAAGGTGTGGAGCCAGCTTCGGTTGTTGCGCCACGATCACGGAATCGACATTGGCAAGTTTGAAACCTTTGCACATTCCCATGACTTCTTTGAGCAAGCGCAGGCTGGAGACGCCTTTCCATTTCGGGTCGGTATCCGGGAAATACTTACCGATATCTCCCGCACCCAACGCTCCAAGCAGAGCATCGCACAAGGCGTGCACCAGAGCATCGGCATCCGAGTGCCCGTCCAGTCCCATCGAATGGGGAACATCGACTCCGCCCAGGATGAGTTTTCTGCCCTCAACCAGACGGTGCACATCGTAACCATTGCCAATACGAATATCAGGTAAGTTCATTTCGAAAGAAAAATATTAAATAATCCCCCCTTAGCAGGGGTTGCAACTGAGCAAGGGCTTGATTGCGCCGAGACAACTCTTTGTTCACCAAATAAAGCGATGGCACACTGGCCCCACGCCTAGTGGGGGTGGGCGACGGTAATGAGTTTAGTGGTTTCTTCACGGGCCCAGTGGTCGGCATCGAGAACATTTTGTAATTCATGCAGAGGAACCGGGCTGTGATTTTGCATAACCATGCGAATGATCTCTGCGATATCTTTATAGGGGATCAGTTCATCTAGGAACGCCTGCACCGCGATTTCATTGGCGGCATTGAGTACTGCCGGCATAGTCTGGCCCATTTCCATAGCATCCATGGCCAATTGCAAGCAAGGGAACCTTTCAAAGTCCGGCGCCTCAAAAGTAAGGTTTCCCATTGTGGCCAGGTCTAAAGAGGGCAGTTCGCTTTCAAACCGATCCGGATAAGTCAGTGCATAGGCAATGGGAACCCGCATATCTGGAAGCCCCAACTGCGCGATGATGGATGTATCGACAAACTCGATCATCGAGTGAATAATACTCTGCGCGTGAACGATGACTTCGACTTTCGTATCCACACCGAACAACCACTTGGCTTCTATATACTCAAGGCCCTTGTTCATCATGGTGGAAGAGTCGATGGTGATCTTGGCTCCCATACTCCAGTTGGGATGATTGAGCGCGTCTTGCACCGTGACGTTTTCCATCTGCTTGAGGGTAAAAGTTCTGAAAGGTCCGCCGGACGCGGTCAGGATAATTTTCTTGATACGCTCCGGTTTTTCCCCGTTCAGAGCCTGGAAAATTGCGCTGTGCTCGCTATCAATGGGGATGATGCGGGTCCCGGTGCGTTCCGCTTCTTTAAGAACCAGTTCCCCGGCTATGACGAGCGTTTCCTTATTGGCAAGCGCCAGGTTTTTACCGGCTTTGAGAGCGGAAAGAGCAGGGAGCAATCCGGCACTTCCAACCACTCCGGAAACAACCAGGTCAGCTTGCGGCAACGAAGCGGCAGAAACCGTACCCTCTGGACCGGAAACAATTTCCACATCCAAATCGCCAACAAGTTCTTTTAACGCGTCTATTTTTGTGGAGTCAAACAGGGCCGCCAATGCGGGTTTGAATTTTCGAATCTGGTGGGCAAACAGCTCTACATTACTTCCGGCGGACAAAGCGCAAATCTGAAAATTTTCAGGGTAACGCTCTACAACATCCAGCGTGTTGACGCCGATAGAACCCGTTGAGCCCAGAAGAGATATTTTTTTCATGAGGTTGCCCTGACAACGGGGTTTAAGGGAGCCGGGTTCTCTTATTATGTCCCCAGGAACAGTTGGTGATAACAATAGAAAACCGGGCCCGCAAACAACAAACTGTCAATGCGATCAAGAAAACCACCATGGCCCGGAATCAATACGCCGGAATCTTTCACCCGACAACTTCTTTTTATCAGCGATTCCGAAAAATCTCCAAACTGACCGATGATACCGCATATAAAGGCCACAATCAAACAATGCGTTAGCGAAAACCCCTCGAAAAACCAGAATTTGACGAGCCCTGCGGCCAAAAGAGTTCCCAGTACATTGGCGATAGCCCCCTCCACCGTTTTATTGGGGCTGACCACAGGCAGGAGCTTGTGCTTTCCCAGACTCCGGCCGCCATAATAAGCCGCCACGTCACCAGCCCAGATCAGTAGCAGGAGGAACACGATCATTTGGCTTCCACCTTCCAGGCCATGGATCAGCAGAAAGTATCCACCCAACCCCGCAATATAAAGGACCCCCAATAACGTGTAAGCAATAGGGTCCAAAACCATTCGCATATTGTTTTCCCTGAAAAACCAGGCGGCAAACAAAACTATGGGAAACAAAATGGAAAAAATAAGTATGAATTTGGTGCCCAGATAAAAACCCAGCAGAAGCAGGAAACTCAACACCCCCCCCTCAACGGGGAAACCCTCCATACCCACATTTGCAATCATGGAAAAGTATTCGTGGCTGGCAACCAGAACAATTGCCGCAACAAGAAAAAAGAACAAAAGGGGAGAACCGTACAACACAACCCCCAGCACAAGGGGAATGGCAATGACTCCACTGATAACACGTTTCAAGAGCCGACTCCTGTCAGGTTGGGATGAAGCGAAATATTCAGGATAGCGGGTGCAGGTTTCAAAGTAGGAATCGTCAAGGTTCGAGATCAGGCTTTTACTATTTGCTCTTGCGTCATTCCAAAGCGCCGCTCTCTGCCCTGGAAGTCTATGATCGCATTCAGGAAGTCATCGTCCGAAAAGTCCGGCCACAACACATTACTATAAAATAATTCGGTGTAAGCACCCTGGTACAAAAGAAAATTGCTGATCCTTCTTTCCCCACTGGTACGGATAATCAGGTCTGGGTCGGGAAGCGGGTAGGTGGAAAGGAACGATTCAAACAGGGACAGGTCAATTTCTTCCGGCCTGAGCTGTCCCGAGCGCGCCTGTTCGGCAATTTTTTTTACCGCGTCTATGATTTCCTGCCTGCCGCCGTAACTCAAGGCCAGGGTAAGAACCATTCCCGTGTTGTCGCGAGTATCTTCCATGGAATCATGGATCAATTTTTGAATTGCCCCAGGCAAATCCTCAATATGTCCAATGGTATTGAAGCGGATATTCTCTTCCTTCATTCGCTTCAGTTCCTTGTTCAAATAAAAACTCAGAATTTTCATGAGCGTACCGATTTCTGCAGAGGGTCGGTTCCAGTTCTCATCTGAAAAAGAATAAAGTGTCAGGGCTTCCAGGTTAAGTTTTCGGCTCAGGGTGACAATGCGGTCTACTACTTTGACTCCTGCCCAATGACCTTCAACCCGCGGGAGGGAATGGTTCTGCGCCCAGCGTCCATTGCCATCCATAATAACGGCAACATGCCGGGGCAAACGACTGGGATCTATTTTTTCCTGTAACGCTGTATTGACCAAGAAGGTGACTCCTGATTAATCGGCCAAACCGAGCCGTGAGAAGAAGAGAGGCTCTCTGACAAACATACTACCAAAATATCACTTCATACATCCATCACATCTTTTTCTTTAGCCTGAGCAATTTTATCGACTTCGGCAACAAACTTGTCGGTGATTTTCTGGATATCGTCAACACCTTTGTGGCTTTCGTCTTCAGAAATTTCGTGGTTTTTTTCTGATTTTTTCATTTTATCGTTAATATGCTTGCGCACATTCCGGATCGCCACCTTGCTTTCCTCAGCATACTTTTTTACCAGCTTAACCAATTGTTGCCGACGCTCATTGGTCAACGGTGGAATGGTGAGCCGGACCGCCTTGCCATCGTTGTTGGGGGTCAGGCCCAAGTCTGAAGACTGGATGGTTTTTTCGATTTCCTTCAAAAGCGATACTTCCCAGGGTTGGATAGTCAGAGTCTGGCTATCCGGAGCACCCAAAGTCGCCACCTGCTTTAAAGGAGTCGGGGTTCCGTAATAATCGACCTTGAGATCATCCAACAGGGCCACCGAAGCCTGCCCTGTCCGCAATTTGCCTAACTCAACATGGAAGTGGTCGATTGAGACCCCCATTTTCTTTTCTGCTTCCTGGATTAAATCCGCAATCATTTTTCAGCCCCCCACTGTAGTGCCGAGTTTTTCACCCAACAGAACCCGTTTAATACTATGTTTATTACGAACATTAAAAATAACCAACGGCAGCTTGTTATCCATACAAAGAGATATTGAGGTCGAATCCATAACCTTCAAACCCTTATTCAATACATCCAGATAAGACAGCTCCTGGAATTTCGTTGCCGACTTATCGGTCATGGGGTCGGCGGTGTAAATTCCATCGACCTTTGTGGCTTTGAAAATTACTTCCGCGTCAATTTCCATAGCTCTTAGAGATGCCGCAGTATCGGTGGTGAAGTAGGGGTTGCCCGTTCCACCTGCGAATATAACAACACGCCCCTTTTCAAGGTGGCGAATCGCACGGCGGCGCACATAAGCTTCCGACACCGCCCGAATTTCGATCGCGGATTGTACACGGGTGGGAATTCCAACACGCTCCAAAGCATGTTGCAACGCCAGACCGTTGATCACCGTAGCGAGCATTCCCATGTAGTCGCCGGTAGTGCGTTCGATTCCTATGGAACTCAAGGATGCGCCTCGCAGAATATTGCCGCCTCCAATAACAATGGCAATTTCCACTCCCAGCTCTTTGGCTTCACGGACTTCTTCCGAAATATTTGTCAGGGCACCTTCATCCAGGCCAAACTCGCCTTCTCCGGCGGCCAGACTTTCCCCGCCAAGCTTCAACAACACCCTTTTATAAATCGGTTTATCCATTAAATTTCAAATCTTGCAAATTTACCAAGATTGATATTTTCACCCAACAAGGCAATTTTCTGTTTGATCAACTCACTAACAGTAATATTACTATCCTTGACGAAGGTTTGCTCAAGCACACAGTTTTCTTCGTAGAATTTTTCCATTTTTCCCGACACGATCTTCTCAATAATGTTTTCCGGCTTTCCCGATTCCTTGGCCTGGTGAGCATAGATCTCTCGTTCTGTTGCCAGAATGTCTTCGGTCACCTCTTCGCGAGCAGCAAAACGCGGCTTCGAAGCGGCAATATGCATGGCAATATCCTTGGCCAGCTCCTGAAAATCAGGGGTGTTGGCTACAAAATCCGTTTCGCAATGGAGTGTCAACAACACTCCGACTTTGCTACCCTGATGAATGTAGGTGCCAATTTTTCCTTCAGTGGTCTGGCGATCAGCCTTTTTATCTGCCTTTGCCAGTCCTTTTTTTCTGAGGAACGTGATCGCGTCTTCTACATTGCCCTCGGTTTCTTTCAGGGCCGATTTGCATTCCATGATTCCTGCGCCCGACTGGGAGCGCAATTCTTTAACCATCGCAGCAGTTATTTCCATTCCATTTCCTTAATCAATAAATTGTTTGTCAAAATCAATTCTCTCCACGACCACCAGCTATCGCAACCCCCGGCTTTTGCCTTCTATGGGATTGCCCTGGCTCTTCACAAAGAGAAGTCGCTTGTTTCTTAACCTAATAGGAACCCAGGGATAGTAGTTCAGGCAGGCATTGGGTTTTAGCTGTTCTCGTTTTCACTGGCGACCGGAGTCGATGCCGGTGTATCACTAGGCACGGGCTTTTCCTCTGCACTTTCTTTTGTCTCGGCCTTTTTAGCTTCTGCTTTTTTGGCCTCGTCTTTTTTAGCTTCTGCTTTTTTGGCCTCGGCTTTTTGGGCCTCAGCTTTTTTAGCTTCTGCTTTTTTGGCTTCTACTTTTTTGGCCTCTTCTTTTCTAGCCTCGGCTTTTTTAGCCTCTTCTTTTCTAGCTTCTTCTTTTTTAGCGTTTTCTTTTTCCTGGTGGATCCTGTGCATTTCCTGCCCTTCCAGACAGATATCCGCAATCCTGTGAGAAAACAGTTTGATGGAACGCATCGCGTCATCGTTTGCCGGGATAGGAAAGTCCACATCCTCCGGGTTGGCGTTGGTATCAACCATAGCTATAATTTTAATCCCCAGCTTTCTACCCTCGGCCTGCGCTATTTTTTCTTTACGGGTATCGACGATGAAAAGGGCATCTGGCAAGTCCTTCATGTGTTTGATACCCCTGAAAAATTTATTCAGCTTGGCAATTTCTCTTCTCATCCTCAGAGCTTCTTTTTTATGTAAGAGATCAAACTGATTTTCTTCGTCCATCTTCTCCAGTTCGTGCAACCGGGCAACGCTTTTGCGAATGGTGGCAAAGTTTGTCAATGTTCCGCCCAACCATCTCTGATTGATGTAGTACATTCCGCAACGGGTGGCTTCTTCGGCAATCAACTCCTGCGCCTGTTTTTTGGTCGCCACAAAAAGAATCTTCTTACCGGCCTGAGCCATGTCCCGGACATATTTTTCAGCTTCCTGAAAACGAGCCAGGGTTTTCTGCAGATCAATAATATATATCCCGCTTCGCGCCCCATAAATATAGGGTTTCATTTTGGGGTTCCAGCGATTGGTCTGATGTCCGAAATGGACTCCGGACTCCAGTAGTTGTTTCATTGTAATTTCAGACATTTAAACTCCTTAAAAGTTAATGGGTTGTACCTTCGCCTCCATCATCTCGCGCCAAGAACCCGTAGGCCACCCTTGGCTTGATCCAGAAGCGTGCGTGATTTTTTGGGAAGTCCCCGATAGGGGGAAACCAAGTTGTGGCTCAGACTAACATATTCAACATCATGTAACAACCACCACTGGGCGTGGAGCCAGTACTGCATTACCCATAGAGCAAACTGAGCACTCAAGCGCAATACTTTTATATTGCTCCCTCTTTGGGACAAATCCAACCCTCCCTCAGTCCCTCCCTATGAAGGGAGGGAAGTACTGGGCAAAGGCTTAATTGAGCCGAGATGACCTGCTGTTCGCCAAATAAAGCTACTGCCCTTTGCCATCGGCGGCTCGCCGACGGCCCAGGCTAATGCCAATAGATTCAGCGGTATGGATCAATTGCGAGTCGGGTGGAACCTGACGAACGAGTCCTGCCAGGCTTTCAAGCGGTACCAGAACAATATCTCGGGCTTGCAACGCCACCATATTGCCAAATTTTCCTTCTGCGGCGGCCTCTACCGCATGGATCCCTAAGCGGGTGCCGAGAACCCGGTCGAATGACAGGGGAGTGCCACCCCGCTGAGTATGCCCCAAAACCGTGCAACGCACTTCAAGGTCAATGTGGTCACTCAATTGTTTCGCTATATAATTACCCACCCCACCCAGCTGGGCCACTCCCTGCAAACGGGTGGATGCCGCTTCACTGGTGATCGCTTCCTTGCCAGTCTCTTTCGCGCCCTCTGCTACCACGATGACGCTGAAAGGACTTCCACCCTCTTGCCGCAAGCGAATTTTTTCCAGCACCTGTTCCAGATCATAGGGGATTTCCGGGATGAGGATGACATGGGCTCCTCCAGAAATCCCGGCTTCCAGAGCAATCCAGCCGGTGTCCCGGCCCATGACCTCCAGAACCATGACCCGCTGGTGACTCTCTCCGGTGGTTTGCAGTCGATCCAGCGCGTCACAGGCCACCTGCACAGCAGTCTGGTAGCCGAAGGTGTAGTCCGTACCCATCAGATCGTTATCGATTGTTTTGGGGATGCCAATCACCGGCACTCCTCTTTCAAAAAACTTGTAACCCAGTTGCAGGGTTCCATCCCCTCCCACCACAAACAAGCAGTCCAGACCGAGGCGTCTGAAATTTTCGATCGACTGTTGGGAATAATCCTGAGTTGTCAGGTGGCCGTCTTTGTTGAACTGACGGTATTCGAAGGGATCGCCTTTATTGGTGGTCCCGAGAATGGTTCCGCCCAAAGGCAGGATGTCCCGGGTTCCGGTCACAGTAAGTTCTCTGTGCCGGTCAAAAATCAGGCCCTCGAAGCCCTCCTCAATGCCTATGACTTCTGCCCCATAACTGATAATCGCTGACCGGGTAACCGCCCGGATCACCGCATTGAGGCCGGAGCAATCTCCTCCTCCAGTCAGAATTCCAACACGTTTAAGGCTCATGAGAAAGCGCCGTTTGTAGCGGTTCCGCGATCAGGTCATAATCGGCAACCCCTTTAATTTTTGCAGAAATGATTTGTCCGGGCTCGGCTTCACATTTTTCGAGCAGGACCTGCCCGTCAATATCCGGAGCCTGGGAGGCAAGCCTTCCGGTCATCAAATAGTTTTCCTGCGGATCAAAGCCTTCCACCAAAACCGATTCCACCCGGCCTATGCGTTCCCGGTTTTTTCTAAGAACAATTTCCTGTTGGAATCCCATCAGAATATTTTTCCTTTCTTCTTTCACTTCCTGAGGAACCCGGCCAGGGTAATCGTAAGCAGTAGTGCCTTCTTCATCCGAATAAGTAAAAATTCCAACATGGTCGAATTCCATTTCACAAAGAAACCGGACCATGTGTCGAAAGTGCGCTTCGGTTTCCCCTGGAAAGCCGGTAATAAATGTGGTTCTCAAGGCCGCATCCGGAATTTTCAGCCGAACCTCATCGAGCATTTTCCTGACTCCGAGTTCGGTCTCCTGCCGCTTCATGCTTTTGAGCATCTCGTCATGCGTATGTTGCAGGGGCACATCAATGTAGCGGCAGACTTTGGGTTCGGACGCGATGAACTCAATCACCTGCGAGTTCAAAAAGGTCGGATAACAATATAAAAGCCGCAACCACTCCACCCCTTCGACCTTTGCCATTCCCTCCAGCAGGCGAACCAGCCCGTCTTTCATGCCCAGGTCAAAACCGTACATGGTGGTGTCCTGCGAAATCAGGTTGAATTCCTTGACTCCCTTGCGGGCCAAGTGCTCGGTCTCGGCAAGAATGGATTCCGGAGAACGACTGCGAAATTGTCCGCGCATTTTCGGAATGATGCAAAACGCGCAACGGTTGGAACAACCTTCGGCAATTTTTAAATACGCCGTATAAAAAGCCGTTGTTAATAACCGGTCTGTATAAGACTCATAATATTCGGCAGGAGTGGCAACATGATTTTTTGATGATGAGGTCCCATTTTCATCGATGATATTTTTCAATTGCGGATATTGACCCACCCCCAGCATGTGGTCGATTTCAGGAATTTCATCAAGGAGTTCCTGACTATAACGTTCAGCCAGGCAACCAGTGACAATCAACTGTTTGCATTTTCCCGCTGCCTTGTGCCGGGCCATTTCCAGAATCGTATCGATCGATTCTTTTTTGGCAGACTCAATAAAACCGCAGGTGTTGACAATGATCACCTCTGCGTCTTCTTCATTCGGAGTGAGGCTGAACCCGGAAGAAACCAGATCGCCCAACACCCGCTCGGAGTCCACCGTGTTTTTCGGACACCCCAAACTAACCATGCCAATTTTTTTCATTTTTTGTTCCATAGCGGAGTACCTCCGCTGGTAATGGGCAAGAGCCCGTTGAGCCGAGAGCATCGTTGCTAGCAGTAAGAAGCAAACCCCCTCAATCCCCCTTATCAGGGGGAGGTTCAATGGACCCCTCTTTTTAAAGAGGGGCTGGGGTGATTTACAACCTCCCGAGCAATATGCGGGTTAACTCTTTGAAGCTTTCAACTTATGCTCCATTTTGCGCATGAGTTCGTCAAAACCTTTTTTTGCTATCACTTTATAAAACTTGTTGCGCAAATTGTTTCTCATACTGACACCATCCAGAATAACATCCACCACCTGCCAGCTATCCGCAGTCCGGGTAAGATGAAAATCGATACCGACTTCCCCTTCTTTTTCATGAACCACTGTCAAGGGAACCACGGTCTGTTGTTTTTTCTCTTTGGTTTTTCCATACACTAATTCCAACTCAGCGAAAAATTTCGCGGAGCTGGGAAACGCCACATGCAGGAACAACTCGCCGAGCAAAACCTGAAATTTTTTCTGCTCGGGGTCACTGCGCTTTGCCCAATGTTTTCCCAAAGCTTTTTTGCTGATCTCGGCAACATTCAGCCAGACCAAAGCCGCTTGGGCGTGTTTCTCGTTGTCGGCCTCCTGCTGGCTGGAAAGATTCTTTTCTTTCTTGATCTGGCGGATTTCGCCCAGAAGTTGTTGCACTGCCGCCTTTGAGTCGTTGGATTCTGCCCAAAGGAGATCAGGAATCGCAAAAACTACAGTTAAAACCATTAAGGCAAGAATTTTGTTCATATATGATACATTCAAAACATTGACCGGGCCACGCCCGGAGGGAACTGGTACCACTCCTCTGGCATTAGCATTGCCACCGGGTGCTACACCAGTAATTTTAAAAGGCTTGCTGAAATTATAACGCAAACCGGCTGGACAAACTAAGAGTATCTCCAAGGCACCTCGAAAAATCACTTTTGACCATGACAAAAATTTCATCACGAAAAAAAATCCGTGTTTTCCTGCTGGTGATTTTTTCCATCATTGCCGCTGGGAATACCGCCGGGCAACCCGAGCTAGATAAACAATATCAACAGGCCAGAACACTGGCGGAATTTGAACAAATCGCCGGGGAAATCCAGAAAATCCTGATAAAAGAACCGGGCAAACCAGAATGGGAATGGCGGCTGGCCCGTTCGCATTACTCCATCGCCAAACGAGCGGAGAACGAAGACATTAAAAACCATCATTACGACCTGTGTATCGAGATCAGTAACAATACTTTGGCAAAACACAAAAACTCTGCCATCAGTTACTTTTTCCGCGCCCTGTGCCGGGGGAAACAGGGAGAGATGAATGGTATCTGGTCCAGCCTGGAGATCATTGGTCCTTTTGAAGAGGATATGAAAAAAGCCCTGGAACTCGACGCGACTGTTGAAAGCGGAGGACCGCATCGGGCACTGGGCAATTTGTATATGGAATTACCCTTTTTTCTCGGTGGCAGTGGTGATCAGTCGGTTTACCACCTTGAGGAAGCCGTTCGCCTGAGCCCTGATTACGCTGAAAACCATCTTGGACTGGCCCAGGCTTATTACGCGCAAAATAATTTCGTCTCTGCCCGGAAATCGCTTCTCACTTTACTGCGTCTGACCGATAATGTCGCGGAGGATGAGGATCTTTTAAACTTCCGGACCCAAGGCCAGGAGTTGATGAAAAAACTGACCCATGATTAAAGAAATTAGAATTCGCAATTTCGCCATCATAGAAAATCTGGCGGTGAATTTTGAACAAGGCCTGAACGTGCTGACCGGTGAAACGGGTGCGGGCAAATCCATCATCCTCGGTGCGTTGAATCTCCTGCTTGGCGGAAGAGCAGATACCGACTCCATCCGTTCCGGAGAAACCACCGCCTTTGTCGAAGGAGCATTTGAAGTTACCGATCCCGCGACTCTCGACTTGATTCGGGAATGCGGCATCGAAATGGAAGACGGGGAACTTCTTGTCAAACGCCAGGTTTCCAACGCCGGGAAAAACCGATGCCTGCTCAATGACAGCCCGGTTACGGTTTCCACCCTGGCAAAAATCGGCGACCGCCTTGTAGACCTGCACGGACAACACGATCACCAGGCACTCCTTCATCCTGAAACCCATATCGATCTTCTGGACCTGTACGGCAAATCCCAGGAGCTCCGTAATGAGTTTGCCTTAAATTTCTCGGACTACCAGACACAAGCCAAAAAATTGCAATCCATGAAAATGGATGAACAGGAACGATTGCAAAAAGAGGAATTCCTGAGCTTTCAACTTGCCGAAATTGATGCAGCCGGACTTTCAGAAGAAGAGGAAGAAGAAATCAAGGCAGAGAGCCATAAACTCAAACATGCTGAGAAAATACGCGCAGGCCTGCAACAAAGCCAGTCTCTGTTAACCGATGATCAAGGTTCCATACTGGAAAACCTGGGGCAGGTTTTGAAAGAACTGGAAGCTGTTCTTGAAATCGACCCCGGTCTGGCAGAAACGGTTGAGCGGTCCCGTTCCGCCTACTATGAACTCGAAGAAGTGGTGGAATCTTTGCGCGGTTACAATCGGTCTCTGGAGTTCAATCCCAATCGACTGGAAGAAATTGAAGACCGGCTCGCTGAGATAAACGGACTGAAACGAAAATTTGGCAACGACATCACAGAAATTTTAAAGCGTCGGGACCAGATCGCAGAAGAATTACAACAGTTGGCCTCCAACGACGAAAATATGAAAGCCCTGGAAGAGGAGTTACGGCAAAAAGAAAAGGTGCTGTCTAAACTCGCCATCCGTTTGGCTGAGAAAAGAGAATCTGCGGCAAAAAGTTTTACTGCCAGTGTTGAAAAGGAATTGAAAGAACTGAGCATGGGCAACGTCCAGTTTGGCGTGCGCTTTGATTACCCGTCTGACCCAGATGGATTTATTCTGTTCCGCAAAGAAAAAATGAAAGCCTCAGCAACCGGATTGGGCACACTGGAGTTTATGTTTTCCCCCAATCCCGGTGAGGAACTGCGCCCTCTGGTTAAAATCGCTTCAGGCGGTGAAGTGTCCCGAGTGATGCTGGCTTTAAAATCCATTTTGAACGATCAGGACACCATTCCGGTGATGATCTTCGATGAAGTGGATACAGGTATCGGAGGAGGGGTGGCAGAAAAAGTCGGCCTTAAACTGCAAAAAGTCGCCAGCACCAAACAGGTTCTATGCATCACCCATCTCCCGCAGATTGCCGGGTTGGCTTCTTCCCATTTCCGCATAGAAAAACAAATAAAAAGCAAGCGCACCCATTCCACCATCCACCAACTGGAACATGAAGAACGTGTGGAAGAACTGGCGCGCATGTCCAGCGGAGAAACCATCACCGACGCCTCCCTGGAACACGCCCGCGAAATGCTTAAACCCACAAACCGCCAGTGAAAATTAACCACAGATAAACACAGATGGACACAGATAAAAGATAAGCACTCTCCCCCCCCTGATAAGGGGGGATTGAGGGGGGTTAGTTTTTAAACTCCCTCTTTCTCAAGGTACCCGTTCCGGGCTTTCTAAAATTTTTGTAGGATCCCCTAGAGAATTTTGGGACTTCCTTCCTGTGCTACACTTTCCCCAATTCAAAACCAATCGAAAGGATTAAGCCTATGTGGGAAAACTTTCTAAGCGTTGATTGGTACTCGGCAATTACAGTGTATGTTCTGATTTGTATAATGCTTAAAGTTGGAAGACTCGTGGAGGTTGCCTGTCACGTAAATCAAAGACTCGCCAGATTTGAAAAGCACTTCCTTCCTAAGGACAATGACGATAGTTTGTTTTAACGAGGGGTCAAGTCCTCTCTCGATGACAACTATAATTCTTCCTACCCTTCGACAAGCTCAGGGTGACGGCTAACTCAGATATTGGATAAACAAATGAGCACGGAAAGGATTTCACCCGTATGAACTCCCCCTCATCCTAGCCTTCTCCCTCCAGGGGAGAAGGGACTTTTTGCTTCCTCTCCCTTGAGGGGAGAGGATTGAGGTGAGGGTGATTTAATAATGTTTTCATCCGCACCCAGAAATACTCGTGCAATATCCGGGCTAAACCTCTGGTGGTAAATCACCCCAGCCCCTCTTTGAGAAAGAGGGGTCCATTAAGCAACCCCCTCAATCCCCCTTATCAGGAGGAAGTTTATTAAAGTATTGCGCTTGAGTACTCGGTCCGCCCTATGGGCAATGCAGTACTGGCCCCGCGCCTAGCGGTGGGATTGGTTGGCGACGGCTTCGGCGGCTTTTTTTGCGGCTTCGGGGTCACCCAGGTAATAGTGGTTGGTGGCTTTCAGGTCTGCGTCCAGTTCGTATACCAGGGGAATGCCGGTGGGAATATTCAATTCGAGAATATCTTCTTCGCTGATGTTATCCAGATGCATGACCAGGGCTCTTAAGCTATTGCCATGTGCGCAAATCAAAACTTTTTTTCCAGCTTTGATGGAAGGCACGATCTGATCGAACCAATAAGGCAAAAATCGGTCGACGGTATGTTTTAAAGCTTCTGCGGCAGGCAATTGGTTTTTTGGTATGCCGGCATAGCGGGGATCTTTTGCCGGTAACCTTTCGTCATCGTCAGAGAGAGGGGGAGGGGGAGTGGCATAACTTCTGCGCCAGATTTTTACTTGTTCCGCGCCGTGTTTCTCTGCCGTTTCCGCTTTGTCCAATCCTTGCAGAGCACCGTAGTGGCGTTCGTTCAGGTGCCAGGACCGGGTGACTGGAATCCACATCAAATCCATTTTATCCAGCGCAATCCATAAAGTTCGAATCGCCCGCTTGAGGACAGAGGTGTAGGCCAAGTCGAAGGTATAACCTTCTTGCAGAAACAGTTTTCCAGCTGTTTCGGCTTCCTGTTTTCCCTGTTCAGTCAGGTCAACATCGGTCCAGCCGGTAAACCGATTCTCCAAATTCCATTGGCTCTGCCCGTGTCTTAAAAGGACCAACTTATACATATTTTGTCCTCCTGGCTAATCAATCCCTAAAGATAACTTAAATTCGACCGCAATATCCCATAAATGGAAAGCGGAAGGGGAAATTTCTACCCCCTCCCGGCTAATTTCCGTAAAAACATTTTCTTCCTAATAGTTACAACAACCCCCGGATTTCGGGGAATCTAACGTCCCCCCTCAAATGGGGGGATTGCATAAAATAACGGCAAATAAAAAAATTCAAATTATTTGAGTTAAATGATTGACTTTTCGGGTGTTAGGAATTATATTGCCATTAATCATCAATTCGAATATTATAAATTGTCGGCAAAGTTTTAGATTATTTTTAAGCTTTCTGTTTACATAGGTTGACATCTTCGGGGAGAAGCAAGCGATTATGGAAAGCATCGCCCATTTTTATCGTGAAATAAACAGCGGTTTTTTAAATAAAAGCTGTGGTCAGGGTTTTGAAATTTCTTATCTGGCGGAATACGATGAGAACGATGAACCCCTGTTCCGGAAATTTGTAGACTACACGCCGGAAACTCACGAAAAAATCAAAAAGATGATGGATGGTGATGATTGCATGGAGTTTTTCATCCATGAAACAGACCTCATCAAATACTATAAAGATTTCAAAGTTGTAGAACTGCAAAAAGCTCTGGAAAACGAGCCTCCGAAAAAAGTTTTAAAAAGCGCCTACCTTCTGAGCGAGCAGGTGATCAAGGAATACTTTGAGAACATCGGCTCCACACGCATTTTACGTACCCTGGAAGATCTGGTTAAAGTAATACAGGGTTGCATGGATCGTGGAAGCCTTGAGTTTATAGATGTGTTCCATGTCACTAAAAAGGATTTTCACTCCTATACCCACTGCATCAACACCGGAATGTATTGCATGGCACTGGCAAATAATTTGCAGATGAAGCCGGAGGCCGTGCGTGAGATCGGCCTGGGAGGCATGTTATTCGATGTTGGTAAAAAGTCCGTTCCCTATGAAATCATAATGAAAGAGGGGAAACTGGAGCCGAGCGAGTTCCAGTTCATTCGCAAACATCCGTCGGCGGGCCGAAAAACGCTCAACGATATGAAATGTTATAGCGAAAACATTTTGAAAATGGTGGCGGAACATCATGAAAAGTTTGATGGCACCGGCTACCCGTTCGAATTAAAGGGTGACAAGATTTCTCTTTACGCAAGAGTCTGTGCCATCATGGATGTTTTCGGAGCTTTAACCTCTCCCCGGCAAAATCGATCGGGTATGAGTCCTTTTGCCGCCCTGACCGAAATGAAAAATAATATGGAAGGTCAGTTTGACATGCGAATTTTGGTCAACTTCATCAAAACTCTTGCAGATGCCGCCGCAGCAAAAGTTTCTGCGTCCAAATCAACCGGTTCTTCGCAAGCATCCGGCAACCAGGTAGCGGCCAGCGCCTGATTAGTACTGCCCCTGAACCACCACCTCCGTCTTCCCGGTACACCTGTTTTTTTATACCTTTTTTCTTCCACCAGAATTCCAGCACTTGTTCTTTACCCTCCCAGCTTAATAAAGGTAAAATAATCTCTATCAATACCTGCATGGAGAATACCTGTGTTTGTCGAGGTCGATTACAACAACAATACTGACCAGAGCTTCAATATGATTTTTCGGGATATCAGTCTCCCGCGAGAATTGTATTGCATCAAATACCCGGTAAACGGTGAGGAACAACCGGTTCAGATCACAGGCTGGGACGCGGATTCCAATACGTCTTGTCCTGCCTATGCCTGCAAAGTGGAAGAGTCTGGAGACGGCGTTGCCCTGCTCATTTATGGCGGATCAGGTGGGGTGCGCATGAAACCCCTTGAAGACGAAACACAATGGGACACCGGGTCTTCCAACCAGTGGGGAGACACACACCTGGTCTACCCGGCAGATTGCTTTATCGTTTATAAAGACGAATTATAGACCACTAAGCGAATGGTTTCTTCATCTATTGAGTCTGCGAATTGGCCGTCAACGCAGTGAATCAGAAATTCCCGGTTGCCTTTTTGACCGGTGATGGGGGATTCGGTTACAGCTTTCACCGCCCAGCCTTTTTCTGCAATAAAACGGTTCACGTCCAGCAATACCCGAATATGTTTGGCAGGGTCTTTAATGATGCCACGGTTTTCCACTTCCTCTTTCCCGACTTCAAACTGAGGTTTGACCAGTGCTACCAGTTCTCCCTCCGGCTTGAGGATTTCCAGCAAAGGGGGTATGACAAGCTTGAGCGAGATGAACGACACATCGATCACAGCCAGGTCCAGCATTTCCCCGACATCCTCTTTGGATAATGTTCGGGCGTTTTTCCTGTCCAGGCAAATGACCCGGGGGTCGCTCTGCAGTTTCCAGTCCAACTGTCCGTAGCCGACATCCACTGCATAAACTTTTTCAGCGCCGTTTTGTAAAAGGCAATCGGTAAATCCGCCAGTGGAGGCTCCGACATCTATAACGGTTTTTCCTGAAGGTAAAACATGGAATTGTTTTAAGGCGTGGTCCAGCTTCAATCCGCCCCTGCTGGCAAAGGGCTGGGGCTCACCAATAATAACGGGAAGACAATCTGCAGGGACCAGTCGACCGGGTTTATCGGCAACGGCATCCTGCACCCTTACTTTTCCCGCGAGGATTATGCTTCGGGCTTTTTCCCGGGTGGAAACGAGTTTTTTTTTACCAGTAACTGGTCCAGACGGATTTTTTCAATCTTTTGCGTCATCTTCATCCTCAGTCGGAAACAACTCGGTTACCAGCTCACCTTTCTGGTTTTGGGTGAGCTTTTCTATTTTTGCTTCGGCTTCATTCAATTTCTTCGAACAAACGCGCGACATTTTAATTCCTTCCTCAAAAATCTCCAGGGATTTATCAATATCCAACTCCCCTTTTTCGAGATCATCAACGATTTGCTCCAGGCGTTGCATTGCTTTTTCAAACTTAACTTGTCCCATAATCTCCCTCCTGCCAGGCCCGGCCAAGTGACCCCAGCGTGACGCTGGACTCAATGAGCAATAACTTTCTCTGGCGAGCAAAATTTATCTCGGCTGAAAATTCAACCCTATTGTGTTACCCCCTTCATTAATCTTCATCCCCCAAAGGGGCGCTAAGGGGATTCTAGTACATTTTCTACCTTACAGTCCAAGCCCCCTTGCGAAAGCCTTATTTTAACCTTGTCTCCTGGTTTTACTTCAGCACTGCTTTTAAGTGATTTTTCATCTTTGGAGCAGATGCTGTACCCTCTCTCTAAAATTGCCAGCGGGTTTACCGCGTTCAGATTTTTAAGGATGCCCTCAAAACGTTCCTTGCGAAAACGCACCTGGGTCTGAATATTTTGCGCCATCCTGTTTTGTAATCCGACAAGCTTTTCAGATAAAAGCTGAATTTTATTTTTTGGCGATGCCCGGATGAGCCTGTGTTTCCTGTCTTTAAGCCTTTGCTGGTGGGTGACGAGTCCCTGTTCCAAACTGCGCACCATCCTGCTGTGCAAATCATCAAGACGTTGAACATGAGGACCAAATATTTCTTTAGGCTGATGAAAAAACCGGCGATCCATCAGTCGGTTTAAAAGATTCCTGTAAGCCTCGACCTGTTGACCTAACGCTTCTATCAGTTCTCCTGTCAGGGAGCGGATATCTTTAAGCATTTCGTTCAAAACAGGCACAGTCAATTCTGCGGCGGCTGAAGGAGTGGGGGCTCTGAGGTCGGCGACAAAATCCGCAATGGTAAAATCTATTTCATGGCCCACAGCAGAAACTATTGGAATACGCGATGCAAAGATCGCCCGTGCCACCTCTTCTTCGTTAAATGCCCATAAGTCTTCCAACGACCCTCCGCCCCGGCCGATGATGATGACATCCACGTCCTTCATGCTGTTCAAGTCGCGGATACCCTGAGCAATATCTTTTGCGGAACCTTCCCCCTGCACTTTCGCCGGACGAAGCAGAACAGAAACCTTTGGGTTTCTCCTGCGAATGATATTAAGGATATCGCGGACAGCGGCACCAGTCCCGGAAGTGACCACTCCTATTTTCCAGGGAAACGTGGGAAGCGGTTTCTTTGCTTCATCATCAAACAAGCCTTCTTTTTCCAGCTTTGCCTTCAACTGCTCGAAAGCTTTTTGCAGGGCACCCAGTCCTCTTGGTTCCAGGGACTCGGTGATGACCTGGTATTCGCCCCGGGCATCGTAGACCGTGATCCGACCAAACATTAAAACCTGATCGCCATCCTCAGGCTGAAATTTGATACCAGCCCGGTAGCCTTTGAAAAGAACACAGCGGATCTGTGCCTTGTCGTCTTTTAAAACAAAATAACTGTGGCCGGAAGCCACGGTTCTGAAGTTGGAAATTTCTCCTTCGATCCAAACCGAATCAAACGCCGCCTCCATAATAGCGCGGATGTCTCGGGTCAACCCGCTAACACTGTATACCTGCGGTTGCGTATTTTCCGCCGCAAGATGACTCGAGGTCGGTTCTTCAGGCACGAGTGAACTTTTAGGTTTTTTAAGTTGGCTTTGCTTTTTGCGGATCATAAAATTATTTTGCCAGAAATTTCTAAGGAAAAATTTTTTAAAGCGTCGCCTTAAAAACTTTTAACGTATTTTCCATGAGCAGAGCGATGGTCATGGGCCCCACGCCGCCCGGAACAGGAGTGATGAGCCCTGCTTTTTCAGAGACCGGAGTAAAATCAACATCGCCGGTCAGCTTCCCATCAACGCGATTGATTCCCACATCAATCACCACCGTCCCCTCCTTTACCATTGCTGAAGTCACAAAATGGGGTCGACCAACCGCCGCAATCAATATATCCGCTTGGCGGGTCACTTGTTCCAGATTGGCCGTTTTTGAATGGCAAATGGTCACCGTAGCATGGCGTTGTAATAACAAATGTGCCACCGGCTTTCCCACAATATTACTTCGGCCTAAAACTACCGCGTGTTTGCCGGCAATTTCAATATCGTAATAGTCCAGCAGGGCAATGATTCCTGTCGGCGTACATGGGGTGAGCAGGGCATTGCCGATTGCCAGCTTACCAACATTGATGGGGTGGAATCCGTCCACATCCTTTTCCGGGTCAATGGACAACAGAATTTTTTCTGAATCAATATGGTCCGGAAGCGGCAATTGCACAAGGATGCCGTTTACCGCATCATTGGCATTGAGTTCGTCAATGAGGCCCAGCAATTGCGCCTCGGTGGTTTCCGCTGGCAGGTTTTGTTCAAAGGATTGAAACCCGATCTCATGGCATATTTTATTTTTGTTGCGCACATAAACCGCCGAGGCGGGGTCCTCTCCAACCAGAACCGTGGCCAGACCCGGCATACGACCTGTTTTGCTTTTCAATTCTGCGGTCTCTTTAGTCAGGCGACTACGAATTTCCGCAGATACTTTTTTTCCATCAATAAGAACCATAATTTTCCTTCCACTTGGCACCAGCATCGCTGGACCCAATTAGCAAAAACTCTTAAGGCCGAGATAACTCTTTGCTCGCCTAAAAAAGCGATGGCACACTGGCCCCACGCCTAGTGGGGAGTTTAGCAGATTTTTTGATTGATCGAAGGGCGTACTTCTCTTTATTTAATTTCCAGTTCCTTGATCAGCCGGGAAAGGTAGGAGCGTTGAACATCCAGAACCTGCGCAGCTTTGGTCCGGTTACCGCTGGTGGATTTAAGCGTGTTGGAAATAAAAGTTCTGCGGAACAAATCGCTGGCCTGCTTGAGGGTGGACCCTACATTGAGCTCAATGGGAGCCTGGGAAGTTTCAAAGGGAAACGCTTCAGGAAGCAGTTCATCACCGTCTGTCAAAACAATAGCCCGCTCCACAGAGTTTTCCATTTCCCGGATGTTGCCCGGCCAGGCATAACTCATCAGGTGAGAGGTCAGCCCCTTGCCCGGCTTCTTAACAGGCTGGTTTTCCGGACTGTGCTTCTTGATGAAAAAGGTCAGTAAATCGGAAATATCTTCCAGTTTTTCACGCAGGGGAGGCAGGGTCATTTTTATAACATTAATTCGATAAAACAGGTCCTGGCGAAAATTTCCTTCCTGAACTTCTTTATCCAAATCACGGTTGGTCGCCGTTATCAACCGGACATCAACCTTGATAGTTTCGGTACCCCCCAAGCGAATGAACGACTCTTCCTGAACAACTCGCAGCAGTTTTACCTGCATATCCAGCGGCATTTCCCCTATTTCATCGAGGAAAAGCGTGCCCGTGTTAGCGGCTTCAAACAGACCTATTTTTTGCGTTTCCGCGCCGGTGAAAGCACCTTTCTCGTGCCCAAAGAGTTCACGCTCCAGAATAGATGCCGGCAAGGCCCCACAACTGACCGAAATAAAAGGGTTGTTCTGCCTTTGACTACGATCATGGATCAGGTGAGCAAACAATTCCTTTCCCGTTCCACTTTCACCGGTTAACAGAACAGAGGCTTTGGAGTCGGCCACCTTTTCGGCCATGGTAATGCATTTTTGGATGGCTTTGCTCTCGCCAACTATCGTATAACGATGCAGGTATTGTTCTTTAAGTCTGCCAAACTCCTCACCCAGCAACTTTCTACTTTTTGAGACTTGAAAAAATTTTGCCATCAAATTTGCAAAATGTTCCAATATCTCAACATTTTTTTCATTGAAAACCGTTCCGTCTACTTTATCGAGAAACTGGACGACACCGATCACTTTTTTATCAATATTCAATGGAAAGCTGGCCATGGACTGGATGGGAATCCGCATCTTTTCACTGACCCCCTGATACCACCGGGGATCTTTGGCCACATCGTTGGAGACAATCGATTCCCCGGTTTTTGCAACATGACCGGAAATTCCCACACCAGGCGGTAAGTCAATATCTTTTAACTGGCCCATATTTTTTCCGGAGGCCTGGTAAAACTGTAGCTTGTAGGTCTTTTCATCCTGAACCAGCAATAACGAGCCGTTTTTAACCCCCACAATATCTTTGGCCGCGTTCATGACCATCGCTAATAATTCATCCACCTCCCAAGAAGTCATTTGAAAAAGGTTGGATATTTTACGTAACGCCTGAATATTTGTTTCTTTGCCAATTCGTTTCATGGGAGATCCTGTTATTAAATCAATAATATGACTTAAATAAGTTGCACTTTATTGTTCATCACTGGAATTATGTATGATTTTATTTTACACCTTTGGGAAGGTTTTGAAAAGTGCTAATATCTAGGGGCTTGGGACAAGTTTACTATCAATATTGAGGCGAAATTAAACGATAACTAATTAAGGGCATCTCTAAGCCTGAATATTTCGTCCAATAAGGTTTTCAAGCCACTTTGTCATTCACCCTGCGATTCATTAATTCTTCCGAACCCGATGATATCCACCCCGCCAGAAATTAAAAAGATTATAGGATGTGTGCTTCTTTTAATTCTAGCCAATATCGCGGTATATTTTAATTCCCTGAACGGCGCGTTTCAGTTTGATGATTTACCACTCATCCAAAGCCAGTGGGTGGAAGACCTGGATGCATTCGATCGCCAGGTTCGTTTCTCCGCATTTGAAAACCGCCCTGTCGTTCTCTGGACCTACGCATTAAACAACACACTTGGAAAAAACCGGGTTTTTGGTTTCCATTTATTCAACCTCACGGTTCATATCGGCGTCACACTATTAATCTTTCTCATTATTTCACGCACCCAATACCTCATTGCCTCCCGCGCTAGCGGGTTTCCTTTGGCAACGGCTTTGCTTTTTGCGTTGCACCCATTGAACACCGATTCGGTATCCTATATATCTTCCCGTTCTTCATTACTGGTGACCTTTTTTTATTTGCTGGCGCTTTACCTGTTCACCGGCCTGTTTTCACGTAAAAGCAAAATTCCAGAGTTCAACTTCCGGTGGGTACTTTTCATACCCATCCTGATAAGCGCATATATGAGCATTGCCTCAAAACTCATTGGCGCAACCTTGCCTGTTCTGATGGGACTTTGGTATCTGGGTTTTATAGTTTCAACACAGAAACCGCAGTTCGCTGAAAAATTTTTCCAACCCAAGTGGATAGCTACTCTTTTCCTGCTTGCAGGAGCTTTGTTTGCGGGAGCCTACATTGTTGCCGATTCCTGGCTTTATATTGCCAGGGACCAGGGGCTGGAGCTTTATGGGCGAATGCCTTATTTTCTGATGCAGATAAAAGTAATCGTCTTTTATTATCTCAAGCTGTTCCTGTTTCCCTTCAACCTGAACGTGGACAGCGGCCTGCCGTTCAGCACCCCTGCATCCGACCCACTCATATTTTTAGCAGGATTGGTCATAATCGGAATTCTTTTCGCCGTGGTAAAAGGCAGGAGTCTCTGGGTTGCCATCGGTTTCATTTGGTTTTTCATCACGCTTGCCCCGACCTCCAGCATCGTTCCTCTGAATGATCTGGCCGTGGAACATCGCACTTATCTGCCCATGACATTAGGGCTTTGCATGGTTGTGGGATGGATCGCCAGTACCTGGCGCTGTTCAATATTGCTTGTGCTTTTACCCCTGTTTGCGTTGGGAACCGCAACCCGAAACAGTGACTGGGTCAGCGAGATCAGCTTGTGGAAAGATTCGGCCCAGAAGAATCCCAATTCAACAAGACCCCATAACAATCTTGGCAAAGCCTATTTTGAAAAAGGCGACCTTGTCCTCGCGGCCCACCACCTGGAAAAAAGCGTTGCCAATATTCCCCACTTCATTGATACCCAGTACAATATAAAGAGTGCTGAAATATTTTTAAAAAGGCGGGAAAAAATCTACGGTGAAAAATCTGCCAAGAAATTTTCGCCTTCGGAGTCCATTGGACTTCTGACCGAGCTGGTGGAGCCTCACTACAACCTGGCCAGCGTTTATCTGGACCAAGGACGACTGGATGATGCAGAAAAAGAATACCTGAAAACCCTGACATTGAGGCCAGGTCATTTGTCATCCAGAATAGGGTTGAGTTCAGTTTATAACCGAAAAGGACTGTACGACCAAGCCATAGCCTCGCTGGAACTGGCCGTCAACTCACCAACGTCCGACCCCAGCTTTGCCCTGGCCCGATTGAACCTTGGGGAGCTTTATGGAAAAACCGGAAAAATTGAAAACGCGATAAAAGAATGGGAAGCGGCTCTTAAAATCGATCCATCCTTGTTGCCGGCTCATTTCAATCTAGGAACCGCCTATATGATGACTGGCAAATTGGAGTTGGCGGTAAGGGCCTTCAAACATTGCCTGCAGTTGAATAACCACTATGAGCCTGCGTTATTCAACCTTGCCAAGGTTTATCAAAAGCAGGAAAAATGGGACGAGTCCACACAACAATTTAAAAACTTCCTTGAAGTTACCGGCCCCAAGTCTTCCGCCTACGCTCAAATTGGTTTCAATTTTAACCAGCAGGCAGACTGGAAAACCGCGCAAGAGTTTCTTAAAAAATCTCTTTCACTGCAACCGAATAATTTTAATGCCCATATCTCTCTGGCAGAAACTCTTGCCAACCTTGGGCAGATGAAAAAAGCCCGGGAACTTTTGCAGGCGACCTTAAAAATGGACCTGAATCCGGTGCAAAAGGAAGCCATAAATAAAATGATGACAAATTTAACCCATCCACAAAACACAACCCCATGAATTCAAAAATTACAAACATGGGTTCCATCGGGTATCAACTGAAGTCCATTACGATTCTCATCTGTATGGGTCTTCTGGCTTTCTGGGCTACTTTTCACTCGCCCTTTCTTTATGATGACGCCCATGCCATTGTTGAGAATCCTTATATTAAGCATTTGAGTGATTTTCAAAAGAGCATTGGCATTGAAAACATTTTTAATCGTTCCGTTCTTCTCCTGACGTTTGCGGTAAATCGGGAAATAGGTGGGCTGGATGTATTCGGGTATCACCTTACCAATGTTTTGGTCCATATACTGACCGGCGTAGTCTGGTATTTTCTGGTCAGCGAATTATTGCTTTTAGAGCCATCTCGATATCGGCTCAAACGCTTGCCTTTAATTTGCGCTTCCATTCACCTTGTCAATCCTCTCACGGTTGAAACAGTCACTTATATTTCCAGCCGCTCATCAGGGTTGGCAACATTTTTTTATCTGCTTGCCTTTTATATTTTTTGCAGGCTGGTCCGGCCTCGGAAAGAAAACCTGGCTTGGACAGGCAAACTACTTTGCATTGCAGGGATTTCAGGTTTCCTTTTTCTCGGAGTTGGAACCAAGGAAATTGTCGTCACCTTCCCTCTTATGGCAATCGTCTATATATGGCTCATCACTCCAGCCGACGAAAGAAAATCTTTAAAGGCAAAAATTGGAGTCCTTCTCCTGCCCCTTTTGATTTATTTTTGTTATCGTTATATAGAGCAGGGCAATATTTTTTCTTTAAAGGCCGACCCAACCTCCGGGGAGACCAGCCGTTTTTTATATTTTTTCAGTCAAATTAAAGTAGCGGTTCACTATTATCTGCTCAAGCTGTTCCTTCCCTTTAACCTCAACTTTGAGCCGGATATACGCTTACTACCCGATTTTATAGACGGGCAGTTGGTTTGCGCTGGCGCAATTTTAGGAGTCGGAGCAGTAATGGTATTTCGCCATAAATCTCATGTTTTGCAATTTGCCGCTCTCTGGTTTTTTATCACATTGCTTCCCTCATCCAGTTTTATTCCTCTCAAACAAATTGCCACTGAGCATCGCACCTATTTACCCGGGTTGGGATTCAGCCTTGCGTTGGGCTGGTTGTTCCTGAGCACTCAATCGGTCCGTACTTTGGCAACTGGTCTTTTGTTGGCATTTTTATCTCTTACTTTTTTGCTCACGGTAAATCGCTCGCTTGATTACCGATCTGCAATCAGGCTGTGGCAAGACACAGCGGAAAAGTCGCCAAATAAAGCACTGGTTCATAACAACCTGGCTACCGTGTATATGGAAAGCAAAATGTTCGAAGAGGCAAAAGAGGAGTTGGCGATTACCCTGCAGTTAAATCCTACTCAGTCGGATGCCTATGCAAACCTGGGCCATATCCATTTCCAACAGGAACACTGGAATGAGGCCATTGAAGAATTTAATCAGGCTATCACCCTGGGTTCCAACAAACCGGACACCTATTATTTTGCGGGCCTTGCCTGGAACAAACAGAAGGCCTATGGACAGGCTATTCCGTTTTTACAAAAAGCCGTCAGCATGCGATCGCATAACGCCGATTACCATTTTGCTCTGGGCGATGCGCTTCGACAGGTAGGGGCTTTTGATGAAGCGCTTCGGGAGTTTCGCCGGACACTGGCAATCAAACCTGAACACCCGCAGGCGCAAAATAACATTGGTGTTATTTTCTGGAATTTACAAGCTTATGAAAAAGCTGAAGTTGAATTTAAAAAGGCATTGGACATTCAGCAGGATCTTCCGGAAATCCATCACAATCTGGCCGCCCTGCATCTGAAAAACAATCGTTATGCCGACGCCGTTCCCCACTTGGAGCAGGTTCTCAGACTACAACCGGGAAATACAACTGCCCAAAAATTGCTCGACCATGCCATGAGCCAGATGAAGAAAGGGCCGTCATGAAATCCGGCGATTTTAAATTTTCACAAACTCTGCTTAGCCAACTGGGTTATTGCCTGCTCATCTCTTTGCTTGGGGTTTTATTTTTTTCCAATCATCTCAACAATCCTTTTCAATTTGACAGCGTTGCTTACATTGCCAACAACGCCAGCTTAAAAAATCCAGAAACCCTGCTAACCCTTGAATTCTGGCAAAGGGAATTTCTATCACGTAGCCTGCTAAGAATGTCCCTTGCCCTTAATGCTCACCTGGATGGCTTTCGACCCTTTGGGTACCATATTCTCAACCTCGCTTTTCATATTCTCAATGCTCTGCTTCTCTTTTTTGTTCTGGAAAAATCCTTTCACCGTTTTGGCATGGAAGCAATGGGTTGTAAAAGAATCCGCGCCGTTTCATTTTTTTCAGCCGCTTTTTTTCTTTGCCATCCGATCCAAACAGAGTCTGTAATTTATATCATGAGCCGTTCAGAGGTCATCGCCTCTACGTTTTACCTTGCCGGATTTTTACTGTTTCAACAATTACTGAACCGACCCTCAACCTCTCGCCTGCAATATTGCTTTTATTTTCTGGCACTATTTTTAATCGCCCTGGCAGGTTTCAGCATAAAACAGATTGTCGCGACTCTGCCCGCTATACTGGCCTTATATTACCTTTGCAGTTGCCCCGAACAAGCACCTGCTTTGCGGTTTTTAAAAAAGTGGAGGTGGGCGATATTTGGCATCATTGCAGGAATTATCAGCTCTCTGTTCTATAAACTCCTCACCGATGAGACATTTCTTATAGGCCCATCACGAGCTGAGGAGATGGTCGGCAGAGCCAAGTACATGCTCAGTCAACCGAGTGTGATCGTTTTTTATTATTTAAAAATGTTGCTATTCCCGATGAATCTCAATATCGACCCCGATATAGAGGTTGTCGCCCGTTTGCTGTCCTGGAACTTTTTAATCCCAGTACTTTGCATAGCCTCTTTGTTGCTTTGCTCCCTGAAATTTTTTAAGACTCGTTTTGTTTTCTTTTTTCTGTGCTGGTTTTTCATCATCCTTTCCCCTTCCTCTTCCATTGTCACCCTGCACGATCTTGCCGCAGAACACCGGGTCTACCTCGCGTCAGCGGGAATTTTCGTCTTAATTACCTACTGGGTCTCCGAGATAACCCGTAGATGGGGAGAAATTCCAGCACTAAAAATTATTCTTATTTTTTGTGTATTCGCCTTGGGAATTATGACCCTGAAACGGAATGCGGTGTGGCAATCGGAGCTCTCGCTCTGGCAGGATACGTATCAGAAGTCGCCGCATAAGCTACGCCCGCTGATTAATCTGGCGCGGGCCCACAGTCTGGAAGGCAACACCGATAAAGCCATAAAATATTATCAGGAGTCACTTGTTGAGGGACCCGCAGTCTTTGCTACTAATTACAATTTGGGGGATCTTTATCTGAAGAAAAACTTGGTAAACGAAGCCATGCGGCATTTTAACCTGGCCAGCCGCATTGAGCCTGAAATTCCTGAATCCTTTGCCAGGATTGGAGAAATTTATCTATTACAAAAAAAATTCGAACTGGCAGACCCTTATTTCAGGCGTGCTGTGGAGCTCAATCCCCGGTCTGCGCAGGTGTTCAAAAACCTGGGCGTTTTGAATTTCTACCACCTCAATAAACCCAAGCAGGGCCTGGCCTTTTTTTCCCGCTCCCTGACTCTCGATCCCGGTCAACCCGAGGCCAGCAAGATTCGCGAGCTTCTGTCTCAATTCAAACCCGAATAAAATCCAAACTAAGGACCTCTGGCATCAATAACCACCCGATCTCCAAAGCAAAATTTGATCTATGAAAAATAAATGGATTTTAAAATTACTTAACTTATCCCTGTTCGTTTTTGGGGCGGCCTATATAGTCCTGCATGTCGAATTTAACGAGGGGAGTTATTTTTACTATTTTTTCAAAGCCAAAGTCTATTATTCGATTTTTAATAAAATAATTTTTCCTGTTGGCTTTTGGGGTTGTTTTGCCCTTTTTTATTTCTTTTACTACCTCTTGAGCCAAAGAAGTGAAAGTCATCGCGGAACTTTACTACATAGTTTGCGTTACGCCTTGTTTTACCATTTATTTCTTCTTCTACTTACCCATTCCAACGAAATTGTTTCCTCTTACTATTTTTCCACTCCGTTTTTTTCAGTTTACGAAAGGCTATTTTTAGCCATAGCCTTTGTTGGTTACTATCTGGCGGGGATGAAAGTTATTCAGAAGGTAGTGACATCAGGGTGTAAGTTCTGGGAACTAGTTCTTCCTGTTTCAACAATAGTCCCTTTTATATATTCACCTTCACCGCTTATTCATGCTTTCTACCTCACCCTCAGCCTTGGACTTTTTATGGGCTGGCAATTCCTGACCCAGGAGAAGTGGAAGGATTTATTGGGGAATTTAATATCTAATGACTATTTCAAAATAGGTATTATTTTCTTACTGAGTTTGGGACTCAGGCTGTGGTATGCCTACCCCTATGCCACGCATGACTTAATAGGAAATAGTGCGGATGGGCCGGTTTACTTTAAATCCGCATTGGCTTTTGCAAACGGCAACTGGGGTGATGTGAATTTTTGGCATGCTCCTTTTTACCCGCTCTACCTTTCTGTATTTCTCATTTCGTTTGGTAAAACCTCGGCTGTGCTTTTTTACAGCCAGGCTATTTTGGGATCAGTAACCCCGGTAATCATATTTTTGATTTGCCAAAAGCTAATGCTCAGACGGGCATCCTTTATTGCTGGCCTGCTGGTCGCCTTATCCCACCTGAGCATCCACTACTCAGTGGTGATCAATCGCGCCGCTCCCTTGTCAATAGCCATTCCTTTACTGATGTATTCGATTCTGTGTCTGGGTAACAAATTTGGTCCCCTAAAATATTTACTACTGGGCGTTCTTTTTGGCGGCACTTTTTACTTGGGTCAGGAAACACTCCCTGTTCTTGCGTTATTTGCAATTTATTTAGCACATCATCTATGGAAATCAGAGGCTCCCCGTAAGAAAAGAATTTTCCACACGGCATTGATCGGGCTGGGAGTGATATCCATCTTTTTCAGCTTGAACGGAATTTACCACTCTCACACGGACCAATGGTTACCATTGGGAAGAGCTTCTGACGCAACACACGCAAGTTCTCTCTGGAATTATAATAATAATTCTTACGCAAAAGAGATGATTGATATGGGCTTCGACCCGATTCAATCTCCGGATAAAAGTTCTGACGTGTTTCTGGAAAATCCACTACGAATATCTGGCCTGTTACTGGGAAAACTATTTACGGAACTCCCAGACCTTTTGTTCGAGCCCGGAGGCGTATTATTTGTCCCTTTACACCTTGCCTTTGAAAGCTTTTATTCCGCCCACCTGCAATTTTATATTTACCTTTTTGTCCTTATTGGACTGGTGGTTTTTATCTCGACTAAATCCGTAATAAAAACTGACAAGCTTCTATTACTGGGTCCAATATTTATTCTGATAATTTTTTGCTCCTTTCTTGTAGGAACTTTTCGGTTTCGTGCTCCCTTTACACCTTTGAACATGATTTTTCTGGCAACGGCACTCGAATTATTTCTATTTAGAGGGAAATCATTAAAAGACAGTCCCTGGCAATTTGTGCATTTCAAAATGTCGTTGCCGTGGAAAAATGTGCTTCAACGAAAGCCTGTGTTTTTGAGTACCAGCGGGATAATTGTAGCGTTTTCAATTTGGGCAATTGTTGGCAACTTATTTCCCCCTTCGCCTGGAACCCCTGCTCAATACCGTCTGACTCCCTGGTTAATCCCCTCCAAGCAAAAGGTGTTTGCTACAAGATATCTGGGTCTCAATGAAACAACATATTCTTATTACACCAGGGCCGAGGGGAACGAGACCCGTTCTGCTATGGAAGTTCGATTCAATATGTGCCAGAGATTAATGCCGGGAATGAAGCCCTATTATCAATTAGCGGTTGATGGAAAATTAATAGGAAAATCTAAAAAAGTGTTAAGTGGCTGTTTCAGAGTTAAAGAACGAATAAAATTCAATTTTGAGACCGGGATGATCAGTTTATTTATTTTTGTTTCACCCGATGGAATTATTGGGGAATTAAAACCGATTTCTTTTTCTGTTGATGGAGCCTACAACAAGAAGGAAAAAGTAACGATGCCCGTAGCCAGCCCAATCCCCCTCGATAGCAATATGAAACAGTATATTGAGCAATTCAAAGTTTATGCTGAAAAGATAAGAATTGATAAACCCGAGTTATTTCTCCTGCCAGAATAAATAATATTATAAAAATATTTTATGCCTGAACCATTTAAAAATTTGCTCAGCAAGACCGTTATAACCGGCATGGGGAAGCATTTTGCCAGAGCGTGGCCTGAGTTTGATCGTGCGGCGTTTATCGCGGCGGCGACAAAAAACCTGAATGCGCTGGAACTTAAAGAACGCTCGGTCCAGATAACCTCCACTATGGCCACTTTCTTACCGGACGATTTTCATAGGGCGGCGGCAATCATGTTGGCAGCACTTGCGCCCGATGATTGGGACGATGCCGGCAACCCGGAAGTGGATGACCGGGGTATTGTGGGTTGGGCCGTCATGCCCATGACCCATTACGTCGGTCTATACGGTCTCAAACATTTCCCTCTTTCCATGACACTGCTCAAGGAAATGACCAAGCGGTCCAGTTCGGAATTTGGCATTCGTTTCTTCCTGCTCGAAGAACCAAAGCGCACGTTATCCACACTCGAAAAATGGACGCGCGATTCCAACCACCATGTTCGCCGACTGGTCTCCGAAGGCACGCGCCCCCGCCTGCCTTGGGCCATGCAACTGCCAGCCTTTGTCAAAGACCCTGCACCAATCCTTCCACTGCTGGAAATGCTCAAGGATGACGAAGAAGAATATGTCCGCCGCTCCGTCGCCAACAATCTCAACGATATCGCCAAGGATCATCCGGACAGGGTTGCGAAGATAGCCGGGCAGTGGTTGGCCGGGGCCAGCAAGGACCGGAAAAAGCTGGTCAATCATGCTTGCCGCACGTTGATCAAGAAAGGACACCAGAAGACATTGAAAGCCCTCGGTTATGGACCGGCCCGGATTGAACTTAAAAAATTGAAAATATTGACTGCTCGCGTAGCTTTTGGCGATGCCCTTTTATTTGAGTTATGCCTGACCTCGACCTCTAAAAAACCCCAACCGCTGATCATCGACTATGCCATTCATCATCGCAAGGCCAATGGAAGCACGACAGCAAAAGTCTTCAAGTGGAAAAAGATCACACTTGAATCATGTGCAACACTTTCGGCAAAACGGAAACATGCGATCAAGAAAATCACCACGCGGGTTTATTATCCCGGCACGCATAAGTTGGAAATCATGGTTAATGGCGTTTCCCTTGGAACCAAAACTTTTAAGTTGGTTATGTGAAGGCACAAATGGAAGTTAAATAGAGGGCCCTTCGAACGTCGTTAAGCTTTCCTTTGCTCAATCCACTTTTGAGCTTTTTTCAATTGCCGAGGATCGACCTTTGATTTTACCTGTTCCAGTAAATCCGATAGCTTGACCTTAGCCAATTCGTCCCGCCACACCTTCTCCGCATTCCACATCGCCGAAGCAATCAAGCAGGGTCTTTTATATGACGGGCTCTTTTCCAGAGCAGTGGGTCCTTTCCGACGGATTTCATCGCACTCAAAGCAGGGATCGTTTCCCTCTATAGATAAAACTATATCAAGCAACGAAACCTTATTTGGTTTTTTGGCAAGCTGATATCCCCCCTTTGGTCCCGAAACCGTGTTCAATATGCCGTCGTGAGAGAGGGTTTGCAGGGCTTTTGCCAAATAAGGGTGGGGCACTCCATGAAACTCCGCTAACTCTTTCCCGGTCAAACTGGTTTCCTTCGGCAACCCGGCAAGAAGCGAACAACAGTGAATAGCCCATTCTACGGTTGAACTTATTTTCATAGGGAAAATATAGTACGTCTGCCAAATACAATCAAGAAAGGAAATGACGGCAGGAAAGATCGGTGTCTCCTGACAATAAAACCTATTGCGGATAAAATATATCCGTGATAGGATTGGAAAATATTCCGAACTTCTTTTGAAAGGGACCCGAATGGAAACACGCATTGATTATCAAAATACTGCCCCTAAGGCTTTGAAAGCATTACTCGGAGTCGAAACCTATCTGGGACATTCCAGTCTCAGTCCCAAGATTCAAGGGTTGATCAAGCTTCGGGCCTCCCAAATCAATGGATGCGCCTTTTGCGTGAATATGCATTACGGCGAACTGAAAAAATTGGGAAGTGCTGACACCTATTTAAACCTGGTCTCGGTATGGAGGGAAGCCCCGTGTTTTTCAGATAAAGAACGTGCGGCTCTGGCCTGGGCCGAATCCGTAACCTTGCTGGCCGATACTCACGTTCCGGATCAGGAATACGATCTCGTGAGAAAATATTTTTCAGAAGATGAATTGATTGATCTAACGGTTGCTATAGGACAAATTAATTTATGGAACCGACTTTCCGTTGCTTTCAGGATCCTACCTCCTGTCGATGCCACCGAAGGTCGGAGAAACCTTTCATGACAAACATTCGACTTGCACTGTGTACATTTATTTTTGTTTCTTTCGCTCTCCCCATTCTTTCCAGTGCCGGGGCAGCACACTCTGTGACCCTCCTCAAAAGTCAGGACTTGTCCGGGTTAAAAGGAAAGGAAGGTGTATTGGTAACGGTTAGTTATGCGCCTGGGGAATCGTCCCCAATGCATCGGCACAATGCGCATACCTTTGTTTACGTATTAGAAGGATCCATTGTCATGCAAGTAAAAGGCGGAAAACCCGTAACTCTAAACCGTGGTGACACATTCTACGAATCGCCCGAAGATATTCACAGCGTATCAAAAAATGCAAGCGACTCACATAACGCCAGGTTCCTCGTATTTTTTGTTAAAGCCAAGGGTGCCCCTTCAGTCCTTCCCGTCAAATGAAGGTTTATGAATATTTTTAATGGTCCATTTTTGAATCATTTTTGATATAATCCTGAAAAGTTATATGAGCATTCATATAGAGATAGCAATTCCCGCCGTAAATTATTGAAAAATAGAGTGCCGGAGTGGTGAAATTGGTAGACGCACAGGATTCAAAATCCTGCGAGGGCAACCTCGTGTCGGTTCGATTCCGACCTCCGGCACCACCCACTTGCGTGGGGCGCAATGTGGCGGTGACGCTCCGCAACCGCCAAAGCAATCCAAATTCCTACCCAGAACGGGTATGTGATATCCTCCCCCTTGACCCTCATGCCCCACAGGGATAAGAGCCCATTTTACTGAAAACTCCCGTCCGCCAAAAATTCAATGAGCGATTCTCACAGTCCTGAAGCAAAAGCCTACTGGAAAGAAAATATCCGACTTGTGCTTTCACTTTTAGCCGTATGGTTCGTGGTTTCTTTTGGCATGGCTATCCTGCTTGTCGATGTGCTGGATAATATCCGTTTCTTCGGATTTAAATTCGGATTCTGGATGGCGCAACAGGGTTCCATTTTTTGTTTCGTCATTCTCATCTTCATCTATGTCTACAAGATGAATAAACTCGACCACAAATATGGTGTGGATGAGGACCGGGACGATTTCGCGCGGGATGATACTTATTATCACGATGAAGAGCCTGAGAAATAATCCGCCATGGATGTTCAGACATTAACTTTTATATTCGTTGGGGTCACGTTTGCTATTTATATTGGCATCGCCATCTGGGCGCGGGCGGGCACCACCGATGATTTCTATGTCGCCGGGGGAAGCGTTCCCCCGCTTGCCAATGGCATGGCGACCGCCGCCGACTGGATGTCTGCCGCTTCGTTCATCTCCATGGCAGGCATCATATCTTTTGTTGGGCGCGACGGTGCCGTTTACCTGATGGGGTGGACAGGGGGTTATGTTCTGCTCGCCTTACTTCTGGCGCCTTATCTTCGCAAGTTCGGCAAATACACAGTTCCCGATTTTGTCGGCGACCGTTATTATTCTGACATCGCTCGATTGGTTGCGGTCGTGTGTGTTTTGTTTGTTTCGTTCACTTACGTGGCAGGTCAAATGCGGGGAGTGGGAATCGTTTTCTCCCGTTTTCTCGAAGTCGAAATCACCACCGGCGTTCTGATCGGAATGACCATTGTGTTCTTCTACGCTGTTCTTGGGGGCATGAAGGGAATCACCTACACCCAGGTGGCACAGTATTGTGTTCTGATTTTCGCTTTTCTGGTGCCTGCCATCTTCATATCCATGCTGATGACGGGAAACCCCGTCCCGCAACTGGGATTCGGTAGTACGCTCGTGGATGGCTCCAATACATATCTATTAGACAAGCTCGATCAGTTATCCGTAGAACTTGGATTTTCCGCTTATACAGCAGGCAATAAATCCACCATCGACATGTTCTTCATCACTGCAGCTTTGATGGTTGGCACTGCGGGGCTTCCCCATGTCATTGTGAGGTTCTTCACAGTTCCAAAAGTCCGTGATGCCCGGATATCAGCCGGGTATGCCCTGGTGTTCATCGCCATACTCTACACAACCGCCCCGGCCCTCGCCTCTTTTGCCCGGGTCAACCTCATCAACACTGTCCACAATGCGGAATATAAAACCACCCCTTCATGGTTTAAGAACTGGGAAAATACCAACCTCATCGCCTGGGTGGATAAAAATCAGGATGGGAAAATCCAGTACTCAGCGGGAAAAGCGTTCGATGGGAAGCCGCAATTTATAGAAACACGCGGCCCTGAAGGGGAGAGAAAAATTTCCAATTCACCTACCGACACCCGCAACGAACTCTATATCGACCGCGACATCATGGTTCTGGCAAATCCGGAAATTGCCAATCTGCCCAATTGGGTCATCGCCCTGGTCGCCGCAGGCGGACTTGCCGCCGCGCTTTCCACCGCTGCAGGCTTGCTACTGGTCATCTCAACATCTATCTCTCACGACCTGTTGAAAAAAATGTTCCTGAAAGATATTACCGACAGGCAGGAATTGTTTTTTGCCCGGATGTCAGCGGCACTGGCTATCACCATCGCCGGTTATTTTGGAATCCACCCACCGGGATTCGTCGCGCAGGTGGTAGCGTTCGCTTTTGGGCTTGCGGCCTCGTCATTTTTCCCGGTCATTTTAATGGGAATTTTTTCAAAACGCATGAACAAGGAAGGCGCCATTACCGGAATGGTCATTGGGCTGACCTTCACCGCCGGCTATATCATTTATTTCAAATTCATTAACCCATCTGCCAACTCCGCAGAAAACTGGTGGTTTGGAATTTCGCCGGAAGGGATCGGAACTTTGGGAATGTTATTTAATTTCATGGCCTCAAGCCTGGTCAGCCGGTTCACGGCTCCGCCTCCGAAAGAGATTACGGATATGGTGGACGATATAAGAATTCCGCAAGGCGCCGGAGCTTCCTATCACCATGTAAAGTCATAAATAAAGCCATTGCCGTCATACCCCTTTGGGGCACAAAGGTTTAGGGAAAGTATCACGGCCTCTAAAGAATTTTGAACATCAGGAAAGTCATGTCATCAAACTGGGGGGCGTTGCGAGTGAAAGTCTGTATGGCATTCTCTACTTTTTCCAGAATCTCTTCCGGTGTTCCACTGGGTTCACTGATCATAGATCGTAGTCTGGTCATACCAAAATGTTCTTTTTGATCGTTCATCGGTTCCACCACCCCATCAGAATACAGGAAAACCAAATCACCAGAAAAAAGCTGAACCTCCTCTTCTATATAGGAGACGTTTTCAGCAATTCCTAAAGGGATCCCGCCTGCTTTCCCTGCCTCCAGTATTTCGCTATCTCCCCTGCGGATCAGCATGGCATGGTGGCCCGCATTGCAGACCCTCACTTTTTTACTCTTAACATCAAGCAATAGAAAAACAGCCGTGGCAAACATTCCCTTGCGGGAACGTCTCGCGGCAATATCATTCACCTGACGAATCACATTCCCCGGTTGAGGGTCTTGCATAGCGACATAGCGAAAGTCACTCATCAGTCTTGCCATGTATAAAGCCGCTGAAACCCCCTTGCCGGATACATCGCCAAGAACTATTCCCAGCCTGTCTTGTTCCAGCTCTATGAAATCGTAAAAATCTCCTCCCACAAATTTTGCCGGAACTGTTTTAGCGGCAAACTTAAAATCAGGAATATCAGGAGTCGCTTCCGGCAAAAACCCTTCCTGCACCAAGGTGGCCATTTTCACTTCACTTTCGATTTGATTTTTTTCGTCAGTGATTCTGCTCAGTTCCTCCTCAGCCTTGCGTCTCTCTGTTATATCTCTGCCATAAATATTGATATAGCCGGATTCGATAACGGGCATGAGCTCAAAGGTGAATTTTTTATTTTTGTGCTCCACCTCCATTTCCTGGTTTTCTCCCAGGTTTAGAGCGGTTTCAATCAGTTCATGAAAAATAACGGGCAGGACATTGCCTGTCTTGATGTCCCAACCTTCCAAAACGGTGGTGGCCGCTTTATTAGCGTATAGAACATTTCCAGTTACTCCGGCACGAATTACGGGATTGGGGTTTTCGCCGGGGAGCTTGGAAATATCCTTAATCTGTTGAATATATTTTTTGAGTGCCTGCTCCATAAAGCGAAACGAATTAGCAAGCCTGCCGACCTCGTCGGTAGAATTTATTTCCGGGATGGGGGTATCCATATTGCCCGTTGCCATTTCTTCAGCAGCCTTGGACAACACACCCAGAGGCCGGGTAATGGACTGGGCAATAAACCAGATGGCCAGTAGCAACAGGGCCAATCCGCCTGCGGCAAAAATGCGTAGCTCCATCTGCAGTTTGTTGAGACCCGCCAGCAGTTCTTTCTGCGGAAAAATAACTCCCAGTGACCATCCGTTGGAGGGTAGGGGTGCGTAAAACAGCCAGGCGTCCTCACCGGTAAAAAGATGTTTTTTGGAAATGAAATTCGTCTCGCCGTTTACCATACTCTCTCCCAGCTTGTGAAGCTCTGGCTGGTTGAACTTATTGGCAAGGCTGAATATGGTCTCGTTCATGATCATATCTTGCCTGGGATGTGTGATAAGGGTTCCCTCTTTGGAAATGAGGAATGCGTAACCGGTTTCAGCGATTTTTATGGAAGAGACCATTTCCTGCAACCATGCCAGGGAAATATCCGCGGTTACAATTCCCATCAGTTGTTTTTTGCCTTTTATATCGCGATAAAAGGGAACCGAATAGGTAGCCATAATAATATTCCCGGCCCCTTCATCAAAATAGGGTTCGCTCCACATGGGTTTGTTTTTCTCTTTGGGAATTTTGTACCAGTCCCATGAAAAATACTTATACGACTCGCTACCAATATAGGTGAATTTTGTTTCACCTTTTTGCTTGTAAAAATAGGGCGCGAAATAGAGCGCATCGGGATCAAACATATAAGGTTCAAAGGCGATGGTTGCCCCATATAATTCTGGATTATTCTCCACGGTCTGGCGGATGAGCAACAGCAGGTTCTCTTTCGTATGAGAAGGGCCTTCCAGGGAATAAGCCATTTGCTGGGGAATTTTTTCTACAGCTTTGATGATCGTTTCTATTTTGTTTAACGTGGAATATGACAGGTTCTCTGCCGAATTCCTCAGGTTGCCTTTAAATATGGAACGGGTTTTCTTGGCATTGTGGTTGCTGACTATCAGGAAAAATATGCCTGCGGTAACGAGAATCAAAGATATCAGTTTAAAAACAATGCCTCTGTTTTTCATTTGCGCAACCTTATTTGCTTTGGAAATAATAAAAGGTCTGATTGGTGATCTGCTTAAAAATCGTCAGTCCGCTCCGCGTTGTCCTTACTCTTCTCAAGGTTTTTGAGTCCGGTCAATGCCGCGTTTCGGGATCGTGGATCTTTTATGGATTTTTTATAATATTTTCGAGCTTCAGAAAAATTTCCCTGGAGGCTCTTGATTTCACCCAGCATCAAATAGGTTGCCATACCATACGGATTTCGACGGGCCACTTCATTAAAATCATTTTCCGCCTGACTGAGATTTTGGAGATCACCAGATTGACGAAACGCTGCAAGATGGAGAGTGCCGGACAAATAATGCGGCCTTCCACATTGATGACACAACTTCTTAGCCCGTTCAATATTTGCGAACAACTCATCCACGGTCTGGCTCGATGAAATACCATGGGAAATAAGCCTATGGTAACTATAATATTGCCATATCGTGAAAGCCCCTAACACAATGATAATTGAGACTGCTTTGGGCCAGAACTCTTTTGCTCCAGACATGAGTGTCCATTTTTCCTGACCCTGGGTTTCCCGGTTTAGAACCTCCACGGAAATAACCAGGAACACAAATAAGTAAATAAAGTCTGAAATCAGCCAATTGTATTCGATGAGATTGTGAAGCAGAAATCCGGATAGAGAAAGCGCAATATAAAAATTTATCCCCGCCACATCAGGACTACCCCTTTTGAATACCCTAACAAGGGTCGCACCCAAAGCAGTCAGGCAGGCCATCAGAAGCCCAAACCCAACCAGCCCTGTTTCGGTGGCAGTTTGTAGATACATATTGTGGGCGTGAGGTGGGTTGTATTTCAGTCCCGTCTGTGAATACAATTCCACAAATGTCCACAGCCCGCTTCCCAACAACCAATGTTCCTTAAATATAGACCATGCACCGGTCCAATATATGAGCCGATTTTCCATATGCGCCCAGACCCAGGGGCGGCGGACCATAGAGCCTGACGTTGTTGCGGAACCAGGCTCCGAGCCGTGGCCGAGAAGACTTACCAGCCCTATATAAACCAACAACGCAAATATCAAACACCAGCCCAAAATCTTCAGGTCGCGATAATTTTTTTTCTTTAATAAATAAACAGCCATCCCCAGAACCATGAAGGCGGCCAGCAATTGTCCTCCAGGGGAACCGGAAAAACCTATAGCCGCCCAAACCATTGTCCAAATTCCGCCGAGTGTCATTCTCCAAATACTGGAACGACAGTGAGCCAGCAAATAAAATCCGATGGGAATATGGATCACGAGATAACCTGAAAAATAATTTGGGTTTGAAAAAAAGGAGGTGGATGTCGAGCCGAACTTGTTGGGCTGGTACAACAGGGATGGAACAAACTGTTGCAGAATTCCAAAACCAGCATGAATTCCTGCCAATATAAAAATAATTAAAAACGCTTTTCTCAGTGTTTCAATGTCTTTTAAAAAATAAACAAGAGCTATGGCTAACAATAGAGCATTGAAAACTTTCAAGGCCGGATACAAACTCAAATCGGCATTGAGGGAAAAATAAAAACTGGTTGCAGAAAAGAGCAAAAAAACAATCAGGGTGACCGACAGAATACCCACCCCATGACCTGCCCGTTCTTCATCCTTTCGCAGGACAAAAGTCATGCCTAAAAATGCCAGGGATAGAAAAGCCAGCAAGGCGTTTGTATCGTGGATATTTTTGAGAAAATAAATATTCTCGCAACCCAGAAATACAATTACCACCAAATAAAAAAAAGGGAATATATTCAGCATAGTAAATGGATAGTAGTGCGGCTAATTCAAATTTTTATATTGGTAAATTTCAATATTGCTTTTGCCGTCAGGTTTCGACAATTGCCATACCCTTTTCCATCCCGGGTTATTTTCCAAAACCTCTTTTTTGTAATCGGTGGCCTCTAAAGGCATTATAAAAAATACATTCTTAAGATCTGCTGTATTCCCTGTTCCCGGTTTTATCGATTGGTATTTGGAAGGAAAAACAGGAAACGTTTCACCTTGCGGAAATAGTTTTTTCTCTCCAGGCCACCAAAGAGCTGGAATAGTATTAATTTTCGGTTGTCCCCAAAGATAAACCATTATGCCGTCCTGAGGGTTTCCCTGACTCCAGGAAGTCAGTACATATATGGGCTCTGCCTTGCTTTTTGTGATCAAAAACTCTGCGGCCTCTTTTACTCCATGACCTGAACTTTGACTTGTTAAGTATTGATAGCGGTCAATTTTCGGGAAAAAAGCCTTGAATGGGTCCTTACTTAAATTTTTTGAAAAAACTATTCCCTCAGAAACCATAAAAATCAGAAGAACAGCAAGGAGAATGTTGGCCCAGGTCGAATGCAATACGTTCAGTCTTCTGGATACATAGTTCGCAAGCTGAACAAGGGCCCACCCCGATAAAATAATAAGAGGGGGGATCACTATCAAATAATATCTGGAAAAAATACGATCTCCTATCAGCACAATAATAGACGCCGGAATCACAAACAATAGTAAAAGAGTAATTCCTGTTTTATTTTTCTGCAGCAATGCGTAAAAAATTCCAAACGCTATAACCAGAAATAACGGGAAGGTTAGATAAATCATAAAATAAACGTAAATAGTCCAGATATTTCTCCCCCAAATATCAATCGGGAAGCCCACTAAAGTTTCAATAGGGATATAGAAATTAGTTGATGAAAAAATCGGGTGTCGATTATTAAAACCAATAACCTGATCCGTTAAAAAATAAGGTAGATTTATCAGCAGAACCAAAAAAATGGTCCCGCTTAAAAATTTTAGAAAGTTTATTTTGGTATAAGTTTTCGCTAAGAGAAAAATAACGAAGGGTGCCGGGAAAAACATTAATGCGGTAGATTTTGTTAAAAACGCCAAACCCAAAAGGGTTCCCAATAGCACAAAGCTCCTTATTTTCAATTCATTTTCTTTGGTAATCCTGAAAGAAACCCAAACAGTCCAAATTCCAAATGCGTTAACCAGGCTTTCCATCAAGGCCAAACGCTCAAAAAAAATGAAGTAGGGGCAAAATAAATAAATAATTGCTGAAACTTTACCTACCCGATCCGAGAAAAGCTCCCGGCCCAGCCAATAAATCCCAAGCGTTGAAGCCGCTCCTGCCGCTACCGATACCAACCTTCCTGCCAGAAGGGGATCGGGAAAAAAATTCTGATAGGTCGCTACAATCCATATAAATAAAGGTTTGAATGCATTTACCTTGGTTAAAAAAAGGTTCTCCCAGTTGCTGTCGATTATTTGTGCGATATGAATATACATCGCTTCGTCCGTAAATATCGGCAACAAGGTCAATCCGGTTAAACGTGTCGCGAAGTATAGGCCCATCAATCCTGCCAGAAATATAAATTCTGCAGCAGGCAATTTATGTTTATCCCGTGTTTGCATAGGAGGAGCCAGAAGCTATCACTTTAAGTGATGAAAAATACTGCCGACATGAGCCGATCTCGCTAAACGTTCAGATCAGTCTTTATTTCTATTTGTATACAGCTTGACCTGTTCCCGTGCGATGTCTGCCCAATGGGGTTCCCGCTTTTTCCGAAACAGGCGTTCGGAAAATTCCATATGCGAAAGGGCTTTCTGCCAGTTTTCAGAATCTGCATAGAGGGTTGCCAAATCAAAATGAGTTCCCGCATCCCCGGGTATGAGATCAACAAGCTTTTCATAAACCAGAATAGCCTTTCTCGCCTTCCTAGTCTTCCATAAAGCCAGCGCCTGAGCTCTTAATACTGGACGGTTATCAGGATTGTTTTTTATTAAATCGTTCAGGGGTTCAATAGCCTGTGAATAACGTTTATTAGCAATCAGATTCAATCCGATTTTTAAATTTAGCTCATCAGCGTAGGATTGCCTGACTCCACGGGTGAATTCAGGAATATTAAAAAGCAGGATTAAAAATGAACACACGAGAAACATTTGCGCGGACTTTATCCATTGACTTTGCTTCAGCCTGAAAAAAAATGTATCAAGCGTGAAGCCTGCAAAAATTGCATAGTAGGGGACCATGGGAATTCTAAACCGGGCGAGTATATAAAAAAGTATAATAGCAACGGTGATTCCTCCCATAAACCCGTAGAGTAGTTTGATATTTTTTCCTTTACCCACTTGAAATAAAAGTCCCGTGAGAGCCAGGGAGGAGATAAGAGAAAAGTTTGAAAGGGGTGTATTTAATAGAGGGGAAAATTTTTTGAATAATAAAAAATCATAATTGTTATACGGCTCCAGACTGGAAAACATATAAAATAATTTGCGGACGTACAAGCCCAGCATCTGCAACGGCTGTCCGGCAAGGCGATCCCAGAAAACCGCCAGCATTTCACCGTAACCCATACTCAGGGCGCCGGGATATTCATGCTCCTTGCTTAACCCAATCCCCAGATAGTCCGGGTGATTTCCAATTAACAATGCGGCAGGACCGGAGGCATCAAACAATACAAATTTTCCATGGACCAACCAGCCTCTGTAAAGAAGTGGGATGAAGAAAATGAGCGCCACTCCCGCTATCTGTAAAAAGAGCTTAAGATTTTTGCGGTCAAAAGGAGCGAGGTATAAAAGAGGCAATAATAGAAAAATAAGGGCTACATTAGGACGACATTGGATAAACAAAGAAATCGAAATCCCAGCCGCCAATATTAACAGGTTCCTGGGGTTTTTTAGAACCTGGATAACAAGATAAAGGGACAGGATTCCTAAAAAAGTTAGAAGGGAAGCGCGAAGCATCACTCCTTCATACATCAGAGCGGGGCCGTAGAAATTATATAAAATTGCACCAAAAATCGCCGCGCGATGATTGAACAATTCCAGGGCGACCCGATAAACCAGCAACACGGTAAAAATACCCATCGTAAACTGAAAAAACCAGAATGCGATCAGGTCCTGTCCTGTAATTTTAAAAAAGAGACCGACAAAATAAGTATAAAGAGGGGAAAATCGGTTTGACGGGGATAGGGCTAGAAGGTCTCCTGCGGCAAAATTGTGGGCTCCTAAATAATAATCATACGAATCCGTATGCATGTAAACATACATAAAAAAGGGATTGTATTGATAATCTGTTAAATAGTAAGCGCGTGTCAAGGCCGCCATGACAAAAATGAGGAAAAACCAGAGCGGTTTATTGTGGGTCTTTTCTGTCAAGGGGCTGGCAATTTGCATTAATCGTTGTGGATATTTGAGGGAACAATAAATTTAAAGGGAACTAAGGATTCAGACATTTTCCTCGATTTTATATTTAAACAGAGTGACCCCGCAGATCAGTATTGTTAAGAGGGTGATTGCCAGGCCCAACTTGAAAGAGAGCGGGTCATATTCAAAGCGTACCCGATGCTCGCCCTGCTCGATAACAACGGCGCGAAATACATAATTCGCGCGAAGAATTTCTACCTCTTCGCCGTCCACATAAGCTTTCCACCCAGGATAATAACTATCGCTTAAAAATAATAGGCTGCGTTCCCGGGAATTAACTGAGAGTTCTACGGTATTGCTTTCATAAGAATCCACCCTGACCGGTTCTAATTTTTCAGGGGCCTTCTTCTCATCGCAAGGAAAACCTTTCGGTTCCGCATCGAGCAATACTAGTTGTTCCGGATTAAAGCTTTTGCTCTCAAGGGTTTTTTTATATTCGTCATCGGAGCTCGCAACCTTACACCGGGAAACCAAAAAGGCGTGCGGAAGCATTTTTTTATTTTCGTAAATTTTGGTGACGTCGGATTCCTCAAACTCCGCTCTTTCTTGCGGGTCTTGCGGGATGGGTTCGTAGGAGTAGACCAACTCAAAGTCAGGTGAGGTGATGGGTGGCAGGGACACCACATATTTAACATTCATCATATTTAACAGGTTGGTGCTGTCTATCGCCGGAGCACTTGTAATCAGATCCACCACCTTTCTCCAGCGTTCTTGTCTGGTGACAGCCACTCCATTCACATCAAGAATGCGTTGATTGCCAAGAAGCCCGGTGAATAATTTTTCTTTACGGATATCCAGTCCTTTCCAGTTTTCTTTAATTTCATTTTCCGTCTTCCGGGTTTTCGGGGTCACAAAAATTCTAAGCAGTTCAGGGTCAGACAGAATGAACTTTGGGTTTTCACCTGTCTTTTGAATTTTTGTGAATTCCTCTCTTTGATAAAAATTGAAATGGGCAAAAAACAGATCCAAGGCAAATATGGTTATTACCCCCACCAGAATAACTGGCCTTTTGAATTTGGGTTGTGAATACAAGAATAAACCCAGGCAGAACAAACTGGAAAAAACGAGGAATCGTTTAAAATTAAAAAGGTTGAGTTCGATTTCGTTGTAGGCGGGGTGGTCCCACCCTGAAGCTTTTAAAGAAGCAACAATGGGTTCATTGAAAATACTAAAAGCTCCAAACACAAGCATGAAGAAAAACCCCAGGGTCAATATATATTGCGCCCATCTTTGGCTTTCAGGGCTCCTCTCTGCCAACGTCTTTTTAAAATAATCGTAGCCCAATCCCGCCGCCACGGACAGGACCAAAACCGCAAGAAAAATAAATTTCACCGGGAAACGCAGTTTGTTGAAAAGCGGGAGGTAATCATAAAGAACGGGATAAAAAAATGTGTTGTTTCCCATCGCCAGTACCAGGGAAATTAAAAATAAAAGCAGAAATCCCTGTGCCCGCCTATCCCATTTTCTTAGAAAGAATACCGCCAGAATAAAGGGTATCCCTCCCATATATATTGTTTTCAACCAGTTCTGGAAGAGCCAGTATTTTTTTATGTCTGTCGCCAGGCCATACATGTCCGGCACGAAAAACTCAACCAGGTCGTAAAGATGCAAAGACCAGGTTGCCGCTTCTTTATAAGGAAGCCCGCCAGACCGAATGGAAAGTTGGGAAAGCTCAAGAAAGGGAATCAGCTGGACCGATGACAAACCGAAAAATACTGCGCAGAAAATCGCAAAAAAAACCAACCGGCGGCGAATTTTTATAAAGTTATCGAGTCCCAGCACCAGTTCCGGGAACAAGGTCAGAAAAAATGCCACTCCAAAAGTCAGATAGCATACTTCTACCCCTCCACCCAAAAACATTATCGTACCTATGACCCCGGATAAGAGCGCATGATCGAGACGGTTGTTTTTTATCGATGAAAAATAGCAGAGAAAAAATAGCGGGACCCAGGTGACCGACAGCAAAGTGCTCAACAAGCTATGCACCGAGATCAGATAGCCCGAAAGCATAAATCCGATAGCTGATATGATGGCCGCACCCTGACTTGCGCGCATTGCACGCACCAGCAAATAGGTAAAAATACCTGCCAGAGCAAAGTGGAGCTCTATGTTTAAATTGAAGGCCCAGTTAAAGGGTAGAAATAAATGAAGAACGCTTGTGGGGTAGAGCACCCCCGGTTGCAGGGTGGCAAAGAGAGGATGGCCGTTATGATAATAGGGATTCCATAAAGGGAAAATGAAGTTCTTGACTTCTTCTATCCAGAACTGCCGTGGAGGGATAAAAAAAACCAGGAGGTCCCGTTCGATGAACAGAGACCCCCTGATATCGCCGAAATAACAAACCGCAAGAACCGTCAGGAACCCTATCGGCCAAACCCGCCGAAGAAAGATAATGATCTCCCTCCTTGAAAAAGTGGTCACCTAAAAGCGGTCACCTAAAAACAACCAACAAATCAGACAACCCTAAAACGATTCAGCAAGCTGATCTGACTGGGCTCCGCCGGAAGCTCCACCGTTAACGGTGTAGGTCCAAGTGAAGGTAACACCATCAATTACAGCCGTAACTGCTGCTGCTGCTGCCGTGATGCTGGTAATGCCACTGGTATCAATACTGGCAACAACAATTGTCGGGGTATAGGTGGTAGACGAAATCAGTGACCGTGCGTGCAACATGGTGATCTGACCTGCCATAGCCCCTGTAAGCCCATTCGCAACCGACGTTCGGGCATTGCCCTGCAAGTCAATAAAGCGTGGGATAGCAACAGCCGCCAGGATACCCAAAATTACGATAACCATGACCAGCTCAATGAGGGTGAAACCTTTATTACTGTTAAGACGGTTCTTCATGATCGTTTCTCCTTTATATTCAACCATTTTCACATAAAATAACGGTAAACAACTGAAAAGTCAAGACTTGTAAGGTCTTCTACCTATAAGAGGTGCAAACTTCCTGCCAAATTTATATTCAGGAGAAGGTTTCTTCACACTTGTTTGCCGAGACACCCTAAGATGGGGAAAATCAAGAACAATCGTGGTATTTGTAGTTAGATATTTTAAAGCAAAGAAAACTTTGATTTGCCGAGGAAAGGATAAACGGGTAATCCGTTACCCATTTTGTAACTTCGCGTTCCCGATAAAACCATTTACATCAGTGTCATAAGTAAAAATATCACCAGGTAGGTCGAGCCCAGAAGTAGAAACAAGCCAACCAGAACATGGTTTTTCATGACCCAGTTATCCAGTGCGGTATAAACCGTGTCGGCGCTTTCTTTGAGCGCCTCGGTTGAATACTGCGTGTCCATCTTATTGCTGAGACGCTGAAAAGCTTCCGGGCTGACCAGGAAAAAACCACAGGCCGCGGCTCCGAGAAAAGAAGTAAAAACCAGCAACCATTGGATGGAGACCACCGCAATTTCGCTGAAGGTTTGTGCGGTTTTTCCGGAAGGCTGGACAACAAGGGAAATAAATTTATCGGCCTCGAAATCAAGCAACAGGTACTTCAAGGTGAGCAAAGCCCCGGCCAGAAACAGGCTTCCCACCCACCATCGGTTCCTTGCTATAAGGTCGTTGGTATCAATATGCGTGTCCATAGCACCATCTATCTTCTCGGTCGAAAACCAGGAGTTGAACCGACCATTAAGATGAAGCGCCGCCTTTGGCTTAAACAAGATCATTGCACTGTAACAAAACGCGCCGACCACCAGAATAAAAGACAGGTAAAGTGCAGTATCTAACAGTATTTCGTAAACCACTTTCATGGCATCTTCCTCCTGATACTGGTTTATAGTTGAACGGGATTACTGAGTCTTATCGAGTCTTTCCTGTTCTGTCGGTTCGCCTCGCCGTTTTTTAGCTCGGTCTTCTTCTGCTTTGAGTTGGCTGGTAGTTTCGAGATTTTTCTTGCCAATGATCCCATTGGCTGAATCGTAGGGCCATTTAGCCACAGAGAGATCTTTTCTTTGATGATAAATTGAACCCGTTGTTTGAAAATCCGTTACTGTGGTTCCAGCTTCTTCCGGCGTTAGATTACCCCCGCCTCCCGTTACAAAAGCCCAGGTCGATGCGTCTTCTTCTGCGCCAGAAGGCGCACTGTTGCTTCGACGGTCATAACCCTCGGGAACTTTGCTGAGATTGGTAAACGGGTCATCGGGAAATTTAGCGGCTACGCCATTTAACAAATCATTGCCAAAATTATTAACCAAGTTGGAACGTATTACATCGATAGTCCTATCCTCTGCCGTTATTTCCGCCTGTTGGACAGCGGATATCATCTTCCCCGCCGCAATGGAGGTCAGTATGCCGATCATGATGATCACCATGATCAGTTCAATAAAAGTAAACCCCGCTTCCCGGGATATATGTTGAGGAAAAATCTTCATTTTTTCTAGTCGGCTTTCTATTTTCATTGCCAGGGAAACCATTATCAGTGTGCCATTTTCGTCATATCCCACATAGGCATGAAGATAGCCAGTGCGAGAAATAATACCAAGCCTGCCATAAACAATAGCAGGATTGGCTCAATCATGGAAGACAGGTTTTTAACAGCGTGGTCCACCTCGTCATCGTAGTAGTCCGCCACTTTTTCCAACATTTCATCCAACGCACCGGACTCTTCGCCAGCCGCGATCATCTGGATTACCAATGGCGGAATAAGTCCGCTTTGTTGTAGCGGTGCGGCAAGACCCAGTCCTTCCTGTACGCTATCTTTAAGTCCGCGAATGATGGACGAGATCACCGTGTTATCAACGACCTTGGCCGTTACAGTAAGAATTTCAAGAATGGCTACCCCTCCCGCCTGTAAAGTGCTAAATACCCGCGCGAATTTAGCCATGGAAGAACGCAACAGGATGGGGCCCATGATAGGAACCTTGAGCATGAACATATCCCATTGATAACGTCCTCTTTCGGTGGAAGTATATTTCTTGAAGGCAAATACAATCAGGACTATCCCTCCCAGTAGCAAGTACCAGTAATCAAAAAACGCCTTGTTGCTGGCAATGAGAATCTTGGTCGCTAAAGGCAAGTCAATTTTGGCCTTCTCAAACATCTTCACAAAAATCGGGACCACTTTCCACATCAGGATGACGACAGCAATACTCATTGCTGAAACAACCATTTTAGGATAGCTCATGGCTCCCTTGACCTTAGCGTCGGTTTCCACCTGCCTTTCCATCAGGGTTGCGAGACGTTGGAGCAGTTCATCCATTACACCGCCCGCCTCCCCTGCCTCAATCATGCTCGAATACAGTTCATTAAAAACATCCGGATGCTTTTGCATCGCTTCGGACATGGAAAGACCGCCTTCAATATCCATCCGAACCTGCTTTACAACCCTTTTAAATTTTGGCGTTTCAACCTGATCTTCAAGAGCCACCAGAATGCCCAATACGGGAATACCTGCATTGAACAAGGTGGCCATCTGCCGCGTGAACAGCACCAGCTCCTTCATTTTAACTTTTTGAAACCGTTCAAGCGGGTCTGCCTTGTCGCCCTTTTTGTTTCCCGCTTCCTGCTCCGCCGACTTAATCGTTATCGGGAAATGCCCCAGCCGGTCGAGTTCGTTACCTACCACTTCGGCGTCCCGGGCATCCATACTGCCTGTCACCAACTCACCCATTCTATCTCTGGCTTTGTATTCAAATAAAGGCATCGTCAATGACTAGTCCGAAGACCCAAGATCGTATTTTTTCATTTTATTATGCAGGCTTTTCCGGCTAATGCCCAAGCGGTCAGCCGTTTCCTGGCGTTTCCAGTTTTCTTCTTTCAGTGCTTCCAAAATCAATGTTTCTTCCGCATCCGAAACCAGCACTTCCAGTTTATTTTGCAAGCTCGCACTGGCAGAAACTTCCCGGGAAGACCCTGCGAGCAGAGGATAAATTTCGAGAAGCTCCTTATTTCCCATTATCTTATCATAGGAAAGCACCATACAACGTTGAATAACATTTTCCAGTTCGCGCACATTCCCTGGCCAAGAATGTTGCAAGAATGATTCCATTGCTTCCGAAGAAAAACCTTTAAGGTTCTTTTTAAATTTTTCGCTGTACACCCCAAGAAAGTGTTTCACCAAAATCGGGATATCCTCCTTTCTATTTCGCAGAGGTGGCAGAACAACAGAGACAACATTTAAACGGTAAAACAGGTCCTCGCGAAATTCTCCCTGGGCCACTGCTTTTTCAAGATCTCTATGTGTTGCGGTAATCAGCCGAAATTCTACAGGGATGGATACTTCTCCTCCAACCCGTTCCAGCTCGTTTTCCTGAATCACCCGCAGAATTTTCATTTGCGTAACCAGAGGCATATCTCCAATTTCATCAAGAAATAAAGTACCCTCGTTGGCCAGCTCAAACTTCCCCCGCTTTTGTTTGTGGGCTCCTGTAAACGCTCCTTTTTCATAACCGAAGAATTCCGCCTCCATGAGTTCCTGGGGAACCGCGGCGCAATTTACTTTTATGAAAGGCCCTTTACTTCTTTGGCTGTGAGCATATAACGCCTGGGCCACTAATTCTTTTCCCGTACCGCTTTCTCCCTGAATGAGAACCGAAACATCGCTGGTGGCGACTTTGCGCACCCGCTCGATCACATCACTCATCGCCTTGCTACTACCCAGAATCCGATCGAAACTATAATCTGTCTCAAGCTGGGATCGCAGTTGGTATACCTCCCTTTGCATGAAGGCTCTTTCAAGACCGCGGCGAATGACAACACGCAGTTCTCCAATTTCCAGAGGTTTATTGAAATAGTCGAATACCCCCTGTTCCATAGCCGTAATAGCCAGATCTTTACTACCAAAAGCGGTAATAAGGATCGCCACCACATCCGGAAACTTGTCTTTGATCCCGGTAAAGGTTTCCATTCCGTTCATCTCGGGCAGGTTGTAATCAAGAATGACCAAGTCAAATATTTCCTGCGCGAACAGCTTAATAGCTTTTTCGCCGCTCTCTACGACCTGAAAGTAGTAGCCTTCCTTTTCCAGAGCTTCTGAAAGAAAAAAGCGCATTCCTTCATCGTCCTCCACGATGAGGATTTTTCCCTTCACTTTATCCGCTGACGATTTCGTTATCTGTTCAGGAGTCATAACCGGTTTTCTGTCCTGTTTTTGAGTTTTCCTCTTGTCCTTCAGCGTGGTCGGTCATGGGAAACTCAATATTAAATTCTGTAAATCCATTGGAGTGGGAAGGGGTCAAAGTCCCGCCGTGAAGCGTTACAATCTGATGGGTGATTGGCAACCCTAAACCCGTACCATCTTTTTTAGTGGTGAAAAAAGGATCAAACAAATTCGATATAATTTCAGGCGGAATGGGATCGCCGCTGTTTTTAATCTGCACAAATATCACTCCTTTTGTAACACCCTCTTCATTGACAAGGCGATTGGGATCGAACGCCGTGATCATGGCAATTTCCCCTCCTTCGTTAACAGCCTGCACCGCATTCAGTAGAAGATTTAAAAATGCTTGTACCAGTTTCTCCCCATCCCCCCAAAGGACCGGGAGGTTCGGATCCATGACCTGCGTGACCTGAATCTGTTTTTTATCAATATTCAGCTGTACCAATCCCAGAGCCTGCTCTATGAGCTTGTTAATATCGCAAAAATGGAAATCGCTTTGAGTGGGCTGGGAAAAGTTCAGAAGGCTGGTGACCACCCCATTGAGCCGGTCAATTTCGCGGATCATGGTCTTCGTATAGGTTCGAGCTCTGGCCCCTTCTTTAAATTCTTCATCCAGCAATTGGGTCAGCCCTTTGATCGAGCCTAAAGGATTTCTAATTTCATGAGCCAGCCCGGCGGCCATTCCACCGAGCGCCGCCAGCTTATCCGCTCTTTGCATTTTTTCCGTGATCTCACTGGCACGAGTCAGGTCTTTCAGGGTCATGGCCATTCCCACAAAATTGTCATCCTTGTCTTTGAGTCGGGATGTTGAAAACGTCAGTCTTAAATTTCTGCCTTCTGCATTTATTGCTTCCAGCTCCTTCAAAGAATGCTCGACCTGATTTTTTACCGAATCTGTAATCCACTTTTCCAGAAACGGATCAATGCTCAAAACTTTCAACAAAGTACTGTGAGACTTGCCGACCAAATCTTCCGACTCACATTGCAAAATATTCAAAGCACCCCGGTTGACGGAAACAATTTTCCCATGGGGGTCCAAAAGAATCCACCCTCCCGCCATGCTGTCGATAAAATATTCGTTCAAAGAGGAAACCATCAGATTAAAATCTTTTCCCAGTATTCCCAGTTCGTCCAGTCCTTTAACATCCAACCGACTACTGAAATCTCCTTCGGCAATTTGCCGGGCTCCTGTTAAAATTTTTCTTAGCGGATGCAAAATAGCATAAACAATGCCAACACCCGCCACGGCCCCCAGAAAAGTAAAACCCAAAATTTCCAGTCTGGTCCAGTATAACAGTTCATTGACTTCGGGCTTCAGGGCAGGTACCAGGGAAAGGATATGGTTCTCAACTAAAAAGTATTCGAAAAGAACCAGAGCGATGAAGCCGGAGGAAAAAGCAATGAGGGCAACTACAAAGGGAATAATTATATAAAGACTGATGGGCAGTCTTTTTTTGAAAAGAAAATAAAACCAGCGTTTATTCATACCATCCACCACTCGGCGTGGGGCCAATGTGCAATAGCCCTATTGGCCGACAGAGAATTCTCTCGGCTCAACGAGTCTTTGCTCTTTGCCTCCAGTGGCTCGCTGGCACCAGCGGTTCGCCGGCACTTGGGAGCCAGCGTCACGCTGGAACTACATCGGCAAAGGTCACCCGATTTAATTCATCAACAGTAGTATACCCACCCAGGACTTTGGAAATACCGTCTTCACGTAACGATTTCATATCCTGTGTTTCGCGGGCTCTTTCGCGAATGCTCATTGGGGCCGCCTTTTGCAGAACAAGTTCCCGAAGATCGTCGGTGATAACCAACACTTCAAAAATTCCCATTCGCCCTGAATACCCGCTCTTCTTGCAGGCTTTACATCCTTCTCCGTGATATAGCGTAACTGAGGAAGGTGGGTTCCCACCTGGAAAAAGAACGCTCCGTTCTTTCTCGGTAGCTTCATGCTGAACCTTGCATTGCTTGCAGATTTTACGAACCAGCCTTTGGGCCAATACACCCACAATTGAAGAGGCCAGCAAAAATGGCTCGACTTTTAAATCAGAAAGCCGAGATAACGCGCCAGGCGTATCATTGGTATGCAGGGTGCTCAACACCAGATGACCGGTCAGGGCCGCCTGGATGGCAATCTCCGCCGTCTCCGTATCGCGGATTTCACCCACCATGATAATATCCGGATCCTGACGCATTAACGAACGCAGGCCTGTTGCAAAAGTTATATTCGCTTTTGGGTTGACCTGCGTCTGGCGAATTCCTTCCAGTCGGTATTCCACCGGGTCTTCAATAGTCTTGATGTTTCTCGATGGTGAATTCACTTTTGCCAGAGAACCATATAGGGTCGTTGTTTTTCCGCTACCTGTAGGCCCCGTTACCAGAATAACTCCATAGGGCTTATCAAGCAGTTCATTATATTTTTTCAAAGCCGCGCCCATCAGGCCGGAAGCCTCAAGGTCCACCATCAGTTTGCTCTTATCAAGAATACGAAGCACCATGTTTTCACCATAAATGGTGGGGCAGGTGGAAACACGAAGCTCAATTTCTTTCGGACCCAGCTTTGCCGAAAAACCCCCATCCTGCGGCGATCGGGTTTCAGCAATATCCATGTTCGACAACACCTTGATCCGGGAAATCAGAGCCGACTCCACTGATTTGGGCGGCTGGGATGCTCCAAACAAGACTCCATCAATCCGGTAGCGAATATTCAGCCCCGTCTCGGTCGGTTCAATATGGATATCACTGGCCCCATCATCGAGAGCCTGCTTGAGAATCATTTCCACCAGCTTGGCCACTGGCGCGTCTGCGGTATCCAGCGTTGCGGCTGTCCCTCCTCCGCCAGATACTATAGCTTGAGCTTCTTCCTTCTTCTCTTCCTGGGTTCCCAGACTTTTAACCGCCGCCGTGATGGAAGCCGCAACACCATATTCTTCCTGAATAGCCCTGTCGATATCAGATTCTGCCGCCAGTACCGTTGTTACGTCCAATCCAGTTCGAATCGTCACCTCGTCAATGGCGAAAATATTTAACGGGTCAGCCATGGCCAGCTTCAGCGAACCGTTTTTAATTTCTATCGGAATGACTCTGTGCTTCCTGGCAATCGCCTCCGGAACCTTGCGGATCGCATCCTGTGAAATCTTCACTCCCTGCATATCCAGGTAAGGGATTTTCAGTTGATCCGCCAGGCTGGTTAGAAATTTTTCTTCCGTGATAAATCCCAACTGCACCAATGCCGCTCCTAACGGAATATTTTTCTGCTTCTGCTCAGCCAGGGCCTGATGTAACTGTTCCTCTGTGATAGCCTCGGCTTTCACCAGAACATCGCCTAATTTAAGTTTTTGACGGATAGCCATAAAATCTTTTTCCTCAAGAAACCATAATATTTAAACGACTTGTAAAACCTGATGTTACACCCAAACGAACCATTTTAAAAGTGCCTCTACCCACCCGTTGCAAATCTTAACAAAGTTGTTACTTAAACAGAATACCGAGGTAGGAACTGTTTTGCCCAGCCAAGCTTGGAAATCAGAACTGGAAAACCCGGATTTTTTTTCTCCTTGAGGCAGATTTTGCCTGATCCTGAGGGCTGAGTTCTGCCTGCCTTGGAACGTATAAACCTATATGTATAAACCCATTGGGAGCTCATATCCGTTTTTGGCATCGGTTTTGCTCAAGAGATAGGTGGATAAACTTTATTTATAATTAATCGGACCTTTAAAATGCCCGGTAGCGCACTAGCCGTATTCGCCGTCAAAGCCCCCGTAGAACCCACTGCTCCGACTCAGGACCAGATGAACGATAGTGGCTTTAAAGATTTTATAGACACCGCCGTACACAAGGTAGACGCGGCTCAAAAACCGTCCAAAGATGATTCCCCACAAAACCAGAACGATACCCAAGCTAAAAAAACCCAACCCAAAGCCAAAACACGCACAGAGGACAACAGTCAGGAAGTCTCTGCGCCGAAAGAAAACAAACCCCAGTCGACTCCCGAAACCGAGATCAAAGATTCATCGGTTGAAAATACTGTGACCAAAGATTCACTGATAGAAGACACAAAAATTCTGGCGGCTCAATTACAAGAGCTGGGTATCAACCAAGCCCAGTTTGAGTCTTTGCTGGATCTGCTCGGTTTGAATGGCGATGCGGATCTGGATACCTTGCTCCAGTCGCTGACCCAGGCTTTAAATTTAAACCAGAACAGCTCAGGTGATGGAACCAATCCATCGGAGCTGATAGCAAGAATTCAGCAGAATCAAGGAGAAGCGGTTAACCTTCTGAAGCAAATCGGATTGTCGGACACAGAAGCAAAAAACTTCTTGAATCATTTACAATCCCTGCAAAACGCTTCCGCTCAAAAAGGACTCGATAAAAACATCGACCTTCAGGCTAAATTAGACTCCCAAACCAATCGGTCTGATGAAACGAGCGCGAAAAATTCTGATCTTGATAATAACCAGACTGAAAGTGATGAGGGACCGGATTTCTTAACCCAGTTAAAAAATACCGTGAAACCAAAAGACACGGCTGAGAAAACGGATATCGCAAAAGGAACAGAAAAAACCGTGCGTTCCGCCTCAGCAGAAAAACTCACCGAAACTACAAAACAAAATGAAGCCCCAAGGATTACCACACAGGAACCGGTGAACGAAAAGGGTGGCCAAACCTCCAATCTCAGCGAATTACTGAGCGATAAAAACGCCCAGGCAAATATCCTCCAAACAGAAAGTTTTGCCGATGGCAAAGGCTTTAAAGGTCTGGAAACTACCAAGACAGGTCCCGACCTGCAAACTCAATCTCCAACCGTCACCGCCAACACTGCTGTAAAAGCGGTGGAGTCGAGCAAACCAATTTTACCTGAGAACCTGTTGGCCCGCGGAGCTACGGAAGCAAAAATTATCAACCAGATTGCCAACAAGATGACCGTTCGCACCAGTGGGGCGCAGAATGAGGTCCAAATCAGGCTGGACCCCCCTTCTCTGGGAACGGTAAGAATGAAAATCATCACCTCCGGAGAAACGGTAAGAACCGTAATTGTGGCAGAAAATCCAGCTGTAAAGCAGGTCATTGAAAACAACTTTAACCAGTTGCGTGATGCTATGGGCGAACAGGGTCTAAAGCTGGACAGCTTCACCGTTACGGTTGGCGGAGAATCGGGCCATCAAAACCCATCGGGGGAGTCTTTGGATGAAGAAAATAACTCTTCGTTGTTTGAGCAAACAGCTAACGCAGACGAAAACTCGGAGACCGCGCCGGTTTCCTTATTTTTTGGAGACAATCAATCCATTAGCGTCATTGCTTAATGAATTTTTATAATCATTTTTCAGGACAATAATATGCCAATCATCAATCCGACTTCACCGACTACTACAGGAGGCATCGCCGCTACCGGGGACAGTTCTCTGGGAAAAGACGACTTCCTGCAAATCCTTGTGGCGCAATTGCAGGCCCAGGATCCACTTGCCCCCATGGAAGGCCAGGAATTCGCCTCTCAACTGGCACAGTTCAGTAGTCTTGAGCAATTGACCAACGTGAACGATAATCTGGAAGCCAGCCAGGCTTTTGATGTCGCGATGAGCAATAACTCGGCCATTGCCCTGATTGGTAAAAACGTGGATGCCCCTGGCAATGCAGTCGACTTGAAATCCGGCGAGGTAGAGACCTTGAGCTTTTCGCTCGATGGTGACGCCGCCGATGTAAGCATCGATATTTTTAACAGTACCGGAGCCATAGTCTCCACCATCGACCTTGGTGCGCAAACCAAAGGACTTCGTGAATATGTATGGAATGGCACGGATTCTTCCGGCGCATTGCTTCCTGCCGGCAACTATACTTTCAATGTCACGGCTTCAGATTCTGTGGGCAATTTCGTGCCGACGGAAACATTCGCCGCCGGCCTGGTAACCGATGTCATCTTTGAAGGCGGGCAGGCCTATGCCATTGTTAATGGACAAAAACTCGCTGTAAACGAAATTTCAAAAGTAAGCCTTTAATTAAGCTATAACGTAAAAAGGAGATCAGTCATGGGTTTAATCAGTTCATTATTTACCGGGGTCAGCGGCCTGAGAGGAAATGCCGAGGCCATGGGAGTCATTGGTGACAATATTTCCAATGTCAATACAGTAGGCTTTAAAGGCAGTAAAGCCGTATTCAGTGACATTTTCAGCACCATTCTCTCCAACGGATCTACAACCAGCCAGTTGGGCCGCGGCTCGCAATTGCAGGGAACCATTCAGGAATTCAGCCAGGGTTCGTTTGAGTCTTCCTCAAATGCTCTCGATCTGGCTCTTGACGGTTCCGGTTTCTTTGTGGTCAACAACGGTGCTGGGAACTTTTATACTCGCGCCGGTCAATTCAGATTAAATGATGACGGATTGGTCCAGGCCATCACTGGTGAAATTTTACAGGGTTCGTCAATTTCCAATGGTGTGGTTAGCACTTCCACTACAGATATTGATCTGGCGGGAGTGCAGTCCTCCCCGCAAGCCACCACCACGTTTACGCTGGGAGCTAATCTCGATGCCTCCGCCACAGCCGCTACGACATTCACTTCACCTGTCACCACTTACAATTCGGTGGGTACCCAGATTATCGTCAGCCTTCAGTTCACCAAAGTTTCCGGTGCAAATCAATGGACTTATGCTGTCTCCCCTTCTGATGGCACTGTAACTTCAGGGGCATCCGGTACGGTCACCTTTGACACCTCGGGGGCATTGAGTTCACCGACGACCGACCAAAGCATAGTTATCGATTTTTCTGCGGCCAGCACACCGGCCGCCACTCAAACTCTGACATGGGATCTGGTTGACGCTTCTGGAAATACCAACGGCAAGTTGACAGGGTTCGCTGCGGCATCCAATAACAACTCTCTCGTTCAAGACGGGTTTACCACAGGTACCCTTGTTGGCCTGACAGTAGCTACCGATGGTAAAATATCCGGCTTGTTCAATAACGGACAAACGGCTGAGCTGTTCCAGGTAGCTTTGGCGGACTTTCTCGCTCCTTCGGGATTGACCCGGCAGGGTTCGAACCTGTTTGCGGAGTCTGCCGATTCCGGGCAATCGGTTTTGGGATTTGCTGAGACCGGCGGGTTCGGGTCAGTTGTCGGCCAGTCGCTGGAGCTTTCCAACGTGGACCTGGCAGAACAGTTCGTCACCATGATTCAAACCCAGCAGGCTTTTCAGGCCAGCGCAAGAATCATCACCACAACCGATGACTTACTTACGGAGGCCGTGAATCTGGTACGATAGTATTCACATGATTTGATCTCTTCCAAGACCCGGACTTTTAGTCCGGGTCTTTTTTTTGCAACGCGTCCTTGCCTGTAGAACCCAGACTTTGTTACATTAGGCGCATGAGTCGTGATGAACAAATCCGCGAAGTAAAATCAGCCACCCTCCTCCGATTCAATCAGGTTTGGCAACGGAATTTTCAAGCCAACCTTAAAGCCATACAACAAAATCCCGGAGTCGTTGCCCTTAAAAACAAATTTCGCGATCTACCTTGCATCGTGGTGGGTGCCGGGCCGTCCCTGGATAAAAATATCCGCTTTCTTCGCCGCGCTCAAAATAAAGCCGTCATCATTGCCTGTGATGCCGCATTAAAACCATTGATGGGAAACGGAATCGTCCCCAACTTTGTGGTTTGTCTGGACCCTCAAGAAGAAATCTCCCGGTTTCTCATGAATGTTCCGCATGAAGGAATAACCCTTGTGGTTCCTTCTATCGTGCATCCCCATGTTCTTGAACTTTGGGAAAACAATATCCTTTTCTTCAATAAATTCGCACCGGATATTCCAACTTTGGTTGAAATTCAAAAAATGGTTCCCCATATTGGCATATTGACACCAGGTGGAACGGTTTTATCGGTGACTTATGACCTGGCCTTTCAAGCTGGGGGCAACCCGATTGTATTCGTCGGCCAGGATCTTTCGTATCCCAAAAAGAAATCCCACAGCCATGGAAGCGATGCCGCAGGCAAAGGCTTGAAGTTCATGATGGATAAACAGAAAGACCAGTTGGTACTGGAAACGGATATCAACGGTCAAAGTTTACGAACATTAAAATCCATGGCGGTGTCCAAAAAATGGTTCCACTGGGCATTCACAACTTTTAAACGGGAAAACCCATTAACGGTTTTCAATTGCAGTGAAGCCGGAATATTGACCGATCACTGCTCCCTGCAACCTCTGGCCGAAACCATTTTCAAACACTGCACTCGCAAACTGAATATTCCCTGGATTTTGAAAAAAGCCCTGAAACGAAAGAACCGCTAACTCACATATTGCATGCGAGTTTCTAAATCACCCCAGCCCCTCTTCCAGAAGAGGGGTCCATTAAGCCACCCGGCTCGTTAAGCCGAGACAACTCTTTGCTCGCCAAATAAAGCTATTGCACGTTGGCCCCGCGCCTAGCGGCGCAGCGGAAGCCTTGCCAGATATTGAATTGGTCGGGTCGTTCGTTAAAGCGGTAGGTGGTTCTCATATAGTAGGCTTTGTAATACCAGTTGCCCCCGCGTAGAACCTTGCTGATTCCGGTTTCAGGTCCTTGAGGATCTTTTTGTTCGCGATCTTCATAGGTTCCTCCACCAAACCAATCGGCAACCCACTCCCAGACATTACCCGCCATGTGATGAATGCCGTAAGGGGAAACACCCCGGCTCATGCTATCTACCGGCTCCATCACCTTGAAACCCAATTCAGTAAATTTACGCCGGAAAGTCACACGACTGTTGTCGGGAAATTCGTTGCCCCAGGGGAAAATTCTCTGGTCGGTTCCCCGTGCGGCTTTTTCCCATTCAGCTTCTGTGGGCAGGCGTTTGCCTTTCCAACGGCAATAGGCATCGGCGCCATACCAAGAGACACGATTAGCAGGGAAGTTCTCCAATCCAGCCCGCGATTTATATTTCCCTTCCACCAGCTCAACCGTGACGCTTGGGGTGATTTCTATAAACCGCCCGGCGGAATCCTGATGGGCATTGAGAAACTCGGCGAAGTCGGTGCTCGTCACCTCATATTTATCCATCCAGTAAGCACTGAGTGTGACTTCATGAACCGGGTCTTCATCCATGTCTCCCCATTCGTTGTCATTCTCTATTGCAAAACCCATGGTGAATGGCCCTTCTGGAATGAAGACCATGGAATTATTTTTTTGCGGGGAGGTGGCGCATGATGACAAAAAAAGAACTATCACCCAACCCGCCAGAGTATTAAAAATATTTTTCATTCGATGACACTTGGCTGATAAAACGAAGAGATGCCACGCATGGGAAAACGGCAACAACTTTTTAAACCGAGTAAACATTTGCCCACAAAATAAAGCCATTGCTAGTTGAGTCCAGCGTCACGCTGGTTTAATTTTTTCGTGTGACCCATCGCAGAAAGGTCTGTTCTTCGTTCTGAAGCAACCACACAATAAATAGGTTTTATTTTTATCCAGCTTCAATATTTCCGGCCCACCGCCGCCGGTCGTGTGATGCGTGGCATCACAAAACGGCCAGTGGTTGGACTGCATACAGGTGCAAACAGCAATTTCCTCAGTATCGGTTATTTTTATAGGTCCTTCTCCTGACATTTTCGGTATCCTTTATTTTAGTGAGAAGGCATAGGAACAGGTTTTACGCTGTCTTGATCCGGAAGAAAAACCGTGAATAAAGTTCCTTTGCCAACTGTACTTTTAACATCCATAACCCCTTTGTTTCGGTTGACGATTTGATAAACAGTCGCCAATCCTAAGCCTACCCCGTTTTTCTTGCTGGAATAAAAAGGGTCATAAATATTACTGATCTGATCGAGGGCAATGCCGCAACCTTCATCTTGAACCTCAAGAACCATACCTCGGTGATTTGCCTGGAACTCTCCGCTCTGGAAAGAAAAAACCTCCTTGAGTGTCAAGGTCAGGGTTCCCCTGGACATCGCCTCCAATGCATTGATGCACAAGTTCCACACAACCTGCTTAATTTGTTCCTCATCTCCATTCAAAATCAAATGGTCTGTCGTTCCCTCGAAAACAATCTGTTTTTTAGAGCTAATGTCCTCTTTATTTTTTAGCAGGATGATTACATCCTGAATAAGCTGGGTCAAATCTATAATAGTATTGTTGTTCTTTTTGGGCTGAGAATAGTTGAGAAAATCGGAAAGAATGACATTAAGGCGATCCGTTTCCTTAATGACTATTTGCATCAGTTTTTTATATGAGTCTCCAAGCTTGAGACCTCTTGCCAAAACCTGAATGGAACCACTCAGTGAAGTCAGCGGGTTTCTGATTTCATGGGCCAATCCTGCCGAAAATCTTCCCACCGCCGCTAACTGCTCTGTCCTCGAAACTTTTTCCTGCATTTCTTTTACTTCAGTGAGATCTTCAAATACCAGAATGTATCCCGGCGCATCAAGGTCAGCAAGGTGGCTGATTTTAATCCGGATAAAAATGATCTTTCCATCTTTTCTTTGGTATTCCCCCTCAATTTGTTTTGGGATAACAGGTTTTTTATCTGCGGAAAACAGATTTTTCAATTCAGCCAAAGGTATCAACCGCTCAATGGGTTTCTCCAGGCTTTCTTTGGTGGAATAACCTGTGAGCGCTCTCGCGGCAGGATTGATCAGCGTGATTATGCCCTCCAGGTCGATGGTGATCAAACCATTTCCCATATTCTGTACAATGTTCCGGTTGAAAGCTCTTTGCTCTTCCAGATTGATGCTTGCGCGAACCAGTTCCTCTTTGACTATTCGCAAACGGTGTGAAAGAAAACTGCTTAAATACGCCACCGTGTAATAAGAAACAATGTTTAGAAAAATTACATAAAAAACATAACCGCTTTCAAAAGACACCTTCGATTCCGGAAACAAATAAACCGGAGTGATAATGCCAAAATATTCCAGGTCTACCAGCACCCCATAAATGATGATAGCGCCTGATGCCGCCAGATAGGCCGCGGCCCTGGGCAGGGTGACGCTGGATGCAATGATTACAAATAAGAAAAGGAAGGAAATGGGGCTGTCAATACCCCCTGTGGTAAAGAGAATGCCTCCTACCAGGAGCAAATCGCCCGAGACCTGAAGCGAAGCGTTTTCCGTCAAGGTCAAAAATCTGAAAAGAACGGCATAAACAAGGGACATGAAAAAGCCTGCCCCGATAGCCATGCAGAGAGGTTCTATAGGTGCGGTGATTCCCAGCCGTTCTTGAAAGGTAAGCAGGAGGCCCACAAATCCGGTCAAAAAGAAGACCCTCAAGAGCATGATTCTTCTGACTCGTTGCTCTAGTTCCTGATCCTGATTGTGGGTTTCGCGTGTCATGGCTTGGCCGGATCCGCCAACGAATTCAATCTTCGTCTAAATAGCTTCTCCCATTTTAAATATGGGTAAGTACATGGCAACTACAATGAACCCGACAATACATCCCAGAAAGACCATGAGCATGGGTTCCATCAGGGATGTTAGGCCTTCAACGGCGGCATCGACTTCTTCATCATAGAAGTCGGCGATTTTGGACAGCATTTTATCCAAAGCACCCGAGGACTCTCCAACATCGATCATTTGAATGACCATGGGAGGAAAAACAGATTCTCGCGAAAGGGGAGCGGCAATGGTTTCACCTTCTTTGATGGCGGCAATGGTTTTGAACACGGCAATTTCCACGATTTTATTTCCCGAGGTCCGCGCGCAAATATCCAAAGCTTCGATCAAAGGCACTCCGCTTGATATCAGGGTTCCCAGTGTCCGCGAAAATTTTGCCACCGAAACCTTTTGAATCAAAACTCCAACCACCGGGAGCTTTAAGGAAATCCGATCTATTTCAATATTCCCTCGTTCGGTGGCATAAACTTGTTTGAAGACGAAGATAAAAGCGACCACCCCACCTATCATGACGTACCACTGATCCCTGAAGAAGTCGCTGACATTCATAACGATCTGTGTGGGCCCCGGCAGTTCCTGTCCTCCTCCTGCAAACACCGCGGCAAACGACGGGATAACAAAAACCATTAAAAATGCTACGACGACAAAAGCGACCGTCATAATGGCCCCCGGATAAACCATAGCGGATTTTACTTTCTTCTTTAGTGCTTCTGCTTTTTCAATATATGCCGCCAGACGCCTGAGGATGATGTCCAGGATTCCGCCCACTTCTCCCGCTTCAACCAGGTTGCAGTAAAGCGAATCCCAAATCTTTGGAAATTTTTTCAGGGATTCCGACAGGTTGTTTCCGACTTCGATATTGCTTTTAACTTTTAAAATCGTTTCGCCAAATGTCGGGTTGTCCGACTGTTTTCCAAGAATATCCAGGCATTGGACCAGAGGAAGCCCCGCATCGACCATGGTGGAAAACTGACGGGTAAAAATAACCACATCTTTTGTGGTAATTTTATGGACTTTGGGCCCAAATAAAGCACTTTCACCACCTTTTTTCTTGATGGTAGTAGGACGGATGTTCTGCGATTTCAGTTTAGAGACCGCGGCTTTTTCATCTTCCGCTTCCACTTCCCCGGTTTTCATTTTGCCCCGGACCCGCGACTTGTAGGTAAAAGTAGGCATAATCGGCTTGGGTTAATCCTGTTGATTTAAAGTGTAAGAGTTGATTTTATTTTTTGTGCTTTCAAGCTCCAGCCCAATGCGTGTCAGCAAATGGGTTGTCATCCGCAGGCGTTCCACCAATGCCAGGATAATGGGTTTCATACCGTCCTGAAGGTCATTCATTGATTTATCAAAAAATTCCTTATAGATCACGCCAACTGTCACATCGCCTATGGCGGTTATATTGGCACTGCGCACGGTTTCTGAGATCAAGCCCATCTCCCCGAAAACTTCTCCCTCCGTGAGAGTTCCTACGGCTACGATTTTTTTATCAATTTTCTTGGTAACGCGAACTTTGCCTTTGAGAATTACGTAGGCATTATTACTCATAATCCCTTCGGTGACGATGACATCGCCATCGCCAAAATGTTGGTGAATTGGAGTGTCTTGCAAGCTCATGATTTCCCCGCAGAGTGAAGGGTTTCTTTGAACACCTTATAAAAAATTTCATTTTCGGAAATTGATTTTTTTAACACATCTTCCAGCTTACCTATGTCGCTTTCGTTGATCACAACATTGACACTTTTTTGGAAAGCTTGCATGTTTTTGAGCGTCTTAAAATTCTTACCCATCAACGCGACAAAAATATTCCTGCGGGTCACCATGGGCATTTCGGTCAGGACTTTGTAAACAGGGTTAGTACTCAGATCCTTGTTTCCATAGTTTTCATGCAGGGCAATAAAATGGAAGTGGGTAAACTTCATTTTATGAATTGCGTGTTCCGGCGATTTTGCGTATTGAATTTTATAATCCCTGCTTTCCAGCGCCTGAGTCCATGCAGATTGATTGGTTTCGTCTAATATCAGTGCCAACTGGTCGTTTTCATCATAGATAACCAGGTCGTCATCATCTTCAAATTCTTCCTGATTCATGACCATACCCGCCGTATCCAAGGCCTCTTCTTCTTGTTTGGGTGGTGCGGCTGGCGCAGGGGGTGTGGCCGGTGCAGGGGGTGTCGCCGAATCCTGGGTTTTCTTCAGGTGCTGATCTACCTTGATTTTGTTTTTACAGCCCGGACAGGTGACAGCGAAAGCCTGGTCCTTCGGCAGTTTCTCATCCGGAATATTCATCGACCGCTTGCACGCATCACACGTAACTTGCATCTTGATTTACCCTTTCTTATTTTTGAACCTGAGCCCCATACTCATCGTCCATGTTCAACTCGTCAATATCTGTAGTCTTTTCTCCCTTGGCCGATTTGAGGTTGTCAATACCCCGACCTACCACAGCCTTGCGGGAAGCATATGCGAGAGCAGTTTCTTCTGTGACGAGACCTTCCTGATACAATTTCAGTATATGCTGATCGAAGGTCCACATGCCGTATGCATCGCCGTTGGTAATAATTTCGTAATAGGTTTTATCTTCTGTCTCACCATTAATAATAGTGTCTTTTACCCGCAGATTGGAAGTCATGATTTCAAGCAACGCAACCCGACCCCCGCCTACTTTCGGAAGCAGACGCTGACAAATAATATAGCGAATGGTGTCTGCCAGACGTATGCGTATCTGTTGCTCCTCTTCCTGGGAAAACATGCCCACGATGCGGTTGATGGTTTGCCCGGCATCGACTGTATGCAAGGTACTCATGACAAGATGACCGGTTTCCGCCGCACTAAGGCCGATCTCTACCGTTTCCCGGTCACGCATTTCCCCAACCAGAATAACCTTCGGTGCCTGGCGAAGGGCCGCCCGGAGTCCGCTGGAAAACGCATCATAATCGTTCCCTAATTCTCGCTGGTTAAAGGTGGCTTTTTTATGGGGATGCACAAATTCCACAGGATCTTCCAGGGTGATGATGTGCATGGATTTTTCTTCGTTCATTTTATTCAACAACGCCGCAAGCGTGGTCGACTTACCACTTCCGGTCGCCCCTGTAACCAGGATAAGGCCGTTTTTTTCTTCGGCGGCTTTGGCAAACTGAGCCGGAAGTTTTAAGTCCTCAATGGACGGTATTCGTGTCTCCAGTTTTCTCAATACGACGGTATAGTTTCCGCGCTGTGAAAATATATTCACGCGAAACCGGGCCTTACCCACTAGAAAATAGGAGCAGTCGCAGGAACCCTGCTGGATTAAAATTTCTGTCAGTCTCCTATCCGAGTTGATCAGGTTCAGGGCAAATATTTCTGCCTGAAACGGAGTGAGCTCCTCGATAGGGGGATCAATGGGAACCGCTGTCAATTCCCCGGACGACTCCACCTGGCAGGCTTTGCCAACTGTGATGTTGAGATCGGAAATATTTCCGAACGCTTCCAGCATGGTGGTTAGAATATGATCGATTTCTGCTTTTCTCATAGGTCACTCATAAAAATTCGGGTGGTGTACTTAGGAACTGGACAAACCGCTCCTTAACAATCGCCTTGTCATAGGCATCTTCCGGGCTGACTTTTTTCGCTTCCAGAGCTACGAGAATGGCATCGTCCAAGGACTGCATGCCATATTTTTTCCCCGTCTGGATCGCCGAAGGAATTTGAAAGGTCTTGCCCTCGCGAATCAAGTTGGAAACCGCTGGGGTCACTACCAGGACTTCCAGCACTGCCATTCTTCCTTTTTTATCGATACGTTTGAACAGGTTCTGAGCTATTACGCCTTTTAAAGATTCAGAAAGTGTGGTGCGAATTTGCGACTGCTGGTGCGCCGGGAACACATCGATTATTCGGTCAACAGTTTTTGCCGCACTCTGGGTATGAAGGGTGCCAAAAACCAAATGGCCTGTGGAAGCGGCTTCCAAAGCCAGCTCAATGGTTTCCAGGTCCCGCATTTCACCAACAAGTATGATATCCGGATCTTCCCGCAAAGCACCGCGCAGGGCAGATTTGAACCCTTTGGTGTGCACCCCTACTTCCCGGTGATTCACAATACAGCTTTGGCTTTTGTGAACAAATTCAACCGGGTCTTCGACGGTAATAATATGGCTCTTCTTGTTTCTGTTGACGTAGTCCATCATGGCGGCAAGTGTTGTGGATTTGCCGCTTCCCGTAGGCCCGGTGACCAGGACCATTCCCTTATGCAACATAGAAAGTTTGGTGATGACTTTTGGAAGCCCCAGTTGCTCAGCAGTCAGAATTGTGCTCGGAATTTCCCTGAAAACGGCTCCCACACCCCATTTCTGCTGAAAATAATTCGCTCGATAACGAGCCAGGTTGGGAATTTCATAGGCAAAATCCACATCACCGGTTTCTTCAAAAACCTTGATTTTATTTTCCGGGGCAATTTCATACAACATGGCTTTCAGTTCATCATTCTCCAGCGCTTTGTATTTGACCCGTTCCATGTCCCCATGGACTCTGAGAATGGGCTGCGAACCCGAAATCAAATGAAGATCTGAAGCTCCCTGCTCATTCATCAACTTGAAAAAGGCATCAATTTTAGCCACGGTTCACTCTACCAGTTTAGAGTTAATAAAAAAGTCTTTAACTACCCTGTCTTCACTCTCCGGCAAAACCAGGACCTCGCCGTTTAAAAATAATTCCACTCCGGTTTTATTACCTACCGTCAACCGAATCGTTTCATCACCCCAGAAAGTCTTCGCGGTTCCAGCCGGGAGAATAAAATCTTCTTCCCTGGAGTTATCGATGGTCATATTAAACCACGAAATTTCTTTTGCATGAATCGAAAGCTTTAAAGGTTTTTCGATGTCTGCGGAATTTTGAGCATCCCAATCAGACATCGAAGCACCTGGAGTCATCAATTCGACCGGTTCTAGAAGAGATGAGGCTTGTTCCTCGTTCACATCTTCGGTAGGTTGATCGGACGAACTGATTGGATTCGAAAGTTCCGGAGCCTCCAGATCAGCAGGGCTCTCTTCCTGAGTGCCCATATTTTCTTCCACAAGCGGTTCCTCAAGCAAATCGCTCATTAAAGGCTCCGGATCGACTACCTTAGCCTGCGTTTGAAGAGAGGAAGCTTTTTTTTCCTCCAGTTTGCCTGAAGAGTCTTCCGTCCCGCTTTTCATCAGGAATCCCACTCCAAACAAAAGACCGGCAACCACCAAAACTGACAAGCCATATGCCAAGAGGGTTTTAGGTTGTATGCTGAATGAAGATGCTTCCTGAGGTAAATTTTTCTGATCTCTGAGCTCCGCAGATTCTTTATAGATATTGAGCATTTCCTCAACATCCGAACCAATGGTGTTGGCATAGGAGCGAATATACCCCTTAATAAAAACCTCGCCCGGGAGTTCGTCAAAGGAGTTCTCTTCAAGAGCCCTGAGAAAACGAATATGAATTTTGGTGGTCCCGGAAATTTCTTCCAGAGGCACCCCTCTTAATTCGCGTTCGTGCTTTAAATAAGAACCAAAATTTTCAACCATAATTTTGACGACCACCTCCGCCGCAAACGGACGGGATATTCTGGGGTTTAATTTGGACTAACCAACCGCATATATTCCTTGGATTTTTTTGCCAACTCCCCTCTGGGGGAATAAAGCATTACTTTTTGAAAATGCTTCAGAGCCTGTTCTTTTTTTTCTTCCCTTAAATATAGTTGCGCCAACTCAAAATGGGCTTGAGAAAAACGCGGCCTGATAGACAGGGCCTTCTGCAAAGACTTCATAGCTTGATCAAAACGCTCCTGATTGATATAAGCCAGGGCCAGGTTAAGCCGAATTCCTGCATTATCTTTTATTTCAAGGGCTTTTTTCCACTCGATTTCCGCTTCATCCTTTTTTCCCAGGTTATAGAAGCACAGCGCAACCCAATTATAAACCTGTTGGGGTTGTAGGGTTCCGGGTCGTGCAAGGTCTTCCCGAAAATATCGGATCGCCTTTTGCCAGTGCCCCTGTTGCATGTAGAGCAAACCCAACTGCCGATAGGGCTCCTTGAAGTCCTTGTTTAGTTTTACACTTGTTAAGTACTCCTGCTCTGCTCTTTCGAGAATCCCCTTGGAAAAATAAGCCTGTCCCAGGAAAAAATGGAAATTAGGTTCTGCGGGATCCAGCTCGATGGCTTCTTTTAGCAAGGCCACCATTTTATCCGTCTGGTTCAATGAACCTGCCTGACGGGCTTCCTTGAATTTTTCTTGGGCTAGGGCTTTCTTATCATCCGGCTTGTTCAGCAGGTCAGTCGTGGCGCAACCTGTGGAAAACACAAATGCCAGCGAACAAATTACAGCCCACTTTTTAGGTATCGGGACCCTGGCCGTCAAAAAGCTCATAAGTTTTTAAATTTTATAAAGTTATCTCAATTAGCGAATAAGAATTATAGCAAATGGCTAAAGCTTTCTCAACTGGCTAAACGACAAAGAATCAAAGGACAAGACCTGAAAATGTTAAAAATTCTGAAAAATTCTAAAGAATAGGTCTCGTCAAGCCGATAGGAGCTATGATGTATATTGTCCAAAAATCAGGGATTTAACTCGAAAAACCAGCTAAATCTCTGTAAATAAAAGATTTTTTGATTTTTTGACATTTAAACTTAAAACACATTAAGGTTTTAGGGATCACCTGAAATCGATGTGCTAGCATTATTTAGTTGAATTATATATACTATTAAGTATTCAAGGGGTTGTGGCTATTACGCCATCCCTCTAAATAGAAGGTTCTTTATATTAACTAAAAAAACCTCGTGAACTTGGAGGTTTGAAGGGAGGCGCCTGGCAATATTTGTTTCATAGCTGTTCCTAAATTAGATATCACTTTCAATTTGAAGCATATATATATAGGAGAGAAGTATAATGAAAACCAAGCTGACAAAGCGATTTTCGAAGTTAGTCGCAATTTTAGCTTTTCTGGCCATTTTGGCAGGAAACGCTTATGCGGTTACTAATAGTGAGTCTGTTGTATCTCCTTACTGGCAGTCGGACTCATCATCTTATACCTTCATTGCAGTGAGTCACACCTCACTTTCCGGTATGGCCTCACAGATTGGTTTAACAGTAAATGCCATCACTAGCGACCAAAGCGCATTTTCTACTGCGGTAACTTTTACAATTGAGTCTGGAACAACAACGAGAATATTTATCGTTAGAACCAACCAATCTACCATCAATTCGACCAGTATTTCGTCTGCACAGTTCATAGTTGGAACCACCAATTTCGAGCATGGGCATATTCGTGTCGATCCGATTTCAAGTAACCCAGAGACTATTAATTCTGCAACCGGCAACTTGGGCTTGACGGGCGGCGGTTACAGGGATATCACGATGCTGTCTTTCTGGGGTACGGTGGTTGTAGAAACAAATACCACGGGTTTCGCCATGGAATTTATTGGCGATATGCATGATTCCGCCGCACCACCGAACTTTGACGGTTCGCAAGGAATGGATGTAGGAGGTCCTGCAGCACCGTAGGTTAATGTTCTAAATTTCAACCTTGAACTGGAAAAATTCATTAAGGAGAACGATCCATGAAGAATATAAAACAATTAATCCTGTTTGCGCTTATTGGGATGCTTTATTTCGCCCCAACCGCCTCAGGAGAAATCACCCAGGCGGACGATACTCGGTTTAGTGCTCGTATAGCCATTTCGCCTTATGCTCAGGCTGTACCTAATGACAGTTACACATTCATCGGTGTCAGCCATCCTTCGCTGGATAGTGCTTTGACCCAGATCGGTGTTGTGGTAGAAGCCATTGGCATGACCACCACGACTAACAACGCCGCAGGTAGAGCAGCGGTTTTTACGGTAGATGCAGGTGAAACTCACCGGGTATTTATTGTAAACCAGAGCAATGCTACTATTAATTCCTCAAACGCATCGTTCACGGATAGCCGGACTCATCTGATACCGACCATTGACTCTGCGCAGTTTGGTGCAGTCAGGGTCACTTCTGTGAGTGAGCGCCCACAACTGGTGGCGGGTTCCAGAGAAGTTGATGTCGGTGGTGTCAAAAAGTTCGACAATTTAGCCCAGCTCACAATCTGGGGTATCGTCTACATTGAATCCGGCGGAGCCGGTTTTGCCATGGAGTTCATCGGCGATATGCAGGATTCAACATTGGGTGGTAATCTGTCATCTGGAGTGGGTTCCAATCTTGGTAATTCCGCCGATAGCAGTTCAAACAGTCCCCTAGCAAGACCTGCTCGTGGTATCAACTAGACGAGTCGGTTAGCATTAAGTTTTCATCTCAGGGGCCGGCCATTGATGGCTGGCCCCTTTTTTTTCACCTTGTTGTTCAAAGGATCTGAACTATGAGACGCTACTTTTTCTTCGCTTTACTTTCTTCCCTGCTGTTTGCCTGTACTTCCCAAGACGTTAAAATTGACGCGAAACAATCCCAGGCACATTACAAATTAGGACTGGAGTTTGCTCAATTGAGCCTGTTCAAAAATGCCTTGGAGGAGTTTGATCTGGCTATCAAATTCAATCCTGAAGATGCCAAGGTTTACCGTAAAAAAGGCATCCTTCTTTTTGGAATGAAAAAATATGAGGACGCAAAAAATAATTTTCAAAAAACCATCATGTTGGACCCGAACGATGTACAAGCCCAGATCAACCTGGGAATGGTCCATTACACCTCAGGAAACAAAACGGAAGCCTTGAAAAGCTGGGAACACGCTGTAAGGCTTAACCCTGACGATAACGATTCCAAGGCATTGAATAATATTGGAAATATTTATAAAACAAACAACGATCTCCCAAAAGCCATTGAGTATTATCAAAAGGCTATTACCTATGAACCTGCAAACTCCACTTACTTGAATAACCTCGGGGATAGTTACCGTTTAACAGGCGACCTGGATAAAGCTGAAGAAACTCTTTTGAGATCCCTGGAAGTCGACACCAATGGAATGCTCACTCATTTCAATCTGGGAATCCTTTACCAGACAGAGGGAAATTTCAACAAGGCTATTGATTCATTTCAAAAATCATTAAATATAAATCCGTCTTATACAGAAGCGTACTACCAGCTTGCTACCACCCATCTTAAGACGAATAATAAAGAATCCGCCAAGCAGTCCCTGGAAAAAGGGCTTCAGGCCGATCCTGGTAATTTAAGGTTTCAGGAGCTTTATAATAAAGTATTGGCTTCTTAAAAATTTTCTCCACCGGCCCCAATGGCCGGTGGCCATGATATTTGTGATGCCCTCTTCCTTAACCTTCATGAGCGCATTATATTCTACCTTAGACTTTGTGCCCCGTAGGGGTAGCACGGGTACTTCCTCAGTAAAACTTGCAGCCGCAAATTCTCCGGATGTACAATACCGGAATGAATGATATCGATTCCCAAACAGAAAATAGCCCCTCCGCTACAGAATTAAAGACAATCCTTTCCAACCACAAAACCTGGCTGGAAACAGATGGCCGTGATGGAGAGCAGGCAAACCTGAAAGACTGCCAATTAAAAGGGGCTGTACTATTAGGCGCTGATCTTAGAAACGCCAACCTTGAAGGAGCATACCTGTATGGGGCCTATTTGAAAAATGCCAACCTTGAAAACTCCAATTTACAGGGAGCCAACTTGCGGGGAGCCAACTTGCGCTGGGCCAACTTAAAAAATGCTGATCTGAAAAATGCCAATCTTGCCCGTGCTGATTTCATGCAGGCTGAAATAAAAAATGCCCATCTCGAAGGAGCCAACCTGAAAATGGCTGAAGGCCTCACACCGGAACAACTGGCATCAGCCCATACAGATCCCTCTAGCGAGGGAGGCGACTAGGCAAGAACTGGATTGCGCCAAGACAACTCTTTGCTTGTCAGCAAAACTGCTGGTTTATGCAAACCCCCTTTATCCCCCTTGTCAGGGGGAACATTAAAGTATTACCCCTTCGGGGCACGAAGTTTAAGGAAGAGTATCACGTGCGCTTGAGGGCTTAGCCTGCTTGACGGGCAATGCAGTGCTGGCCCCACGCCTAGTGGTGGAAAACCATTTTGGCGGAATCGAGCATACCTTTCAGGTTGGATGTTGCATCCACAACCGCTGTGGGTTCATAACCACAGTGGGCAGTGCAGTCGGCGCATTTTCGGTTATTTTGATGACCGTAGTTCTCCCACTCAGTGGTTTCCATCAGCTCCTTAAAAGTTTCTGCATAACCATCGTCTAAAAGGTAGCAGGGCTTCTGCCAACCCAGCACGGAATAATTCGGGTTTCCCCAGGGCGTACAAGAGTAATCCCGCTTTCCACGCAGAAATTCCAAATAAAGCGGGGAGTGATTCAAATCCCAACGGCCCTTTTTATTTTTCGCGAGCAGTTTGTCGAAAAAATCAAACGTTCGCCGCCGCCCAAAAAAATGGTCCTGATCCGGTGCATCCGGGTAACGAAACGCAGAGGCCATCGTTACACCATCTATCCCGAGAGGAGATAAATAATCCAAAAATTCTTCTGCCTTTTCTACAGTCGTATCCTCAAAAAAGGTGGTGGCACTGGTAACCCGAAACCCTCTTTTCTTTGCTTCTTGAACCGCTTCGATGGCCAGCTTGAATGTTCCTTTTTGATCAACAATGCGATCATGGTCCTCTTCCATTCCATCCAGATGAATAGATAAAGTCAAATAAGGACTTACCGGCAATTGATTCAGATAATCTTTGAGCAGAATCGCGTTGGTGCACAAATAAATAAAACGTTTCATAGCCACCAGGCCCTCAACGATTTCCACAATATTCGGGTGCATTAATGGCTCCCCGCCAGCGATGGAAACAACAGGAGCGCCACATTCTTTCGCGGCTTCAAAACATTGCTCCGGAGTCAGGTTCTGCTTCAATATTTCGTTGGGTTTTTGAATTTTTCCACAACCAATACATTCTAAATTACAACGAAACAAGGGCTCCAGCATCATCACCAGGGGATAACGCTTATTACCTTTTATCTTTTGCCGAAATAAATAAGACCCTATTTTTAACGCTTGAATCAGCGGGACAGACATTGAATTGAATACCCTTAAAATTAAATTGTTTCAGAAAAATTTCTTGCTAAACTTCCAGAGTGTTTATTATAAGACCTGTTGTTTTGGGGGCAAAGAGTTTTATCGTTACCGAGAAAGGCATCCGCCAAACTAAACGCCAGGAACAATCCCCATTAGCGGGGGATCCGCTAATCGGAAACCCATTTTGAAAAAACTTCTCTTCTTCCTCATTTTTGTTGTGGCCATGCTGGCTTTGGATGGAACCCTGGCCAAAGATATTTTTGATTATGGAATCCATACCGTATCGGGTTGGCTGGGACTGGCTTTGGTCGTTGGCATTGTTCTCACCCTGATCTGGGCAGAATCCACCAAAACCCACCATGACAAAAACACCCGCAAGTAAATCCACCAGGCGCCAGCGTGACGCTGGACCCGATAGGCAATAACTTTCTTTGGCGAGCAAGAAGTATAGGCGGCTTGACGAGTTTTTGCTATCTGCCACCAGCCGCTTGGCCGGGCCACATACCTGGTGCCCCTTAGCAGGGGTCGCAACTAAGCAAGGGCTTGATTGTGCCGAGATAACTCTTTGCTCGCCAAAAAGAGCGATGGCACACTGGCCCCACGCCTAGTGGCTAAACAGCCGTCTCGATTTTCTGCAACAGACTCAATAACGCAAAGGGTTCTGCCTGCCGATCGAGTTTAATCCAGATGGTTCCATTTCCACCATGCGCTACAGTTGCTTTCTCTCCGGTATTTGTTTCCATTGCATCAATGGTAAATTTGAACTGCCCGCTGGGAGAAATATATTCCGCCATATCTCCAAGCTCAATTCGGTTTTTAACTTCTACTTCCATCCAACCCGGTCGTTCATTCACGATCTGTCCGCCAAATACCTGGGCCTGATTTTCCTCCTGCGGCGATTCAAACCTCTCGGTTTCTCGATTGGAGGCGGATATTAAAAATGCGGATGTGAAACCTCGATTAGCCGTCTTGTTAATTTCTCCCAGTAGCTCCGGATCGAAAGAACGTCCCTCCGTTAGATCGGTGATAGCCTTGCGGTAAGCTCGGGTAACCAGGGACAAATAATAAATAGATTTAGACCGGCCCTCAATTTTAAATGAGATGACACCCGTGTCCTGAAGTGGTTTCAAATATTCCACCGCTCTCAAGTCTTTCGAGTTCATGATATAAGTGCCGTGCTCGTCTTCCTCCATGGGCATCATTTCGCCTTTGCGCTGGGTTTCCTCAATGGCATACTGCCCCTTCAACGGCTGATACTGTTCGGTTTCCTTTCCCTCTTCTTCCTTAACATTAAATTCCCATCGACAACTGTTGGTGCATGTGCCCTGGTTGGCATCACGGTGATTGAAATAGTTGGACAACAGACACCGGCCCGAATAAGCAATACAAATCGACCCATGCACAAAAGCCTCCAGCTCTAAACCGGGAACTCGATCATGGATTTCCTGAATCTCTTCCAGGCTAAGCTCTCGGGATAAAATAATTCGCTTAACACCAAGGTTGTACCAAAACTCAGCCGAGGACCAATTCATGGTATTGCTTTGCACCGAAAGATGAACCGGGATCTCCGGAAACTCCTTGAGAGCAAATTGAATCATTCCCGGATCAGCCATGATGAAACCATCGGGTTTCAATGCGGCGTGTTGAGCCAGGGATTTTTTAAAGGATTCGATTTTCCGGTTAGGCGGAAGAATATTGGCGGTAATATAAATCTTCTTGCCCATTTTGTGGGTATAAGCAATGGCCTCTTCAAGTAAGTTATTTTTAAAGGGATTTTCTCTTGCCCTGAGGGAAAATTTGGGAATGCCCGCATACACCGCATCCGCACCATACGCCAAAGCGTATTTTAATTTCTCAGGGCTCCCGGCAGGGGATAGTAATTCAGGAACCATAATTGAATCCAGTATTTAAGGGTGTTTTATAGTTGAGTTTTTCAGCTTACACCAATGAGATACAAAACCGCAACCACTAGGCTTGGGGCCCGTATTTTCCATCGGCTTACGTGCCCCGAGAGGTTCTGGCAACGGCTCACCAACCATTAAGTTAAAAGGAATCTAGGTAAAACGGAAGGAAAATCTGAAAACGATTACCCGTTAGAGGGAGGGGGAGACTTGCCCTCTTGCAGATTTTCCACCAAGGTCAGGGTAGCCCGAAGCCTTTTTGCTAAAACTTTGAGCATAGGCATAAGAGCCTGCGGGTTATGTTGCGCCAGATGGTTAAACGTCTCCTGCGTCATCACCGATATCGTGCAGTCTTCTAAAGCCAGCACAGTCGCGGAACGGGGGAGAGAGTCGATCAGGCTCATTTCTCCAAAAATATCATTCTCCTTGAGAACACCTACAACCTGTTCTTCGCCACTGCTCAATATCTTGGATACTTGTACGCTTCCCGATTCAATAATATAAGCACAGTCGCTCAACGTGCCTTCCTTAATAATTTCCTCGCCCTTTTTAAAAAATTGTGTCTTCATAAAGAACTATGTATAAATAATTTAATAATTTCCTCGCAGAACTTACAAACAAAAAAACACTTGAAATCCACACAGACGGGTGATGACTCACCCGTAAAAAGCCAAATACCAAGGGATTTGGGCCTAGTTTAGTTCTTTAGGGGTGAAATTGCAAATCACCATAATAAGAGCCTGGACGGATCTATCTCTTGACATACAAACCCAAAAAAGGACCTGCATACACCAAAATGCAGATCCTGACCCAACCTCTCAAGTATTAACCGAAATTTTAAAAGAGCACCATCCTAATCCTTTTCAGACTTCTGCCGGAACAGGCTGTATCAAGGTTTTCTGGCCTTCAACCTGCTCTAAAATATTCAGGGCTTTTCTCAATCGGCTGGCAAGAACTTTAAGAATTGGCATCAGGGCCTCCGGGTTACGCTTTGATAATGAATTAAAAACCTCCGGCGTCATCACTGATATCGTGCAGTCTTCTAAAGCCAGCACAGTCGCGGAACGGGGAAGGCCATCGATCAGACTCATTTCTCCAAAAATATCATTCTCTTCAAGAACACCTATGACCTGTTCTTCGCCATTGCTCAATATCTTGGATACTTGTACGCTTCCCGATTCAATAATATAAGCGCAGTCACTCAACATGCCTTCTTTAATAATTTCTGCGCCTTTTTTAAAGTATCTCTTTTTCATTTATACCTTACAAAAAAGTTGGAAAATAGGAGTTTGGATTTTTTTGCCTGTTTGTCTACCGAAAAAAATCATTGGTTGTGGCAAGGCCTGTCTAGTGGCTCCAAGGAGGGTTTCGGGCCGGGGTCGAAATTTAATGGAATCCGGTCCATTACAACGAAGAGTTAACGCAACTTTCAATCACAACAAAGGCAGAACCGCTATAAACTGCCAGCGGGTACGGTTTTGGATGTCAGTTGCTTTTTTTCCAGCTTGTCCAGCAGTCGAAGGGTATGTCTCAACCTGTTGACCAGGACTTTCAAAATCGGCATCAACGCCTGAGGATTGTTCCTGACAACCGATCCAAAAGTTTCCTGGGATAACAGTTTTCGAATTTTACAGCTATCGGTTGCCTTGACGGTCGCTGATCGGGGGAGCCCATCAATCAGGCCCAACTCCCCAAAAATATCATTTTGAACCAGGGTCCCCACAAACTGCTGGTCACCGTTTGGAAGGGATTTGCAAACCTCGGCCATTCCCGATTCCAAGATGTAGGCGCAACCACTTTGTTCACCCTCATGGATGATGGTTTCGCCTCTTTTGAACTTTAAAATTTCGGCTTGATTTGGCATACATGCAAACTATCGAAAATTATTTAGATAGACCCGTAGCAAAACCAGTTTTTGCCGTATTTTGAGAACCCGATCTTTGCGAATCTGGCACGTTCGGGGAGAACATATATGCCACCAAACCCGCAAAGATCAGGAAAGTAATTATGGATGCCCAAGGCGATTTTTTCTCGGCCTTACCTCTTCTTCTCGATGCAGGTGCCTTGCCATTCTGAGAGGAGGGTTTATCCAAGCCTCGTGTTTTAGTTTTCATTGTTGCTGTGCTCATCATTTCACCTCAATAAACTTTCAAGTAATACGTACTGATACTATTTACTAGAGCACAAAGCATGCCAAACCCCCACAATCGAGGGGGATAGTCCTGTAACTTATTATAAATAAAGGGGATTTAAAAAAATTTCGGCGGGTAAACCCTGGTAAGGCTTAAGAAAATTTATCTTGTTTTGAGACGATTTGTCTCAAAATCATATCATTTTGAGACGATGTGAGACAAGTCTCACTCAATTTACCAGACGATACTTCTTAATTTTTCTGTAAAAAGTCGCCCGACTGATACCCAGGTCCTTTGCGGCCTGGGGAACATTTCCATTTGTTCGGTTCAGGGCTTCCAAAAAAGCATGCTTTTCGATTTCATCGAAGGTAGGACCAGCGGGTGGAGAAACGGGGGGAGATTGAGTCGTTGGAGCGGAGAAGGCCGGGGGAGCGGATTCCTGATGGTCCTCAGCGGGGATGAACCGATTGTCCTCTCCCACAGATCCTTCACGAAACTTCTGGATTTCCGGCGAGAGGTTTTCAATTTGAATGGTATCCGTTCGAGTGGAAACCATGGCCCGGTAAATCTCATTTTCAAGCTGACGCACATTCCCCGGCCAAGTGTATCGAACCAGAGCTTCCAGCGCATAAGAGCTGACAGTGGTGATCTTTTTTATAATGTCCGATTTATATTTTTTAAGAAAATGGTTGATCAGGATCGGAATGTCCTCCTCCCGTTTTCTTAAAGGAGGTATCGATACCGTATAAACTACCAACCGGTAATACAAATCTTCACGGAACCTTCCCTGGCGAACCGCATTTTCCAGATCCTTGTTTGTGGCGGAAATAATTCGTAAGTCCACATGTATTTTTTTATTGCTACCGACCCTCTCGAAACTTTTATCTTGTAAAAAACGTAAAAGTTTTACCTGCATCTTTGCAGGCATCTCCCCCACTTCATCCAGAAAAAGGGTGCCCCCATTGGCCACCTCCAGTTTTCCCATCCGGGAATCATCGGCACTTGTATAAGCTCCTTTTTCATGACCAAAAAATTCGTTCTCCTGAAGCTCTTCGGGGATAGCGCCACAGTTGATCGCAACAAAGTCACCTGTCTTGTAGGCACTGTTAAAATGAAGGGCTTTCGCCACCAACTCCTTGCCAGTACCGCTTTCTCCGTGGATGAAAACGTTAATGTTAATTCCCGAAACCTCATCAATCTGGGCAAACACCTGTTTCATCGCATCGCTCTGCCCTACAATATTTTTATAGGAGTAGGTTTCCTTCAACTCTCCCTGCAAACGTTGGATCTTGGTGATCATCGTATGCATTTCGATGGCTCTGTCGACATTTGTTTTCAGACGAACCTTGTCCACCGGTTTCGTCATATAATCAAACGCCCCGATTTTCATGGCTTCCACTGCAGAATCCACCGCATCATTTTCTGTCACCACCAAAACCGGAATGTCCCGGTTTGCCAACTTCAAACGTTTGAGAATATCCAATCCCTCAGACATGTTGATATCCAGACAAATCGCGCCGGGGTTTTCATCCAGCATATTCAGGCAAAGTTCGCCGTTGTCAAAAACTTTGACCCGGTACCCCTGATCCTGAAGCCATCCCGCCATCATTTTCCGATGAGGGGTCTCCGTATCCACAACAAATAATAGTTCTTTAGTGGCCATGATCCTGTAGGTAAAATTCCCTGTAATATTTTTCTGCAACCATGTCGGCCGATGAATCCGCCTATCCTATCACATCGGCAAACCTGGCTAATATGCCAGCAATTAACTTCCCTCACACCTTGGAGAGGCTCTGTAGCCCAAAGCCTCTGCGTCAAGAAAATTTCCAAAATTGATATAGCCCTTTGTGCTTTTAGGGTAGTCCCTGCAGTCCGGCCATTCATAAATCCGGGTTTTAGGGTTGCCCAACAAGCCGTAACTCAAAAACAAGTCATAGTCCATATTCTCCGGGATGGTTGGAGGGGAGGGGAGCCTGTTTTCCCGGCGGAACTCCCAGGGCGGGACGGGAGATTCCTGAACCCACAGACCCAGGTTTTTCTGCCAGGCTTTATATTCCAGCTTTTCAAGAAAACTGCTGTGGGGGTGCTTCACCCTGTAATGCCAGGCCAGTCCCGCTTTGAGCATTTCCTCGTTCAACAATTTACCATCAGGCAAAAATACCTCTCCAATCAAGCGACCATACTTGTCCTTAAAGGTGTAATTCACCCGCACCGTTTTTCTCCGGGCCAAATCCGTTGCCAGCCTTCGGGCTACCTTGCCAAATGGCTGGCCCATTTCCGGAGCATCAATGTCCGACAAACGCACCTTGTACAGTTTATCCCGTTCCGTCTTTACCGTTAACGTGTCTCCATCCTGGACCTGAACCACCTCGCCGTTTACCGTCTTCAATTCGGCTTGCGGCACCAGAAACAACATCAATACTAATAGGCCGGATTTTATACCCATAAAAAAGGAACCATAAATTGTTATTCTCTCATCCCTATTTTATCACCCCACTAGGCGTGTGGCGGTGATATTCTTCCACAGCTTTCCTGCCCCGAAGGGGTACAACGTGCAAACTCTTTTTACCGCTATCAAAAAGTTATCTCGGCTTGAGAAGTCTTTGCTCATTGCCCCTGCGGCGAGCAGCGTTCGAGCATGAACTGGACATCATCGTTGGCATTGATATGTTCGATTTTTATTTCGGGGTATTTGGACTGAAACACACGAAACACCTCATCGACAAACCCCTGACCAACAGTAGAAATACCCTTAAAATCTAAAACCACATGTTTAAACTTTTCCAGCCCCAAACAAATGCGCCGCGCCTGCGACCGCGAGACGTATCGTTCGTCACCTAATATGCTTAGCTTGACTGGAAAACGGGTCTTATCAAACTTTGGCATTCCATCAGAATTTTCTTCTGTAAATTCTGCAAAAACATCCTGTAGTTTTCTTTCAGATCGAAAACCAATAGTCATAAACAATGCTGTTCCCTCTCCTCTTGGAGAGTCTTGAGCCTCTAAAAACCAATCCTCTTCTACGAAGTTTCTTAAAAAACTACTGCCTTTTGAGCTAATTGAGAACTCATCGAACGCCCGGGACGTGAAATAAATGCCCTCGCCGGTATGATTTTTTGGGTCTGTCGTGCATTTACCTTTTGCAAGAAGCAAAATACATTCTCTATCATCCTCTAGGTTCTTGTCCCTCTTTATCTTGTTATAGATTCCAATTCCATTATCACAAATCCAAATTCTTACCAAATTCGGTTCCCACTCCGACCTTATATATACTTCTTTGCCTTCTGAATGGTCGATGGCGTTGTTGAGCATTTCGAGAAAACCGTATTCACAAATATCCCGAATATTCTTAGGGAGCGTTTCAAAATCCTGTAGAAAATTTTCTTTCCAGACTTCATCCTCCGCGACTCCATCCTTCAAAGAAACTGTCACTTCTTTATTCTTTTCAGTCTTTAAAAAATATTGCACCTGCCGCGTGGTGCCAGATTTAATGATCTTTCCATCGCGAAGCAAGCGATTCAAATGCCGGTGAACCGTTGTGCGACTGCACGAAAATGCCTCGGCGGTTTTGGCAACGATATTTTTCGGGTGCACCGGTATTTTCGCTAAAAGATAGGTGCGAATTTCTTCCGCCTGGTTTTTTACCATCTTGAACCGCCAACAAATTATTTAAAAATCCCTTATTACCACTAGTTATAAATATAATTATAACTAGTGGTAATAAGAATGTCAATTGAGATAACTCAAGAATTTAGCTCAAAAACACGCTATATATAGATGATTAGCAACTATAACTACACAATTTATTAATTATAACTAGTTTAGCGCCTGTTTATAACTATTGGAGTGAGGGTTTGTAACGGGTTACAACGAAGAGAGGCAGGGAGGTTCTAAATCACCCCAGCCCCTCTTTATAAAAGAGAGGCCTTTGCACAACCCGTCGTTGCGAGCGGAGCGAAGCAATCCAGCGAAACTCTGGATCGCCACGCCGCTTTGCGGCTCGCGAAGACGACCCTGTGGGGCTTGGTGTGTCATGCTGAGGCTCTCGAAGCATCTCGCCCTTCTGCTTTTTGACTTACGCAAAGCTCTCTGTAAAAGAAGGGTCCATATATATGCGGACTAGCGGATTAAGTGGTTTTTCTCGACCTGAGAACCAGAAAAACACCGGCAAGCAACAGGAAAATACTATAAAAACTGCCTCGGCTGAGGTCCATAATGAGCGGCGCATCGGGTTCTCTAAACTGTTCTCCGAAAATCCGCACCACCGCATAGATCGCCAGAAATTCCCCCGTCAATCTCCCTGGAGTTGCCAGGACATCTGTCTTCCACAACCGCCATTGGCTGTACGCCAGCAATAAGGCCCCCTCTAGTCCGGCTTCATAAAGTTGTGACGGATGCCTGGGAGCGATTTGTTCCAAAGGAGTTCTAAGCAGGGAGGCACTTTGAGGAAAGATCACCGCCCAGGAAACATCCGTGACCTTGCCCCACAGTTCCCCGTTGATGAAATTGGCGATGCGTCCCAGCAAAATTCCCGGTGGCACCAGAGGGCAGAGCAGGTCGCCGAGTTGCAGAAAAGAAAGTTTCAGTTTTTTCGCCACCCACCAGCAGGCCACAAGCACACCGATGAACCCACCGTGACTGGCCATGCCTCCCTTCCAAACCTGCAATATGATCCAGGGTCGATTGAGCGTGTCGTCTAATGCGTAGAACAGCATGTATCCCATTCGCCCGCCCAGCAACACCCCGATCATCATGGCGGTGATGGTGTACGACTGCTGTTCGGGAGTGAGCGTGGCCTTGCCATGTTTGCAAAAAAGGTGCAGAAACCACATTCCAGCCAGGAAACCCAGCGCATAGGCCAATCCGTAATAACGGATGCCGAAACTTTCTGTGAACTGGAAAAGAAAGGGATCTAGATCGTGAACCCAGTAATCGGTTTTAGACACGTTGGGGAAGACCTCTAATCAAGTTAGAAGAGCAGAGAACCTGAAAACTACTTTTGCATAAAGGAGGCAGCGTCGAGTGCGCCATAGGTGAAGATCATATCCGCTCCGGCCCGGCGCAGGCTGATAAGGGATTCTATCAGACAGCTTTCATAATCGAGCCAACCTTTTTCGGCGGCGGCTTTCAGCATGGCATATTCTCCGCTGACATGGTAGGCGGCGATGGGGAGCGCGGAATGCTCACGTGTTAACCGTATAATGTCCAGATAAGGCAGGCCGGGTTTGATCAGCAACCAGTCCGCGCCTTCCTCTTCATCCGACATGATTTCCCGTATCGCCTCACGAGCATTGGCCGGATCCATTTGATAGGTTTTTTTATCGCCCTCTTTGGGAGCGGAATCGAGCGCATCACGAAACGGGCCATAAAACGCCGAAGCGTATTTCGCGCAGTAACTGCAAATCAGCACATCCGGAAATCCGGCATCGTCCAGAGCCCAGCGTATGGCCTCGACCCGACCATCCATCATGTCGGAAGGCGCTACCACATCGGCTCCCGCCTGAGCCTGGGCCACTGCCATTTCGGCAAGCAGGGGGAGCGTTTCATCGTTCAGGATTTTGCCGTCTTGTACCAGCCCGTCATGTCCATCACAGGAATAAGGGTCCAACGCAACATCGGTGATAACCAGCATTCCGGGAATAGTTTTTTTCAGTTCCTTTACCGCCCGTTGCAGGAGTCCGTTGGGATTGAGGCTTTCTGTGCCCTCTGAATTTTTCAAAGAATCGTCCAGAGCCGGAAAGAGGGCCACTGCCGGAATCCCCAAATCAAATGCCCGCTGGCAATCAGCAACGAGCTGATCAATAGAAAGCCTCGAGATACCCGGCATCGACACAATCGGGGTGCGAAGGTTATTTCCCTCCTGAACAAAAGCGGGCCAGACCAGGTTGGCCGGACTCACCACTGTTTCCCGGATCAGTCCACGAATGGCTGGATTCAATCGGTTTCTTCTTGGACGATTTATCATGGCGTATCTTATTGTTGGAAAAGGCGTTTAACCTGATCTGAGAAGGATAACGAATCGTGTCTGGCTTTGCAACCTAAAGCAAAGCCCTGCCGAGGATTCGACAGGGCTTGAGGATCTATGCCTCTAAAACAAGAGGACTGAAACTGGCTCCGGTGAGAGGACTCGAACCTCTAACAACTCGATTAACAGTCGAGTGCGCTACCATTGCGCCACACCGGAATGGTTTTTTCGTATAGGATCAAAACATTGAAATTTAATCGTTTTATATCACATTGTCAAGCGATTTTGAACCCACTAGGCGTGGGGCCAATATGCCATCGCTTTATTTGGCGAGCAGGAAGTACAGGCGGCTCAACGAGTCGTTGCCCAGTTGCCCCTGCGGCTAGCAGTTAGCGAAAAACAGAAGTCAGCCAACCCTCCCCAGGCCCCTCCCTATGAAGGGAGGGGATATAAGAGTATTGCGCTTGATGGCGTTGCTTGCTTCACGGGCAATGCAGTACCGGCCCCACGCCTAGTGGTTAGCCCATTTCCAGTCGCCCTTCCATTGATTTCAGCAGGGTCACGGAGTCGGCATATTCAATATCCGAGCCCACCGGAAGGCCTCTGGCGATCCGCGTGACTTTGACCTCCGGAAACGGTTTCAAAACTTTGGAGATATAAACTGCGGTGGATTCGCCTTCCATATCAGGATTGGTTGCCAGGATAACCTCCTTGATTCCCGGCTTACTGACTTTCTCTTTCAACACTTCAATGTTCAGGTCATCGGGTCCAATGCCGTCCAGCGGAGAAATAACCCCCATGAGCACATGATACACCCCTTTGAAATAACCCATATTTTCCATCACATAAACATCGTGCGGTTCTTCCACTACGCAAATTTGTGAATGGTCACGGGAGGTGTCGGAACAAATATCGCAGGGTTCTGACTCGGTGATACCGTGGCATATCGAACAGAGGATGATCTTTTCCTTAAGGTTTTTAATGGCTGAAGCGAGTTTATTCGCCTGATCCGCCTTTCCGCGCATCAAAAAAAACGACAACCGTTCGGCGGTTTTCTGACCAATGCCAGGAAGCCTCTTCAGTTCATCTATGAGTTCTGTAACAGCGGGTGGTCTTTTCACGGCAAGACAACTTTAGAGGTGTTTTTATGTAAAGAGTCCGGGAATTTTCAGACCCCCGGTCAGTTTGGACATTTCATCCTGCGCCTGTTCTTTTACTTTTTTATGAACTTCGTTCATAGCACCGGTGATCAGGTCTTCGAGTACTTCACGGTCATTCATATTGATCAACTCGTCATCTATATGGATCGAGATAATTTCGTGGAGTCCGTTGGCAACAACCTTCACCATTCCACCGCCGGTAGACACCTCCACCGTTTTTTCAGCAAGACCTTCCTGAATTTCGGAAAGCTTGCCCTGCATATCCTGAGCCTGTTTAAATAACGAAGTCCAGCTTTTATCAAACATTGAAGCACCTGTTGTTTAGAGGATATCTCATTTCACCACAGTGCCCCCGAAGATGTCCAGAGCATCCTGAATAATTTCTGATTCTGTTTTTTGCCTGCCCTGATTTTCGTCATTTATAGTTTTTTTTTTCTGCTCGTTTGCAGGAGGGGTAGGTCGGGCCTCGCCCAGCTTAAGGATCACCTGCACCTCATGGCCACTGGCTGATTGGACCATATCTTTGATGAACTGAATATTTTCCGGGGTTCCCACCATGTCAAGGGTGAAGGAATCTGAAAACATAAGTTGAATTTCTTTTTCGTTCAGCGCGAGCACCTGACATTTATCCAGGTAATGCTCAAACGGAGGTCGCTTGCGGGAAACTTCCTGGCGGACCTTGGCCCAGATAGAAGGATCAAAAGAACCATTATCCGGTTGGACAATAGGTTGGCTTTTCGCTGGGGGTGCATCGCTCTGCGGGGGCGATGCTACGGGTTGGGCCGGCTGAATCTCACCTTCTGCCTGATTGATCTTGTGAATGAGGTCATCGATTTTTTTGAAAGGCCGGGTTTCGGTCAATCTTAAGATAGCCATTTCAAAAACCATCTGCGCCAGGGAACTACGCTTCATTTCTGTTTCTGCGCGGGAAAGAATGGTGAACATTTGTTGCAACTCATCGGCGTGGAATCCTTCAGCCTGTTTTTTCAGAACCTCCAAATTACAAGTATGTGTGTTCAGCAGAGTTTCCGGATTGCGGGAAACTTTGACCATTAGCAGGTTCCTTAAATATTCCATCACGCTCCGGCAAAACAAGCCGAGGTCCTTACCTTGATTGGCAACATCCTGAACCAGAGCGATTAATTCGGAAGGTTCCCGTTTAATCAGCGACTCCGCGAAAAGTTCCAGAGTGGTCCCCCCGACAATACCGAGCACCGCCTCCACCGAATCGGTATCGACCTTTTTGCCGCTATAGGCAATGACCTGGTCCAGCAGGCTTTGCGCGTCACGCATACTGCCAGCACCAATTTTGGAAATTTCCACCAACCCTTTTTCATCAATTTGAATTCCTTCCTGCCCACAAATCAGTTCCAGTTGTTTGGTAATCTGGGCGTTGGAAAGCGGTTTGAACTCAAAACACTGACAACGGGAAAGAATCGTTTCCGGAATTTTAATCAACTCGGTGGTGGCAAAAATGAAAATAACACGGGGTGGAGGTTCTTCCAGCGTTTTCAACAGGGCATTGAACGCACTTTTTGAGAGCATATGGACTTCATCAATAATATAAACCTTGTAACGGGCAGAGGATGTGGCGTATTGAACATTGTCGATGAGGTCGCGCACCTCGGCCACGCCATTATTGGAAGCACCATCAATTTCCTGGACATCGATACAGTTGCCCGCTGTAATTTCTTCGCACAAACTGCAGGCGCCGCAGGGGTCTACGGTCGGTCCCTTTTCGCAATTGAGAACCCGCGCCAGAATCCGCGCCATGGTGGTTTTTCCTACACCACGTGTGCCGGAAAATAAAAACGCGTGTGAAACACGGTTCATTTCAATGGCGTTGGAAAGGGTTCGGACAATATGCTCCTGTCCGATCAATTCACTGAATTTCTGGGGGCGCCATTTACGGGCTGAAACCTGGAAGTCCATTAGAAGAGGGGTGGGGTGATTTCCCCATTTGCTGGATTATAACTCAAAGGCAGAATTGCTGGGTGACTCACAGCACACATGGGATTTTGCTACCGCTGCTTCCTTCCGGATCTGACGGGTTTCACAAAGCCACGTTGCGTGAGGCCCAACAAAACTGCCAATCTTTTACCACTGGGTGCCAGCGTGACGCTGGACCCAGCAGACAATATCTTTATCTCGCGCTCAATCGTTCTCTCAGCTCAATACGCTATTGCATTCTGCCCCTGCGGCGAGCCACTAGGCGTGGGGCCAGCACACAATGTCTTTATCTCGTGCCCAACCGTTCTCTCAGCCCAATGGGCTATTGCCAGTTGCCTCTCTCGCTAGAGAGTGGCGGAGAGGGAGGGATTCGAACCCTCGGTAGGGGTAAACCTACACACGCTTTCCAAGCGTGCGCCTTCAACCGCTCGGCCACCTCTCCTGCTAAACATAGGGCCAGCGGGGAGTAACTCCTCCGCTTGACAAGCTCTGTTGTCTTCCCAAAAGCGTGTTGCATTCTAATTTTATCTGCCCCAAGATTCAAGGTCAAAACCACTTAAAAAAGCTCAGGCTCTTTATTTTCAATAAGTGCGGTAGAACTGAGCCACTCCACCTGTTAAAATATGGGTCCGGCCATTTTTTCGTTTGAGGCCAAAACAGCGAAAACCGAAAATGGAAAAAATCCCTCCTTCTTATTTTAAAGTTCCCTGGATCGCTGGTGCGGGCCTGCTGATGATTCTGCTCGTTGCATACTTCCCCGTTCTTCAGAATGGGTTCATCTGGGACGATGACCGCCACTTAACTGATAATCCTTTTGTAACCAATTTTGATGGATTAAAACCCCTCTGGCTGGATGTGCGGTCTACCCAGCAATATTATCCGCTGATTTCCACCAGCTTTTGGATGGAATACCGACTCTGGGGTTTGGATCCTTTGGGATACCATATTGACAACGTCCTGCTCCATGCCATGAATACCATCGTTCTATGGCGCATTCTGGTTTTTTTAGGTGTTCCTGCCGCATGGCTGGTTTCCGCGGCTTTTGCTCTTCATCCCGTTCATGTTGAATCGGTGGCCTGGATCACAGAAAGAAAAAACTTACTTTCAGGGTTTTTCTATCTTTTATCGCTATTCACCTTCCTGCGATTTTATTTTCCCGGACAATCGGTTTTCTCCGATAAAAATCCGGTTAAAGATCGATCTGCTGTACTTTATGGCATCTCATTATTTTTCTTCATTTGTGCGCTTTTTGGCAAAAGCATTACCTGCACCTTACCCGCAACGATTCTTCTGCTTTTCTGGTGGAAACAAAACCGCATCGATCTGAAAATTATCCAGCTCATGGTGCCTTATTTTGCGGCCGGGCTCGGTTTCGCCACTCTGACCATTTGGCTGGAAAAAGTAAACGCAGGAGCCTTAGGACCTGAATGGGATTATTCTTTCTGGGACCGGTTTCTAATCGCCGGTCGGGCTCTGTGGTTTTATGTCGAAAAATTTATTTGGCCGTCTCCGCTTATCTTTACCTACCCCATGTGGGAAATTGATGCCTCGGTCTGGTGGCAATATCTTTACCCCGCAACATTTTTGCTTTTAATTCTAATTTTATGGGTCCTTAGAAAAAAAATCGGCAGGGGTCCCTTGACCGCGATTTTATTTTTTGCCGGCACAATTCTTCCGGCTTTGGGATTTTTTAATATCTACTACATGCGATTTTCATTGGTCTCGGACCATTTCCCCTATCTCGCCTCAATCGGAATCCTGCTCGGCGTTGCTGGCGTAATGACCCGCCTGACAGGGAAAAACCTGCCGGTATTTGCCGTTTTGCTTTTACTGGCCCTCGGACATTTAACCTGGAAGCAGATTCCTGTTTACAAGAATGACTACAACCTGTGGAGTGATACGATACAAAAAAATCCCAATGCCTGGATGGCTCAGTACAATCTTGGCAATGTTTTCATCGCCGAACAAAAAATCGAAAAGGCCATGCACCATTACCGGAAAGCGCTTCGAATCAAACCAGACTTTCCCCGGGCTCTTTACAACCTGGGCAATGCTCTGCTGACTCAGGAGAAAACCGGAGAAGCTATTATTCAATACCAGGCCGTGATTCGCATCAAACCCGGCTTTGTCGATGTCTACAATAACTGGGGGGTAGCCCTGCTCATGGAAGGAAAAACTCAGGAAGCGATCACCCGGTTTCAAAAAGCTCTCGAACTAAAACCGGATTTTGCCGACGCCCGAAACAATCTCAAAATCGCGCGGAGTACCTCCGCTGGTAAATTGCAATAGCTTTACCTGGCAAACAATAATTTATCTCGGCTTAACAAGCGAGCCACTCGGCATGGAGCCAGCGCACAATATCTTCATCTCGCGCCCAACCGTGCCCTCAGTTCAACACGCTATTGCACTCTGCCCCTCCGGCGAGGAGTGGGGAACTGAAGGGGAGAGTTTTTGCAAACTCCCCCCACGGGTAGTGTGGTGCGCCCAGCAGGACTCGAACCTGCGACCTACGGTTCCGCAAACCGTCGCTCTATCCAGCTGAGCCATGGGCGCATAATTGGGTGATGACCCGATTAAAAGTCAGGATACATCAATGGGTATGTAATCCATCAACTGCAGAGCAAAAACATCGTGCTCGAATGCATACATCGTGGGATATTTAGCAAAAGCCCACCCTGTATAAAGGGTCTTGCCGTTTTGTTCAACCACTAATTGAACCGCCGGATTGGTCAGTTCATTTCCGCTTGATGTATAAGCTTCCTGGCTCATAACAAAATTGGGCAAAAACGGCCCCACTGTAACCCTGATTCCCGAATCTTCCAACTCAAAACTGGAACCCAGGGTGATGGTTTTCATTTCGTTGCGTTCTTCGTCTGCCTTGTTCTTGACCAACAGCTTGACCGCTTTCCACTTGCCTTTTACGCCAGCGGGAACAACAACCCCCCGTTCTATTTTCACTTTTTCTTGAACAGCGGGGTGGTTCTCGGTCACCGGGCTACCATAACTTTCAGAAGCCCCGGCCTGCTGGAGAGGTTTTGATCGAGACCCTTCAAACTGGGAAACATTCAGTTTGTTTATATCCGTCGCAGGCAGGTTGGCGATATCTTCCTTGCTGTCATAGGTACAACCTACGAATAAGGACAGAGCCACCACCCACCAAACTTTGTTATTAATTAAACGTACCAAAACTCTTATCCTCGTTAGTAACCAGCGTAACGCTGGACCCAAAGTGCAATGGCTCGTTCAGCCGCCTATACCACTTGCTAGCCAAATAAAGCGACGGCACACTGGCCCTACGCCTAGTGGAGGTGGCGGAGAGGGAGGGATTCGAACCCTCGGTAGGGGTAAACCTACACACACTTAGCAGGCGCGCGCCTTCAGCCAACTCAGCCACCTCTCCATATATATGTCTTTATCCTGCGCCCAACCGGCGAGCCGCCGGTGGCTGTGATATCCTCTTCGTCAGCTTTCATGCCCCGAAGGGGTAAAATCACAATATTTCTATCTTGCGCCCAACTATTCTCTCAGCCCAACGGGCTATTGCCAGTTGGCCCCACGCCGAGTGGAGGTGGCGGAGGGAGTAGGATTCGAACCCACGGTACTTTCGTACAACGGTTTTCAAGACCGCCGCCTTAAACCACTCGGCCATCCCTCCTGAATATTATGGACCCGCCTATATTTATCTACTTGCAAGTGAATGTCAAGCGGACTGTTTCTGTCTTTAATACGCTATAGCTTTAAAGTTTCCTGCCCATGCATATAGGGACGCAAAACTTCCGGTATCATAACTGTTCCATCTTCCTGCTGGTAGTTTTCGAGCAGGGCCACAAACAATCTGCCGGCCGCCAGACCTGATCCGTTCAAAGTGTGGACAAATTCCGGTTTGCCGCCGGTACGTTTTTTACAGCGTATCCGGGCCCGTCGGGCCTGATAGTCGGCAAAATTACTGCATGACGAAATTTCCCGGTAAGTATCTTGACTGGGAAGCCACACTTCAAGATCATAAGTTTTGGCGGCGGAAAAACCCAGATCACCGGCACACAGTTCCACCACCCGGTAATGCAGATTAAGTTTCTTAAGGATCGATTCGGCATTTTCGACCAATTTCTCAAGCTCTGCGGAAGACTCTTCAGCTCGGCTGAATTTGACCAGCTCCACCTTGTCGAACTGGTGTTGCCGAATCAGTCCCTGCGTGTCTTTGCCATAGGACCCCGCCTCTCTCCTGAAGCAAGGAGTGTAGGCGGCATAACAAATGGGTAACGATTCCTCTTCCAGAATTTCATCGCGATGAAAATTGGTAACAGGAACTTCTGCAGTAGGGATAAGGTATAAAGGGTCATCGCGGGTGGCAAATAACTCTTCTTCGAATTTAGGCAACTGCCCAGTGCCCAGCATGCTCTCTTTGTTGACAAGGAACGGAGGATACAATTCCTGATAACCATTCTCCCGGGTTTGCACATCGATCATGAAGTTAATCAACGCACGCAACAATCCGGCCCCCTGACCCTTGTATACCGCGAACCGGGCTCCAGAAATTTTTGCGGCTCTTTTTAAATCGATCAGACCGAGTTGTTCCCCGACTTCCACATGGTTTTTTGGTTTGAACGCAAACTCCGGTTTCGTTCCCCAATCGCGCACCATTCGGTTGGCGCTCTCATCTGCACCATCCGGGATAGAATCGTCAGGAGTATTTGGAATGCCAAGCAACTTCTCCTGGACCTGTTGTTCCCAGGCCTGGATTTTATCATCCAGCTCTTTGATGGATATGTTAATGGTTTTGACCTCTTCCATAAGATTGGAAGCGTCTTGTCCTTTTTGTTTGAGTTGGCCAACTTCTGCTGAAAGTTTTTTCTTTTTATTTTTCAGTAGCTCGGACTCCTGAAGTCCTGACCGCCGATCCTCTTCGGGTTTGAGCAGTTCGTCCAGTTCTTTAAAGTCACCGCCCCGACGTTTGAGGCGGGTTTTTACCGCTTCTGGATTTTCACGAATGGTTTTTAAGTCGAGCATCAGGGGTTCTTTTTCATCCTTTGTTCAATGCCTACCAGTTTCATTTTGAGTATGGCAGGGTAGATATAACGCCCTTCCAGGGACTTGAACCGGTTGTATGCTTCTTGCAGGTGCCCTTCTTCTTCCAGGCAGGAGGCGACAACAAAATCCATATCTTCTTTAAAGCGACTATCCGAATATTCCAGAGTAAAGTGCCGGTATTGCTCCCTCGCTTCGGGGCACCGGCTTAGCGTATAAAGAACTTCTATAATTTTAAATTTGCTTTCTTCTGCCCAGGAACTGTCAGGATAGTTTTCCAGTAAAATATTCAGTTCCACCAAGGCCTGCTCGTAGTTTTGCTTTTTATAGTAAATAGAGGCAATGCGGTATTGATGATCGCTACCTTCATTTTCGTTTTTATAGTGATTGATTAAATTCTGGTATTCGATAATGGCCTGATCATAATCCTTTAAACCAAATTCAGCGATTTCCGCAATATATTTTTGTGTGGGATAACTGAACGGTCCCATGCGATTCATTTGCAGGACTTCCTGAAAATAAATAAGGGCCCGTGTACTGTTGTTCAGGCTGAAATGATGGATTTCACCAAGGCGAAACAGGGCTTCTTCTGCCTGCGTCCCGGAGGGATGATTTTTCAGCACCTCATTGAATATCTCGATAGCGCTGTGGTTGCGACCTTGAACCCATTCTTCATTTGCCTTCTGAAGAAGGGGGTCCACTTGTTCCGAACAGGAAATTAAAAAAAACCAGCAAAAAATTCCTGCCGCGATTTTGGTCCAACCTGAGCTTGTTGCATCCCGATTAGATTGTATTGGCATAGGCTTGCCAGAAATCATCGCATCCATAGGTGGGAGGGTTTATTCAACCAGTTTTTCGATGCTGACTACCTGATTGCCTTCCCCGATGCCCACCAGGCGAACTCCCTGGGTATTTCGGCCTATCACAGATATTTCGTTGACCCGCATGCGCACAATATTGCCGTTGGAGGTGATGACCAGAAGCTGGTCTGTTTCCTCTACCTGTTGCACGCCCACCACGGTTCCTATTTTTTCATTACAACGGATGGTCATAACGCCCAATCCGCCCCGTCCTTGTACCGGATACTCTTCCATCCGGGTTCTCTTGCCATAACCTTTTGAAGTTACCGTAAGAAATTTGTTTCCGGGCTGGACAATTTCCGCCCCAACCACCCGATCTTCCTTCTTGAGACGGATGCCGCGAACTCCCCTGCCTGTACGGCCAATGGGCCGCACTTCCTTTTCAGAAAAACGAATGGAAAATCCTTTTTCAGTAGCGAGCAGTATATCGCTTTCTCCGTCACACAGTTCCGCACCGATGACCCGGTCTCCCTTATCAGTCGTCAACCCGATAATACCTCCCTGTCGGGGTTTGCTGTAAGCCATTAAGGAAGTTTTTTTAACGATGCCGCGTTCTGTGGCAACCATGACGAATTTATCTTCTTCAAATTCCCTGACTGAAAGGATGCTGGCAATGGACTCGCCGGGTTGGAGGCGCAAAAGATTTGCAATGGATTTTCCTTTGGCAATCCGGCTCACATCAGGAATGGCGAAAACTCTCAACCAGTGAATTTTTCCGATACTGGTAAATATCAGGAGATGACTCAGCGTTGAGGCGATGAAAAGTTTTTCGACAACATCTTCTTCTTTGAGGTTCATCCCCCGAATGCCTTTGCCGCCTCTTTTTTGCGCCCGGTAATTATCAACCGTTTGGCGCTTGATATAACCGCTTCGGGTATAGACCACCACCGCATCTTCATCGGCAATGAGATCTTCAATATCAATATCGCTTTCATCCGTCTCCGCGATTTCTGTGCGTCGCTCATTACCATATTTATTTTTAATTTCTATCAGCTCTTCCTTGATGATGCTGAGCTTGACTTCTTCGTGAGCAAGAACATTTTGTAGTTCTTTAATTCGTTTTCGAGTTTCTTCCAAATCTTCAATTATTTTTTTCCGTTCCAGCCCAGTGAGACGTTGCAGTCGCATTTCAAGAATAGCTTTGGCCTGGATCTCCGACAGCCCAAATTGGGCCATGAGCCCATCGCGCGCGGTGGTCGGGTCGGTCGCCTGGCGGATAAGCTGGACCACTGCATCCAAATTATCAAGCGCGGTGGTTAATCCTTCGAGGATATGCTCTTTCTCACGCGCCTTATTTAAGTCAAACTCGGTCCTTCGGGTTACCACTTCTTTGCGGAAAAGAACGAAGTGGTGCAAAAACTCTTTCAGGTTGAGAACCTTGGGCTGTTGGTTTACCAGAGCTAAAAGGATAACTCCAAAGGTATCCTGGAGCTGGGTATTTTTATAAAGGGAGTTCAAAACCACCTGACCCATGATCCCCTTTTTCAGTTCCACCACAACACGGATCCCTTCCCGATCCGACTCATCCCTCAAGTCAGAGATCCCTTCCAATCGCTTGTCTCTCACCAGTTCGGCGATTTTTTCCACCAGCTTGGCTTTGTTGACCTGAAACGGCAGTTCATTGATGATAATGCGCTCCCGGTCTCCTTTTTCCATCGGTTCAATTTCAGCACGCCCTCGCATCCGGATGATTCCTCTGCCGGTTTTATAGGCGGCTCTTATTCCGCTTCTTCCCTGTATGATTCCCCGGGTGGGAAAATCAGGGCCTGGAACAAGCGCCATAAGATCTTCCACCGTACAATCGGGGTTATCCACAATATGAACCGCAGCATCGATAATCTCAGTCAGGTTATGTGGGGGAATGTTGGTTGCCATTCCCACAGCTATTCCAGACGAACCATTGACCAACAGTTGCGGAAAACTTGCCGGCAAAACAGAAGGCTCTTTCAGGGAGTCGTCATAGTTTGGGGTAAATTGAACGGTGTCTTTGTCTAAATCCCGGAGGAGCTCACTGGTGATTTCTTCCATGCGGATTTCTGTGTAACGCATGGCGGCGGCAGAATCTCCATCTATCGAACCAAAGTTCCCCTGACCATCGACCAGAGGGTGTCTTAAAGAAAACTCCTGTGCCATGCGGACGATGGTGTCATAGATCGCCTGATCCCCGTGAGGATGATATTTACCCATTACATCACCAACTATACGGGCAGACTTCTTATAGGGTTTGTTCGAGACGTTTCCGGTTTCATACATCGCAAAGAGGACACGGCGATGGACCGGTTTCAATCCGTCCCGGACATCCGGCAGGGCACGACCAATGATTACGCTCATCGCGTAATCAAGGTACGAACTTTTCATCTCATCATCTATATTGATCGGAGTGATCGTTTCCGGCATTCAAATACCTTTCTATTCTCCGGGTAAAGCCCGGCGCGGTGATATGCTTCTTTGGTTCTCTTGCTTAAATATCCACATTTTTGACTTGCAATGCGTTCTTCTCAATAAATTCGCGCCGGGGTGCCACCTCTTCCCCCATTAATACGGTGAACAGGTCTTCCGAGGCCACCAGGTCATCGGCTCGAACTTGTAAAAGAATTCTGACTTCCGGGTCCATCGTTGTTTCCCACAGTTGTTCGGGGTTCATTTCTCCCAGGCCTTTATAGCGCTGAATATAAATACCCTTCTTAGCCATGTTTAAAACAGCTTGCAATAGATCGTGTTTGGAGTTGACGGTAGTGCTTTCCCCATTATTGTGTAAAACGAAAGGCGGGTGATCGTTTGCCCTGATTGGTTCGTAGATTTCCATAATATTCTGGATGATTACAGACTCCATAAATTCCGTATCGAGTTTTAACTGGAAGTCTCGTCCATTATTGGAACCAAATATCTCTATTTGATAATTTCCTTTTTCCGAGTCAAACATCACTTGAAAATGCACATCTTTTAGTTCTTTGTTCAAATCCACCTTATTAAAATCGTGTGAGGTTTTACCAAAGACCCCACCTGTTCTGTCTATTTCTATTAAAAATTCTTTTAGTCTATTTTCTGTTTCGTCATTAAGTTCGACGCTGTCTGTAAACTGGATGGGAACATTCAGGTATTGCGCTTTATATTGGTATTTTTCCCGGCTCTCTTCATCGATCAGAGAATCAAGAATCTGGATGACGGTTGCCAGAATTTCCTCCAAACTCAAAAACGCTTCTTTATTTATACCCAACCCAATTAGCACGTTTAAAACGGACCTTGGAATATTATTTTTTACAACCCGATTAAAACATTCCTCAAATCGGTACAGGTCGTTTATCAGTTGATTGAGTTCCCGCCCAAATATTTTGTGACCATTATTTTGGGTTGTTATCTCGAGTTTTTCTACGCCCTGCTCCATCAGGTATTGAAAAAGGAGTTTCTCGTCTTTTAAGTAACTCTCTTTTTTCCCTTTTTTTGCTTTATAGAGAGGGGGTTGGGCAATATACAAATAACCCTTGTCTATCAACTGTGGCATTTGACGGAAAAAGAAAGTGAGAAGCAGGGTTCTGATGTGGGCTCCATCAACATCCGCATCGGTCATGATAATTACTTTGTGGTAACGCAGGCTCTCTAGTTTAAAGTCGCCCCCGATCCCCGTTCCTAGCGCAGTAATGAGAGTGCGGATTTCATTGCTGTTTATCATTTTTTCTGTACGGGCTTTTTCTACATTGAGTATTTTCCCCCGTAGCGGCAGGATTGCTTGGCACCTCCTGTCGCGGCCCTGTTTTGCGGAACCCCCCGCAGAGTCTCCCTCAACAATATAAATTTCGGACAGTGCCGGGTCTTTTTCTGAACAATCTGCTAGCTTGCCCGGCAAAGAGCTTACTTCCAGCGAGTTTTTCCTTCGCACCAGGTCCTTGGCTTTTTTTGCCGCCTCCCGAGCCTGGGCCGCGCTTATAGCTTTAGTAACAATTTTCTTAGCCACGGCGGGCTGTTCTTCAAAAATCTGCCCCAGCTTTTCATTAACAATCTGTTCAACAATCCCCTTTATGTCGGTGTTGCCCAGCTTTCCCTTTGTTTGGCCCTCAAACTGTGGTTCGGGGATTTTAATACTCAACACCAGGATAAGCCCTTCCCGGGCATCATCGCCTGTCAAAGTGACCCCTGAGTTCTTTAGCAGGTTGTTCTGGCTGGCATAGCTGTTAATCGTTCGGGTTAGAGCTGATTTAAAACCGCTTAGATGAGTACCCCCGTCCCGGGTATTGACATTATTAACAAAAGTAAAAACTTCTTCACCATAACTATCGTTATATTGAAGCGCCATTTCTAAATCACACTCATCTTTGCTTCGCTCAATATAAATAGGTTCGGGATGGATATTTTTTTTGTTTTTCCCCAAATGTTCTACAAAGGAAAAAATTCCACCTTCAAACAAGAACTCATTGTCTTTTCCATCTCTCTCGTCATGAATATGAATTTTTAGCCCTTTATTCAAAAAAGCTAATTCCCGCAGACGGTTAGATAAAATCTCGAAGCGGAAGTTTAAATCTTCAAAAATTTCCCCGTCCGCATTAAAAATAATTTTTGTGCCTGTAGAACTGGTTTTCCCTGCCTCAATCAGTTTTGTAGTGGGCTTCCCCTGGCTATATTTTTGAGTATAGATTTTTCCATCCCGTTTTATTTCCAGGCTCAACGCCTGTGATAAAGCATTGACCACAGATACCCCGACACCATGCAACCCCGCTGATACCTTATAGCTCTCTTTATCAAACTTTCCCCCAGCGTGGAGGACTGTCATGACCACCTCTGCGGCTGATATGTTCCTATCTGAATGCATATCTACCGGAATTCCCCGACCATTATCGGAAACCGAAACCGTGCCATCAATATGCAAAATAACTTCTACTTCCGAACAGTGGCCCGCAATCGCTTCATCTACACTATTGTCCACTAATTCAAAAACCAGATGATGCAAACCATCTATACCCGTTCCACCTATATACATGGCGGGTCTTTTTCGAACAGCTTCTAGTCCTTCTAAAATTTTAATATTTGAGGAATCGTATGCGGGTTTTTGCGATGTGTTCATATATGTTTAATAATAACTTTATAAAAAAATTTATATTTATTTATAGTTGTAGTTGTAGGGCCTGAAAGTATGTGGAAAACCTAGCTAAAGTTTCAAAATCAAAGCTAGATTTTGAAGAAGGAACTGTTATTAAAACTGCTTTTTTTGGGCACAGGTGAGGAAAAAAACTACTCTTTGGATTATACCTTATTTTGCCTGTTTTATTCAGGTTTTTTTAACATGTTTTGAACAGGTTATCCTTTTTCAATAAGGTCTATAATTTCTTGGATGGATACTGCTAACTCTTTGCTTTCTTTGATTAATCCGGATATCTTTTTGCAGGAGAAAATAACGGTGGTGTGGTCTTTGCCGCCAAACTGCCGGCCGATTTCAGGGAGCGAGGATTTGGTGTGTTCCCGACACAAAAACATGGCTATTTGCCGAGGTGTGGAGATGTCGCGGGTGCGTCTTTTAGACTTGATATCTGAGACCTTGATATCGTGGTATTTGGCCACAGATTTAATGATATTTGTGATAGTAAAGTGCTTGTTTTTGTCCAAAGTAAAGTCTTTCAATACCTCTTCAGCTAATGCCAGGTCAAGCTTCCGGTGAGTGAAAGAGGAAAAAGCAATTACTCGAAGCAAAAAACCCTCCAACTCACGAATATTGGATTTTATATTGCTAGCGATAAAGATAGCGACATCCTGGGGAACAACTTTTTGATGGAAGTCCGCCTTCTTGTATAAAATGGCGACTTTCGTTTCTAGGTCGGGGGCATTGATATCCGCGACCAGCCCAGACTCAAACCGGGAGCGTAGCCGCTCCTCCATATTGTGAATATCTTTAGGATACCTGTCGCTGGAAATGACGAGCTGTTTATGAGACTCGTAAAGGGTGTTGAAGGTATAAAAAAACTCTTCCTGGGTTCTCTCTTTCCCTGCAATAAACTGAATGTCATCGACCAGTAAGACATCCAGAGGTCGGTATCTTTTCCGAAAAAACGGCATTTTGTCTTTTTTGATGGACTCAATGAGGTCAACAGTAAAGCTTTCGGCTGAAATATACCGAACCCGGGATCCGGGGTGGTTCTCACAAATTTTGTTTCCTATGGCGTGCAGGAGATGCGTTTTACCCAATCCTACTGCCCCGTATAGAAATAAAGGGTTGTAAGCCATAGCTGGGTGATCAGCAATAGCTAAGGCCGCCGCATGGGCAAACTGGTTGCTTGATCCAACCACGAAATTTGAAAAACTATACTTGGGATTGAGAGAAGAGACGACCGGGGGAAAGGAGCTTTGACCGGGCTCAATAGCCGGGGTTTCCTGACCTTCTTTTTCGTGTTCCGTTTGGGCTATTTTTTCAGTTTCTATGCAAAAGTCTACAAGAATCGGTTTTTCCGTTACAGACTTTAAAGTAGTTTCGATCAGGTCCCGGTAGTTCTCTATGAGGCATTTTCTATAAAACTGATTTGGAACCGCGATGGTCATTAAACCATCATCAAGAGTTCTCGGATAGGTGGGCGAAAACCAAGTGGAGTAGCTTTCGGGGAGTATTTGCTCCTCAATTTTTTCTAAACACTTTTTCCAAAGGGTTTCTTTGGCTTCCATAGTTTCCAGAAACAAAAATGAGTTATAAGGGGGAAAATTGGCGTTCAATATATAAAATAAGCACTCTAAAAGCAACCGCAAAAACCTGGAAAGAGATCAAAGCTCTCCAACATCAGCATTAACAAAAGTTTTCCAAGTAAGTTTTTTTACCTGCGCACTTTAAAAAGTATCTGCCTCAAGGTTTTCCCGCAACACTTAATTTTTAAAGTATAAAAATCTCACCGTTCCAGTGGTTTAGGTGGTCTGTACCTTGTTCCCGATTACATGAGTAGGAAGACTTGTTGAAGATTTGCTTAGGGATCTTTTTTTAAAGAGAATTTTGAGTCAATATGGGTTTCCAGTATATCATTTCAAATCAGGCCTATTAGTTCTTATTTTATTCCTAAGCTTTTGACGATCACTAATTTAAAATCACTCCTGCCCAAAAGTTGCGAGCCGGACATTGCCCGCTCGGGTGAGATGGGAGCTATTGTGGCTATCCCTCAGTAGGATTTTAAGCGCTGTAAGGGGAGCTGAAACAACCCGAATGGTTAACTTTAGACCCTTCTCAGCCCAAATTGTATCGACTTGATTCCTTATTATATGGACTCTATCGCAACAGCCTAGGCGGGTTTGAAATTTACCCAACGGGATTGGTTATCGCTGGGGGATAAGGTTGTGGCGACTATTTATTATCAGAAAGACGTGATTGCCGGCACTTAAAAAATCAGCCTGAAAAGTCTGCGATGATTTCCCGGATTTGTGAAACTACGATTTTTATACTCAGAGGTTTGGTGATGATTCCGTTCATTCCAGACTTTAAATACGTTTCATGATCGCTTTGCTCATTGTTTGCGGTCATGGCTATGATGGGAGTAGGCGGACGGGATGGTTGCGAAGTTTCGAATTCCCGGATTTTAGCTGTGGATTCCAAACCGTCCATGACAGGCATATGGATATCCATCAAGACAACATCAAACGAGGCTTCTTTAAAAGCTTCAAAAGCCTGGAGCCCGTTTTCGACGGAAACGATATCGTGACCCCGCCTTTTTAATAATTTTGTTGCTAAAGCAAGGTTAACTGCTGTGTCATCCGCGACTAAAATTTTTAGAGGGGGGCCAAGATCTTTTTTTTTGTCAGCGGGCTTTGAGTTTTCAGCGTCCGGACCATTCATAGCATCTATTATGCCCAGCAGGGCTGAAATTGCAAAAGGAAATTATCCGTGTGGCTCGATATTGTAGTTTTGCATAACGGCCCTCTCTGAGATAATATTAAAGCTGCAAATAAACTTAGGGTTGAATGAGTCATGAAAATTATCGTTTGTATTAAACAGGTCCTGGATACTGCCGCCGCAATTCAGGTTGAAAACGGCCAGATTGTTTCCCCCGGAAGCCCGCGCATCATCAATCCCTATGATGAATTTGCCATTGAAGAGGCGGTACGCATTAAGGAGAAAAAGCCGGATACCGAAATCACTCTTTTAACACTGGGGCCTGAGGGATTCAAAGACTCGATAAAAAAAGCCCTGGCCATGGGTGCGGATAAAGCCGTGCACTTGATGGATCCCAGGTTTGAGGGATTGGATTCATACGCCGTGGCGAGAGTTTTGGCGTCATGCATAAAAAAAATACCCTATGACCTGGTTCTTTGTGGCAAGCAAGCAGTGGATGTGGACAGGGCTCAAACCGGCCCGATGCTTGCGACTTTTCTTGCCATCCCTTTTGTTACCGTGGTGACCGGTGTTGAGTTTTCCGATGATTTTCAAAGCGCGAAAATTACGCGGCAGGTCGAAGGCGGCAGTGAAATTCGTGAACTGGTGCTTCCGTTTCTGGTGACTTGCCAGAAAGGCCTTAATGAACCTCGGTTGCCGTCCCTTAAGGGTATTATGGCCGCCAAGAAAAAAGAGGTTTCAACTCTTTCCGCTGAGGACCTTGGCATCGAGGCAGGCACTCTTGATTGTGCCGACAATAAAGTGATTCAGGAAAATCTTTGCTTGCCCCCGGAACGAAAAAAGGGAATAATCCTAGAAGGTAGCGAAGAAGAAATCAGCGGCAGTCTGGTTCGACTGTTGCGCGAAGAAGAAAAAATCATTTAATAAAACCCTCCGTCCTATGAATGAAACTTCAGATTCCCCCAACCCCGGTGGTATAAAAGCACTTGTGCAAAAACATAAGGGCCAGATTGGTGTAGGTCTTCTGGTTTTGTATGTTTGTCTTCTCGGACTGGGAACCATTGGCGAAATTTGGGAGATTGAATGGATTTTGGATCTTCCTCTGTTTCGTCCTCCCGGCAAGTATTGACAGTCCCGATTCATAACTGCATAAAAGTGCCAAAATAGGCTATTCCCGCGACAGGAGATATTTCGGCGGGTTTTTGGTCGGCTTCATTTTGATGGGGGGCATTGAGCCCCCTTTTTTATTTTAGGAGTTTTCTGTGGGCCAGATCCTGGGCGTTGTGATTGAGCACGAACAAGGTTTAACCAAACCCGTTTCTCTCGAAGTGATCAATGCCGCACGGAAACTGGCAGACCCGATTTCGGGCAAGGTCGTTGTTTTTTATCTATGCCCTGAAGCCGGTGAGCAGACTGAACTTTTCCTGCAAAATGGAGCGGATGAAGTCCGCCTGCTCCAACACCACGACCTGAACATTTATATTCATGAAAACTATAGTTTCGCTTTAGCGCAGGAACTTGAAAAATCTCCAGTCGACTATTTGCTTTTGCTGGCGACTAATAATGGTAAGGAATTGTCCGCCGTTCTTTCTGCCCGGTTAGGGGTAGGGGTGGCCACGGACTGCATTTCCCTTTCCATAGCTGGGGACGGCGATATCGAGGCTGTGCGACCGGTGTCAGCGGGGAAGGCACTCTCCACGGTCCGCTTCAGCGGCAAAAAACCCTATATCCTTACTTTGCGCCCGAACGTTTTCCGCCAGACAGAGACCCCGGTGCCAAGAGCGGGGGAAGTTTTTCAGCAAGACATCCAGCTACCGGAACTT
>Ga0257127_1000040_pt1 | contig 125594 bp, 108 predicted proteins | sample SI060_135mmetaG_FD_190152 | JGI IMG/M metagenome (GOLD analysis project Ga0257127, IMG submission 190152) | Marine microbial communities from Saanich Inlet, British Columbia, Canada - SI060_135m | ecosystem: Environmental > Aquatic > Marine > Inlet | place: Canada: British Columbia | collected... | reverse complement strand
TTTCAAGAAAACAAGGATGTTCTTCATCTTGTGCAAAAAATGTTGGTAGACATGACTGTTGCTACAGATAATGCCGATGCCAACCGCATGCCAATTAACAAAGCAAATGCTAATGGTAAAGGTACTGGTATTGACGAAGCTCTATTCGCAACATTTATAAAAGGTACTATTGGTGGTGGTGGTCTTGCTAATGAAGCCGATGCTATAGTAAACTTTAATAAATTTATAAATCAGTTCATAGGTGCATGGTTTGTTATTCATAGAGCACGCATATATCCAACTCCTAGTGGAACTCCTGCCACCGAATACACATTTGATATTGATTACAAGGGAACTGTGACTATCACAGGACCAGATGGTAAGAAAATTGACGAGGTTGTCAATTCATTCCCTAGAAGTGACACTATTATGAAATGTGGTGCCAATGCCACTTGCTCAGCAATTATGTTCATTATGAGTTCTGCTAATCGAGGTGAAACAAACGCTAGACATGCACTTAGAGAGTTGCAAGCATTATATGCTAATCCAGTTAACCGGCCCCATGCCTTAGTAGGCGCTTATGCTATTCTCAGACGTTTAAAATGGCCTGGAAAAGAAGTTGATGGTAGGAAATCAATGTTTCTTATTAAAGATCTCCCTAAATCCAAGCGAACTGGAAAAATGAGTGATGATCTTGTTCTAATGTTTCCCGATACAGGGGCATTTAACGCCGGTGCTGTTCCGGGTGTCACTGCAGATGTCACTGCATCTCCTGCTAACACGGGAATGAATCGTGCATTGCTGTCAATTGACAACCAGTATTGGCTAGCCAATACATCTACTACTCCTGTGAATCACTTTACACCAAATGCCATTGGTACTCTTGTTAACCAATGTGTTGAATGGGTAAATAGTGCTCCTCATATTCTTAAGGAAACCGGTGGACTTAAGAGACAGTATTTCATTGACCCAACGACTCCTGATGATCTTAAAAAGGCCAGAGATCGTACTTTGGCTTTGGCAACTAGAGCCAGCATGAGAAATTACGGTAATCAAATTATTCCTTTTGCAAGAATGTTGGGACGTCATAGAGGTGGTGCTGATCAAGATGGTGGTGCCAGTAGCAGAGGAAGTGATAGACTTGAAAGACAACTTCAAAATTATATTATCCAGCTTAATGCCTATAGAAAGGAATTGTCTTCCGATACTTTAAAAGATTTCAGAGACAAAATAGAACAACTTAAGAAAGCGGAAAAAGAAATTGATGCATTTGCCGAAAAATTCGAAAGATACAACAGACATGCATCCGAATCTGATGTCGAAGTTCTTGACGAAGCAAAAATGGTATCTGAAGCCGCAAAATACGAGAAGAGTTCTAGAACTGCCAGCAAGAAACAGCTTACTATCGAGAGTGCTTTAGGGACCATTAGTGTTAAGATTGCTGGATTAAAGGACGTGTTGCCAGCTGATCCTGCAGCCCCCGATGATGAAGCAGGACTATTTTCCCTATAAATATATTCATATTAAACACAACTAACTATTATTTGATTTAACATTTGTTTACATAATTCATGTTAAAATAATTAAATTATACTTACCAATCCATTTTCGATTGTAAGTTTTCTTAATGCAACAGTGTATATTCGAAGCTGAACCGGTCTAGTTCTAGACACTGTTTTAGATAAACGAAGTTTTAATTCTAAACTAGATATTTCACTCAAATTACAATATCCAGCAAATTGATGACCTACAACTCGAGAACCAAAACTGTACATTCCTATACCATTACTACTACTGCTATGATATTTAATTGATTGAACCATGCTATAATATGAAAAATTCTTTTCAGTTAATCTCTCTTGACTATTTATATTTATCAAACCTTTTAAAATTAAATCTTCTGTTCGATCCATATTATTTGTATAATTATATTTATCTTTCATATATCCATTATACATATATTCATTTGAACATACAAATATCATTTCTTTACATGGATTTTTATGATTGATTTTCACCGTATCACTTGCCTGATATATTGTATGTTCGTTATCAAATTGAACAACATCTATTACATAATCTATAGGATGTTTTAAGAATTTCCTTCTTTCTTTTGATTCCAGGAAAATATAATCCACCCATAAATATGTTTTTCCTAAAGCTAAATTGACAGTTTGACTAAAATATTTCTTTTTATTAAGATATAATCGTTCGACACCAGTTGGCAAAACATAATAATCCATATTCTTTTGTAAATGTATTGCAACATTTGTTTTCATGGTTTCCTTTGTAATTTTAATATAATATAATCGTTTATCAACAGGATCATGAAATATAAATTTATACAAATACAAAATTCCATTAATATTTTGTTGCAAAACATCTCCTTTCTTGAATAAGCAAACTTCATCATCTATTTCTACATAATGAGTTGGCCCAAGAATCAAACATTCATCTAATGATGCAAATTCTACATTAATTTTAACACTGCTATTGTATGCTGCAGCAATAGGAAATGCCATATTTGGGTATTTATTAAACCAAAACTGTAATGGAACAATTAATCTATAACTATTTTTTCCATTTGTAAATTCTGTTAATTCCGGAACATTACCAATCATTGCATTTATAGCAGGCTCTGTGTTAAGATCTTTGTGTAGTTCATGATGTATATTAAACCAGTCATGCATTTGTCTTTCTAAAATTTTATCATCTAATTGCATCTCAATACTCTTAATCAATCTATATCCTATATTATCTGCCCAAGCACAACATGCAATATTGGAATTTCCTGAACCAGTATCAATAAACATATCTTGTGATGCTCCTATTGGTGGTAATTCAATACATAAATATATTTTCCATATCAGATCTGCTAAATTTGCGAGTGTACATGTGACTTTTGTACCAAAATCTGCTTTAATATTAAAATGTTGAGGCATTGATTGAGATGCATAATTAGTATGTCTTTTATGCATTGTTTTAAAATATGTGAAAGTTGGATGTTCATAAAATAAACGATCCTGTCTTCCATTTGAGGCTAATTGTACAATGCCAGAGCCCATTACAATTAGTATACAATTATTTTTATACAATAAAAACAAGCAAAAATAAACAGAATAAATATTCATTACAATATTATCTCCAAAAACTTGTCCCAAAACCCGATGCAATTCTTATTATTTGATATGTATTAATAATAATAACGATACTTCCATCAGCAATGCAATTTAATTCATATTCCAATTTCATATCATGCGCACTAGATAAATTTAGTGAACCCATATGTGACATTTCGGTTGGTCTGCCAAATGTTTTAATGTTTAGTCCTGGAATAGAACGTTCATTCAGAAATATAGTAGACTCTACAATATTGCTCTGATCACCTTCTTTATCAAATCTATTTTGACCATTAAAATTTAATTTTGTTCTTAAAAAAGGATTATTATTTTTCTTACACGAATCATTATCTATTGCCTGATAAACAATTAATCTTTCTTCTTTAGACAGTGCATTTACTGGAAGATCTGTCAAAGAATTTGTTAATGTAATTCCTGTAAATCTTTCTCGTGATTTTAGTATTTGTGTAATTAATCTTCTAATTTCATCATCTTTATCAAAATTTGTATATCTTAACATTTCCTTGTTGTAAATTTTTTGAGGAATTCCTGTAAAATTCCAATAATCTTTCGAATCTTTGATCTTTTGATCCATGTAAAACCATGACATTTCTTTACATGGATTTTCATAATCCAATAATAATTCATCTATAGGTGTTTCAATACTATATTCATAACATTGTTTTGTTTGTACTAAATATTCATGTCTAGATCTAGCAAATTTTTCCCTGATATTTTGTTCTAGAAATACATATGATGCATTAATTTCCATTTTGAATTTTTTCTTCATTGATATTTTTATTCCTGGTCCATATTTAATCAATTTATCTAAACTTTTACATGTGACAAATAACGATAAACGAGTATTAATTAGTGCTAATAACGGTAATGCATTAACACATTCTGTAAAACACAATGGTAACGGAACATATAATACCTTTCCATGAATGAATTGTTGAGGAACTTGTAAATGTGTATTATGCCCTATTAATTCATTGTATCCCTTTTCCATATTTGCATCCATACCTCTCATATTATATGTATGTATGACATAATCGGTTATTTCTTCTATTGTTTCATTTCCCATATTAAATTTAACACGATCAGCAACAAAATTACCAATATAATCTATCCAATTACATTTCGGTACGGGATCGCGTGAAATTATATATTGGATTTTCCTTACGTTGTTGTGATGTGTATTTTTTAAATTTAATAAATTATCAAACATCATTTGTATCGATTCTTTGTTAAATGATGTTAAATTGTATATTTTATCCCTTTTTATTAAGGCAGATATAGTTGTCGATTCGAATAGTGTTTTATTAATTGTTACGTATAAATTACCATATAAATTATTTATGTAATTATTACATGAAAATTTTTGACCTTTGAAACTTGTATCGTCATTGATGTCTACATAGGTTGATAATTGTTGATAAACATCATGCATTGATTCATAATAGAAAAATACAGTTTTATACCAATATGCATCATATCCAATGTGTTTAATTATACTTGGTGTATGCAATATAATTGTCACATACGAATCATTTGTAAATATAAAATTTGTGGTAATCTTTATAGTGTATTCATCTTGCCATGTTACATATTCTAATACAGTATTAACACCATTGGTAATCATTATTGTTTGCCCTATAATATTTATACTTGAATCCATTATTATAAATCTATCAACATCATCATATACAATTGATATATCACTACTAACAATTGTGTCAGTAACATAACCAGAAATATCTTGATCGGATTTATCGCAACATATATGATCATTAAAACTTTTTGTAATTTGTTGTATTTGATGCATAGAAATATCATATGAATAATCATATTTAAGATTACCAGATGTATCAATATAAAATTCTTGATCCGTCGCATCTAAACGTATAAGTTTTCCTTGTTCAATTCGTAAATTTTTTGGGAATGCAGAATTTGTTACTTCAATTTTAACGTTTTGAGCATCAAATGCCAACTTGCAATCATTATAAGATGTATCATATGTTTGTAATGAAGGTACTGTTGTAATATGATACGGTTTTCCTGATTTTAATAATACATATACACCAAATTTATAATATAATACATGAATACCATCTGTAAGAATATTTATTAATGTATTTTCTGCCATTGATATTACAACAGAACTCCTTATAAAATATGAATTTTCATTTATTAATTCAACATCATTTGCATGTATAACATTTGTTGACACATCAAAGTATGTTCCGTAATCATATATATTGGACACAACATTTCCACAAATATCATCAATAATAGCATCCATTATATAATTTTTAATTTTATTGGTAACAGTATAATCCACTACAAACTCATTATCTCTAAGTATTTTAGCATTTTTGATCATATCATTAATTGATAAATTGTGTGATCCAACTGTAGATTCTGTTATAGTATTATTTGATCTTGATGCAATAAAATATATTGAATCATTTTTATCATCTTCTGTTAAATTATTTAATTCAATTGCAACTTGACGCGTTTCATTAAATATCATAAGTTTATTCGGAGTTGTATAACTTTTTGCATGATCAAGAATTTCGTCAATACTATGATGTTTCAACCAATTATTATAATTACATGTTTGGATAGTATCGTCGATGTAATTATGAACCGGAAGTACTCCATTTTTACATATATTATGTAATACTTTTTCGGTACAACGAGGAACAATTGTTTTTACATGTTGTATGTCGGATGTATATAATGTTTCATTTATTGTATCTTGTAAATATTTAATACTTCTTCGTATGTTAGCAGTTGAAAATGATTTCCTAAATACACTTGTAATATCCACCGTTGTTCCATACATTGTATCCGGAATTAATTCATATTGTGTCTCATTAGACACTATGATGGGATATAGATTTGTACTTGTTGATGTAGATATAGGATCTGATAAAAATGGAAGCATAAATTTAAATTTAATATTGTAACTGTCATCATGAAATGTATTAAATTGTACATTGTATGTTACAGAATTTATTTCGATTGTGTTGTCTGATATGGTTTTTAATTGATATCCAGCAAACAATACGCGACTTTTGTCATGCATTTTTTCATATTTATACAATGTTCCGCTAATATCATATATATCAAATCCATATTTATCAGAATAAATACTACCAACTTGTAAAAATCCATCATAAATGTATTTTGTTCTAATAGTGTACATATGATTCTCTGATGCATCAACTATATTAGGTCCTATTAATTGTAATTCGCTTGTAGCATCACATGTTATAATTGTAAAATCTATTATGGAATCCGAAGTTACATAATAATTTACACCAATATTATTACTAACATCATACAATTTATTATCACGAACTATATATCTTATTATATCAGATGTATCAAATGATATCCAACTATATGGATAATTATTAACACCATCTGTAATATTATTAATGTAACTTGTATTATCTGTATTATCAAATGTCAATGTATGTGTTGAAAATGTAAAAGTTTTATAATAATAAAAATACAAAACATAAATTAGTTGATAATCCGAATAAAATGTATAATTATAACTAAAAAATTTATTAAAATTACCAACTAATGATATTAAATTTTCAAATTTAATATCCATCAATTTTCGCCCTTTAACCATTAAACTATTTCCATCGTCAGTTATGGATTGTTCCATAGATTTTATACTGGTAGTATGAACATTATTATCATTATTAACAATACGATACTTGAATTTATCGTCAAGTTTTGATGTGACAGAACCGGTAAATATAAACCAATTTTCACTATCATAATTTTTGTTAATTGCTAACCAATCTAATTGAGAAATATAATCGTTCATATCAAAATTCATATATTGTTTTATATCCGTTATCATATTATACGAATACGATCCATACTTGGTCAATGTTGTTATTAAATCACTATAAAAATTTAAATATTTTTGTTTCAGTGTATTAAAAAATAACAATTGTTCTTTGTATTGGTAATCTAACATAAAATTATAACCATATAGTTGTGGAAATACATTAATAAATGTTTCAAATTGAACAGAATTAATAAGAATTTTGTCTAGAACAGTTGTTGTATTATCACTAGTATAAACATTTATAATTCCATCACCTTCTTGAATTATTCGATCATTCATTGATGCTCGAATATGATTCATCATATGTCTTAACAATTTACTAACATGTAAAAGTTTTATCATATCATCAGAATCAATTGTTAATTTGGTTCCAAGATAAGAACCGCTGAAAATATTTTCTGATATATCAATATAATCTAATAATTCTAGTACATTACCTACATTAATATTTGTCATTATTTGAATTGCGTCATTATTATTAATTAATCCAGTAATATCAGATTTAATTGCATTTATACAAAATAGATACCATCTTATAGTTGACATACCATCTAATAATGTAATATTAACATCTGTTGACGAAATATCTATATTTGTGACATCATCATAAAATCCAATTATTGACCGATGTTCATAAAAATTTAATACTCCTTTAACTTTCAGTAATATATCATCAACATCTGGTTTCATTTGTGTAATGATATATGATTCTATATTTTGTCGCAAACTGTTGTTTATTATAACGTGATCTAAATAATCAGTCATGCAAATATTACAATCCAAATAATAGGTTGAACCTGTACTAGCAGTATTTAAATCAATTAATGATGCCACATTCCCGTTGTTATGATTTTTAAAAATATTTCTACGAATGTGCAATAAATTTTCATGCATTTTCATATCATTATAAATTGCAAATAGATTCGGGTCGCTTACATCTATTGGAATTCGATCCTTTACATCAAAATACAATCTTTGAGCATAATCGTAAAGAATATATTTCATTTCGATAGATCGAGGTTTTGTGTTAATTATATCAGCATACAATATTGACGTGTAATGTACATTATTGTTATTTGTTATTGTGTCAAAAGTATTATATATATTTGTTGTTTCTGTGGCTCTGTTAATTATAAATGAATATTCTACAAGAGTAACATCAGATACTGTAAGATCATTTGGTAAAATATAAAAGGATGTGAATGGATATGATTCGCCTTTTACTGATGCATTAAAAAATAAATTAAATATGTAATATTGTCTTGCTGTTATTTCATTAAGAGGTGTTAATTGCATTGATGTATTTCCATTTAATACTTGTGTATTGAACAACATATTTTCAACATAATAATAACCACTATCAATAGGCAAATTTAAACTTAAATCAGACACCAATGTTTCCATGTTAGCAAAATCCGCATTCAATTGAAAAACAATTTTTGATAACAACAGATTATTACTTGTATCATTAAACGAATAATCTATTGATAAATCTGTTATAGGAATATGCATCGAATATGAATTATTTTGAATATTTACAAGACGATTAATATAATCTAATTTATTGCTATTTTTTGATATTGATCTCATATTTTCCGTATGTAGTACATCAGTTTTATCAATAAAATTGCAAATTTTTGTTCCAATTGTATCCTGCATTCCACAGTAAAATCGATCGGTTCCATTTATTCCAAAAGTATTAATATATGAAAGAACATTTGTAACAATTCTTGGGTTAATAACCATTGTTACTGTGTTAATATTTTCCTTATATGTTATATTATTGTAAAATTTATAGTATATTGCCTGATTCAAAAATGATTCAAAAACATTTGTAATGTATGTGAGATTATTTGTTTTCGTGTTTATTACATTTTGATATAATGATTGAAGTTTATCTTTTTTGGTTGTATTATAATTTTTTAATGTATCAAGAATATAATTTGTATTTACAAACGAGTCTAAATCTAATTGAGAATTTGATACAGAAACTACCGGAATAGTTCTGTTGTAAATATTGGATGAAATATCTAACTTAATTTGAAATGGACTAATAAAATCTTTACCAATATATATTCTATCATCTACCAAAATAACACCATTCTCATCATTACTAACCAGAAATTGAATTTCATTCGTATTAAATGATTTTATAACACCATTTTCGATAATTTGAGACTTTCCTAAATTCATATTGTCAGTATATTTATTTGTACTAATATCATATGAATGTTCGTCGATTATTTCATGAAGCATATTTCCAATTAATACATATTCTATTTTTTGAGTAATTTGATCAAATATTAATACATCTTTATAAACATAAATCATATCTTGATCACTAATTGTATAATCAAACACTATTTGATCATATTTTTCTGTTTCGGCATTGTATTTTAACATACATAATGGCAATAACATGTCATTCGGACCAAATAGTTTATTATTTGGATTGGTTGGATTTTTATAGTATAAGTCATAATAATCTTCTGCACCAGGACTAGTACTTTCAAATGTTCTTCCTTGATCGTTACTAGTATTATCTATGTAAATAAAATACAACGAGTTATTATCACCGATAATAGATGATGAAATATCATATGATGTATCAGATTTTGTTGCTGAAATAGAATGTATGTTAAATGTTCTGTTTGAATTAAATCCATTGCTAATAAATAGATTATTTGATGCGTCTTGAATTAATTCATCAAATTGTAAATACAAATTTTTAATTGGTATTATTTTATTTACATAATTTTTACTTGAATATGAATACGATGATACATAATATGCACATTTTAACATATTGTTATTATAAATAAATAACATTTTCATGTTAGAATACAAATAATCCAATGAATATGTTACTTCATCTGTAATTATTTGCGTTTGATTTTTATTTAAATATCCTGTGTCAGGAGTTTTATTATTTAGTAATGAATATAAAAATTTATTTTCGTTGTCACTTGTAATATATTTAAACAAATTTGTTCGGAATAATTCAAAAAAATCATCGTCTATGTAAATTATGTCATCCGATAAATTAAGTTTTGATAATTCAGTTGTTAAATAGTTTGCTCGATGAGGAGCATAATATATATGTCGATCTGTATTTACGGAATGAACTTGTTCTATAACATCACATTTAATTAATTGTGAATAACTATCTTGCAATAAAACATTGATGTCATTTAATACCGGAATGCCAGTTGTTCGTTTAATTGTTCCAAAATTTAAATGTTCATAATTAAATGAAACTACTGTATCATCATTAATATAAATTGTTCCATAATTTTTTAAATAATTGTACAACATTGCTCTCAATGATGATAATATGATATTACTGGTTGCATTTCGAATACGCAATGATTGCATAAATTTATTAATATAATAATCTGCATCATGTTCATATTTTGCTTCTATATCAGGAAGAGTTATACGCATCCATGGTCTAAAAACTAAGTCGGCATTTTGAGGTAATACGAATTCACTTGTTCGATTTTCACTTAATGTTGACATATCTAAGGTTGATTCCGGTTTAATAATAAAATCTTGGATTGAGTGAGCTGTATGACGACAATACGTCAGCTTAAAATATGTTACCTGTGGGTGTTGTGTTAGTACCTTATCTGAATTACCGATATATATAATTTGGACTAAACCTCCAGCCATTACATATTGCTTATATTATATTAATTTGATAAGCAACGAAATAAATTATCAGTAACCATATGCTAATGTCAAATACCCTTTATCTGATACAGAAGTATTATAGCTTTTTCCTATTATATTCACAATAATTGTGTCACCATTGGCTGATAAATAATTTATTACATCATTTTCAAATTGAATCCGTAGATGTTTATTTTTAATTCTATTAAAATTTAGAACTCCACTTGGTTGCAATTGATCAACTATTAATGCTATAGGACGTTTATGAATTTCAGAATGATGTTTTCTTTTCATAGAATTCACATTTACATAAAATGATGGATCTCTTGGCGTATCCAATGTCTGTCCATAAATAATTATATGTTCCGATTCTACAGATGGTTTCATATGTTGAATATTTGGATGTAATTTTATAGCAAATGTATCAGGATAAATAAATTGATCTAAATCAATAACCATTGAATTATTTTGAGCGTTTAATATTTTATATTTTCCGTTGTAGAATTTGGAATGATATATTTCACAATATCCATTACCAAATATTAATGGATCAATATTAGTTGAGAAATTTGCATCATGAAGTTGTATAATTAATTTACCAGCAAAAGGTTCTTCGTAGCATATTACAGATGTTTTTGCAAATCCTGTATATTGGAATTTATATTGGTTCCATAATTTCATAACTTGTGTGGCATATTTACTTTGTACTGTCCATGTAATATCTTTCACTACATTTGCTAATTCCAAAACCATCATGCTATCTTTTTTCACAATATTTTTAAAAGATAATAATCTTGTTTGTTCTATTAAAGATTCTACCGTTTTTGTAGAGAACTTTCTGCGCTCATTATTACCCAATTGAACATAATTTACCAAAAGACATGCATCAAGTATACTGACATGTTCTTCTAGATTAATTTCTGTATTATAATTGCTTAAATAATCTGGTTCAAAAAAACAACATTCGTCTAAACTTGATAATTGTAATCTTATAACAACATCCTGATGTTTCATAGCTACAATTGGTACTGACATACTTTCATATATTAAATGACCAAATGGTATTTCAACGTAAAGTTCGTATATTGGTTTTTTCATACTGTCAAATGTAGTTAGCATTTTAACATTCCCAAGCATTTTTGAGTATGTATTTCTGTGTTCTTCTCTAATATTATTTTGATAATAACATTCGATCGTGTCTCGTGTATGATGATCAAAACGAACACCACCAACTTCCATTGTGATTGAATTTATCAACGCTATTGCAATGTTATCTACCCAAGAAAATCTATAAAATGTATTATTAATAGATTTTTGCATATCGACAAATTTTGATTTGTTGTCAATTAATTTTTGCATGTATGTTTTTTGAAAAAATGTATATTCTGTTAAATATTTAAGTACTTTTGATTTGTAACTTTTTGTTAATGCCGTATTATAAATAGATGTTATATCGGTAGTATACGCTGTGCTGATATGTGATAATATATCAAAATTAAATTTTATTACCGATTTGGTAGTATTTTTCAATACATTAACTGCCGAAAATTCATTATTTGCTTGATAAGAATCTAATACATCATCTTGATTTGTATTATATGTTGTGGCCAATGCTATTATTGAATCGTAATTTGTATTTGAATTTATCAATAATTTTCTAAATCCTCTCCAATATATCATTGATGATTTAAGAAATGATTTGTATTTTATTATTAATGAATCATATTCTGTGATCATTTGAGAAAGTGTCAATGTATTTTCATCAAATGTTATTGTTGTATCAGTATAATTTGATAGATATAAACTATCAATTGTATTTGAAATATGTACAGATGAAAGTACAAATTTTGCTGTAATAGAATCAATTAAATCTCCACTCTTCGATAATCTGCAGAATACTTCGTCAGAGAAATTGGGTATTTCATTAAACGTTTCTTCAACTGTATCGATAGCATATGGTGTATGTTGTTTTGCTGGATTACGGAAAAATGTAATTTGTGGTTTTTTGGTAAGAACTGAATCTTTATAGTTAGTAGATACAAGTTGTGCAATACCGCTTCCTTCCATTATAAATATTGCACACTTTATTTTTATCTTGTTAATTTTATATGAAAGATAATAAGAATATTAGACAATTATTCAAATATGTAACTTTGTTATTATCACTTATGTCGGTACTCTATTTTTACCAAATACCTTGTGAACAATCGGTATGTATCACAATAATTTTAGGAACAATTCATTTATTTTTTGATTATTATGCACCAACATATGTGGTAAATTTAATAGAAAAAGTTGACTAATTTATTGTTTAGTTAAATGTGTATACATGGTTTTGTAATGCAATTACCTGATAATTCTAAATGTATTTTTACACAAGATAATTTGAGATGTGATATGAATAGAACGAAAAAAATGTTGTCAACTATTGACACAACAAATAATATTACATTACTACATAGCAGAGACTATATTAGTAAATTGTACCATGTTATTACTAGAATGCATAAACAATATGATTCTATATATTCTATTGAATCGCTTGAAAAAATATATCCCAATTTAACAAATTATTTGTTGGATAAAAATGATAAACAACTTGATATAAATTTAACGACACTGGAATCAGGATTATGTATTGTGAATGATTTTATTAAAAGACTTAATATAAAATATAATGTTGAATATGCGTCCAATATTGTGTTCGTTGAATTCAAAAATATTTTTCAAGTTGATGATTTGTATAAAAAGCTGTTACTAGTTGAGCAATATATTAACTATTTTAATACCAATAGTATATACATACCAATGCGCTGGTTGGGTAATGATTGTTTGAACAAATCATTAGAATCATTGGAAAGTGAAATTCATAATGCCATACATTTTGATGAAGTATCAAAAATCAATGAATTGACAAAAGGATATATTACATACAAAAAGAATTTTGATCATGATTTCTGGTCAGACCAAGATAGCAATAAAACATCAGAAATTATTCATGAAGAAGTTGAAGAATTTAAATTTCTGGATGGAATTTGCATCGAGAACTAATTAATATCAATTAAATAATTTATTTAATAAATATGTTGACAATTTATTTATACGGATCGGATAAAATCCCATGCCCAATACGCACATATTTTTTCCCAATCTACGTCATATTTACGTAGTTTATCGATAGCTAAATATGGCCATTTTTCGGCTTCTTCTAATTCATCTAACAATTCAAAGATTTTGTGGAAAAGAAAACTTGAATTCATGAAATTTTTTCTATCAGCATCTTTAATAATCTCCCAAGCTTCTTCAATCATTTTCCACATTACTTTTACAATTTCTATTAAATGATATGGGATTGTTCGTACGGGAATACCATTTAATTTATTTGCAATATGAGTAGCATGTTCTGATTTATTTGACATACCAATGCTTTTCAAAACACTTTTAACATCATCTTTTGTAACTGTGGATAGATCTAAAATATTTCGAACACTCAATTCTTCAAGAATATCTCTAATAAGTTCATCATCAATTTCAGTAGATTCTTTTCCTTGACTTTGATTTAAAATTTCTGTACAATGATTAATTCTTCTATATGTATTATTCTTTTGTTCTGTACCAGCATTATACGATGGCTTATCGGGATCCATCAAAACAAACTCAACCTCACAACATATTGTGCATGTAAATGTACCCTCTTGATTATTTAATACTTTTGGAACTTTGCATGTTTCACAAATTCTTCCAAGATTTACCTTTTTATGTCTTCGTTGACCATTCATTGTTTGTAAATATCTTTCTACGAGATCATGACGTTCAATTTCTGAATTGTTAACTTTTTGTGGTCTATTAAAAAAATCCAAAACACTTATTTCTGTATCTTCATCATTATTACACTTCGGTTTGGTATAAAATTCATCCAAAATACCTATATTCATTGAGAAATATTCCAATTCTTCGCTATTTTCTTCGATATCGACAATTCGTTCATTCAATCGTTCTTTCTTTTTCAACAATTCTTTAATATATGATTTTCTTGTAAATATTCTTTCAAGCATTTTTAATTTTGCTTCGGTTTCTTGTAATTGAGCACTTAATAAATCAACCTCAAGTTGATCTTCGTTTCCATTTTCAACAATCATAATTTTTTTACTTTTTTTAGTAACTTTTTTTGATTTCTTTGCCTTTTTGGTGGTTTTCTTTGCTTTTTTGGGTATTGGATTATCAATTGAAATCTCATCCGGTTTGTCAGGAATATCATATTGAGAAATTTCATTGGTTAATTGTTCAAATGTATCGGTAAGAACATCTTTTGATAGTTGAATTCCTTCGTCAGTACTCAACAGTTCAATTTCACTATCAATTGATTCAATTTGCTTATATAAACTGGGCAATTCTGCTTTTTTTTCTTTAAAAGAATTCATCACGGATTTATGTTTTACACCAATAACATCATAGTTACTGGATTTTTTATCGGATATTACCTTTCTCTCAAATTTAATAGTTTTATTACGGAACAAGCTCATACGTTATAATTAACATGTCATGCAAACTTTAAACATATTTATAGTAATTTATATTATATTATGGTTAAATTTCGTAAAAATAAACATGGAGAAATACATTTTCCCGATTTTCCCGATTTTAAACCTAATTTAACTCCCAGAGAAATATTTAAGTTAGGTAGTTTTGGTGGAACGTATTGGAGACCAATTTATTCGTCAGTAACAAATAAAAATCATAGAAATAAACATCTCAAATATCCTTCCTCATGGTGGACAGGTATTAATGATGATATGATGACATTGGATTGGTCAAATTATGATAAATATATAAATAAATATTGTGTAAAAGTTGGATCAACATTAGAGGATTGGGAGGAAAAAGATTGGATTGCAAAATCGCATCCATATGGTTGGATACAATGGTATTGTGATTTTTATCTTGGAAAACGTAGCAGAGATGATGAAAGACAAATATCCCGATGGATAAAAACAGCTGGTCCAAATAGTAGATTTAGAAGAAGATTAATTAATATGATTGAAAGAGAAGGAACTACATATAATGATTATTCGATCAGTCCAAAAATACGTCAAACATTACAGCATTGGGCATATGTTATAAAAGAACATGATGTTTATGTATAAAAACATGATGTATGTCCACACAATGTACGTGTTAAATTATCAATTTTGATAAAATGATTTTGACATATTTAATAAATTATATCAGTGTAAATTTAAAAACATATTTATGTTCAATTTTTAATGAGTATATTGCAAATAATTATATTAATTACATTTATATATGAGCACATTGTCACAAAAGATATGGATCAGTATCAATCCAGCAATAATATTAATGCTATTGAATTTACCAATAACTCATGCTATAACAGGTACTATTATTAATGGTTGTCCAACCATGTATGGTAGATTATTGCACATTTTATTGTTTATATTAATTTCATATTCATCTATGAATAGTTTTAAAGAGGATAAATTAATAAAACTTAAATATTCAATATATGGTGCATTAATAGGTTTTTTTATATTTAGTCCAGAAGTACAATTGTTTATGAATAATTTTGTTCGTGTTATTGATAATAACTGTATAAATGGTACAGGATTGATTATTCATACAGTTTTGTATATCATTTGTCTAGTTGGTGTGATGTATTTGCCATGTAAATGAGATTTGATACCAAATATTAAATACTAAAAAATTGAAATATTATTGTTGTGTATGTTCCATTACTACAAATCCATTACTACAAGTATACATAAGCTCCTATTTGTCTACTTTCCCCACTCCATACCATGTCTTCCAACACTCTTTTGCTTCCCGACACTCTCATTGCTCCTAGCACTCTGTTGTCAATTGTGACAAAGGGTGGCGAGATGTTCAATGAATATCGAGTTATTTACCTAGATGATGGCATTCATTGCGTCATCATTGGTGATAATACCGGTAGGATTGTCTCGTCTGAGTATGAGATTTGGAAACCAATCGATCGAGATGGTGACTGCGCAAAAGGTTTTGATAGTACTGGGCATTCCATGCCATGTCTTTCGATTCTATTTGATTGCTAAGATCCAGGCTCACTTTTTTTATTATATTGCGTATTTCACAATATTAGATATTTATTATAGATCATCATAAAAACCTTATAGTATATCAACTTTCATGCAACCGCCAAAAATGTATAGTGAACTTTTTTTATGAATTTTTATCTTGATTTTTTGTGAAAATTTTTATCTTTACATATTGTATATCATGCCTGGAGGATTAGTACAAGTTATCGCAAGAGGAAACCAAGATGCCTATTTGACATCAAAGCCCCAAGTTACCAACTGGAAGGCTGTCTACAGACGCCATACTATCTTTGCTACTGAGTCAGTAGAACAAGTGTTCAACGGAAATGTTGACTTTGGTAAGAAGGTAGTGTGTACTATTCAAAAGCTTGGAGATCTTGTTAGCAAGATGTATCTCAGAATCAAGTTGCCTGCTCTAGGTGCCGGACAATGCTGGTGTCCTAGAGTTGGATTTGCTTTGCTCAAGTATCTTGAGCTTAGAGTCGGTGGTACCCCTTGTGAGAAGCAAGACGGAAGTGTCTGGTACAATGTCAGATACGAGTTGGAGAAGGACCTTAATATGTCTAGTGCTATGGATGAGATGATCGGTGACACCGCTGCTCTCACTGTTCCCAGTGTTGGTGGAACTCCCGCTCACACTCTCTGGGTTCCTTTGAACTTTTACTGCTGCAGAGTTGACGGTCTTGCCGTCCCCCTTGTTGCTACCCAGTATCACGATACCCAGGTTGAGATTGAGTTTAACTCTCTTGATAAGTTGGTGTGTGGTCCTAATGCTGCTTCAGCTTCTGCAAGCATGGTCAACTGCTCTCTTTTTGCCGATTACGTCTACCTTGGTAACGTTGAGCGTAAGAAGTTTGCCGAGTCTTCTCATGAATATTTGATTGAGCAGGTTCAGACCAATAATGGTGAATCTGTTAACTCCAGCTCTCAAAAGTTTAGAATTGATTTTAACCATCCCTGTAAGGCTCTTCATGCTGTTATTCAACAGGATAAGTTTGTCAGCGGAAAGAAGTTTCTTGCCTGGAATCCTAAGAACTGGGAACAGACCAAGATTGATGCTACTAAGCGTGCTGCCCTAGCATTCGGTACTCTTGATACTGCTACTGGTATGTATGATGGTCATACTTCTATTGCTGACGCCGATCTTAAGGCTGCTATTACTGCTGCCAAGGTGTCCGGTGTTGATATTTGTGGTAACGCTCTTACCGACATCGATGCTCTCATTGTGGTCGGAAGTGTCCTTGATGATCGTTATGTGTCCATGACTGTCACTGAATGGGAGACTGCTGTTGGTAGCACCGTTGTGTCTGCTAGAACTAGTGACTCTGATAATGACGGTAAGGCTGCACTTGATTGCGTTGTCAATGATTGGACCAATTTCGGTATGTTCTTGAACAGATCTGGTAATCCCGTTAGCGAGATTTTGATCCAGTTGAATAACTCCGAGCGTCTTTCCAAGAGAGATGCCTGTTATTACAATTATGTACAGGCCGTGCAGTGCTTCAAGTCTGCTCCTACTGCAGGAATTAACAGTTACTCCTTTGCTCTTCATGCATTGGACCATCAGCCTTCTGGTACTTGTAATATGTCTAGAATCGATAATGCATCCATTCACATTGACTTTGTTTCCAAGGCCTGGGTTAATGTTGCTGGTGTCTGGACTAACGTAACCGTTTCTCCTTCCACTGCTGCCAAGTGTTACATTCTGGCTCCTTCTTACAACGTGTTCCGTTCCATGGGAGGTATGGCTGGTATGGGTTTCAATAACTAAATTTTCCAATTGTGTTAACGAAAATAAACAAAACTTAATTTATATCCTTGATGTAATTGTGTAATATAACTGCACATTTTTTCAAATAATATACTATGTATACTATTTAATATATTTTAATAAATTAATAAATAAATCAATCAATCATTGATCTATAGACCAAGATATGACAAATCGGAAATATCCAACGTGTTATATATTTCTTCATTTGTTGAACATGCATAAATCATGTAACGAAGTTCTTGATTTCGTTTTGATTTTTCATATATTGTTGTATAATCCACTAATTGTTCATATTTAAATGTTTTAACGTCAAGATTGTTGTCAAGATTTCCCTTGAATGATTCATCAACTGAAATATTTTCTTCTGCCGAACATTCAGAATCTAAACAATTTCCCTTACTGTCATGTCGTTCTCTAGAAATAAATATTGACTTCGATAATTCGCTTCTAATTCCTTTATTAATTGCGGCTATGATATGATTTTTAATTAATTCATTTCCATCTGGATACAACTTTTTACATACATAATCTTGAATATCTTTCAATGATAATTTAAATTCAACATCTCTTTTCAGATATGATTCAATGATTGATTGCTTAATGCATTGTTGTGGTTCGGGACTACTTTCGTTTGTGAGACTACTTTCGTTTGTATCAGATACAATATTATCGGTGTTAGTAAATTCAGACATTAATATAACAATCTTAATAATTCATACACATCAAATATCAATTTTTTCAGAAATAATTGAATTATTTTGATGATAGTATATGATATTAATTTAGTAATGATCACGCCTATTGTGAATGGTATATACAAATCAAATGGACAATTCAAATCAATTTCATATGAGTGGTTAAATGAAGATGCATTGATTTATGCTCATTCAAAATTTGATGACCTGGGAATGGAATCAATATATGAAAATAATATTGAATATGTGGTGTTTTTTGATCATTTGGCTGAATCGGATGGAGCAAATAAAAATAAATCATTTCCACACCTATATGGTTATGTGGTGGTCATAAGAAAACATTCTGATAATATTTTACTTCTTATAGAAGAAATTGAAAATCCTCAAAAGATGACTTTAATTGAATATTAAAAATTGATTTATTAATTATTTGAAATCAAATTATTTTATGAGTAATGTCTTCTTTAATTACTGTTGCTGATTCTACTTTAGAAACTTTATACATCGAGACCGTTGGTGATTTTGCATCAGAAACATATAATACTAATGAAGAGCAAATTGAAAGAAATGATTCTGGATACGATTTGTATTATTGCGGAGAATCTGTTACAATTGAACCATTTCAAGAAAAATTATTAGGCTTGGGTGTAAAAGGAGAACTTCGTGGATTGGTACATGGTTATGAATTATGGCCCAGATCATCAATTAGAAAAACACCTTTACAATTGTCAAATAGTATTGGATTAATTGATTATGGTTATCGAGGAGAAATTATGGCCACAGTAAGAAATCTTAGTATGGAACCATATACTATTATTCGAGGTGCAAAACTATTTCAATTATGTATGCCTGGTAAAAGACCATTTCATGTTGTATTGGTTGATCAGTTGTCCGAGACTGTTCGTGGAGAAGGTGGTTTTGGATCTACAAATAAATCAACATAATGTTTCAACAATTATTAATTTATTAATTAATCTTAATGATAAGATTTAAAATAAAATAATTTATTTGAAATATGCTTGACGTTGCTCGCAATCCCAATATTCATCACCATAACTAGCAAACAGTTCGGAACCTTTTTTAACATCTTCTGTTGAAACAAGGAATACTCGTCTATCTCTTGGTCGTAAAAGCTCACCGGTTTCTAAATCTCTTGTTTGTACATCAAACTCACAATTTGTTTCAAAATCTGTTTTGTATGTATCATTAATCATTGCAATAATACTTCTAGGAAATTGTAATCCGTCAACAAACCATTTATTACTTAATGTGAATGAATAGTCTGTAATTTTATCTTCTCCACACATTACACGTCCTTCATAATATCCTATTCTAGTACCTTTAGGAATATCTGTATATGTCCATACACCATTACCAGCATTAGGTATTTGCGATGGTTCAATTTTTAGAGGCAAATCGGTATTATTCCAATAAAACTCAGGCATTTGCTTAAGTCTGATCGGTCTTCCCAATTCCTTACTGATGTTCTTCTTGCTTTTCGGCATTACTATATAATGACATAAACATTCATTATAAATTATTTTCAATTTTTTATGTATTTTTTCGTTTAATTAGGTTAAATACATATATAGTTGAATAATAATGAATACTGATAGTAAAGATGATTATTTGGACGAAGATCCTATTATTCCTTCCCAAAGATTTGCTCTAGTTTCGATTGTTTCTCCGGCATCTGTTAATACAGGACCTGATTTTAATTGGAAATCTGTTACTCCTAGTGGAGAACCATGGGATTTTCGTCTAATGAAGATTCGTTATGTGTGCGAAACGGAACAACAGGCCGAAAAGAAAAAGTTGCAACTTCAGGAAATTGACAATTTTCATAATATTTATATTATGCCGGTGGGAAGATGGGGCCCATTTGAAGATTCGGAAGAATTTTGCGAAGATGTTGAATATAAGGATCAACAAGCAAATCAAATTATGAAGTCATTCAAGGAACAACAAGCAAAGGCTGATTTATATGATAATGAACGTCGTGTCACTGCAAAGAAGGATGCGGATAGACGAAGAAAGTTAATGGACAAGAGAAATAAAATCAAGGAATCTAAAGCTAATCAAATTCTCAAAGACACTGACAATATTCTTGCCAATGAAATTATTGTAGAAAATCTCAAGGGAATTGACAAGTTGACAATCGAGGAGTTGCGTGCAAAGTCGGCTATTCTGGACGCAACTATTGTGACGGAAACCGCAAACAAGAAGAAAAGAGATGAAAAGAAAGAAGAGGAAGCTCTAGAAAAGGCTCGTCTAGAAGATGAAAGAAGAGAAAAACGAAACGAGATAAGAAGATTAAAGAAAGAACAGAATGATGGCGTATCTGATTCTGACTCAGATGTCGAGGATATAGAAATTCCACAAAACGTTAGCGATACTGTACCAATCGATTCTACGGCAGATATGATTGCACAAGATTTTATGAAACACAATGCGGATCAAATTCTTACTAGAACCGATGCTCTAGAAAAAGTTAACGAACATATGGATGATACGGTAGAAAAGTTGAACAAACAAAAGGAAGTTATTCAAAGAATTGATGACGAAAAGAGAAGAATTCAGGAGAAGATTGATCAATTAAGGAAAAATAAGTAATAACTTTCTTAGATTTTTAATCACATTTTATTATAATGAAATTATATCAATATATTATAATTTTACTATTAATCATTTGCGCAATGTTCGTTGCAAAAGAAATAACAATTATGTATTATAAATGTCCACCATGCAAAAATGATGTGATGGAATCTGGACTATCATTTAAGAAAAATTTTAAAAGAATGTTTGAAAATCCTAGTCCATGGCAAGGAATAAATCAAACATTATTTGGAACAAAAAAGAAAGTTGAAGCGCCTATTGATGTAGACGATGAATATGAGTTAAATTAATTTTTATTGAATTAAACTTTATTTACTTTAAGTATTTGTTTTCGTCCACCAAGCATTCCCATTAAATCAACTGTATCTTTCTTTTTAGCATAGTTTTCGTCATAGTGTTCTTTGTTGAAACGTAGAACTCTTTTACTACCTATCATGAATTTAGGAGGCTCTCTTGCACGAAACCATTTAACTTTTTTATTAATATCAGTAGAATTCAATCTATTGTTAATTACCATAACTCCGTAATCGTCTGTAATTTGACTAAACACTTGATCAAATAAATCAAATTTGGGAAATACTCCTGCATAATGATCATGTAATTTTCTTCTATTAGAGAATTTATCTTCTGCTAAAAGAAATACGAAATCAAAATTACTTCGAAGTTCTGGTTGAACAGATACAGAATATTGCATTGTCAATATAAATGGTGCAATTTTGTAATGTCTGCCTTCATTAAAAATTGTTAAGATGTTAGGATCCTTTAAAAATAAATGTTTGCTACTCATGCAATCATCCATGATTAAATAAGAAAGATCATTTGTAAGTTTTTTTCCTTTTTTCTTTCTTTCATTATTTAAATCAATTAAATAACGTTGTCTATCTAAAAAATTTTGAATAATTTCACCATCATAATTATAATGAATGAAACATTCAGGAACAAATTCTTCATAAAATCCATTCATTCTACTTGTAGGAGCAATTACACAACCAGCACCAACACCATGTTTAAATAAATGATCCATAATTGCCCTAAGAACAAATGATTTACCGGCACCTGACGGGGCAATAATTGCAATTCTAGGACACATTGGATTTCCATCCTTATCAAATACTAACGAATCAAGATCAAATTTACCAATATCGACATTTCCACCACCCATTCCCATGTTTTTAGACATATTAATGTACATTTAGAAAAAAAAGAAATGCATATATGTATTTATATGTATTAAAAAATGAAATATAATTTGTATGCATATAATATAATTATATAGTAATGAACTTATTTGGTGCCGCTACTTTAATGGGAATAACTCATCATAATACAAGAAATAATAATACAAGAAATGAACTTGATGGGCGATTATTAACTCAACAAAGAGAACAAGAAGAAGATCGTGCGCGAAATATAAGAATTGCTAAAGCGAAACGAAAAAAAGACGCGGAAGCTACATACGAAGCACAATGTGCAACAAATCGTACGAAGGTAAAGAAAAAATCCGTGGTACCAAAAATACCGGTTGCTCAACTAATCAATGATGATTTTGAAACATATCCTGTTGCAATAGTATATTCATCTCATACGAAAACTGATTCCAAAAAGAATTCAAACAATGTTAAGGCAGAAGATCCATGCCATCATGTTGAACCGGACGATCCATGTGTTTAATATGTAATTTATGGTCTAGTTATTTTATTTATTTATCATTTTGGTCATTTTGGATAAAAATGGTTTATTGATCACGCTACAATGCACACATGATTGCATTCCAGATTTGTGCCATATATATAAAGATTGATAACAATTTATATATTTACATTCTTTGCACATGAAATAAATGAAATGATCTTGATTATTATGTAACATAACATCATAATCATCATTTTCGGGACTAATTATAAAACCATCCTGTATACCTCCAAGAAATACTTGCATACTACCACCGGGCATTATAATAATATTACATATGTATTTAACTAAAAATTGAACATTATAATCGTTGATGTTATATATCTTATTTATCAATGCAATTTTGCCAATATTCGTCAATAGAAAATCATTGTAATACTAAACATCAAGAAAAATTGTCCAAGTACTCAAGAAGTGATGATATTTGGTTAGCAACTGAAAAAATTCATGGTGCAAATTTTTCAGTGACAATTGATGAATCTGATATTAAATGGGGGAAAAGAACATCATTTATTGATGGCCCATTAACTCAATTTAATCATGCAAATTATGTTGGTGAGCGATATCAACAAAGTGTGTTTCGAGTTTTTGATGAAATTAAATCAATGTATAATAAAAATACAACTCGTATTCAAATTTATGGAGAATTATGTGGAGGAAAATATGGTGATATTCCTACATCTCATGTCAGAAATGTAAAACCGGTTCAAAAACAAACACAATACTCTCCTAATATTGAATTTATTGTTTTTGATATTGCTATAACATTATGTGATGGTAGTAACTTTTTCATGAATTTACAAGATGTCATTCGATTTTGCAATGGTCATCTTCAAACTGTTGCAATTATGCATGAAGGGACATTAGATGAAATGATGCAATTAAGTCCAGAATTTATCACAACTATTCCAAGACGATTTGGACTTTTGGACATGTTAGACAATTGGGCCGAAGGATATGTTATAAGACCAAAAATAGAAATGCGCACTCCTGTAGGAAGATTATTAACAAAAATCAAAGGATCAAAATTTCAAGAAAAAACCAAAAAACCAATTGTAATTTCAGATTTGTCAAAAAAATTAACAATGGAAGATCTTGAATTAATGGCTCGATATATACAATACATTACTATTGCACGATTTGATTCAGTGCTATCCAAGTTATTGGATAAAGACAAATTAAATGTTAAAAAAATTGTTGGATTGACCATTCAGGATATGTACATAGATGTAGAAAAAGATTATCCAAAGCCATCAAAAGACGAAGATGAAGGCGAGGCTATAAGAGATTTTATAAAGCTTAAAAAAAGTGTATATCCAGTGTTACATAATCATGTTTTAACAAAATATATTGAGTACACAAATAGTTTGGAAGATGAAAAAATCTAAAATAATTCGCTAATACTGTCTATAATTTCATTTAACATTGATTTATTTGTTGTTGATACATAAATTCCTTCTGAATTTTTAACAGAACATCTACATCTCGTATGTTCAATTATCAAATTATCATCATCATAATATACACAGAAGAATTGTCGACCATATTGATAAAATACATATTGTAAATAATCATTTTCATCTATACAAATTTTACACATACTATCTCCCGATTTATTTTGAAATGTAATATATTGTAAATCTTCCACTGTGACACATGTTCTAACTTCAACACATGACTTGTGAATGTGTTTGACATTAAATAAATCAGTGGGAATTTGTTCTCGTGTTTCTTGATCTAATACTTTGTCTAAAGTTTCATCATTATATAATTTATCCAAATTGTCCCAATCAATTAGATTTTTACTTTGGGGTTTATTTGATGTACTAGATGATGCAAGTGAAAACTTTTTTTTAATTTTATTTGTCACGTCAACAACTTGATCATTCGAAATCATTGTGATATTTGGTTTTATATTATTAATTATTTCGCTACATTTTGCAATTCTACGTTTAATAATTAATAATTCCTGCAAATCTTCTGTGGTATTTATTTCAAATGATGTTAATTTATGATACAATTCATGTAGTGTATTGTTTACATTGTCTGCGTTAATATCAAAATCATGACTGTCGCCATCATCATTATCTGCAAAAATCTCAACATCTTTTTTAAATTGAGTTAATTCATTTACTGCGCGAATCTTTGCCTTTGTTGATGAACTTGATGATAGTATTTCAATATTTCGTTGCATTAAAATATTACATAACAATCATTCAAGCCTTTATTTGATAGTTATTTAATGTCAACAACCATTTCAAATTTAAAGAAAAAACTGACAACATTAATTACAAAAAATGAGGATCTTAAAAATATACAAACAAGTTGTATCGTAAAAAAAGTAAATTCATATGATTATAAAACATATATTGCAATAGTTGATCCTAGTAACGAAACGGTCTCTATTAATGCAACAATTAATGCAAATTTATATAAACATGATATCAATGTTGGGGATAAATTAACAATTATGGGAGATATAATGTTTTATAAAGATATTACGTTTCAAATAAATAATTATGTTCATGAGGTTGCTGATAAATCAAATTATGAAAATATATATGATAAATTAAAAGATGAAGAAATTCTGAGCATACCAATAAAACCGATTCCAAATATAATGACTAATATCGCAGTAATAAGTTCTGCACATGCATCTGGATTAAAAGATTTTTTAGATGTTATTTCGACATTAACTCTATGTAATGTATATATATTTCATATTACATTGCAGGGTAATTTTATGGAAGAACAATTCTTGGATGCCATGGAAAAAACAAAGGAATATGATATTGATGCAATAATAATTATTAGAGGAGGTGGTGCAAAAGTTGACTTGGAATGGTTCGATAATTATAACATTGCAAAATCAATTAAATTATCCAATATACCTGTTATATGCGGAATTGGTCATGAAACTGATCATACAATTGTAGATATTGTTTCGGATAAAAGTTGTACAACACCAACACAGGTTTCTTATTTTATTAAAACTATAATGTCAAAACAAACACAAATAATTGTACAAATAACTCATAGAATTGATTCATTACTTCATGAATTTGATAATTCTCTTAAAACAATTTCAATGGTTTTGGAAAATCAACAACTTTTACGTAAAGATATAAATAAAGAAAAATTAATGGAAGTTACATCATTATACAATTCTGTAGTAAATGATGTAGTAACTGTTTACACAGATACAAGTTCAAAATCATTTATTACCAGCATTGACAAAAGTATCACGCAAATAGATAATTGCGAAAAAGTTTGGAAAGATATTGTCAATAAAACGATGTTCGACCTTAATTCTATTCTTGAAACACAAAACATCATGATGTTAAATGAAACTACCGATAGTTATATACGAACAAAACAAGAATATATACTATCTAGTAAAAGAAAAGATAAGATATGCATTCATTTTATAGATGGTACAATTTATATTTGAATCAAACAACCAAACAACTTTCAATAAATAAAACAACTTTCAAACAACTTTCAAACAACTTTCAAACAACTTTCAAACAACTTTCAAACAACTTTCAAACAACTTTCAAACAACTTTCAAACAACATTAATTCTACTCTTGTTTCCATCCTTGGTCACTTGGAGCTGTTTGTTGAACGCATACCACTCTTGAACATGAGTAGAAATGATCACGATAGCATCTTTGTTCAAAGTCAGGTTGTCTAGAATCATGCGTGCCATAGATCCCAAACCCTTTTCTGGTTCGTCAAAAATTAACACTTTTGACTTGTGCTTTTTGGCGAAATACAGGTTTGATGCAAGAGTGATGCGTTGCTGTTCACCACCAGAGACAGATTTTTTGATAGGTTCGTCTAGACCTAGAGACTCAACTTTCTCTTTGATAAACATTAATTCACAAAAATGCAAAATCTCTTTGTCATCAAGTTCGCCTTCAAAATGTTGTCTCACAGTGGACACCGACCAATTGAGCTGAGTAGAAGTATCTTGACCACATTCACACATATGATGCATAAACTGTCTAGGACTTCCATGTTCAAAAGTTAGGGCACTAACACTGTCATCGTTTACAATATCACGACCAAGCATCAAGTCACAGAACGAGGATTTACCTATACCGCTTCCACCAGAAATCTTCAAAACATCTCCGGGAATTAACGTAAGCTCATCATCCTGAACTATGTGATAGTTGTCATTTGGGCGCTGATAATCGATAGACAGAATCTTTAGTTCCTTTGGGAAATCCAACTTAATGGGTTCGGAAACTATATTCTTGTCATTCTCTTTCCAGAAATCACCATATTCTTCGTATTTCATCTTACATTCGGCTGTATTCTGACAAAATCTCGTAAGAAATTTAATCGAAGAAGAGAATGTAATTAAGACGCGAATAATGTTAACAACATTGATAGCATAATCCATGTGGCAACAAACGTACAAAGTTCCGGCAATAATCAACACTTCATTCGAAATAGATAGATCACTCATACGTCTGCGTACATCACGTAATGGTCTTGTATTCTCAAATTGCTTGTTCATAATATCAATTATAGTCAAAAATGACTTTTTACCAATATTAAAGTACGTTTCTTCAAGAGTAAGCAAGTTTGACAGTTCATCACGACGTTTGATATGATTCTTACGAGCATCACGAGCATCATTGTTTGTAATCATGTAATAAGCAAAAGCTGACATCATGACACAAATTGTTGCTAGAACAGCAGGCATACCGGACAACGTAATGAACACGTCCACGCATGCAGAGAACACATTGATAAACATGAACACGCCAAATGAACTGAGATGTTCATAATATGTAATGACACCCGCAATCTTACGTTGATACACATTGAGTGGTTCCTTGCATTTAACAGTGTGATTTAACATACTGTATTTTGCTAGAGCGGTCTTGTTGAAATTGATCTTCATATCGTGTTGAAACAAAATGTCAACCGGGCATGCATACAAACTATAAACCAGCTTGTCGAGCACAACAAAGAACAACCATGCACAGATGTACATGGTCTTGTCTTCTTCATTCGCAATCTTGTTGTAGAAGTACGAAGTCAAAGTGCCTATCCCGAGGAATAAGGCAGTTGCCATAAGATGATGTTTGCAGCCGGGAATCTCAGCAAAAAACTTCAAGTCATTCAACACACCATTTGTCATACTGTTTGTCATGTTAATACAAGTTCTTTCGATTAATTCTCAACTACTTTCTCAATTGATGTAAGTAGTGAAAAATCCGTATAATGGCCCTTAGTGGTATTATATAATTCAATTTTTTACTATATGGACATTGTGCTAATAAAGTAATACTTCTTTGACTTTAGATTTATTATCAGGTTCCTGTTATGTTGTGTCATCTTTGTCATTAATAACAGATAATCGGCATACATTGGGAATATCAATGATCCATAATCTGTATACATTTCATTTAGCTTATGAGGACATGATTCATGCATTAGAATCACAAACTCAAATTGATCTAGAATTTGTGGTATGAATCTTATTGCAGAACTCGTTGTAATTATTAATGGAGCAATATTTAAAACTTTATGAGTTTTTACAATACAATCGAATGTTCCTCCTCTAGCACCAACATGTCTGTACTGTAACATATCATCAATCACTAAACAGCATTTTGGTAAATCATGATATATTTGTTCATTGCGTAAACTACATATCAATTCGTCATAATAATTTTCAGATATTGTTGTTCGAATATTGTATGTTTCTGATACATATACATAATAATCAACTTGTTTTGAAATAATTAATCCTTGGCTAACATCTAAACAAACCATTATATTTCTTATTAAACGTTTTCGTTCTTCAACATCTCTTCCAATTATCATTATTCCCGGTACATGTAACGAATGTTTAAAAAAATTTGCATATTCGAATTCGGGTATAATTGAATATTCCATTAACATTCAAAAAAATAAAAAATAAATAACAATGTTAATGAATTATTATAAATTTATAATATTAACTTTTATTATTACTGGATTATGGGATGTTATTTTGAGAATTATATCAAATAATAGCATACAAGTTCGTAAATATTTACCATTTAATTTACCACAATTTATTACAGATTTAAAACCATATTTTAATCATCATACAATTCTGAGTGCTGGATTGATAGCTGGATTTGTTGGAGCAACAACACAAACAATTATATTGTATTTCATGAATTTTCCACTAAATAACAATGTTGTTTACAATATTAAATTTATGATGTTGTCATTTATAATTAGTGCATTATATGGATTTGTAATGAAATGGTCAAAATTATTTCCATATTTGGATAAATATTATTATGATAAATTAGGAACTGTGAAAAGTGTGTATCATGATGGAATATCTGGACTAATTGTTCAGTTTTCGTTGCTAATATTATTGAAAATAATTAAATAATATTTAAAAAACAAAAAAACAAATATTTTATTTGTCATAAAATCCTCCCGCCATAATTGGTTGTATAGCTACAGGACTTGGTTTTACACTTATTACAAATTCGTAAATAATCCAAAATAGCAACATTGATGCTAATGGAATTTTTAAACTAATTGGTTTGTTGTTTGGTTCAATATAACGAGCATCAATAACCATCATGCCATAAATTATTAGTCCGAACAAGAAGGAAAGTAAATATGAATTCATTAATATTAATGTATATTTTAAAAAATGATTTTTGAATACTTATACTTTAGTATTAGTTGTACGCTTACCAGGTACATAATTTTGCATTGATGATTCACTATCGTGTGGTTTTTTACCATTAACATATTGTCTTACAACATCTGTGTTTACATCACCACTATCTGTATTTAATTTCATTCGATTGATATCAATTTTATGATTTGCACTGGATACTTTGGTATATTCTCTGTTACTAAATATATCAAGTTTCTTTCCATTTCGTTTATAATATGCTTCACTTTCCTCAGGATTTGGTGCATTTTTGGATGAATGCACAGAAACGTTGGGAATATCAGAAAGAGGAATGCTTGTATGCGTATTTCTTCTTCTTTTTTCGCTATCAATTTGCTTTGATTTTTTATGCTCACTACTTTTATGCTCACTACTTTTACGTTCACCGCTTCTGCGTTCGCTACCCTTGCTAACCGGCTGTATAGATTTTTCATCAATTATGATATTTTCTTCGCTATCAGAATTTGCAGAATTATTTTTAGTCGGTTCGGGCCTAAGTTTTACTGATCTAGTAGACCTATGTCCGCTTGAACTATAATCTTTTTCACTAAGATGTGATGCAGCACGATCTGTTGCAAGTTTGTCATGAATTGTTTTTAATTGTTCTGTTACAACATCATTATTGTCGCCAACATAATTATCCAAAATATATTTTAATGGAAGTAAATTAGTTATCGCAGTGTCAATTCCTTCATCAATAATAGAATTAATTTGATTAATGTTATTTTGATTAGTTACCTTACATTCAGATCTTATAAATAATGTAGAATTATTAAATAATTGTTCAGCTCCACTAATATATGCCATATGTATAAATCGAGAAAATGTTATGTCATCCGGACTTCGTAAAGTAGATTTTTTCCTATCAGGTGTCATTGTCATTAAAACAATAATTGTATAGATTATGATCCCAAACAATTGTTCCAAATATTCATTCATTTTAGTTTCAAACTTTATTCGTTCAACTTCTGTTGTCAATACTCCTGATGCCCAGTTTGGAATATCTTTTAAAAATCTTAAAAATTCTTCACAACCATTTTCAGGACTTACCTTAAATGCAACATCATACAAACTTTGGAATCCGGAAAACATTATAGGACGAATAATAGAATGAAGTTGATCTGAATATAAACGAATTACCAATTCCTTTTCTTTTAAACTATTCATAATAAATTACTATAAGATAATTTTTAACTCGTTTTAACACCAATACATTTATAATATGTATTATTGTTTGATTAAATTTAGATTTTAAATGATATTAAATATTTGTATCAACACCATTAATAAATTAACGCACTCGTTGTTTAGAAACAATCTCTCCTAATGAGGAACTTGATCCCCTAAACGAAGAACTTGAATCACCAAGATTGAAAACACCGTTAATTTTATTCATGAATGGAAGTGTGCCATACATCAGATAAGATGCAGCTCCTATTGCCAAAAGAATAAAGAAAATAGACATCCAATTTGCCTTGATAAATGCAAGAATCTTTGCAATATAACTTTTGATCGTATCAATAATAGATCCATTGGCAAATCCCTCTACATCAGAATCATCTGCATCAACAGGGGCCAAACCAGAATCGGCAAAAGTAACATGTCCACTAGGTTCCTCATAAATACTATCATCGAGAGCTGAATCCTCTTCTACGGGAGCTGGATTGTGAATTGGTGCAGCAATATTAGCACCAGTTTTATCATTTACTTTCTTGGCATCATCATACAATGCTTGTTCAGAATCAGATAACATGTGCAAGTTATCATTTACATCGAGTCCGCATTCGAACCCTTCGGTATGTTGAGCAAGGTTATTAGCTTCGTTGCTGTATAGTGACATATAATATTGTATAGATTAAATATTTGATTTAACAGAAATTTGTCTATTATACCATTTTCTGGAGCATTAAACTTCCAATAACTTTAAGTATTTTTTTGTTTTACCGACTATTTTAGTAGCTGGTGCAGTTTTATCAGTTTTTAATAATTTAATTAATACATCAGGTAAATTATCATCTTCAATATTGTATGTTTTTAATGATGTTTTTAATGCCTTTAGTTTATTTAGTCTTATTAAATTATCATAATATTTCTTCATCATAAGAATATCTGTGAGAGATTTTTCGGTTAAAATTGATTTGACTCCTGACATACTTTTTTTACTGATACTCTGGATCGAAACATCAATCATATCTTTGGAAAATTCAATTTTATAATTTCGATTTTTCATTGGTTTCTTTGACAAACAATATGTTGTCTCACAACAAGCAACAAAACCATACAATCTTTGCAAATACCAGTTTTGTTCTGTATAAATACTTGTCGAAATAACATCACTTCTGGACATTGCATCAATTACATCCAAACATACATCATAATATTCACCACTAGTATATTGTCTATTTTCCAGATTTTTAGGATAATTTTCATATATCATGAGTGGTAATAAAACCATATTATTCTGTTCAAATATATCCTGACATTTTTTAATTCCTTGATAATCGTCTAACAATATTTTTGCAGCCGGAAATAATTTATTGCTTTGACTTTTTTGTTTGGAGATTTTAATGTATTTTTTGCAATCTTGTAATGTAATAACTTTTGATCCATAAATATCAAACAAATCTTCTAAAAACATTAGTAAGTTTCGTATATCATGTTGAACAAAATCGATCATATGATTTTTTAAACTATTTGTTTCAAAATACAATCCTTCGTTATCACATATCATATTTACATACATTAATAATTCATTTAATGTTGGATACTGAAATGATATTTCCATTGTAATATTTTTAATTGCTGTCATTAATTTTGAATGCTGTTCATTTGTAACAAAAATCAATGGTGTTGAGCACATTTGTTCATTACTTTTACATAATGATATTAGAAATTGCATTTCTTTTTTAAGTGTTATTCTTTCTGCATCTGCAATAATAATTGCTTTTTTCTTATTATCAAGAAGTTTGTTTGCATCAATATCAATATTGTTAAATAATAATTGTACCAATGGATTATCCTTTTCATCAATTGATCCTTTTTTAACATATTTTGTTTTTTTAACAGTCTTATCAAAATATGTTTTAATGTTTGAACTTGTGATGTACAATGGTTCAAAATTGTATTGTTTTAATATTAGTTCAATTGTCAGTGTTTTTCCTACTCCATGATGCCCAGACACCGTAATAGAATTAGTATGCTTTGATTTAGATTCTCCTGTAAAACGTTGCATCCATTTGCAAAACACATCTATTTGAATTCTATTTCCAACAATATCATCGAGATTTTTTGGTCTATATTTGTCTGTCCAACTTGTGTATTCCACTTTAACATCTTGTTCGGCTTCATACTCATATTCATATTCATATTCGTCTTCATCTGCCATTATTAAATAATTCAATCATGCTATAAATAAATAAATATCAACTTTTTAATAAATATTACCATCGCAATCACATTGAATCATTTTACTAGTGAAATAATGTTGTTGTATATAGTCAATAATTGACATCTGCCATGTTAAATTAGATGTCCTAAATTCATCCATGACATCTTCATATATAGAATCTGATATTACAACTGCATAAATATTAGATACATTATTAATGTCATTTGGATTGTGTTCGCCTATAGCAACAAATACATTATCGTCTTCTAATAATGTTTCATAAGCACGAGAAATAACGTTCATTTTTGGAACATTGTCATCAAATATAATGAAACATATTTTCATCGAATTGCCTAATGCAGTATTCAATGAATTATATATTCTACCAATACTAGATTTTTGATATGGTATACCTGTAAAATGTTGATATTTTTCACTATTTAAATTAAATTCTTTCCATGCAAAATCTCTTGACAAACAAGAATATCTTTCCATAAATTGCATATAATCAAAGTGATCATGGGTGTCATTTATTTCTAATTCTAATGATAAATGACTATCTTCTGGTACAATATGTGCAAAATCTACCATATCCCCGCAATTAATTAAAAATGCTTTTTCAAAATATGTATTAATAATATGTTCTCTGTGATCTTCATCCTTGGCAATTTCCAATAATTCTGATGATTTGTAATCCGATTTTATTATACTTGTGCCATATCTCCACTTAATTCTTCCATCTTCATCAATATAAATTTGAATATTTAAAGGATCTGTATTAGTTGATACATCTTTTGTAGTAATGTTCATTATAATTGACATATAATATGATTTTAAATGCCATTAAAAATAAATTAAATTGATTCCACAAACATAGATTTTTGAATTATAAAGTTATATGTACTTTTTTGTGATATATGTGATGTATTTTGACTTTTTACGAAATGACTCATTTTTGGAGATTCAATTGGTTTTGATAACACAATTGAATCAATTGGAACACTTCGTTCAACTTGTCTATTTTCATCAATACCATGCTTGATATAATGATTTTTGGATTTTCGTTTGCAATTAATACCAGCTTCCTTAAGATCATTATTAAGTATTAGATAGTTTTGCCAATGATCGTTCCAATTATCAAGGTATTCTTGTGTTTTTAATGATGATATTTTATCCATTAATATAAATTAATACAAAAATCCAGTTAATATTCGCTCTAATGCATGTACATATGTTGGATGATCATTTATAGAATAACCATGCTCAAGCATATTATACAGTTTAATTATATCAATATTCTTAAACAAATCAAATAATTTTGATGTTTGCATTGCAAATATTGTCCCAGCGACAAACTTTACATTTTTTCTATTTTTACATTTAATTTGCGATTCATTTAATACATATTTGTTAAAAATTGCATGTTCTAGAATATAATTTCTATTGAATTCATCTGGACATTGTGTGGAAATTTTAACATCATAATAATTGGAATAGAAGTCTATATCAATATCATCAATATTATATTCAAAATCAAAATGATCATCATAATATATGTTTGGTATTTCAAAAGATTCACAAAGATCCAATATAGTTTCTCGATTGTATGCATCCAAAGGTTTTAACCATTTTTTAGAGCAGATTAATTGTGCATCGGTAGATAGGTCAATGTCTAATAATTCATCTAACCATTTTTCATTAGATTTGGTGTGAATTTTATAAATATACGAGCAATCAGAAATATCATTTTGTAATAAAAAATTAAGTTGTAACAAAAATGGACCAATATCCATGCCAATATTATCATGATAAATTATTTTTTGATTTTGAAATACTGGACAAATTTGATTACGTATATCAGATAATATGGAAATAAAAAAGAAATTTTCTCCATTATCCAAATGTGAAACTTTTTTTATAAGATCATGGAAAGTTTTTACTGAGCCAATCTGCATAGCTATTATGAGTTTTTTATCCATTAAGATCATCGTAAAAAATTAAAACATATAGTTTTGACGAAAAAAACGCTCATATAGAAAAATTATTGTCTAATATACTTGTATATCATGGACAATCATAGTAACCGCAGATCTGAGGGAAACTCCGGAACCAATGTTCGCGAGCAAGTTATTGCACTAATGAAAGAAGGAATTCGTGGCAGAATCCCCGCTTCAAAGATCAGTGAACTTCGCCGAAATCTTAACAGTGATGAGCAAGTTGATGCTATCCAGACTGCATTTCTTGAACTTCAGCGTGAAACTCAGCATCGTGCTAAGAAATTCACCAAGTTCATTGATGAAAAGTTCAGACAAAAGAACTATCCTTTGCACACAGTGCTAAAGGAATCTGAGAAGTACCGCAGAAAGAACAACTTGTCTGATGTTGAGTATTCTGAATTCAAGCATCAGTACCAGAAGATGCATACCAGTAGAGGCGAGAACATGGACTTGGATATGCTTCCTAGCACCAACATGGCTCTTTTGTTCGGAGATATCTATTCTACTGATGGAATTGCTGTCAAAACCGAGGACTATCAAGCACTTCAGGACATCCTCAAGCTTCATACCATGACCAAGGGAGTTCATTCACAGGTGATCCTTCAAGCCATGCAGTACCAGGGATTTCCTATGGAAGTTGCCGAGGCTGAGTATGATTCCACTAGACATAATGTGTCTTGTGCAGTTAATCCCGTCATTGTTGCAATGTTTGCTATGAAAATGAATGGTTTCGATCATCATTTTTTGTACAGCAACATCAGTTACATTGTTAAGTGCAAGTACGAGAAGGAGCGTATTGATCATACGTTCGATCGCGAATTGCTTCATGCCATGATTCTTGATTCTAATGACGTTGTGTGCTCTGACAAGAGTGTTATGGCCGATCTTCGCATGAGAGCCAATGTACAAAACAACTTGTGGAATTGCGTTTTGCAACTTCGTTCTGGAAAGTTTTTCGAATGTACCAACAACGACTTCTTTTCTGCTATCGAGGAATGTAAGATCTTCAGACAAGATGCACCCGATCTCATTTACACCGGTGATGAGCATGTAATTATGCGTAGATTGTTTGCAGCTATGTCTTTCAATCCTACTCTAGTGAATACCACTCCCATCTTTGGTACTGGTACTCAGGGCAATGTTGTTGACTTTCCCGTCCTAGATAACACTGCTAGATTCTTGCCATTCTTTGTCGTGAGAATTCCCGATGTCAACACTGCCGACGAGAGCCAGACAGTTATCCTGGATGATGCTATTTCTCGGCCTCAGGTGTATCACGAGAACGGTGTATATGTTCCCAAGAAGCAAACTGTTATTGCTACAAGAGGTGATGTTATCATTTTCCACGTTCCTCGTCGTTCTATTGCTGCCGCTAACAGATTCCAATCGATGATTAGCACCACTCCCAGATTTACCCAAGTGCCTAGCCATGTGCTGATTAATGAACGTATTAACGATTTCAAGATTGAGTACAATCCTATTATCACTATTTCTCCTGCTACATATGGTCTTGTGTCCGCTGTTGTGTTGGAGACTCCTATTGGTATGGAAGAGGATAAGGAAGAGCAAAAGCATAAGATCATCATTGGTAATGCTACTATCATTAGAAATACCCCCATTGGAAACAAGATGAATTTTGCTGCCGATCATGTGATGTATAGCCCCAAGTTGCTTCCTTCTCAGCAGGCCAAATCTGGTGCATCAGTCAGCATCAAGAAGGTTTGGGATGATGTTAGTGACCAAGCTGATACAATCTTGGCTCATCACGGAACCATCTTTGTGTTTGAGGAGATTACCGCTCCTGTTTAAAGACACAATTAAACGTATATTAAATATACGTATATAAACAAAACTTATTTTATGTATCTACTATTTTTTAATAGATAACATTTACTATTTTTAAACATACAAAGTATTAAAAATTACCACAATATTTCGTTGTTCTAGAATCATCCATCATCATTGTTCTAGAATAAACATCCTTGTTTTTGATTCGTTTATCAATATCAAAACCCTCTTTATCATGACTTACACTCATCTGAGCAGCATATGATTTTGTACCTTTAGTAGAACAATTCACTGGATCTGGCATTACTCCCGGTTTTGCTAATCTACTTCTTAATGATTTGTAACGATGTGTTATTTCTTCTATTGCCACATCGGCACACATATCTATAACAAGTTTATTTAGCATTGCAAGTTCTTCTTTTTTATAAGCATTAATGTGTCTTGCATAATTATCATAAATTTGATCCATGACTAAATATAAATGCTCATATTTTTGTTCACCAATTATGTACTTATGACATGATGTTTGATAAACTTTTTTCTGAATTTGATTGTTGATATATGCGACATTTCGATCACCCATATAAAAATTTCTAAATGCCAAATCATCTCCAGCTTTTCCGGGATGATCCAATTTTTCTGATAATTTACGAAAATAATCACCTGGATGATCATTTAAATATAGGAATGGTGCTTGTGTAATATCTATCTGATAATTAATCTCTTCATTCATTAGTATAATATGACAAAATAATTAACTCAATATTATTTAATGAAGAACAATTTTAATATTTTTATAATACCCATCATATGTGCATTGCTCATAGCGGTAATATGTAATGTATACTTTAACCACAGTGATAAAGAAACATTTTATGAAGATGCACAACATCAAATTGTTACTGACAACGTAATTGAAAAAAACGGTATTTACGAGGATTATGAAAATATAAATTTTAAGTATAACTATGCAACATTGGGAAATGGTAGTGTTCAAAAAATTAATGAAATAGCACAACAGGTTATCGATAGAGTAAATATCAATTCAAAGTTGATAATCTTTAATCAAGCTATACAACCCGTCGAAAACTGTAAAATAAATCAACAGGAATTTGATGATTACGGAAAGTTTTTAGTCGATATGCTCAATAAAGTTATGGATTACACATGTTTTAAATTTATTAATGTTATTCCTACTTCAAAACTAAAAACATTAAATCAAAAAAAGCACACATTAACTCTTAATGTATTGTACAATCATCCAGATGACACACATTTGGATAACAAAAAACCATTACATTTGTCTTTTGTCACATCAATATTGTTTGAACAATCATACACAGAATGTGGAGAGATTTGTGGTGAACAAACATCATTAACATTAACACCAGATTATGTTGAAGGTTCTGGGCAAACATATATTGATGCATTTATGTTGCTACCAGGCAGTACGATTCATAATGCAGTGAAAGAATCATGCTAATAAAAAATGAAATATTAATATTAATATAGACAGTTAATAATACTATAATGTCGATAATACGGCGTATAATTAATATTATTCTTTCTTTTTTCAGAAATCATACAAATATAGGAATGATAGATGATGAAATTATTAAATTATGTAAAGAAATAGAAAAAATAAATGAATTGGATAGTTCAAATGATAAACATAATGGTTCAAATGATATGCACAATGATTGTATAATGAACAATGATTGTGAAATAAATTCAAAAAAACGTAAAAAATTACATTATGATTATGAGAAACGGGAAACATTAAATCAACTAGAATCATGCATTCCAATTGGAATTCCGCCAAAAAGTCCCGTTAAATCAATTTTAAAGAAATCAAGTAGCAGTTTTAAGCTTAATCGATCGATATGTTCAGAACATTCAGAGCCAGTTTATTATAAAATATCAGACATGCCTGATCCAAGATTAACTAATAACGTTGCATATTCGACCAAAATTGCATGTTTAGCTTGTTGGAAACCATTAAATACAAGTGATGTGATATGTATGTACGATGATCATTCGTTTTGCGAAAAATGCAACACAACGTTATGTGTGTCAAAACACTAATACATAATTTTTTTTATCGTATAATAATTATGTGTTAATTAAATACTATTATCTCTCATTTTTACAAAAAATGGATCATTAATTAAAATATCCATTGGAGTTTTGTAATGCAAATGTCTCATTTTTTCTAATTTAGATTGACTGAGCATTAATCTTCCACCTTTAGAAACAAATTTACCACTTCGAAGTTGAGATGGAATTACTCGTGTAATAAATTCAGTCACTTCATCTGGAATTAATGGATTTCCTAAACCATCGTGACCAAAAAAATTGGGTAGAAATTGTTCACAAACCATTGTATTAAAAAAATAATGAATATCATAATATCTATGTTCTTCTGCTTTGACGTTAAGTTTTGTACTGGCCCATGGAGCATCAACTTTTTTATTTTCAACTATTCCAGGAATGCATGAAAAATCGAAATCACATAATTTGCATCGAATTCCAATATTTGGAATATAAAATGAAACGTTATCAATCACATTTACAAATGTAGCATCTTCATCGGTTTCTTCAAGTATTTGCAAAATAATATTATTTGCCTTGAGATCATTATGTCTAAAATTAGGATATCTACTTTGTATTACGGCAATTGAAGAGATAACTTGAAAAAAAATAACTCGCCATTCTTTTATAGTTAATGTTGTATAATTTGCCCGAAGATATTGTAATAAATCACCACCATCTGCCCATTCTTCTAGAATAACAGAAACATCATCGTGAAATTCATCTTCATGATATAATGCAATAAAATCACTAAATCTTTTTGAATGAACTAAACCTTGTTTTTCTAATTCTACAAAAGTTTGTATTTTTGTATTAAACGTTGCGATAGGTAAAATAATATGCGGAGTATGACGTTTTGTAACAAAATAGGACAATACTTTCAGCATCATTAATTCTGCATTTTCGGGTCTAGCTGGATCAGTTATACAACCATATTTATCATGTTTAGGATATGCGACAACTTTAATTGCAAAATTAACAACCATATCTGGTCTAGTTGGATCCGGAATAGATATTCCTTTAAATGTATGACCGGTTGTGCCAGATTTCATATACAAAAGATGATCTCCAAATTTTCTCAACGTTGATACAAAATTTAAAACTTTTTTATTAAATACATCATCTATATCTGTTATTCCCTGAAAATCCGAACCGGTTATACGTTTTTCGGTAAACATTGCATCCAATCCTGATCCCTCGAGCATTAAATTAATAAAATCAATTCGATCTGCTGTGTAATTTAATTTATTTCCATTGACATTTTCATACAATCTGTCATTTTTTGAGGCAGATGATTCTTCTGTACCTAGCAGTTCTTTATTATTCTTATTCTTATTTGATGACATTAATAATAATATTAATTACTATTATTTTTCTAAATTGGCCAAAATACATTATTTTGGTCATAAAAATAATCAAAAATTATTTATTAATTTCATTACGAATTTTATAAGTTTTATTTGTACTATCATATTCATTTGATTTGTTTGAATCAAAAAATATATCTAATGGTACAAATTTAACTTTACCGGATAAATTTATGGCAATTATTTTTTTATTATTCGGAACAGATGTAGCAAATTTATTACTAATTAAATCAAATTTCGTATTATTTAATTCTATAAATTCGATTGATGATAATAATGGAATTTTTTTTGCACCGATATTTTGTAATAATTTATTTAATATTTCTTTAATATTTGCATCAAATGAATCTTTATGAACCGTAATGATATGCGCAATCGCTATTTTTTTATTAGGCAATGTTGTTCCAATTTTCCAAGATAATTTAATATTTGATTCTTCAGAACTATCACTTGAATCAGACAAATCAAAATCTTCATCAGATTCATCAGACAAGTCACTTGAATTTGATGACACAGAATTCATGCCATCTTCGTCAACTGTTTCTTCAATAGATGAATCGGAATCTTCCATTTCTTTATACAATGATAATAATTCTGTTTTTTCATTGTTCATTTGATCAATTTTCAATGAAATATTTGCAATAATATTGCTAAATTTATCTACTTTATGCGTTAATTTATGTTTGATGGCAAGATTTTTTTTGATTATAATATTTTCTTTTTGATCATGTAATTCATTTATTTGTTCGATAATCATTTCAATATCAACACGTATATTTTCTGGGGACACATTTGAAAAGGTTTCGGTATGTCCTTTACGATGTTCTCTGATATCTAATCCAACAAATTCTGCTGTTGTTTGACGTTCTTTTCTGAATGGTATTTCTTCGCTATATAAATAAATTGGAACAGTATTTGAATCAATTTCTATTGTTGTTGGAAGACAAACAATATATGGAAGACGTCCATGATATGATTTACCATTATGAATTGTAATGGATGAGTTTGATGTTTTGATATTAAACATTGATACTGTGTTTTCTTTTTTATTTTCAATGGAATTTTCTGCAGTGTATATAGTAACATGATCATTGCATAACAATTTTCCAATTATTCCATATGATTTACTTACAGCATATTTTACACGTTTACGTTTAGTAAAATATAAACCATAATCATTAGGAATTGGTATACCATTAGTAAATGATACTATATTAGATGTTCCATTATGGTGTATTTTGCATGTAACTTTATGATCTTTTGTTTTGGGAATTTCGTATAAAGTACCGGTATCATCCAAAACAATTGGCATTATTGAATTCCATGATATTGTTTCTTCGGTAGCATTCCAATATATTTTATCAGATTTAAGTAGTACATTATTCTTGGCATTTTTAATGGCATTTGTAAGATGTATTTCTTCATCGGTAAAATTTAACATTTCCATTAAATTTTCTGTAGAATATCTGGGAATACCACGTATTTGACTAGCATGAAGCATATAATATAATATTTTATTTTAAAAATAAAAAATAAAAAATAAAAAATAAAAAACAAAAAACAAATAAATAAAATTAATTAAATAGTAATATGATAATTTTCTCTATGTACATTTCGTTGTTCATCTTCTTTTGTCAAAGAAATAGTTGACAATAATTGTTTAATAACTGGAACATTCGGAGTTGGAATTTTTGGTTTTGCCTGCCACATTTTACCAACATCTTGTAAATCAATATCAAACTTTGTTGGGAATATAAGTGGATGTTGTAGCATTACATGTTTTGTTCCTCTAGGTAATAGATACGCACTTTGAACTGGTAACACTAACATTAATTGCTCTAATGGAGAAATAGTTCCTCTGTTAGATCGTGTCAAAGGATAAATGTTCATAATTTCCTCAAACCTGTCTTGATTTCCTAATATCCATTCAATCAAATCACTAACAAATGGAGATTTATCATATGGATAATGCCATAAATAGTCTTGACATTCATTGAAATAATAATTACCATTCCACAAAAGTCCCTTGATATATTCTTCGCATACTGCGTTAGTGTCTTGCATTGAATAATATTCATAAAACAGTCTTTTCGATTCTGTATGGGGAGTTGCTCTATTTCCCAAACGAAACAAATCACGAACATAAAATGTTAACATTTCATATGACTTAACTTCTTCGTCAAATGTTTTGGGATGTACAATTGTTTTTCTCTTGAATCTAAATGTTTCACTAAAATACGATTCTTCTGATGCGACAAGAAATACAAGCATTTCTTTCAAAAATGCATAATTTATTCTGAATTGTGTATCATTATTGGTCAAAAATACATAATCTTGATCTAAATCTTGGTTTAATGATAGAAATGAGTATTTATATGCTTCAGTCAACAAATTTAAACCACAATGTTTTTTGTTGAATCTTAAATTTACCGAAGGCAAATGTGGCATAAAATCATTACCAATCATAAATCCAAAGAATATATAATCCTGAATTATTGCATTTTTATGTTGAATTAGATTCGGATATTCAGTTTGATCAACCTGAACGAGATCATTTGTTAAATCTTCATAAATTCCCTGTTTCAAATTGTCTATTGATAAAAAACAAAATCCATCTGGGGATGATATTGTTTGAAATTCAGTCATTTCTCTCATCAAAAATATATTCTCAACATTTGATGCCATTGAAAGATAAATTAGATCAGCATCCAAACCATAAATTGCTCTAGTTTTAGGAGTTAATCTATTGTTACGAATGTATTGAAGAATTTTATGTTCTCCTTCATCAGGAGTATATGCCGAAGAAAACATATATTTCACTTTTGCCAACGAATCTTTATTTTGTTCTTGTTTCATCATTAAATAGTTCAAAATACGATCGGTAATGTGATGCATAAATGGTGTACCAGGAGTGATTGCAGAATTGTTCCATGGTTTATTGTACGAAACTTCATATTTTTTAGCAAAACCTTGCATCCTCATACTGTCATATACCGATTTGTATCGACGACTATGTTGTTGATGATTCTTTGCAAATGGAGCAACTCCATCTATAACAATATTCACAAGTTCTGTTGGGTTTACTAACGAAATTAACATTTCAATGTATTCGATTACAGATGTAACCATCATAAACTCCAATTTTATTCGATTTGTTTTCAGCATTGATTTGTTCTCCGCATATACCTTCATACACACAGGATGAAGCAAACAATTTGCATCTAAATGAAGTTCTTGTAATAAATTGATTTTTGCCTGTGCAGAGTCTTTAATAGTACCAAGAGTGAACACAACATTATTTTTATATTTATTTGTTATACTAGGAAATAGTTTAAAAACGCCCATTAAATAATATACATGAGTTAATTCTAAATTAACGATTATCAATTTTTATCAATTAATTTTTTGCGTTGAAAAAAATTAACATGTAGCATATTTTTTCTGTAGTAATATTATATAATGTCTCGTGATACTCCAATTGATATTAACTTTGAAGACTCCGAAGCGTATGCTCAGACCAGTGAAATGGAATCTGCGCTCCGCGGAATGCTAACATCCAAGTACGGTAGTGCTGCCATGTCTGGTGGTGCTGCAAAGAAGGGCAAAAAGCGTAAGGCAACTAAGTCTGCAGCTTCTAAAGCCTCGAAAACAAAGAAGCCTACATCTAGAAAGCCTAAGGCTAAGAGATCCAAGGCGTCCAAAGCTAGTAGTCCTTTAAAGAAGGCCAAAAAGCCCAAGGCTAGAAAGTCTAAGGCTAGCAGAAGATCCATGACTGGTGGAGCTAAAGCTAAGAAGGCCAAGAAGCCTAAGGCAAAGAAGGCAGCTTCTAAGTCTAAGGCATCTAAGAAATCCAGACCTAGCAAGGCAAAGAAGGCCAAGAAGCCTGCTGCCAAGAAGTCTAAGCGCTCTAAGAGATCCAAGAGATCCAAGATGTCTGGTGGAGCTAAGGCAAAGAAGGCTAAGAAGGCCGTAGCAAAGAAATCCAAGCGTTCTAAGAGATCTAGTCCTAGCAAGGCAAAGAAGGCTAAGGCTAAGAAGCCCGCTGCCAGAAAGTCTAAGCGTTCCAAGAGATCCAAGATGTCTGGTGGAGCTAAGGCTAAGAAGGCTAAGAAGTCTAAGGCTAGCAAGAAATCTAAAGCAAAGAAGCCTGTTGCCAAGAAGGCTAAGAAATCTAAACGTTCCAAGAGATCCAAGATGTCTATGTCTGGTGGAGCTAAGGCTAAGAAGGCTAAGAAGGCAAAGAAGTCTAAGGCTAGCAAGAAATCTAAAGCAAAGAAGCCTGTTGCCAAGAAGGCTAAGAAATCTAAACGTTCCAAGAGATCCAAGATGTCTGGTGGAGCTAAGGCAAAGAAGGCTAAGAAGGCCGTAGCAAAGAAGTCTAAGCGTTCCAAAGCTAGCAAGAAATCTAAAGCAAAGAAGCCTGTTGCCAAGAAGGCTAAGAAATCTAAACGTTCCAAGAGATCCAAGATGTCTGGTGGAGCTAAGGCAAAGAAGGCTAAGAAGGCCGTAGCAAAGAAATCCAAGCGTTCTAAGAGATCTAGTCCTAGCAAGGCAAAGAAGGCTAAGGCAAAGAAGCCCGCTGCCAGAAAGTCTAAGCGTTCCAAGAAATCCATGTCTGGTGGAGCCAAGAAAGAAAAGAAAGAAAAGAAAGCCAAGAAATCCAAGGGTTCTAGACCCATGAATCCCGCAATGGCCATGTACCAAACCCTGATGGCACACATTCGTAAACATCTTGGTGAGGGTCTTGGTGGAAAGCCAGCAATGAAAATTGCCGCAGAGATCAAAAAGGAAAACCAAGCTAAGAAACCTAATGCCGATATGAAGACCTGGGTTGCTGACAGTATCAAGCAATTTGATGCTAGAAAGAGCGAGTACCAGGCTAAGGCAAAGAAAATGAAATAAATCTATACAATGAATACAAATGCTTGTATATCATGATAAAAAAACCATAAATAATACATCAAATCGCAATTCTAATAAAAAACTATTCCAAAATGTATCCAATATCACATATATCAATCATGCGTTATCATGACATTACTAACACACTTATTTTGTTAATTATATATACTTATAATTTTATCAAATATACTTTTAATGGAATTATCATATATGGCAATGCTTGAATCAGATAACCATGTTCGATATAATTCTTATGATCATGGATGTCATTGCGGTTGTGCATCTCATGTTACATCTTTTCTATTTGTCGAATTTTTTGATGCAGATAAACTAAAATTCATCGAATATACATTTGAACCAAAAATTGTGCCCGGTATTTGTCCATATTCATATGTAAAATCTGTTCCTACTGAAAAATCTTTTGAAATATTATCATTGTTCCAATTTATTAGACAAAATGGTATTGATGATTATTATGTTGACAGTAACTTGCAACATTATTATCCAAATAATATATCTTTTGATCAAAATGTAATGAATGCACTTGAACGAAGTTGTGAACATTATTGTAATCATATATCAATTCAAATTGATTTATTGTTTAATTATTATGGAAGAGGAATAGAACATTATTCACAGTACAGATATCAAAAGGAGGAAATACGAAACATAAAAAATGAACTTATACGAATAAATATATTTACAGATTTGTATGTTGATAAATTAACACAGTATTTAAATAAAACATATGAAATGTTGGAATATACAATATATAATAAAGGATGTAAAAATAAAGAACAATTATTATTGAAACTTAAACCATGTTTATATCAGGATGTAAAACATAACATATTTTTAACATGTCATGAATTTGAAGAAGAATTGGAGGAAATATATAAAATGGATAATTGTGATACGAAAAATAGAACTGTTCATTATTATGACAAAACGTTAAATTGATCTTCAATTCCAGCACCCTTGCTAAATATAATTTCTAGTACCTGTGGTTTACGACCGGCTTGAATTTTTTGTCTTGTAGAAGATTTTGTTACTCCATCAAACATAACTTCGTCGAATGCTTGAGAACTTGCAATATCAACTCTCCAAATTTTACTAGAACACGTTGAATTTATGTTTATTTTATATTGTGGAGTATGTCCAACAACCACTCCTTTAACATTTAGTGCTGCAAGAATAGGTGATACTAATTTTTTACATTCCGTAGTTTCGATATCCAAATTACGTTTAATATTTCCAAATAAACGAGGCCAAAATGGAGATTGTTCTCTGCCTTCAATAATTGTATCTACAAATTCTTTATCCTCCTTATTGTATGAAGTTAATAACCATTGCTGTACGGCAGTATTAATTGTTGGGATTATTTTTGCTTTATCATCATCAGTAGGATTTGAAGGATCCGCTCCATTTCTTTTATGAACTAAGTTTATTAATTGTGGTAATATTCCTGCATGCATGAATAAATAACCACCAACAATAATCGATGTTAATCTTGCACAACCTAAAAATTCAACTAATGTTGATTTCTTTTTATAAAGTTGTTCTGTAGAATCTCTTTTAAATGCAGCAATTCGATCTTTAGTAATATTGTCATCGCTGACTTTTTTATTTTTGTCATGAAATTCTACCAATCCTTGATGAGAAACATAATCCATTTTTCCAACAACATTTAGTATTTCATGATTTCCTAGCAACGAATACAATGCACAATCCGCCTTTAATGCTGCAATATGTAAATCATGATAAAAAAACATTATTGTTAAATCTGATGCCTCATCATCAATTGTTGCATCAGGATTTCGACAACTTTTTCTATATGGTCTACATCTATCAACTTGATCACCCACTTGAACAACAATAGTTCTAACACCTATCCATTCATAAAAACGTTTGATTGGTTCATCCTTATACCACATACTTACCGTCAAATTTGTTTCTACATATACACGTTGAATAAGCTTAGGAATTTCTAAATATTTTATTGCAAGTGCTAAGTCACCATGGATATCTGCAACCGCAATCACCCTATCAATCTCACTTAAATCAGACACAATACCTGGGAGATCTGGATACAAATCTGGGTTGCACGTTTTACTGGCAACATCAGATCTTTGTGGAGCACCTCCATCTTGATAATGTGTAGGGAATCTTTCCATTAACATAGTGAAAGAATATATATTATTTCAATACAAATAAATTAAATGCGGACATTATTTATGTCAAATTTCTGCTTTCGATGCCCCATCTACCATCTTTAAATGTTTGATACAATATATCATGTGCTAACGTATATTTATATATTTCAAAGTTGCAATCTTTAAAATATTGTTTAACAAACCATTCATGAACATTTGTCAATTTAACTTCACAAATAAATGTTTCTTGAAAGTTGAGAGATTCCTCTTCATCCAATAATTCATAATAAAATGTGTTTGGATCATGTATATGTTCAGATATTTTAATTGGAATATTGAAAACTGTTTTAGGACATTCACTCAAATCCAATGCACTAATTATTTTTGTTTCATCGTTATGTTTATAAACAATACATGTAGATTGCATATCATAATCTGTTCCACATATAATATCTCCGTGTTTAGCTTCCAATAATATCGAGGGCAATTCATCATATTCGCGATCATGATGAAAATCTTGAATAATAAACACTTCGCATTCTGGCATTATATAACAATCAATCAACGAATAATTTATTTATTTATCAATTTTTTACCAATAATTGCTTTGAACCATATATTAGAAATGCAGTTGCTAATATTATACTAACAATATTTCTACTTTTATTTGTGTTATTTTTGTTATCAGTATTTTCTTTTAATGCAACACTGTTTATCACAATCATTACAATCATAATAAATAAATTAGAGAATATTGCCATTTTTTCAATAGATTTTGTCATCAAAACCAAACCTATACTTATGCATGTTGTAATAATAATTGCATTTATTGGCACATTATTATCATTAATATGTGATAATAATTTATAATTTTTCTTCTTTGCTAAACCATACAACGATCTAGACGAAGATATATTACTCATCATAATTGTATTAAATATAGAAAATAACGCAACACCATTTATTACCATTTTACCAGATGAACCAAATAATTTTGCATATGTATCAACCATTGGTGTAATAGATTTTGATATATTATCAATACCTATTGTTGATATCATTGTTGCTGCAACCATTGTGTACATTATTGTTGTAATAAATATAGATGTGTCTATAGCTTTTGGTATTACTTTTGGATTAATACTTTCCCCTGCTAATTTTGGTAATGCTTCTGAGCCAGTAAATGCAAATATCATTATTAATGGAACCATTATACTTTTATTAATAGTAGGAGTTTCTAATAAATTTTTATTTGCTACAAAAGGCAATGCTAGCATAAGAACTATCAACGATGTCATTTCGATTAATGTCATTCCATTAATGATTGTTGTACTACTACGTATGCCTAACATATTAATTATTGCAATAATTAGCAATATTAAAACTGCAATAAGTTTCGAATCCAATGGAATTAATGCTTTTGCATGATCAGCAAATGCTATTGATATTACTGTTGCAACTGTTATACTAGTTAATATTGACGTAATCGAATATGTTGTTGCAAAAGCTTTGCCGCCAAATTCTTTAGCAATATTATACTCTGATTCATTGTCATTAATTTTATTACCTATGTCTGTGTATGCTTTTGACATAATATACATCGAAAAACCTGTAAATAATAGTAATAACCATGTTGTTCCACTACCCCATTTAATTCCATGACCCATCAAGGAAAAGACACCTCCTCCAATTATATTACCTATTGCAATAAATAACAAATCATTGTATGTCAATGTTCGTTTAAGCATTATAATACGACATTAAAAAAATTGAAAAATAAATTACATCTGTATCCCATTAATAAAAGTCAAGTGGGTTTGTCCCCACTGATGTATATTAAACATCACAAAGACAAGATCGTATAATTAGGTAAATGACAACCTTAATACGCGATCATCGCAATAGCTTCGGTTAAATTGTGGCTCGATCAGCTGCAATGGATCAGACAATGTCTAAATCTGAGGAGCGTCTATTTTTAGATCACCAAACACCAAAATTGTCAAAAAGACATCAATCAAAAGGCGAAACGCCACCAAAAGACCAAAAAAAGGTCAATGACGAAAAAGTCAAAACAAAAAATTCTTTTATACCCAGGAACAAAGAACAAAAAAAACCCACATCAATTGTTGTGTGTCATTAAATAATGTGTGTTATATTTTGTTTATATATCGAAAGACACCTTTTTTGACATAAGATTTTGTATATCTAATTTTAATTTAGGATCAGTAATGTCACATGTAGACATCTTTTTGAGTATTTGCATTTTTATATTATTGTCGAGTGTGGATTTGATTAGCGAGTCATAGATGACTTGAATATTTCTTTTATTATCTAGCATCATTTTTGTGATTGAGACTGTATTTTTTCCTTTGAGTTCAAAGAATGATGTCAAAACTTCATCTTTTAATTCCGGATCAATGATTTTATCCATGTATGCCAGCATAATATTAAGACGATGAATTGCTTTACTCTTGGAATGCATTGATCTAATTACAAAATCGGATTTAGAATTGTCACTAATAGTATCATTGGCAATAATTCGCATGGCTAGTTTATATCTGACAAATGTAGAAATATCTGGATTTGCCATATTGTTGTCCAATAATTCTTCCATCATTATTCTTTGTTGTTGAAACACACATATCATGTAAACTAATGCTACTGCTACAGAATTGTTTGTGTCTTTACCCATAAATATTTGAAATAAAAAGAATAAATGGACGATTCCATAATCAAATATTTTGAAAAAACATCCGAAATTAGGAGACATAAGTAGCACTAATATTGCTACAATTATCAGAGCAATATGTTTTGGATCACTGGGATACTGCATTACAATATATAAATAAAATAAAATGTATTGTCGTTATTTTTTCGAATAATCAAATAATCAAATCTTCAAAAATAATTACTTAACATCTCGAAACAATATATTGTAATGGTTTGTATTATTGATCGTCGTGGCTATGTACTTCGAAAATCTGAAGCAACAGATGCTCAACATAAAATGATTGCTGAAAAACTAAACGTTAAGATCATTGATCCCAGTGGATTTAAAGATCCAACGAGTTATGATGCATTTACCGAAAGTAGAAATTTCTATTATTTACCAAAGTATTGGGGATTGGAACATATTGATCCAAATCCTGTAACAAAATTCACAGAAACATCTTCGATGAATGCACGATTTAATTACAAAAACTTCACTTTTAGGAAAATGCAATGGAGAATTATTTCTGATATGTTTGCACATTATTTGGAAGATTCTGGTAAACCAATTTTGAAACAGTTTTGTGATAAATTTATCAATGTTGGAACTGGTGTAGGTAAATCTATCCTTGCTTTAATTATTAGTACATTTCTTAGGAAACGAGCTATAATTGTTGTCCATACTACTGAAATTATTGAACAATGGAAAGAATATATTGAGGAATTTGTTATTGGTGCAAAAGTTGGATACATATCAGGAAAAAAATACAAAATTGATGAATGTGATTTTGTTATATGCACTGTCCAAAGTTTAATGAAAAGTAAATTACCATTAAAGGAGTTGTTATCCGATTTTGATACAGTTATATATGATGAAGCTCATCATTATTGCAGTCAAGTATTCTCAAATGTATTGAGGAAAATTGTGACACGATACAGTATATCTTTGACAGCAACTATTGATAGACCAGACGGCTTGGAAAGGGTATTGCATTGGTATCTTGGTGATATTGGTTTTAAAATAGAAGGGCAACTCGATTATGATGTTGAAATTGATGTAATAGAATTTACACCAAAAGATAAAAAATACTTTAAGGAACTTCCTCTTCCGGGTAAAAAACAAAATACGGGAAAAATGATGTCAAATTTAATTCTCATTCCCGAAAGAAATAAGATGATTGTTGATAAAGTTAAAGATGTTTTTACCAAAGAACCAAACAGGCATATACTAATTATTAGTCATCGAGTTTCGCAAATGGAATATTTTAAAGAAGAGTTTGCAAAGTTGTACGGAGAAGATGCTATTGGAATGATTGTTGGTAAAACTGGCGAGCATATGGTTAAAAATAATGATATGAAAGCTGTCACAGGAAAGAAAATTGTTATAGGAATTTATAATTTATGTAAGGAAAGTGTCAATATTCCTGGATTATGTTGTGTAGTTTTAGCAACACCTATGTCAAGAGTATTGCAATCTTGTGGCAGAATGTTTAGGCGAGAAAAACACGAATATGAGTATTATCCATTAGTAATCGACATCAAGGATACACTACGAATGTATCAAAATATGGGCGTAACCAGGATGAAACAATACGTGGAATCATATTTAGATTCAGATAACAGTTCGTTAAAGTTTTTCAAGTGTAGTTTTGAAAATAATTACGAGATTGTACATGTTAGAACAGTTGATCTCAAAGATATGCTTTTGTCGTCAAATCTTGGTGCTACAAAGTTACAAAAAACTAAATCTGGAAGACATGACATATGTTTTGACTCAGATGGTGATGATTAAAAAAGTTGATTTTATTAGTTAATGTATGTTTATTACATATATTAATGTTTGAAACAATTTTGTGTGCAACTTTCTCTGGAACAAAGGATATTTTATATAGAAATATGCATTTACCATACGAAACATGTACTCCAAAACAAAAGAAAGTGTTTTTATTAGGATCTGGATGGTTTTCAAAAGGATTTATAGAAAATATTGACTTACAACGTTTCAAAATTACAAATATCAGTAATAAACCGTACGAACCTACCGATGTACCATTTTGTTGCCCTAAAATTAAATTTCCTTGTTACAGTAATGACATTGAAACTATCGAAGAAACTGTTCTAGATATTAATTTAGAAACAAATACTATAGCTACAACTAACGACACTTATGATTTTTCTGATAATTATTTAGTTTGTGGATTAGGATCTAATAGAACCCAAAGTATCTGGAATAAACAAATAGAGCAACTATTCAATCACGTACCAGATAAAATTAATATTATTGGGGCAGGAATTACTGGAACAGAATTGGCTTTTGTCCTATCAGATATTGGATATAAAGTAACTTTATTTGATACAATAGATCCTTATTCATTAATGTTTGAACAAATTAGAATATGTATTGAGCAAAGGCAACGAGATACATTAATTAAATTACATAAAAATACACCTTTTATGAAAGATGATAAATGTGATATTGAACAGAATGTGTTCAATGCAGTAAATGTCAATCAAAATAAATTAACATTTGATTGGAGTGCAGATAAATACTTGAATGTTTCCAAATTAATCAAGCGGAAAGATGGCAGTACATATACTAATTTATTTACAAAAGTATTTATTGGAGGAGATTGCATTAAAGTTGGAAACTCGACTATGCATTTAAGTAGAACAGCCCAAGATGCATATGAACAAGGCAAATATGTAGCACAAACATTAAATGAACAAACTAGAGAACCATATGTCCAAACAGCAAAATTTAGAACATTATATGTTGGCGACAATAAAACAATGTTATATCATGACACAATTAATATGTTCATTCTTGTACCAACATCAATAGTAGAATGGTATCATTCTTTGTGGTAAATTATTTTTCTTTTTCTTCTGTATCACGTTTTCTTTTTGGATTTTTTTTAGTATCATTAGATGATTTTAATGTTAAACCCCCAACACTTGATCTACCATCAGATCTAATAGCTGTGAATTCGGTACTTTTTCCATTGTAAATAGATTTGTCCAAAATTGATGGGCATTTTGGTGATGTCGGTACTGTAATGTTTGGAATTGGACTGTTCATGTCATGCCGAATTGCATTAGGTCGAATAGTTGACGTTCTTTTCAATGTTTTATTTGTTGAAAGTAAATTATCAGACCTTTGATACATGAATAATTCAGGTGATGTATTAGCATATGGTGGTAATGAATGAGATAACGATCGAGATGATGTTGACGCTTGCATTGCATCATCAAAAATACTTTCGGTGGCATTTTTCATTTCATAACTACATCTTAATGCATAATTTTGTCTAAAAAGTGTTTCGATATTGTTTTTGTTAATGTCAAGTTGTGTCTGACCAGGCAATATGGGGTAAATAAATAACACATCTTCATGATGTTTATATTCTGATATGATAGAATATGTATACATCGTACTTTTATTGACATCATCTATGACAATACTTGTCATTTTTGAAAAAGGTGTTTCAATTTTAGTTATAGTACCATTAATTAATACTCTAGTACTAACTAAACAACATATTCCGATAATCATCAAATTATCTTTGGCACTTAAATGCAAAGTGTATTTTGATTTTTCAAATTTATCTTCGATGATTGCATATGTTATTTTATCATTTTTACGACATACTAATTTATGATTTGGCATGTTAACATATTGTTGGATGTCAGTGCAAATAATACATACATTAATTTCTGCAATAATATCACATTCGCGAGCATTTTTCATGTGATATCTGATTGGTACATTAACTGTGTCATATATATGTATATTCATTGCTATATATTAAATATAATATATACATAAATAAATTCAATTTTTATCGAGCTCCATATCCATATAAATCTATAAATTCGTGATCTGTTAAGACAATGGGTTTTTCAAATTTCTTGAAAAACAAAAAATGCACTACACTTTGGAAATTTTTTGGATGCCCGGATATAACATATTTTGTGCCGTCATTTATGTTTAGAATTTTAAATCTTTTACCAGTTTCCATATTTGCATAATATAAATATGCATAAACTGCCAATTGTAATAAATGTAAATCATTAATAGTACGTATTACTTTAAATTCCCATAATGTTTGTTTGTCAATACAATCAACATAACCATGCAATGTTCTTCTAACAGGAACATCATAACCAGGAATATTCATCGAAAGAGTTTTTTCATAATGTATCTCAAATCTTGGGTTAGATTTGCCCCTGACAATATGATTATCTAACCGTTTTATGCATTTTTTCAAATCTCTTGTAGGCATAAATGCAAATGATTTTATTTGATTAACCTTATGTATCATATTATTTGTTAATCCATTATAAATGGTAACAAGTTCAAATATATCTACACTTTTAAACACTGATAAACTTTTTAAACGATCAAAATGGTAGTCAATATTTCTGTACACAGACATTGGTCCTCTGGGCTTTGATCTTAATTCTTCTTGTACCGCATCCAAGATTGGTAAATTCCCATATTTGATATATTCATAATATATGGGAATTGCTGTTCCAACAATCTCCGCAACATTTTCTATGATTGTTTTTGTTGGAAAATAACTTACAACAAATTTATCATTTTTAATTGTTTCTTCTTCACAAGCATACTTACCACTCTCTTCATCAGAATCAAAACATGATGAGGTTATTCCCGTGTTTTTTGCAACATTTTTAATTTGACGAATTTTGACGAACGATAAAGCTTCCTTAATTGTATCATATGATAAATGCGATAATAACCTAGTGACAGATAATTTAACTTCTTTATTTAATGAGTCGTTGTAATTATTTAGATCCATAATTGCATCGATTGCTCTTAGAACAGTTCCATGTCTATCTGTAAATGGTGAAAAAATTCTTTCGTTCATATTCACTTCATTTAAATTAAAATAATCAAGTTCAAGATCAGTTGTGCTAATTTTATTTGTATAACAATATCGAGGTATTTCATTATGATCAATAAAATTAATGAAATTCTTTTTATAATGATGAATTATAGTAAGTCGTTCAGAACATCTAGTCAATCCTACATATAATTCATTTGGACATGTTAATTTATTCCCATCAGGATTGTAATAATAATAGTATGAATTATCAAATCCCATTACTAAAACACACTTTCTTTCCAAACCTTTCACTTGATGAAATGTTGCAAACACAATTTTATCATTTGACAATTGGGTATCTAATTTATCTGAATCTGATGTTGGCATAAAAACAGGAATATTATGATTCGTAGATAAATTGTTAGCAAGCATTTTGATAGGTGATAAATCTGATTGAATCGATGGTGCAAGAATAAAAATATCACTATATGAATATCCAAATTTCACCAAATAATGCAAAATCAATTCATTCATTGGAGCCATGTCAAATGCATCACAAAATATATATCGAGGTTTTATTCCAGTTTCTCCATTTGATACTATCAAATCTTCTTTCAGAACACATTTGTTAATAAAATTTGTCATCGAATTTGACATTCTATATGAAGTTGATAATGTCAATCTACTCCATTTAAAATTATTAAATTTAAATATTTTGTTTGCATGAGTCAAAAATCTACTATCTGCGCCATTGAAAGAATATATGGTTTGTCGTTCGTCTCCAATTATTACTAATTGAGGTTTTGTTTTATTATGTTTTACTATCATTTTAACCAACCTGACATATAGTGGCGTCAAATCCTGAGCTTCGTCTAAAATAATCATATCGTACCTAAATTTAATTTCATCACTATCCTCCCAATCATCTAATGCATCATGTATTAATTGATCCGTATTTCCACTAACAAAATATTTATTATAACAAAATGAATGAAATGTACTTACTTGGATATTACTAATATGATTTTTTCGTAATTTTGTATTAGTTTCTGTTCTTAGTCTTCTATTATATGTTAATAAAAGTGCATTCAAGTCCGGCATTGCTTTTCCTATCATACCAACGGTAGTAGTTTTTCCAGAACCCGCTACAGCACTAACCTGTATATTTTTTTTATTTTTTGCAGCATTAATAATAGCTATTTGTTCTGATGATGGAATAGGCATCGATCTATCTACATGGGATTCCTCCATTAATATAAATACATTTTGTTTTTTAAATATTTGAACGATCAATTTTTTATTATTGACAGTTCTTAATTAAACCATTAGTTCTTAAATAAATTAAATATTGTACAAATTATGTATTTATCCATTCATAAATATCATCACAATCAAATATATCATTTCTCATCAATGAATCGAAATGAAATGCAACAATGTCAATTAATCGTTTTTCTTCACAAATACAAATCGTACTTTGAGTTGCTCCATCACATGTTTTATCACATGTTTCTTCGTCACATGTTTTATCACATGTTTCTCCATCACATGTTTTATCACATGTTTCTTCGTCACATGTTTTATCACATGTTTCTTCGTCACATGTGTCACAATCATTTTGTATATTATAATATGGAATATACATCCAACTTTCTCTAACAGAGTGTTTGAATACACAACATTTCATTGATTTTATTTTATATACTTTGTCAATTTGATAAACTTGGTTAGTTGCATTATCAATCATAAAATCTATTGATACATCATGTGGCAAATATAAAGATGAATATGTAAATTCTGTATTTTCTTCATTTCTGTAATGGTGAAATCTTGAACATAAAATTGCATCACAAACATCGTCGTCTAAATTTTCCACCTTTCTAATTTCTCTTGAATTATCTAAAAACTCAATCAATTTATTTTCAATATCACTATCATTCATTACAATATAATAAATTGTATCATGATAAATCTATTTCAATTTTTAAAAATTGATAATACAACATTTAATCTATAATTATATAACACTGTAATGCTTTGGCAAATAGATGAATATTTACAATGGTTATTAGATGACTGTCCAATAAATAATGACGTTACAGAATTAAACATATCAAATCAAAATATCAATGAAATAAAAATGTTAAATAATTTACCAAATTTGGAAGATTTGGATTGTTCGTACAATAATATAAAATACATTCAACATTTAGAATTGAATAAATTAAAAAAGTTCAATTGTTCTGATAACGAAATACAGTATTTTAAATTTTGTAAATTTTCTTCATTAATTGAATTAAATTGTTCTCGCAATGAAATGGATTTTATTATAGAATGTTACACACCAAATTTAACTATACTTAACTGTTCTCAGAACAATTTATACAAACTTATCAATTTGGAATTAAATAAATTGGAATATTTGGATTGTTCTAATAATCGACTACACGCATTAAAAATTAAATATTTATCAAATTTATCACAATACAATGATGATGATTATTATGTAGATTATGACGAAGAATATATATCTGAAATATCAGTTTTTCCAAACTTGGAATATTTGGATTGTTCTTACAATTGTTTGGAAAGTTTGAATAATTTAAATGCTCCAAAATTAAATGAATTGATTTGTCATTTTAATTTTCTTATTATTTTTGATGATCAATTACTACCAATGTTACAGAAACTGAAATGTTATTGTAACAAATTTAAAAAAATATATTTACGTCATCAATATGATATGAAGTATGTATGTTATGATGTTAATGAACAAAAAGATACATCTATTGAATGTCATTTTACAAATTAATTTATTTTTTCAACATTTGCATCATAAATTTTATACAACGCTTTGTCAATATGTTCGAACAATGCATTTTTATCAACAATATCAGAATATGATATATTGTCGGTATTAACATAAGTAACATCTGTTATTTGAATAGAATTATGTGTGTATTGAAACCACCCTCCAATTTCATTACTACCACTCTTTCTTCCATTATAAAATCCATGTGGACATATTATAAGTGATTTTGGGTGCAAAAATATACAATTCATCATATCTGAACCAGGTAAAGTTATTACAACATCAACTAATGACATTTCTGCAACCTGATCTTCGATCCGCATACCATTCCAGTTAATCTTTTTAACATTATGAGTTGTGTGTTGATTTTGGATTACTTCCATCATTTTATCAATTTCAAATATTTTACATTTATGAATAGATGCATTTATATCCTTATCCAACAATAAAATACTTCGCTTTTGCCCTTTAAATTCATCAGATGATTCATTAATTCCAAATGTGTTATATGTATGCTGACGAAATCTTTCGAATGTTTCCTTAAATGGACACAAATATGTTGCCCGGCAACTTATACCACATCGTTGTTGTTTAATAAGTTGATGACCTAATGCATATCCATTCCTACACATTCCGGCTATCAAGATCTCAAAAGAAGTTTGTTTATTTTTAAAATCTTCGAAACTATGTATTCTATTATTTGTCAAGCATTTGTATTGTTGTTGATGACGAGATTGATTATTTGTAATTATGTTAATTTCACAATCTTGTAAATCAAAAACACATAATGACTGCCAAACTGCAAAAACTTCATCACCTAAAACATGACCAGCATTGGAATTTTCATATTCTCCTATCAATACCCAAATACCCTTTTTATTCTCAATACTTTTTTGTTTATTTTGCCAATTATCGGTGCCACGTATTGAAATTGCATTATCTTCACAACTTCTAAGAGATAATTGTTTTGGCAGTTCATGACTTTTATCATCTGGAACCAATAACTGTATTCCATTTCTATCATTATTTTGCAGAATACAATTATTAAATAAACAACACTTTTCATTTGTTAGTTCATCATTTCGTATATTACTCGAAAATTCACACATATATAATAGATTTTGTATAAAATTTAATGATTTGATACGAATAAAATAATTATTTTGTAGGATTTGCAAATAATACCAACATTGCTACACAAACGTACAATTGCAGATCGGTATCAATTTCTTCAGACATTCTGATGTAATACTTCACTAAAATACTTGTAAATCCAATTTTGATATGTTCATCAATTTTAATAATTTTAATAATATTGATTATCGACAATAATATATCGGTTCCGCAAAATCCACGTTGCTTTAAATGTTGGATATGTTCTATAGCCAAATATGTTTCACCATCAATACATAGTTGAACGAATTTTTTAATATCAGAACTTGATGGTCTATATAATAGCATTTTTGTATTTGGTACATTGATAACAGTAAAACCATTATTTATGTTGTCAAGTAAATTGATTGCCGATCTAATATCACCATCACAACTATCAGCTATCAATTGTAGAGCTTCATCTGTATGATATATTTCTTCTCTCATACAAATTGACTCGAGACGTTCCATAATTTTGCTTGATTCGATTTGAGGAATATATATAAAATCACATTTACTAATTATTGCAGAAGAAACATTTCGTTGATCATCACATGTCATTAAAAAGGCAACACTTGAACGATAATCATCCATTAAATTTGCAACCAAATTTTGTGCTTTCTTAGTTAAATTATCTACCTTATCGATAAGAACTAATTTTTTTCCATTAAAATCTGGTACATATTGATCACAAAAGGGCGGCAACGCAGAATTTAAATCTTTTAAGCATCTATGAACTGTTGTATTCAATTCAAAACTAGCAAGATGATATTTTTCTCTAAGAATTGATTTTGAAACTATATTTAATAAAAGTGTTTTTCCTACGCCATTTTGCCCTGCAATCAAGGTATCAGATATGTTTTTTCTACCAATACTCTTCTTAAATTTTAGTTCGATTTGAATTGGTAAAATAACCGATGATATGTTTTTTGGACGATATCGATCTATTAGGGGCATATTATTAGTAGCAGAAGCCATTATATAATAAAATAACAATATTTTAAATGAAATTTTTTCATTTATTTTGAGTTTATACATCGAATTATACCTTAGTATTTTTCAAAAGTTTCTTGGCATTATTTGCATATGCATTGCAATTTGTAATGCTTGCAAATGCAGCTACACATTCAAGTACTTTGTTTTGATATTTGGGTTGCTTTTTTAAGAAAAGTAGTAAACCGAACACACTCTTAAGATCGGTTGTTTTGTTAGATAATGTTTCAATAATTCTATCAATTATACCAGGAGCTTTTCCTTCTAATTCAAGCATTTCTTCAAACCATTCTTCATTATTTATATGTTCACATACACTATCAATTAAATTGATCACTGTATATCCGGCAAACATTCCTGGTCCATCAACAATTTCGTCATCTTCTGTCTCACATTCTATAGTAACATCATCGGAATTATTTAACACCAAGTCATCTAGATTTTTGGTCAAAAGTTTAATCTTGGTGTTAAATCTTTTATTGTTATTTCGAATAAATAATTTCTTTTCATTTAAATACTCTGGATTTGCATCTTTCCAAATTTTATTTGCCCATTGTGACAAAATTAACCAATAATCCATATACTCGTCGTTACCACTCTTTAAAAATGCATTCTCAAGACTATTAAAAATAAATCTTAGCAACTGATCCCCAAAAATACATTCGTTAAACATTGATCCAATCGTTGTAAAAAATGCTTTTCGCCGAATTTTGGTTGATTCGGTTGTTTCAATTCCAGATCTTATACTATCAATAATAAAATTAAAATCATGTTCCATCATGTCTACCAAAATTTTTCGAAAAGAAATTGGTTTGCAGTGGTCATCATACACTATCCATGCATAATTTAACATAACATGTCTAATTACCTTAATATACAACGGTGCGAGTTGCGCATTACTTAGACATTTATCATAAATGATTTCAGTTACTTTCATCATTTCGTCATATATAGTAATATTTGCTGTTTTTAAACTTGACATAATTACCTGAATATTAGCACCAGATAACTTATTGAACATTGCATTAATTTGAACATCAATTTCACTATCATCTAGATTCTTCGTATGCCATTTGTTATGGTTATGTTGATTATGATTAATTTGTTTTGATGATAAATATTGCGACGACGTATAAACCATTTTATTAATATTATCAAACAATTCAGACATAGCAAAAGAAACTTCTGTGTACATCTTTTTATATTGCTGAAAATCTGCCTTCGCTATGACTCGAATATTATTTTTAGATGGAGCATTTATTGAAGTGGCCAAAGCATGAACATTTATGGATTTCTTTTGTCTTTTCTTTGTATCAATAGTATGCCAATCGTCCATTATTAATTATATTCTTATAATCTTTAACTATTATACTTTCAATTTTTTTTGCATAAGTTATATTAATGATAAGTAAAATTTCAAACATTAATTCATTTGTTATTGCATTTTGCATGACTATATCTGTATTAATTTTAATTAGTCCTAGATATGACGTTATTTTAAGAAATAATAAAAATAGTTTACCATCTTAATGATGGAAGTTTTACAATTGTTTTATATTATGCTAGGTCTTATCTTTGGTAAATTATTTATGTATGCAATTCAAAAACGCATACTAGTCGTTGATGTTTCGGCAATAGATCACAACATTAAATTTAACAATGATTGTATATCATGTAAATAAATAAAAAACATTGTATATATCAATTATATATGTTTGCATATGCGTTAATTCATTTTGGTTCAAATATAAAATATTTGGAGTATGAAATATATACAATAATGATGTTAAAAAAAATAAGTAAATATGATATCATATATTTATACAGCTGTGTAGATACACCAAAAAGCTTTGTAAAAGTTATTAAAAAATTAAATGTCAAAACAAAAAGCTTTGACGATTCTGTAATAATAAATGCATCAAAAAGTTACAAATCTGTATATAGTCATTTTAATACATTACGTACATGTTGTTTTATATATGCAAATTTACTTACAAAATATAAAAAAGTTTGTATTATTGAGTCAGATATAATCTTTTATGATGGTTTTGACTCCATATTTAAATTAAAAACTCCATCAGCGTCATTATATAATGAACAATTCAAAAGAGAAAATTTGCTAAAAGTTTGCAAAACTGGCAGTCCAGCAAATGGTGGTGTAATATTACTTACGCCAAATAAAAATATATTAAAAGATTTTCATCGCAATTTTAATATAATTCTTAGCAATAATTGTATATATCCAAACGAAATATTATTTGTAATGTTGTATGATAAAATATATAATTTACCAAATGAATATAATTGGAGAAAATTTGGTAACAAAAGTAAAATTATTTATGGTCATCATTTTGATACCACCATTTATAAACCAGTAGATATAATCAAAGACAATTATATTCGAAAAATTAAATCAAAGATAGAAAAACAATCAATAATTTATTTTAAAACAAAATTTTATGATAAATACAATGTTTTAATAACACAAGTATTAAATAAAGTATTAAAATTTATATAACAATATTATAAATGTATCGGGATTTGATTATAATAATATTGACTATTGTGATAATGCTATTGATATACAAGTATTCTCAATGTAATTTTGTTCAGCATATTTATAAAATAATTGTTCAGAAAATATATGGATTATGTGGAAAAAATAATGACAAAACAACTAATAGTTCGCAAAACGAGGAAACAGATACATTATTTAATGCACCGACAGAAACATTATTTGATGAATCTATATCCGAAAATATTGTTCAACAAGTTTCACCAGCAACGAAGAAATCGGTCAAACAAATTGATCCAACGGATGATGCATTCTTGTATGGTGACAGTGAAATGGATATTATCTATGGGGAATCGCGTGAAAAAGAATCACATTGTGCATGTGAACTACCAATAGATGATAATTATTATGACAATGGAGATGAAGAATTTTTACAAGATCCCAATGATGATGTTCCAATTCATGTACAGGTTGATAGATATAATGATGAAACGCGCTTTAGAGATGATGAAGAAGTTGATGAAGGTTTTGATGGAGTTTATCAAGACGAAATGTATGAAATTGATGGAGATCATTGCCAAGAACGCGGTACCACAACATTTGCTTCATATTAATTTGTATGAAAAATTGAACAATTATTACATAAAACTAAAGAAAATTATTTAATAATGAACATTGTCACGATACTCAAAGCCCAAGCTATTGAATTATCTTTGTACCCCAAAGTCATTGAAAAACTGTACGCATCATATGAACATGGAAAAACTAGGTATGAAATGGTCAACAATGCTGAGCAATTAAAAATTATTAAAGAAAATAATTGCTACACATCAGTTCAATATCAAGGTGTAGCATATATATTGTTTTTTTGTTGTTTGGATATAAATGGATCCAAACGAAAAATGAATATTTTAATTTCAAAGAAAGAATTGAAAAAAACTGCTGAACAGAATAAGATGAATGAAATTAAGATGTTCAATGTTTATATTCCATTTGTAGCAGAAGAATACTATACACATGGCTCAATTTTGGATGGTAAAATGACAAAATCAAGTGACCAAAATAAAATTGGACATTGTTTTTTGATACATGAATTGTATTATAGACCATATGATGATATGGATCTTTTGGAAAAGCATCAAATTATTCGGAAAGATTTTCTTCCAAGTTTTTCTGGTTTGAAATTAGATTTTAAATTATGTAGAATTTATGATCTTGAAATGTTGCCCGAAGTATTGTTTGAAAAACTTCAGCATAGCAAAAATAAAGCAATAGGTTTAATGTTTTTGTTTAGAAAAACCAGATCATATTATGTTTTTTCAAATGAACCCGATTTTGATTTGGTAAGACGTAAATTACCTTTACCCAACGTAAAAACATACGATAATTCTACACAAGAGTTTGTAATGAGATCTTCTGGTAACACAGATGTATATAATTTGTACGATTTGACAGATAATTCTGATGTAGGATTGGCATGCATTCCAAACATTGAAACATCTCATTATTACAAAAGTTTATTCAAACATCAAGAAATCATAAAAGTAAAATGTATACGATCTAATAAATTTGACAAATGGATTCCTTTGACGGATGACTGTTATGATCATGTATTAAATTCTGTATAACAAAATTAAAAAAAGATAATCGAAATAGAAATATTATCTTCAGATCCTTTTTCTATTGCATGTTTTCCAAGCATCAATGCAATATTATTTTTTCCAGCATTATCACATGTTTCAAGATGGGTTATTTCACTCATTCTAAATAAAACAAAATTTATTACATCTTGATTTGATAAAACATCCCATAAGCCATCACATGCTAGAACTAAAAATTTATCTGATATTCTACCATTTTCTACATTTAATTCATGGTCGAATATTTCAGGTAAATGCGAAACATGTGGCTTGCAATCTAAATCACCAAATGCTCTGCTAACAGATAAACCATTAATTCTGGGTATATTGTATGCAGCAATTTCTACATTTCCGCCCATTTTCTTTATCCGATCATATTCATCCCATTCCATTGGTTTATGATCTTTTGTTAATTGTTGAGATAAGTTATTATATTTGCATACAACTGCCCGACAATCACCTAAATTAATTATTTTTAATTGTGAAAAAATTCCATCCTTAGCATAATGAATAATTGATAATGCAGTAGAACCACTTATTTTTGCCGCAGGTAATTGCTGTTCAATTTTTCTTTGCAATAAATCATATACATATTCAATCAAACCATTGCAATGATTGCCTGACGCTGGATTAAAATTACATTCTTTGTGTGTAAAATACTTTCGTATTCTATTCTTAATAAATTTTGATACTAATGGTCCGCCATGACCATCATATACAGCATAAAAATTAACATTTAATTTGGTATTATCCGATCCGTCATAATTAATCAAAACATCATGCTCGTCTTCATTGCTTTCCCTTGCACCCATTAAACTTTTGGTTTGGTATTTAAACATTATAATTAACCTTGAAAATGTTTTTCCTTGGCTTTACGTTTTTCTTCTTTCAAAAGAATGTCTTTTCTATACGCAAAAAATATTGCAATCAATGATAGTACATACATTGTAATTTTTTCTGTTGTAGGATCGCCTAGCATCAATAATGTAAAAAGCATAAGTAGAATAACAAATAACGGCATCTTAAAATATCGAATCTGTTTATAACATTTTCTGGACACAATTCTAATGTTTCTTTCTATGGTTTGCTTTGATGGCATATAACATAGTACACCAAAATATTGAAAATTAAAGATTTATGATTTTAATTGAATATATATTAATGTCAAAGTCTTTGAATGCATTTTTAGATGATCCATATGGATTTTGTGAGATATCTGATATAAAAATATTGGTAAAACTTGGTAAATTGGCGGATAATGCGTATTATAATGATGACGAACCGATAATGGGAGATCAAGAATATGATTTATTATTGGAATTGATACGATCTAAAGATCCTAATCATGCATATTTGAAAGAAACTGGTGCATCAACCGAAAAGGTAGAGAAAGTTAAAATCAAGCTCCCATATTGTTTAGGATCGGCATTTAAACCTAATGCCGCAAATGTAGAAAAATTTATAGTAAAATTTAAAAAGAAATATCCTGGACCATATATTGTATCAGAAAAACTGGACGGTGTTTCTGCATTACATCGCATTAATAAAATTAAGAAAAAGAATCAGTTGATGACTAAAGGTGACTCGAATGTGGGTACAGATATATGTAATCTTTTACAAATAATTGAAGCAAAAACAGATGTTCCTATGGATGTTCGAGGAGAACTAATTATGCAAGATTGTACATTTCATAATAATCATGCATCAACAAAAAAGAATGCTAGAAATGCTATTGCAGGTTTAGTTAATTCAAAAACAGTTGATCAAAGTATAATGAATGATGCAGATTTTGTTGCATATGAAATTATTAAACCCTGGATGCCATTTGACCAACAAATGAAAACTCTTGCAAAAATGAATAATTTTGTTGTATTTCATGAACTGATTGATGACTTTGATCTTGAATTGTTAAAACGATTATACGCGAAATATATTGAGCAATCAATGTATGAATGTGATGGGATTATTATTGCACAAAATAGTCCTGCAAAACGCGAAAATGTTAAATATCCTGGATATATGTTTGCATTTAAAAATATGGATGATTTGGAAACAGCAATAGTTACGGTTACTGACGTGATTTGGCAAACTTCTAAGGATGGATATATTAAACCAGTAATAACTTTTGATCCCGTATCGTTGGCTGGAGTAGAAATTAAACGAGTAACAAGTCATAATGCAAAATATATTTATGATAATAATCTTGGTCCAAAAGCTCAAATTGAATTGGTTCGTTCTGGAGGCGTAATTCCATATATAAAAAAGATTATTAAAGGAGCACGAGAACCTATGATGCCCGATATAGATTATGTATGGAATTTATCAGAAGTTGATATTATTACCACAGAATATAGTGAAGAACAAAAAATTAAAGAATTAACAAAATTCTTTTCTGGAATAGGTGTTGAACATTTGGCTGGGAAAAACACAAAAAAACTTATTGATGCAAATATTGACACAATACCAAAAATTGTTCGAGTTACAAAACGCCAACTAACAAATGTTGCGGGATTTAAAACAACAATGGTAAATAAAATTTATGATAGTATTCATGAAAAAGTTGGCGAAATGTCATTACCAATGTTTATGGTTGCATCAAATATATTCGGTCATGGTTTTGGCAAACGATTAATGAATAAAGTATTCAAAAAATATCCCGACATATTCTTGAAATACATAGAACTTAATGAAGATAATTTTTACAATTGTTTAATGGAAATTGATGCTTTTGCTGAAGAAAGATCTGTACAATTTCAAATATCAATGGAAATATTATTAGATATGATTGATCAATTACCCGAATCTATCCAAGATAATCTTATATTCAATGGATATACACAAGAAGAAGGAGATGATGAAGATGAAAGATTCCTAGGAAATAAATTTGTATTTTCTGGTGAAAGAAATAAAGAATGGGAAAAAATTATCCTTTTGAAGGGAGGAGAAGTTACAACAAGTGTCAGTAAAAATACTTATGCTGTAATAACAACACAAGATGTTATTGATCAAGGAACAAATAAAAAAGTTAAGGATGCTATAAAACTTGAATGTAGATTATTGAATCATGATGATTTTCGCAATGAATTTATTGATGAATAATATTTATTGAACAAAAAATTGATTTATTTTATAATTATATCATATGATATATTTATCAATGGAACATACCAATGAAAGTCTTAGAATAGCTATGCAATTATATTTAGTAAATCCTGACGAAGCTGTAGAAGTATATGGACTTATCGAGGAATGGTTGACAGGAAATGTAACAGATATGCATAATATGTTTCGTGATGCTCGCGAATTCAACCAAGATATTTCACAATGGGATGTAAGTAATGTTACAAATATGAGTTGCATGTTTTGGAATGCTCGCGAATTCAACCAAGATATTTCACAATGGGATGTCAGTAATGTTATAGATATGAGTTATATGTTTTGCGATGCTCATGAATTCAATCAAAATATTTCGAAATGGGATGTAAGTAATGTTACAAATATGAGTTGCATGTTTTGGAATGCTCGCGAATTCAACCAAGATATTTCACAATGGGATGTAAGTAATGTTACAAATATGAGTGGTATGTTTTATAATGCTCATGAATTCAATCAAGATATTTCACAATGGAATGTAAGTAATGTTACAGATATGAGTGGTATGTTTAGTAATGCTCATGAATTCAATCAAGATATTTCACAATGGAATGTAAGTAATGTTACAGATATGAGTGGTATGTTTTATAATGCTCATGAATTCAATCAAGATATTTCACAATGGAATGTAAGTAATGTTACAGATATGAGTGGTATGTTTAGTAATGCTCATGAATTCTTACAAGATATTTCACGATGGGATATAAGTAATGTTACAAACGCAAATAAAATAATTGACAATACAAAGTTATCTTCTTTGTTAAAAAATAACAATCATGACGATTTGTTATGTTTTGATATACAAATTATGAAGCAACTTTTTGCATACGAAAGAAGAAAATCATTTATGCTTTTTTTAGTTCAGAATGGTTTTGAACCTTTTACCAACGAACTATTAATTGAAAATAAACATCAAATCTTTGACACACATGACATTAATTATCATATTATGGGATTTGTATGATAAAGTTGATAAATCATTCATAAAAAATTGAAATTTACTTTATTAAAAACAAAGTCATATATTATTTTAATGAGTTTGTCTGTTCATGAGTTTGAATCTATTATCAAAAAACATTGCACTAAACAGTTGTCCATGTTGGATGCTGGGACACGCAAATCGTCATTAAATATTGTTGCAAATTATGATCATTTGGAACCAATTCTTAATGAACCTGGTAGAGCTTCTGTTTATCCGATACAACATCCTGATATATGGGATTTGTACAAAAAACAACTTGCATCATTTTGGGTTCCTGAAGAGATAGCTATGTTTGCTGATAGGGAAAACTTTGATGTACTAGATGAGATCACTCAAAAATTTATCAAAAATATTTTGGCATTTTTTGCTACAGCAGATGGATCTGTTATTGCGACTATTGCTGATAATTTGTTAAATGATACACAAGTACTTGAATTGCAATTTGGATATAGATATCAAATTGTAATGGAACAAATTCATGCAGATATGTATGGCCGTTTGATCAATCAACTAATTCCTGATTTGGAAGAAAAGGATAGATTATTTAATGCTGTAGCAACCATTCCGTGTATTTCTGAAAAGAATTCATGGGGAAGAAAATGGGCATATTCTAATGCTCCATATGCTCAACGTCTTTTAGCTAACGCAATCGTCGAAGGAGTTTTCTTTTCGGGTAGTTTTTGTGCAATCTATTGGATCAAGAAGAAGAATACAATGCCTGGTCTTTGCGATTCAAATGAATTTATCTCTAGAGATGAAGGAATGCATTGTGAATTTGCTTATGAAATTTACAACAAAAAAATTATTTACAAAATTCCAACTCCATCAATTCATGCAATGATTACTGATGCTGTAGTAATTGAAAAGAGATTTATTAATGAATCGTTAAAATGCGGATTGATAGGAATGAATCCTACATTAATGGGACAGTATATAGAATATGTCGCTGACGTACTTTTACAACATATTAGTGTACCTAAAATATTTAACACTGAAAATCCATTTGATTTTATGGATAATTTTAGCATTCAAGTGAAGACAAATTTCTTTGAAGCAAGACCCACTACATACAATAAAGGCACAACTGATCTTAATTCTGACGCATGCGAGGACGATGATAGTGATTTTTAATAAAAATATGTCACTTCTTACTTTGTTATTGTTTAAATTGTATGCACTTAATTTATTTATTTTAATTGGATTTTTAGTCTAATCAAATTATATGTATGAATAACGTTGGTAAAATTCCCCCAGCATTAGTTAATGCAAAGTTATTACGACGTATTGCCAATAATACTAACACTCAACATGTTATATCAAAATCTTTATTTATGACTGAATTTGAAAAAATATGCACATCTTTGCTTATGTTTATAAAAAATTATTGGTTTTATATTATTACTATTGGTTTGGTAGTTGGTTACATATGGTATTGTTATGTAGAACATAAAGAAAAAAAGAAAGAAATATCATTACTTAAACAAAATGCACCAATAGAGCATTATGCACAAGGTGAATATGTTTGTGACAATGATCATGTAAGAATTTTACAAAGACCAATTCCAGAATATAAACATAATGACGTAAATAAAAAAATTAGACATATGTATCTTGAAGAATTAAATCCCCCACCATTACGAGTTCCTATGCAACGCCCTTGTTCCACAAATTATAGACTTCATGAATCTAGAGATTTACCAAAATTACACAGAGGTTTACCATCCAATATATATGAAACTAAAATAGATCCAATGGATTATCGCAAAACAACATATCCTTCTCATTTAGCAATGCCTCGTAAATTACCAACTGTTAATAATAGACATTCGACATGTAAAAAACGAGAGAGTCGTGAAAATAAAAAAGAAACAAAATATGGACAACCAATGGGCCCAATGATGCCAATAAGTCAACATACTGGCAATCCATTAAATGATTATGGTGATACTTTTTACGAAGCCCCAATAAACAGATCAACTAATGATGATTCTGATGAATTTGATGATCAATTTTATGACAATGTATGTTATTAAAATTAATCATTAAAAATTAAAATTAGTTTATTTCGAGCAGCATTAGGACTAGATGTTGCATGAATTATAATATTATCATCTTTTGGAATGTCAACAATTAATTCTTCATCATATTCATCATCTTCTACTTCTACTTCTTCGTCATCATCATCATTTTCCTTAACTTTATAAAAATGACTAATATTACAACATTGACCAGGATTTTCACATGTGTATTTTAAATATTGATTTGATTTAAGATCACCTACAAAATTGATGTATAATAATCTATGTAGCGCAAATTTACTTCTGCGCAAATAAAAATTAATGTAACATGATTTATCATCATTACTTTTTGTTAAAAATTTTTTCCACAACACACATTCGTTCGAATAAAATATACTCGAATCAATATTTTTACATATACGTGACAAATCGTTTTTTTCCAGATGATATTTGACACTTCGCGTTTCACGTTGTTTCGCAATCATCTCGGTAATAAGTTCCGGATTATTTGTCATCTATTATAAAAACAGATAAAAAATTATGTAATTATTATTACTAAATTAATAGATAGATCGTACATGTTCTGGTACAGAATTAATTGAGAGATTTGATAAATTATATTTAATTTTTATACATATATTTATGTCATATTGTGATATAATGTTATTACTATCCTCATCCGACATATTGGATTCAATATTATTATATTTAATACCATTATCAATAATAAAAAATATTGAGTCATAGTAATCATATAAAATTATTGGAATATCATGTTGTTTATTTAAAATAAGTAAATCTATGATTCCCATATAATAAAAATCAACGTTTAGAAATATTTTGGTTCTAAATTCATCTCTAAATGTTTGATCGGGAATTTTAATCAAATCCTTTACATAATTATATAATGATTTCATTAATTTAGGAGTACTAATCCATGTATAAACATATGATTTGAATGTATTAGATAATTCTGTTTGTAAAGTGGAATAATATCCTAAATTTCTATAAACGGGATCGGACATATTATTTTTATGCCAATAAATTCCATTGCTATATGCTCTGTACAAAGGATTAGATGATATTATAGTTTGATAATAATGCTGGCCTGTTTTTTCCATAGGAAATCGTGCATTATCGTTATGCAATGTTTTTATTGTTTTGTATAATCTTCTTTTTCCAATTGTTGGAATGTTTGATTTACCAAACATTTCACCTAATATCTTTCGAATATTTATATTATCACTTTTGATAATTTGCTGACCATCTCTGTATGTATAATTATTAATATCAATGACATCTAGTACATAATATTCATCTATATGTAGAATTTCTTTTGATTTCATTTCATTATGTACTAATTCACTTGAAACTCTTGAAATAAATTTAACCAGATCAAGTTGTGAAACATTAAACAAACAATGTCTATTCCAAGAACAATGCTTATTTTTTCCACAATCCTTTGAATTTTTAATTTGAGAGCACAATTCTCTGTTATTATTTAATGTATATTCATCTATTTGAACTGGATCATCATTAATTTCGACAAATTTCGAAGATCCACCATCTTGTGATATTTTGGCAAATAAATCTTCAGATATATTTTTTAACAATAAATCTTTCACCGCTATTTTTTTATTAGATTCTTCTGATTGTAATATTTTAATAATCTTATTTTTAATGGTTATTGACATGTTTAGAAAATGAGATAATTCGTATCTAAATAATTCATAATGCTCATCATGGAATTCATTATTTTTAACTTCTTTGGATCTACTGTCAGGAATATTATTGTCAGGTCCTTTAGATATTTCTTGATCAATTGCATCATGTAATGTTCTAGATTTGAGCATATAATCTGGGATCATTTCGTTCAGATCATTTATCGAAAATTCTTCTCTTGTAACCGGAATCGATGTGCCATTTTCTAGCAATAAAGAAATCACAGTAATTGTTTGATCAGTTTCGCCATCATGAATAAAACCATATGGATCAATTGAAATAGTATTTTGTATAGTTTTAATAAATTCCAATAATTCTCTCAAGTTTGTTTTGGGAACATCTGTGACAATTGGTAGATGATATAAACATCCAGATGGTTTGACGGGAATAGCATAAATATCATTAACAATTAAATATGTACATTTGTTTCTTGTGTCAATGTACTGTTTTGTTGGTAATTTGTTTGTTCGATTATTTGAAAACCATTTATAATATGTACTTTTACCACCTTCAACTTTAACTGAGTCAAATGTAACAGAATTACATGACAATTTTAAGTAATTCATTATATGTTGAATAATTTCATCATCTTTTTCAAACATAGATTTTACTTGAATATTCTTATCTTTCATATCCTTATGTATCAGCATAATGGGATAATAATTTAACTCTTCTTTTATTAATATTATGTTTTTTCGTACCGAATCATGATAATAAATAATATTTTCTATATTTTTACACAAAAGTACAAAATCAATTTTCGATTTTGTTTCATTTTTTTCAAATATATATACATTAAGACCTTCATCTAGTAAAACGCCTGGTACAGAAACAATATCATCTATAAAAATATGATCCAATTCTTCATTTGTTTTTAAAGTTTCTAAAAAGGTTTCTTTGTTACCAAATTGTGTTCTCAAATCCCCGTTATTAGCATAAGACCATATGGAATTATCAGAAACTGCTTTAATAATATTCTTTATGATAATATCATATGGTATATCTAAACATGCCGATAATGCATTAACATATGGATATACATCTTGTTTAGAACCAAATTTCATAAAATAACCACTTTTTGATTCAACGAGATAATTATTTTTCACAATTTTGTCTTTGTTTAATACGGAATTAAAATAATAATCGAGATATTTTGATGGATATCCATATCTTCCGGGTAGCATTTTATTTGTATCTTGTAATATATATAATTTATCTCCAACATCATCTTTGTCATATTCATTATCACCCACTTCTTTACCCATACATCCCAAATGAAAGTTTTTTCTATATTTGTTTTTGGATAATGCGGGATCTTTCTTAAAACAACATGGCACACACATACCAGTGTCAGATGATCTTGATAAAAATCCTACAAACATATACTCTCCATTAGTTTCAGGAGAACATGTGTAATAAATACTTCCACCATCATTTGAAAATTTTGCTGCGGTAATAGTAACCTCTTTTTTAGTTTTTCCAGGTAAGGTCACTTTTCGTTCATAATCTTTTGTCTTAGGATTAAGTTTGTATCCAAGTTTTGTCATTTTATCAAAATTTTTATTAGTAAATGGATCGGGTCTTCTATTTTTATCTCCTGATTTTTGACAACTCCTAGGCCATTGTTTATCGGTTTTACTTGATTGTAAACGTCCTTTATCCATTTTAATAATTTTTTTAATATTATCACTATCATCTATTTGACGATCAATAATTTCTTCTACGCTGTGACGTCTTTTTGCAATATTTGTTAATAATTTTAATCGATTTCTAATAACTAATCTCTCTGGATTTTTAACAACGTAAGTATCCATGTATAACCACAATAATATTGTCATAAATTCGATGATGTTTTGTAATTGTTTTTCTGATCTTGCACCATCAATTCTTATTTTATAATTTTCCTTTTTCTTACCCTGAATATCTACTGCAATTCCAGGTGGTTTAAATCTTGGAATGTTTTGTAACTTTTTAAGAATTTTTCTTGATTTCTTTAGCAGGGGAAATTTGTTAACAATTTCTTCAATCTTTAGCAGTGCATCTTCTTCGGTAATATTAAATTGCTTGGAAATTTCGGTCGCAAGAACATTTGGGATAAATTCATAATTTCGCAAAAAATATACAATTCTATGTTCGATTTTTGATTCTGTATCAAATCCTGACATTTTCTTGAATCGAAAATATGATCCGTATTTTGATTTGGTATCTTCCTTTTGCTTCTTTGATAAACGTTTCTTTGGATCAATAACTACAGCAACATATGGATAAAAATATCTTGCAAAATCGGACATATCGTTATGATTTATTGATATATTGTTTGGGAATTCAAAATGCTGAATTGTATTAATAAATGCATATCTAAAATCATGATTATTCGGTTCATTAATGTTTACTTTTCCATTTTCTATGTTTATTTTAACAATTAAATCCTTAATATATTGATATGATGCAACAACATCTTCGTTGGTTGCGTGATCGTCCTCTTTCCATGTTGATTTATATTCTAATCTCCCCGTTTCAAACATTGTTACTGCAATATATTTATTCACTGAACCACCCTTAACAATTGAATCATTTACTTTAATTTTAAAATTAATTCCATATGGACTATTTTCCAACCATTTTGCAGCAATAGAATCCTTATCAACCTCTTTCCCCTTTTTATTCATTTTTATTACACTTCTGTCTCCATTGACTTGATATTGGATATATGGATATGTTGAATTAACACTAAAAGAATCAAATATTCTATAAAGATTTATTTTATCAATACTTCCTTTTCGAAGTTCGAATGCTAAATTTACGTGAATAACTGCTTGAATAACATAATTTGATTTGAGTAATGATTTGTAATCAATTTTATCAATCTTAACCTGCTCAATTGTATTAACAATTTCTCTTTCCATCACCATATCATTAAATATATTTTGATATATTGAAAGTATCACTGTATTTTCGGAATGCATTTTTTCTTTTTCCAAACTAATATAATCAATAATTTTAACAAATTCATTGTATTCAATTTTGTTGAAATATATTTTGCAATATACATTATATAAATTTTTAATATCAGAATGTGATCCTGTGTAACTATTTCCAAGTTCATTATATATATCAATCATGAAAATTTCATTATTTGTGTAATAGCCTTCATATTCATCTAAAATGTTATTTTCATCATCTTCGAATTTAATTTTAGAACCATATTTTTTGATACTTTCATTCAATAATCTCATATTTCCTTTTAGTTTTTCATAAATTGATAGATCATTATTTGGTTCAATATCAATTGACAATAATTCACCTCTTTTGATCCATTTTTGACCAAGCATAATTCTATCTATTTTACTTGTATTATTTTGAGTAAATTCATATTCTGACCATAGATAAATTCTAGATGGAATTATGTATGGATGTGTTTTGCTATAATTATTATTATTTTCAATACTCATTGTAATTTTTTGTTTTATTGTTTTGATAGTATCATCCTTTAAAATATAATATTCAAACACAAACTGTTTCTCTACAACATGTTTCAAATTATCATCATAAGCTAAATTACTTTTACTTTTGTTAAATTTGATATGTTTGTGTTTTTTATCATCATCTGATTTTGTTTTTTCCAAGGCTTTATCGATCATGTCTTTTATATCACCCGGATTTTCATCAACCAATGTATCATCTTCTTTGTATATTGCAGAAAGTTCCTCAATATCAAATGTTTCGTGTAAATCTACACTTTCTCCCTCATAAAATGGATCATTTTCTTTTCTGGTCATTTCGTCATCATTTGGTTCACCGTCATCATCGTCGTCATCATCGTCATCGTCATCATCGTCGTCTTTTCCACCAATATGATTATATTCAATTTTAATTTCTTGCAATAACCCACCACCTTCCATGTCATATTCGTCTTCATTATCACTGTCACTATCATTATCTTCATTTAATGAACCACCAATTTGTCCAGATGTTCTATAATCATTAACTTCATCCATATCTTGTTCTTCTAATGAAAGTTGCTGTTTATATTTAACATAATTATTACGTTCAAAAACAGACGAAAAGCTATATTCCGATTTCTTTACAAATGTATTTTTAACAATATGTGTATCATACCATTCACGATTATATTTATTAATAATATCTGATCTTTTTTGTACATTTTTAATAATTGTTTTTATTGAATATGTGATATGATCTGATAAAAAAAAGAATTTGTACCATGTATCACCATACATTTCATTTAATATAGAAAGTTCTTTATCTGTAAGAATAATTAATGCGTCAAAAAATGATAAATCCTGTATTTTATTAAATATTTTTTTAAGATTTGTCGGCATCAAGGGTCCAACAAAAATATAATATTGATATTGAGTCTTTCTATTATCATTTTTGTATTTATAGATTATCTTTATTGGATTATCCATGTTAAAATAAGTTGAGATATAAAAAATGTGTAAAAATACATTTTAGCATATATAAAATAGCATTTAAGATAACTTAAATACTTTAATAAAAAAATGTTTTAGCAATTTTAATAAAAATTGTTATGTTATTACTTTGTTATCAATAATCGTATTATTTAAATCCATTCCACAATACTCGCATGGATCTATTTTATAATTTACATATGTATAATATCCTTTTTCTATCGCATGCTGTAAAAGAAATTTATTTATTTTATGAAAAAGCGGTGTGTGATTTCTTTCTGGGCATCCAATATGTGCTATTTCGTGAATTGTTACATACATTAATTCATTCATGTTATGAATTTTATTATTGTATTTTGATCGCAAACAAACCACCATTTCATCTCCCTTATTAAGAGTATAAGATGTGTAAGATGATGTTGGAGTTGATTCAGAAAACACACATCCTGGTAATCTTTGATGTATCATTTTACAAAATGGATAATAAAATCGACTTGGAGAATGACGTGTAATATCATTTAATACTGATTTATTTAATGATATAAGTTTGCCTTTAATTGTATCTAAATTTGATGCAGCGAATATTTTATCTGGTAAATCACGAACCATATAATTGTTTTGATTTGTCATATCTGTCATGCCTGTGATGTATGTTATTTGATTTGAAAATAAATAAATAAACAATAAAACGGAACACAAAAGAAAAACAAAAAGAAGCGAATTTCTCATTAAATATAGGTGTCATTAAATTTTACTTAAGTTTTTTGATTGACGAAATTAATATCTGATATATCTTTATATAATGGGAAACACACCTAGTAATTCTATTTCTACTGGTCCTGCAACATCTTCTGCAGAATCACCTATTAGGCATCAAAGTATCAGAGATATTCCGGATGGAAAGATAACATCCACCGTTAGAAAGTCGACACCTGTTGTTAGTGATAAACAACCCATCTTTGCTAAAGTTGATTCTGCGACAAGTCCCCCTATACGACTTAATCTTGTTGATAAGAAATCTAACACATCAAAGATTTCAAATACGTCTTCATCAAATGAAACTAAAAAAATGGAAAATAACATTTCAGGAATTCCTGGACATCCAATGAATCTTGCAAAATTGGCATTGGGTAATATGAATACAAACAAAACTCCTGGTTCTTCGGGCCAGAACGGTGGTTTTGATGCTGGTTTTTCTGAAGCTGATACAGAAATTCAGGTCAATGTTGTGCCATTAAATACGTTTGGTCATAGTTTTAAGGGAGGAGCCCCTGAAATGAGTGAATCCGCAATTGATGTACAATTTACCGATTTTGATGGAACTCAAGCTGGTGGAAATATGTATGGTGGTGCTGGTTCAGATTTTGATTCCAATAAGTTACTTAAATCCATTATGCAAATGGGCGGAGGTAATAACAGCGACAGTGATTTTTCTACCGAATCTTCTATTGCATCAAGTTCATATGATGCTAGACCAGTGAAAACTGGAAGAAATGGAAGAAATGGAAAGAATAAGAAAACATCTAAAAGTGGAATGTTTGGAAATGAGTCTGCTAAAGAAAGAGCGACATATTCTGATAGCTTTGATGATTCAGATGATTCTAGTAGCAGTTCGGATGATTCTAATACGTTTTCAACTGATTCTATCATGGATTTTAATACCGATTCTGCACCCGTTGACTTTGAATATATCAGCAAACAGAATAAGAAGAGTTTAAAGAAAATCAACAAGTATAAGACTGGTAGTGATTTAGTTTCGGATAACGAGGTTTATGTTCTGACTGATAGTTCTGATAGAGTTGGTGGAGTTACTTTGCGAAGCTTTGCAAATCCTTTGGCAAATAGCAGGTCAAAGAGTTCTAATAAATCTAGAAAGTCTAGAGCTTAAATATTTTATAAAATAATTTTTTACGTATATACAATTAATATTGTTTAAACATACAAATAATATTGTTTATACATACAAATAATATTGTTTATACATACAATTATTATTGATCCAATATTGGTGCAATAATTGATTTTACTGAAATATTTTTAGTGGATATAAATCTACCCTTTCTCTTTGCCTTTTTCAATGTTGTTTTTGCTTTAGATGCAATAACCGCAATATCATTTGGTTGTATTTTCTTTGATTTAACTTTGTCATATTTATGTGTATGAATTAATTTTGTCATAAAATCATCATCATCAATATCGGCTCCATCATCGTCATTTTTATTCTTAAATACCTTGTGTTCTTTAAAACTTTCTGTTGTATTTTCGATTATTTTTCCCTGAACATAATCTACATTTATTTCAGTTCCTTTTGCAACAATGTCATCAAATATTTGTTCAATATTTGGTTCAATAGGTTTGAAGAACTGCACTGCTGAATTTTTAATTTGATTTGTAATGTAATACAAATAATCAATCTTCACATTATTCTTTTTAATATAATCAGGATGTTCAATTCTTTCTCCTACCAATAAATTCTTTGAGTTTGGTTTCACAACATATACATATGGAATACGAGAATTAGTCTGGGGTACATTTCCCGGATCACGATGTCTCATATTTTGACACAACATTACGTGAGCTGGTGGACGCTTAACATCATACCAATCCCATCCTGTTCTATCTTTTAAATTACCTACATCATCTTCATCTCCTTTTGCATCTGTAGTAAGTTTTAGACCACCATACTTTGCTTTTAGCAATCGCGTGGTAATAAAATCTTCAACATCATATTTCTCATCAAGAAGATCTATCATACATTGTTCAAGATACCTTAATGCTTTTTCTGCTTTGTTAGGCGATGTATCTTTTAGGGCAATATCAATTGCACCACCAAGAATTTTCTGAAATACAATACTTCCATCACGACGTTTTAACTTGAACCCCATAACCATCATTGAATATTTATCTGGATTATCTTCGTATTTTAGACCAAGATAATTTTTTGGTTCCATTAAAACACATGGTTGAATCACCTTTTCATACGCCATGTTATTGGGATGTGGTAATCTTCCTTTCAATAACTTTGATTCTATTTCTCCTAATTTCATACACATAATTCTGCACCATCTATTAATAGGCATTTCACCTTCCATATCCTGAATTTTAAAATCGATAAAATTGGAATCTGTATCACCATATGCTACAATAGGATCAATTGTGTACGAATCATACAATTCTATAATTGTTTCTTTCATCATTTTAATAAATTCTTTATTATCTCTATCTTCTAATTCTTTGTCTAAAATTCTGTCAGCTCGTTTATTTTTACCAGTTTTCCATGCATTATATAATGCTCTAGTAATAGGTTCAAATTCATCTTCAACATGACGCATACCAAGTTCTAATAAATCTCTACCTACTGCCGTAGTTGCTGCAGCAATAATTGGTAAACCAACTTGTGAAAAGCTTGAACCAAGTTGACCATAAATTGAATTAGCTGTAACTTTTAATGCTTTTTGTTGCCCGTTATAAATCTTTTTCTTATCAGGAAAGATTTTCATATTTTTCTTTGCAACTTTTCTATCTTTTAATAATTTGTCTAAAATTGTTCCGACAATTCCGTACATACCCGGTCTTTGATTTCCGTTTTTGTCAACATTTTCTTTTCGAGTTGCAAATGTTGCCACTATTTTTTTACCAGTTTTTTCACCAGCAACAGTTTCATCAAATGGCACAGTTCTATAATGATAATCTGGTAAATCCATATATTCATCTTTAGTTACCAATGTTTCATGTGACATATCATATGAAATTTCAGCACTAGGATATAGTGAATTAAAATCCAAAGTTGTTAATGGTCGTTCATAAAATCCTCTAATAGGATCTAAAACTGTTGCACCTTCATAACCAAGTTTTTCATCACTAGATTTTACATCCTTAATGATATAATTTACTGTTCTACAAAATTTAGTAAATAGTGCTAATGTTTTGATTCCCTGGCCTTTCAGAATAATGTAATCTAATGGTACTCCGGCGACATTTGCTAAAGCCATCTTTTGAGTCACAAAATCTACACGATGACATAATTTATTTAAAAGAGCACAATCCTGTACACAATATTGGTGAATTTTCTTTCTTTCTTTAGGACCTTTATCAAAACTTTCGAATAATTCTGAAATAGGCATATCGTCTTTAGCCAGACATATAAAATCTGATTTTAGAACATGTTTTGATTCATAATCTGGTCTAGCCTTTACAATCAAACATTGAATTCCATCATCATTTGTCCATGATTCCAACACTTTATGCTTCTTTTGACATACAAAATTATTCCATATAAATTTGATATAATTGTCTTTTGCAACATCTTTTTCTTTCGAATTTACTTTTACTAAGTAACTTTTATTTTTTTTACTTTTATCATACATTTCTACTTTTATTTTTGATCTCATGATATTTTCACATGACTTATTTAATGAATATTCGGTAAATGACATTTCTTGTTGAATAAGTTTCATGAGATCAAATTCGTTTCTACCAGGTATTTGATAAAAATCCATTTCATTATCTCCTAGACCGGCAGATTGAATAGTATGATGTATAAATTTACATTTGTGATGTAATAATCTTGACATTTTACTAAATTCTTTTTCACAGTTGACATATGGTTGCTCCGCTTTAACTTTTGTATATTTATTATCAAAACCAAATGTGTTAAATCCAAGAATTATATCAACATCAATCTCATTAATTACATTTTTCCAAGCAAGAAGTAATTCTTTTTCATTATCAAATATTTGCATATTTACGTCATTTATTCGCGATGATGATTTTAATCCAATAACATCAGTACGAACAATTTTTTCAGATCCATATATACTTGTTGTGGCACAAATAGATACAATTTTATCTCCACATCTGCCCGGTTGTGGAAATGTTCCATCTTCACTAATACATTCTATATCATACGCGGTTGTTTTTATTGGAGGAAGATCTCTTTCTTCTTCTATAGCCGATATATTTTTATACGATGATGAGTAATACCAATCTGTAGTTACTTCAGAATCATCCAATTGTTGAGCATCTTTTACTAAATTCCAATTGGCAGAATTTATTTTTGTGTCAATAATAAATCCTAAAATAGAATGCAATTTATGCTCATATGTTTCGAATAATTCATATTGCTTCATTACATTTGGAACTTTAATTCTATTGTAAAATACTCCTCTAAATTTATGATAAGCATCAACAGATCGAAACCGGAATTTCATAAAACGAAATAATTTTCCGTCACAAAAATTTTCGGCCAAATCGTGATGTTTCTCTATAGATATTCTAACAATGTCCGATTCCTGAGCTCCTTTTTTGATTTTTGTAGTATATATTTTTTTAAAGTGAGCTATTGCTGCCTGACACTCATTTTTTTTCCATGTATCAGGTATTCGTATTGTAAACGAAGGATTATAGTCTTCTATTTTTAATGTTAAACTTTCTCCATTTTCCATACGCCCAAACATATAAATTACATAACTTTTGTAAGTTTTTTTCAGACCATCTTCTTCATATGTTATCACTTCATCTACGTCATGGTATGATGTGGGAACGAATTCTAAATCAGAAACGGTCTCATATTCAGCATCCATTTAACATAATACTTGATTAAATTTTAAATATTATTTGTTCAATTTTTATATTTTGAATGTATTAGCACAGATAGTAACATGTAGCAAAAAATACATCTTTGCTTTTTTATCTTTAATTATTATAATGAAATATCTGGCAATAATACAAAATGGGGGTGCTGACAATAATATAATCTTTGATGCAGAAGATTTTAAATCAGCAGCAAAATATCTTAAATCTCAGCTAAGAAATGGTACTATGTTCGAAACGATTAAATTAGTAGATCTTAGTACCCTAGAATCGAAGAAGTATTATTTTGGAAAAAAATGAAAAACATACATTTACGTGTCTAATTCATACTGTTGTAATGGACTTGCATAATCTAGATGAAGAACTATTAGAAACAATTCCCAGTAGTCATATTTTTTCAAATGAAGAAACTGATGACGATGATGAAATGCCTCAATTAGTAAGTGTTTCATCTGATGATTCAAATGAAGATGATGACGATATAGGAATTATGAAAAAAATGTTTGGAGTAGCTGATGATGGACCAGTTCATACTACTGCCACTGTTACTAATCAAAATAGTAACTTAACATGGGAAACGGTTAGAGCTAGGCAGGAAGCATTACATCGAGCTAGAGCATTAGATACCCATACAACACAATCATTCGATATGAATTTATATTTGGGATCTGACTCATCATATGACAAATACGATAAATATAATGAATATCCATATGGATATGCTGGAATGAAAGGGCGGGAAGATTTTAGAAATACAAACCAAGTAACATATTATGGTTCAAAACCGAAAGGATTATTCAATTTTGGAAACACATGTTTCTTAAATGTAATTTTACAAGTGTTATTATCTTTAGATAATTTTCAACAATTTATTAATTCTGATTTATCGAGACAATTAATGCTTGAAAAACAAAGTAAAGCGACAACTGATAAAGCAACTGCAATTAATAATGTGAATAATAGCGTAACATATCAATTGAAAAACTTATTCAATCAATTGCTAGACACAGATAACAAAATGTCTATTCGACCAACTGATTTGAGAAAAAAACTCGCAACATCAAATGAAATATTCGCTGATGATGCACAACAAGATGTTGCGGAAGCATTATGTGTGTTACTTGATCTAATTCATAACGAACATTCTCAAGATGTAAGTAATGATATAGATGAGACCGATGATTTAAAAATAGCATGCAAGGGATTTTGGGCTAAAGATCATTCACCCATCGTAGATCTATTTTATAGTATGTGTCAAGAGAAAAAATCATGCAATCAATGTTCTCATATGATAAATTCATATTGTCCTTATGCATATATTCACCTGGATGTTCCATTAGTATCAGATGATCATAATGTTGATTATGCAGAACATCTTATGTTAAAAGCAAAAAATCCATCAATAAAACTTTCGGATAAAGAAATTGCAAAGATGGTTGGCTGTCTATCAAAGAAAACCAAACGAAAGTTGGATTTACTTGACAGGAATCGACGCGAAAAAACTCAACAATTTGGAATCGAAGAATGCATTAAAAATTATTTCAAATCAAGTCTGATCGAAGATGCGATTTGTGGTGGATGTCAAGCACGAGGCTATAAATCAAAACTCAAACTTAACATTGTTCCCAAGATTTTTTCAATGCAGATTAAGAGATTTAATGGAACCGATAAGAAATTTAATCCGATCGAATTGAGAGAAAATATTCAACTTGCTATAAATGGTATGCGACATGAATATAAAATTAGTGCAGTGATTAATCATTCTGGGCTAAATATTCAAAGTGGACATTATTATATGTATGGTAGAAATCGTACATATAATAAATTAACAACAGACAAATGGTTTCAGTTTAATGATGGTTATGTTTCTGCGAGTAAGTTCGAAGATATTACATTATCTGATGTGTATATGATATTTTATGAACTTGATTGTTCAGAGCAAGGAATATAAATTACCTGGATCTTTTTCATGACATCAATTGTCCATTTTTCTTTTATATGATTCGGAAACGTATCTAAATTATAATTTAATGGTAGTTTAATTACCAATAAAGAACAAATTGAATTGTCATAAATATCGGAACAAATTTGAGCAAAATCTACACCATCTAATTCAATAACCATTTTCTTTGCACTTTTGTAATCTTTACCTCCCCATGGAGGATCCATAAATATTACATCCTGAAACATATTTTGAACAATTGGAACAAAATTACCTAGCATGCAATTTACATTATTGTATTTTAATGTCGAAACATTGTTAACAAGCATCATGTATCGCTCAAGATTCTTTTCTATTGCAAAAACATTTGAAAAAAATGAAGCAAATGAAAATACATTTCCTCCTAGTCCCGCAGTAGCATCTGTTATAACTAGTTTTGGTTCACTTCCATCATTAGTTTTAAAATATCTAGCAATATTGTCACTAATAATGCGTGCACTATTTGGCGGAGTTATTGAATATATACCTTCTTCATCATACTTGAGATTATTTAAAATATTATTTGGGACAATTGGGAAATATTTATCAAGATGAGGAATTGCCAAAGACATTAATGTGATTATAAATAACAATTTAAATAATTTTATTGTCAAATTTTATCATGGATATTATATATGTATTCTTTTATTAATTGGAATAACACGAATAACTCATATGTAAATAATAATATTAAAAAATATTCAAATGTAAAAGCTAATATCAAATTTTATAAATATAGATCAACATTAACAATAAATGATATGGCATCATCACAAGTTATTTGTATTTATAATAATATCAAACCAAGTTTAGTGGCAATCAAAGTTCCATATTTTTCTTTAATTTTATTTCATGATGATACATTTTCTTTGATAACAACTCCAATATCTTTGCATAAAATCAAATTTTTACCCAAACAATTTGATTTGCAAAATCTTATAAATAATATATCATGGTATGAAAATGCATTAATAACAAATAATCCATCTCAGATACCAGTACCAACAAAACAATTATATGATAATGGCACTTATGAAATTATAAAATTTAATATGGATGCATATAATTGTACTAAACATGGTTGGTTTAGTAAAGAAAATAAAGAAGTTTTAAAATATGTGATTAACATGTTTAAACCAAAAACAATAATCGAACTTGGTAGTTGGTATGGCTTAAGTTCATCTTTTATTGCAAAATATGCATCAAACGCAAATATACATTTTTTTGATAAATTTCAAAATATTTTGGAAACAAAATATAAATTTAAAATAAATAATCCGGTTGATAAATTTTATTTCGAATATCCAAGATATGAATGTTTTTATAAAAATTTAAATTCTGTAAAAAGAAATGGAAAAATATTCATGTATAAAAAAAATGCAATGACATTTTTTGATTATATCAAAACTGTTGATTTGATCTATATTGATTTCCTCAAAAAACAACATGAATTATATAAATTTTTATTAAAAATATACAAACATTATCCAAATGTTATATGTGTTGGTGATGATTATGTCTTTCAATCTGTTAAAAATGCAATCATTAAATTCAAATCAAAAACCAAATCAAAATTACACATAATAACGTTTAATGATTGTTATATTATTAGTCCTCAACAATTAATTAATATAGACAAAACCATACGTCAAATTAAAAAACAAAAACAAGACCATATGATGTTAGAACAAGGAAATATAAAAACATTGGATGACAAATATGCATATTCAGCAATATTATTTAGGAAATTAAAATTTAACAATGCATTGCAGTTTATAAAACAAAATAATTTGGATATGAATTTAATTAATAAATCGTTGAACAACAATTCATTATATCATATGCTTGCATTAAGGACAAAAAACAATGATATAATAAAATTGTTTGAAGATTATCAAAAACCAAATCAAAATAAAAATATATTTTTATTATCATTTACTGATATTTTACATCTGAATGACGCTGGTCTTTTTACCTAACGTATAAAATTAGTTAAAAAAATATTTGACAAATAATTTAATTTTTAATATTTGATTGATCATTAATGAGCAATCACTCAAATAAGTTAATAGTAAATAAATTCAAAGAACTAATAGAATTACTAAAAATTGAGGTCAATTTAATATATGATCAGGAAAACAAAACCATTAATGAATTTAGGGTGGATGCTCTAGAACGCAATTGTAATTATATTTCAAAAATGCCATCCAAAATTACGAATTCAAATGATGTTAAAAATATTAAAGGTTTTGGTAAAGGAACATTAGCGAGAGTGCAAGAAATTCTTAACACGGGTTCTTTAAAAGAAATCACAAATATGAAAAGAAAAATAAAGAAAATGTTTAAAATTCATTTATTAGTGGAAGAATTATCCAATGTTATAGGTATAGGTTCTATCACGGCAATAAAATTAATAAATCAATGGAAAATAACTTCGTTAAAAGAATTTAAAAAACGTGTCAAAAATAAAGAAATTCAGGTGAATGATAAAATTGCTTTAGGATTGAAATATGAAGGAAAGTTTGAAAAAACTATTCCAAGGAAATATATTGAAAAAGTTTATTCCAAAATCAAAAAAAGTTTATCTATTAATTCAATTGTTTGTGGATCATTTAGAAGAGGATATGAGAAATCTCATGATATTGATTTGTTATTATGGGATGAATCTTTACTAACGCAAAATGATGTTAGAAAATCTGATAAATTAAGTAAATGTATAAAAAAACTTAAAAAGTCTGGCATTGTTACAGATGATATTACCAGTGACAAAGTTAAAACAAAATACATGGGATTTTGTACTCATAAAAATAAACTATACAGATTAGATGTTCGTTTAATAGCATTTGAGTCTTTGTATACTGCTATAGCATATTTTACAGGATCATATGAAACAAATATTAAGATGAGAAATCGTGCAAAAAAGTTGGCACTCAAATTAAGCGAATATGGATTGTTTAATGTCATGGGAAATAAACTATCTGTCGATTCTGAAGAACATTTATTTCAGAGATTACGAATGAAATATCTTGAACCTCATGAACGTTAAAATATTGTAATGAAAAAAATGAAAAAAATATTTAATACTGTTGTTATTTAATTATATTAATGAATCCTAAAACCGATATTGAAATTGTAGCAGAATTTTTTATGGCAGGTCGACAATATTGGATAAATAAGTATGAAGAGATAATGAATGATTCAACTGATGTATTTATAGTTCAATCAAGATGTAATGAAATTTTTGATACATTAACAGACAAAAACATGATGGTAATGTTTGAAAATATTGAAGAGATTGAAAATGGAGTACAATTTTATTTTGATCTTAACAAAATGTTGAATGATGTTAAAACCTTTTCAGATGTTAAAAATGTTGTTAAGTATTTTATGATTGATAATACTATGTTTCATGAATCTAAATACAACATTATACAAGCATCTATGAAAATATGCATTCATAGAATTTGGCAACTGTGTTATCGATTGCATCCTAGATTGAGATCTACACCTGAAGAAGCAATTCATGACGCATTATATCCTATTGAAACATCTCAACAAATTGTTAAAGATATTATTGAATCTTTTTCAAAAAAATGAAATTTATTTATTGAGTAATATGATATTTTAATTATATTAATGAATGGTTTTGTTTTACCACCCAGAAAAGATATTAAATTTACAAAAGTAATTACACAAGATTACAGAAGTTTATATCCAGAACCATTTGAAATAGATTTGACAAAGTACAATATTAATATTGATACATTATACCAATTTATTGACGATTATGATGTTATAAAACAAATATTAAATAAGAAAATGAATGCAAACGAATACTCATTATATAAAAGTGATTTTATATTGGCATTAATTAATATTAATGCGAAAAAGGTTGACTAATATGTTTGCGTCATAAATTAACAAATCTTTTTTCTATTACACTGTAATGCGTGACGTTTTACTAGTAACAGGAGGTTGTGGATTTATTGGTTCAAATTTTATTAATTGGATTTTTAAATCAAATAGATATAATATAATAAATATTGATGCGATGTATTATTGTGCTAATAAATTAAATGTAGATGAAGATGTTAGAAATTCAGAACATTACACATTTATTAAGGGTAATATTTGCAATGAAGATTTGCTAAGAGAAATAATTAATAGTTTTAACGTTACTCATGTTGTACATTTTGCTGCACAATCACATGTGCAAAATTCATTTGATGATTCATTACAATTTACGAATGATAATATATTAGGTACGCATACATTATTGGAAGTATGTAGAAAGTACAATAAAATAGAAAAGTTCATTCATGTTTCTACAGATGAAGTATATGGGGAATCGATGTTGGATACCGATGAACAGCATAAAACTGAAAAATCTGTTCTATGTCCATCAAATCCATATGCTGCAACAAAGGCTAGTGCTGAATTATTGGCACAATCATACTATCATAGTTTTAATATGCAAATTATTATTACAAGAGGAAATAATGTTTATGGTCCAAATCAGTATCCCGAAAAACTTATTCCAAAATTTATTGAATTATTAAAGGATGACAAACCAGTTACCATCCAGGGTGATGGATCAAATGTTAGAGCATTTTTGCATTCTAATGATACGGCTAAAGCATTTGAATGTATTTTGGAAAATGGAACAATTGGTGAAATTTACAACATTGGTTGTGATGATAATATGGAATATACTGTTTTAGATGTTGCAAAGATGCTAATAAAGAAAATTAAAGGAACGGATGACTATTCAAAATGGATAACATATATCCAAGATAGACCATTCAATGATAAGAGATATTATATTTCTAATCAAAAGTTAAAAGAATTGGGTTGGGAAATTGATGTTGAATTTGTGAATGGAATCAATAATTTGGTTGAAAATTATATAATTAGGTAATAACCATTAATAACCGTATAGTTACATTATTTATATATATATCCATAAAAAATTGATTTATATTTGTATTGTTTGACTAATTATTATTTTATTAATGAGTGATATATCCAATAAATGTAGTGCTAATAAATTGAAAGAAATGACAATTCAGGATTTGAACAAAATGTGCTCAAAAGAAATAAGAGATATGATTTGTTGCATCGATAATGAAAGAACTGATAAACTTCGATCAGTTATTGAAATACATAATGGATTCAAAGCAAAGGCCAAAAAATCAATGAATTTTCCCTTTGAAACAGATTCGCATACAATTGTAAAAAATCGAGATTATGATTTATTACAACATGATGCAACTAGATTTAGAACAGAACTTTTACAATATACGAGATTAAATAGACATCTCAATGCTACTATGAAGGGGCAAGAAGAAGAATTACTTTCTTTGAGAAAAGAAGTGAACGATTTGCGACAAGCTCGTGATGAAGAACATAATATTCTTAATGATATTCTTGGCAAGAAAAGAAAACGCAATAATAAGTAATTATTGTGTTTTGAAAATTAAATTTATCTGATTTGATTTATTTTATTTTATTTATTATATCAAATATTTTGCCGTAATAGATGTTGACATATTGTCTATCGTAATATCCCCAGTATACTGTGAAAATATTTTATAATAATACAAATCAATAGTTGAATCCGGTACAGTATTATTCACTATGAATGTGTTTTGTGAATTAACTAGAAATGAATTTCCGGACATATGAGTAATAGATGTATTTACAAATTGATCATTCAAATGACAAAACGTAAATAATCCTAATTTATTTGCTTCTAGAAAATCATGACAATCATCTTCATTTAATTTCCAAAATACATTGTATGAAATTTGATATTTACCAACTGATTTTAAATGAATTTTGGAACTTTCGAATTTGTAAAACATATCATTGTATTCTGTACTTTCTTGTAAAAGAATTTTGTACATTTTGTCAGCATCTTTTACATATGATGGATTATAATTTGTTGTGCTACATGTATGACTGGTACCACCATGTGCTACAATTATTCCATCAGAACTAGTCATATTGTAATCCAACGTTAATGAATTTAGCTTAAATAAATAAACCCATGCACTAACATTCCATTTGTATATTTTTCCATTATCAGTATTTGAACTAGAAATAACACACAATTCGCCATCCATAGCAACATTTGTGTTCATAATAGAAATACTTGTATATGATTTACTAATGTTAATATTTCCAGTATTTCCACGGTCTCCCTTTATGCCTTGTGGTCCAATGGGACCCATGGCACCATCTGAACCAACAGAACCCTTTAATCCCTGAGGTCCTTGTATACCCTGTGGTCCATCTAAACCACGTATTCCTTGATCTCCTGTATTACCGGTGTCACCTTGTGGACCTCTACTACCAACGGAACCTTTAGGACCAACATCTCCTTTAGGACCTTGATCACCTTTAGGACCAGGATTTCCATTAATACCCTGAGGTCCATCATCACCCTTATTTCCAATATCTCCCTTAAGACCTTCTGGTCCACGTTCACCTGTATCACCTTTAGGACCAATAGATCCAATTTGTCCTTTAATTCCCTGAGGTCCTTGCATACCCTGTTCACCTTTTAGTCCATTGTTACCATTTGATCCTTTTAATCCTTGTTCTCCAATGGGACCAGAATTTCCAATGGGACCTTGCAAACCATTTTCTCCTTTATTTCCTCGGGGGCCTAAATCTCCTTTAGGTCCTTGATCACCTTTAGGACCAGAATTACCAATTTGTCCCTGGGGTCCTTGTGGTCCCTGTTCTCCATTAGGACCAGCAATACCAGTTAGTCCTCTCTCTCCCTTGACACCTCGTTCTCCCTTGTCTCCTGCAGGACCAACACATCCCCTAACACCCTGAATTCCTTGATCTCCCGTTTGTCCACGATTACCCAATGGACCAGTTGCACCTTGAGCACCAGTATCTCCTTTATCACCTTTGTTTCCTTTAGGTCCACTTAATCCCTGATCACCTCTATCTCCCTTGATGCCTTGAAGTCCACTAGAGCCCTGGGGTCCTTGTTGTCCAGTATCTCCCTTTGGTCCAGTATCACCTTTATCACCTTTAAGACCCTGGGGTCCCTGAGGTCCCTGTATTCCTCTTTCGCCCTGGATTCCGGCAGGACCAGACACACCTTGTTCACCAATAGGTCCCTGATCTCCTTTAATACCAACATCACCTCTGCTACCAGTATCTCCTTTAGGACCCTGTTCACCTTGTTGACCAATAGGACCTTGATTACCAGCTTGACCTGCATCACCCTTAAGACCTGTATCACCTCTAGCACCAACATCTCCGCGATTACCCTGGACACCTTGTTCGCCTTTATCGCCACTAGGACCAGCAAGACCCTGTTCTCCTTTTGATCCTTGAATGCCAACAGCACCAGTGTCTCCTCTAGCACCCCGATCGCCTTTAGGACCAGTTAAACCTTGAATTCCTTGCAAACCTTGTTCTCCTGTGTCACCACTATGACCTTTTGACCCCTGATCACCCTTAAGGCCCTGTGGTCCTTGAATTCCATTAACACCTCGATCACCTTTCAAGCCCTGTATGCCTTGATCGCCCTGTATGCCTTGATCACCTTTACTTCCAGCTTCACCTCTATCACCTTTAGCACCCATAATTCCTTGCAAACCAATGTCTCCTTTAGGACCTTGTTCCCCATGTTCACCACGCAATCCGGTGTCACCTTTCAAACCCACATCACCCTGATCTCCCTTAGATCCTGTAACACCCTTACTGCCCTGTGGACCTTGTAATCCTTGATCACCTTTGGCACCTTGATCACCTGTATTTCCTTTCTCGCCATGTACACCTCTCTGTCCCTGTATACCTTGTTCACCTTGCAATCCTTGATCACCTTTAGGACCTTGTTCACCTCGTTCTCCAGTTTCACCCATTGATCCTTTGGCGCCCTGTGGTCCTACTTGACCCAAATCTCCTTTAGGACCCTGATCACCTTTATCCCCACGAGTACCGTTATCACCCTTGGGTCCAACTTCTCCCGTGTCACCTTTAGAACCTTGAATACCTTGATCTCCCTTAGGACCTTGTATTCCACGAGCACCCTGTTCTCCTTGCAATCCTTGGTCACCCTTAGGACCTAATAGACCCTGTTCACCCTTATCACCACTAGGTCCCTGTATTCCTTTATCACCTTTTAATCCTTGTGGACCAACAAGACCTGTATCACCCTTGGAACCATCATCACCTCTAGCACCCTGGGTACCATCTTGACCTTTAATTCCACGTGCTCCATTTTGTCCAGAATCACCCTTTGGTCCGATGTCACCCTTTTCACCTCTCAAACCAGTTTCACCACTAGCACCAGTTTCACCACGATCACCTTTGATACCCTGCATACCTTGTTCACCAATAGGTCCTCTAGAACCTTTTAACCCTTGTTCTCCTGAAGGTCCCTGTTCTCCCTGTATACCTGGCATACCTTGTTCGCCCATTTCACCTTTAGAACCAGTCGATCCTTTTTCTCCGGTTAAACCCATGTCGCCTTTAGGTCCAGTAAATCCTTGCTCACCTTGTGCACCAATTGGACCAATCGGACCTATAGAACCTTGTTCACCCTTAGGTCCAATATCACCTTTACCACCTATAGCACCACGATCACCAACTTCTCCTTTTTCCCCATTGTCACCTTTAGGACCACGCAAACCTTGTTCTCCTTTAATACCTTGAGTACCAGTTTCGCCCTTATCTCCTCTAGGACCAAGTTCTCCTTGTGTGCCTCTTTCTCCTTGGTCACCTTTAGAACCTTGAATACCTCGTTCCCCAGTTTGTCCCTGATCACCTTTAATTCCTTGTGCTCCAGGCATACCAATTTTACCAACATCACCTTGAGTACCAGAAAGACCCTGTTCACCCTGTATACCTCGTTCACCTATAGGACCCTGTTCACCCTGTATACCTTTATGCCCAGTTGAACCTTGTACACCAGGAAGTCCCTGTTCTCCTCTTATTCCCGTATCACCCTTGGAACCAATTTCTCCCCGTTCTCCGCGATCACCTTTTAATCCTTGCATACCCTGAATTCCTTGTTCTCCTTTAGGACCAGATAATCCGATAGAGCCATCAGAACCTTTATCTCCTTTGTCACCTTTTAAACCCTGAATACCCTGCGAACCCTGTTCGCCATCAGGTCCTTGATTTCCTTTGATACCCTGTTCCCCCTTTTCTCCTCTTAAACCCGGAACACCTTGTTCACCTTGAAGTCCAATATTACCTTGTATACCATGAAGACCTTGTTCTCCTCTTAGTCCTTCATCACCTTTCAAGCCTTGTTCACCTTTTTCTCCTGTGATACCCTGGCAACCATCTATGCCTTGTTCACCCTTAGGACCAGTTTGACCACGCAACCCCTGAACACCTTGATCACCTTGTGGACCAACATTACCTATTGGTCCTTGAATACCCTGCAATCCAGATTCACCTCTGTCTCCTTTATCACCTTTTGGACCTAAATCTCCTTTATCTCCCATTAAACCTTTATCACCATTAGGTCCAATGGAACCAATATCTCCTTTTATACCTTGTGGTCCAGGCAAACCTCGTTCTCCAATAAATCCTTGGTCACCACGATCACCTTTAGGACCAGATAAACCTTGAACACCCTGTTCACCTTTAGGACCCATTTCTCCTTTAGTACCTTGATCACCTTTAGGACCAATGTCACCTTGTGATCCAGTTTCTCCTTTGGTACCTTTTTCTCCCTTGACACCCTGTTCGCCACGAACACCCTGTTCACCAATCATACCCTGAGACCCTACATCTCCTTTGAGACCAACTGGTCCTTGATTTCCCTGTTGACCTATGTCTCCTTTTTCTCCCTTTTCGCCTATCAACCCTTGTGAGCCTCTTTCTCCTTGTAGACCAGTGTTACCTAAATCTCCTTTAGGACCAATATCACCTTTAGGACCAGGTTCTCCTTTGCTACCTTGTTCACCTTTAGGACCGATTTCTCCCTTCAAACCATTATCACCTCTAGGACCAGGTTCTCCAATTACACCTCGTTCTCCGATGTCTCCTTTAAGACCGGGTGGTCCCATTAAACCCATATCACCCTTGTCACCATGTGAACCACGATGACCTACATCACCTTGAATACCTGGTAAACCCTGACTACCCGGTGAACCCTGAATACCAGGATCACCCTTAGGACCCATTGGACCAGGTTCTCCTTGAACACCTTTGCTACCATTAGGTCCTTGGGCACCAGTATCACCTTTAGGACCCATGTCTCCTTTAATACCTTGTTCACCTTTAGAACCTTGTGGTCCTGATGCACCATTAGGTCCAAGTTGTCCAATATCTCCTTTAGGACCAGTGTCACCTTGTGGTCCTTGATCACCCTTGTCGCCTTTAACACCAGACTGACCACGTTCACCTTTATCACCTTTCAAACCCTGTTCACCACGAGTACCCTGTTTACCTTCGACGCCAATACCAGTATCTCCTTTTTCTCCGGCAATTCCATCTTTACCCATGGGACCAGTTAAACCTTGTTGGCCAAATTCTCCTTTTAAACCAATAGGACCTTGTTCACCTTTAGGTCCAGTTAAACCAGTACTGCCTGTATCTCCTTTGTCACCTTTTTCACCTCGGTTACCAACGTCACCTTTAGGACCAGATTCTCCTTTAATACCCTGTTCACCAACATGACCCGTGTCGCCTTTAAGACCGATTAAACCGCGATCACCTTTTTCACCGACATCTCCCTTTAGACCCTGAACACCCTGTGTTCCATCTTCACCTTTATCACCTTTAGGTCCTAGTGGTCCCCGATCACCTCGTTCGCCCCTAGGTCCCAAGTCTCCTGGTGGTCCAGTATCACCTTTATCTCCGTCATTACCACGAAGACCCTGTTTTCCTAAAGGACCCTGATCACCTGTAGAACCTTTGTTGCCCATTGGACCTGTATCACCAGTGTCACCTTTAATACCCATTTCTCCGCGATCACCTTTAAGACCCTGTTCACCCTGCAGACCTCTGTCACCATTTAGGCCAATAGGTCCAACGGGTCCCATTGTACCCTGAACACCAATAGGTCCATGTAAACCTTGAACACCAGCAGGTCCTTGCTCACCTCGATCACCCTTTTCTCCTCGATCACCCTTTTCACCCTTGTCACCTTGTAAACCACGATCACCTTGATCACCCTTAATACCCTGTGTTCCTTTGATTCCTATTCCGGGATCACCTTTATCACCTTTAAAACCAGTGTCACCTTTATCTCCTTTACAACCCATATCACCCTTTGGTCCACCATAAACGGTTTCCCCTTTAGGTCCAGTAATACCCATTGGTCCCTGTGGTCCTTGAATACCTTGTGGTCCATAATCACCTTTATCTCCTTTGTCACCTTTAGAGCCCTGATCTCCACGTTCTCCTTGATTTCCAATGCATCCTTTTTCGCCTCTTTGACCAGGTATACCCTGTGGTCCCTGAACACCTATACCAGGATCACCTTTAGGTCCACGTAAATGTGATGTATCACAGTGATCATCAAAATGAGAAGAATGATGTGAATGACATGCTGGTCCAGGTGGCCCTTGTGGCCCTTGACACCCTGTGAAACCCTGTACACCTTGTGGCCCCTGAATTCCTGTTAAACCTGTATCTCCTTTGTCTCCCTTACAACCCGTATCTCCTTTATCACCCTTGTCACCTTTACAACCTGTACTAGATGTGGTGCATATTGATGAACTAGTGCTAGTTCCATTAAGATTGGTATAATAAGAGTCCTTTGTATCTTCAAATCTCAGTAAATTGTTTCCTCGATTGTATACGAGATTACAATCTAAAACATCATTAATAAGATACACGATATTAGTACTGCAATCGCCCATTCTATATTATATGGGGATATAATTTTTTGAAATAAAATATTGGCAACATTAATACTGATATCATTATTATCTTAAACATTATTAGATGTCTAAAAAACATGCGATCGAATTGAAAATGCAAAATGCAAAGGTTGATAAAGATAGTATTTCAAAACCATTTCACAAAGGTGTATATTTAATAACTTTTGCGGCAGTTTTTAATAACACAAAAGTTTTAAAAAAAATCATTAAGATAGACGAATTCAATTATAAATATATGGATCAAAATATATTATCCGGAATGGTTAACACATTTAAACATGATAATATTATTAAATTAATAAAATTGTTTACAAATAAAGGTCAAAAGTTTATATTCAATAGCAAATCACAAGCTGTTGCATGGATTTTACCATTTATCGAAACTGCTACCAAAAATCAACTTGAAAAATTTATGGAATTTCCTCTTGATTATTTGATGGTATATGATAACAAATATATTCTTGGATCATACATTGCAGGAGTATCCAAACATGAACACATTGATATCAAATTATTGGAAAACGTTTTGCGATTATCGAAACCATTTATAAAAAAATATGAAGATATTATTTCTCCAATGGCAGATGTATGTATATATTATTATAATTCAATTATTTGTACAGCATATCTTAAAATTTATCCTAATGCATTATCGGAATATAATATTAGTTCTGATACTCCGCTAACATTTGCATTATCAGAAAATCATATGGAATTCTTTGATTTTGCATTATCCTATATGCGTGCTCATAAAAAACATGATTATAATTTTTTTGCATCTAAGGCAGTTTTAACTACAGCATTATGCACATTAAATGAATATGCTGTATCAGAATTATTAAAATTTCCAAAGTTGGATCTTAGTGTTCATAATTTAAATAAAATGACTCCTGCTCATCTTGTTCTATCAGCAAATAATACAATGAATCAAACAATTAAACATAATATTTTAAAACGTACGAAAAATATAAATGCTGTTAATTTGAATGGCGTAACTGTATTACATATGATATGTATGTCAGAAACTCTTGGCATTTATGAAAGTATTCTTGAGACAAAAATATGCGATCCATATATTAAAGATAAATTGGGCAAAACACCTATACATTATTGTACTAATTTACATTTATTAGCATCCATAGTTACAAAAGGATTTATCAATAATTCTCGTAAAACACAAGTTAATAATAAATGTTTACCAAAGTTGGCAAAAATGGGTATGTATGATAAAATATATAAATGTATTAGAAATGAATTCGATAAAGTGCTAAAAAATACATATAAATTTGAAGAAAAGAATCGAATTGACTTTATAGAAGAAACATACAAACCTGTTCCAATATTTACAAATATGGATCCTGATGCATATATATATTTACTATATTTTGTTGATAAATATGATGTAAAATTATTTTCTAACAAAGCAACATTATCTATTAAATGTACTGAACCAAGATGCAATGTTTTTCAAGAAAATTTCAAAAAATATAAATCTATTGTTGCATCAGAAATTGTTTGGTATGATGTTAATAGTAATATTACCATAGCAAAATTTGATGAACAAATTGCCAATATTAAAAATGAAATTTATTTTGTATATTTTACAGTTTTAACAGATAATTATACACATCAAAATGGATTAATTTTTAATGGCAAAAAGAAAATGGGAATTCGATTCGAACCACATGGTAATAAAACTAAAGGGGATGTTGAAGTTTTTGATGCAAAAATGGAACAAATATGTAAGAAAAAAGGATGGACATATCATAAACCATCATCATATATTGAGGGAAGTTCTTATCAAACATTATCACAAGAATCTAATATTGATGAAATTCAACCCGGCGATCCAGGTGGTTTTTGTTTAGCATGGACTTTGTGGTTTCTTGAATTGTATATTCGTAATCCTGACGTAGAATTAAAAGATCTTGTTACAACATCCGTTGAACGAATTATATATACAAAACAATCATTCAAAAGTTATATTAGGGCATATTCGAATAAACTTGCCCAACATAAGGTAAAATATTTGACAAAACTTCGCTATCCAGCAACAAAAATATTCAATTTAAATTACTCAGATGAAGATAGTGATAATGTTTTATCGTTGATTAATAATAGTTATAAGACAATAGTATAAAACATATATGATAAAAATTGAATTTAAATATGTATATTGAATATCATATAAAGTATTTTAACATGGCAAATATGTCAGCGGTATTATTCAATAAAGCATGTGTTGCGAACAATATTCGCAATATAAAAGCAATTCATAGCAATTCGTTAGAAGGTGAAATTAACTATGGTACTGGTATAAAAAGAGCTTGTGAAAATGGTCATTTACAAATAATGCGATGGATCTATTTACTCAAATCTGATAAAAAACTTTTGTCGGGTTTATTTTTGATTGCATGCAGGAATGGTTTTTTAGATATATTAAAATGGTTGTATGAAATAGACTATAATTTAATATTTGAACCAGATAACGCTGCAACAACTGCCATAATGAATATGAAACTTCATGTGTTAAAATGGATAAATTCAAAACATCCAGAATTAACAAAAAAAGCAATAATCGGATCCTGGTCAGAAATTGTGACTGTGAATTTTGATTTGTCGATGGGTTTATGGATACGTAATTACAAAGAAAAACATCGAACACGTGGTACATATCATCCTCGTGTTAGCGGAAGTGAGCGTTGGTATAAAAGTTCTCATGAGTCATCAATTGAAAGTTATTACAGTAATAGTAGCAATAATGATCATTACAATCGTGATCATTACAATCGTGATCATTACAATCATTGCAATCGTGATAATCATGATTCCAATAATAACAACTTTACAGGACCCAATATGATTGAAGGGGATGATTGTGATAGCATTGAATCGAGTGTTTCTAGTGAATCAAGTATTCCTAGTGAATCGAGTTGGGATGAAAGTATTAATAATGATGAATATCGATTTGTTCATCATCACAGCAGAATTCCAAGATGTCATCGTGTTCAAGGTATTCATAGATGCAATAACAATCGTGAAATACATGATGAATCTCGTGTAAATGAATCATTGGATCATTATCAATATATTGATCAAGGAAGTGAATACAGTATTGATCAAGGAAGTGAATACAGTATTGATCAAGGAAGTGAATACAGTATATCCAGTATGTCAAGTAGATCAAGTTGGGATGAGAGTAGCACAGATAGTGATGGCTATAAATATATACGTCATCATTATTACGTTCCTGGACATAGACGGGTTCATAGAAATTCAAACTCGAATTTAAATGATGATTCTGTTAATTTGGTGAACAACACATATTTTAACACATCATTGTTTTTTGGAGAAAATGTTGACACACAATGGCCAAGTTTAGTTGAAAATCCAAATCCAGGTATGTTTGATAAAAATCCATCAACAATTAATATATCATCATTCCCGACTGTGGAAATATGTGGTATTTGTATGGATAATACGATTGAACGAATGACATCTTGTGCTCACTTTTATTGTAACACTTGTATCAAAAAAATCATGGATCGTAATGCAAAATGTGCATTTTGTAGAAAACATATTTCTATTTTGTACAAAAACAAAGAATAATTTTATTTATAATAACAAACAAAATAAATTAATTAATATTGTGATAAGTTTTTTAAGCAGAACACATCACACATACATCATCTTTACATTCAACTGTCTTTCCAGATGTTGGTTTATTGTCTTCCGATGCTTCAGAAATCTTATCAGTAGTATCATGCAAAGCTCTAGATCTTGTATAGTATGATCCAGTCTTTAGTCCATTTCTCCAAGCATACAACATTGCTGCCTTAAATTTATCATATTTTACTTCGGAAAAATACAAGTTCATTGATTGAGATTGATCTACAAATGGTGACCTAGCTATAGCATGATCCATAATCCACTTTTGTTTCATTTCCCAAACAGTTCTATACAAATCTTTTAACTCTTTAGGAATATTAGGAATATCCTGAATAGATCCTTTTTCACTGATAATTTTATTCTTCATTGAAATGTTCCAAAGATCCAATTGTTTAAGATCATCTATCAAATTGTAGTTAATACACTTGAAACTTCCGTAACTTGTTTTTCTTAAGAAACAATTACTAGTAATAGGTTCAAAACATTCATAATTACCTAAAAGCTGGCTTGTTGATGCAGTAGGCATTGGAGCAGTAGTCAATGAATTTGCTGTACCAAATTCTTGAATATCTCTTCTCAATTCGGTCCATCCATGTCTTAATGGAGTTATTAACTTGTAATCCATATCAAATTGCAAAATACCCTTGGAAAAAGGTGATCCTTCAAAACGTGCATATGGTTGAGTTCTTTTCGCTATTTCCATCGATTCCTTTAATGCACCATAATAAATACTTTCCATAACCTGAGCTTCAATAATTAAAGCTTGTTCTGATTCATATGGAATTCGCATATCCATTAATAAATTTGCTACTCCCTGAATTCCAATTCCAATAGGTCTTGTATCAAGATTAGTTCGTTTACTAGGTTCTGTTGGGTAATTAGTTGAATTGATGCAATTATTAAGATTTTGTGTTAAATGTCTCGCAACATCCACAATGCCATCATGATCGATTCCGCCAGTTTCTTTATTGTAAAATCTGTTTACTGCAATAGATGCTAAATTACATACTGCATGAGTTTCTGGACCAGACACTTCTGTAATTTCACAACACAAATTAGAACAACGAATTGTACCAATGTTTGATTGATTTGTACATTTATTAATCCTATCCTTAAACATCATATAAGGCTGACCGGATTCTTTAATTGTTTGATGAATTAGGCCAAAGATAAACGATGCTTTAACTTTACTTTTATAAACACCCATATCAACATATTCTTGATATCGTGTTTCAAATTCATCTCCGTATAAATCATTCAAGTCAGGGCAATCTTTAGGACAAAACAAATACCAGTCTCCATCATTAGCAAGTTGTTTCATGAATAAATCGGGTATCCACATACCTAGAAATAGATCTCTTAGCAAACTATCTTCATTACCATTTGCTAATCGAGATTCAATAAATTTCACAATATCTGCATGCCATGGTTGCAAAAAGGTTGCAATAGCTCCCTTTCTCTTTGATCCCCGACCACCCTGATTAACATAATTCGCTGTGGTACTAAATACACGAAGCATCTGAATAATACCAGATGATTCACCGTTACTAGACGCAATTCTGGATCCTGCAGAACGAACATTTGTAACGCTCATGCCAATACCTCCACATGACTGTGAAATTAATGCAGCATGTTTCAATGTGTCATAAATTCCAACAATAGAATCATCCATTCCGATAACAAAACACGATGACAGTTGTCCATTTCTAGTTCCAGCATTAAATAGTGTTGGTGTAGCATGAGTGCACTTTCCTTCATGAGATAATCTCATGGATTTTCTTATTCTAGTCATTTTTACATCATGATCTTCGTCTGCATCAAAATTTATACCAATTGCACATCTTAAGAACACGTCAAGTGGATTTTCTATTATATCACTACCTACCTTAAGAACATATGATCCCAGAAATGTCATATAACCAAATATGGTCATAAATTTAGGGATAGAATTGTATGTTGCATCAATTTCATCAATTTCATCACGGAATATACGGATAAAATCAATATAATGTGAGTTCATAAATTCACCAGTATGTTCCGCAAGATACAATTGACGTGAAGTAAATGTTGGTAAATTCTTTTCTTCGTTGCGGATTGTTGCTAAATAATGCATCAATCTAACACTTAATATGTCATAATCTTTGTGATTAATCAATAATTCCTCGCAAATTTCTGCAAACAAAGTAATTGTTTCGATAATGCTCATTTCCTCCTTTCTATAAAGTTCATACTTTGATAAAAGTAGGGTTGTGTCAACGTCGTGCAAGTCAGTAACGAATTCATCAATAATTTTTTCACTCATTGTAAATTATAACATATATTATTAAATACTTTATAAATCATTTTTTTCCGATAAATTTAATTTATATGTACTAATATTAATGGAATTTCCAGTAAAAGGCGGATATCCGCGTATAGTCGTAAAAATTCAAAAACTTGATGCAAAAAAGGAACAAGGATTTTCAGGTCATAAAGTATATTCATTGAAAAGTATGATGTCAACAAATACAAAAGCGCCATTAATGCTGGGGCCTAAAAAGTCAGTTAATGTTATTTCACACATTAATGGAGCATTGATAGGTGGAGAAAAAACAGAAAAAAGAATTAATGGTATACCGCTAAGTGTGTTTGTTAAATAATATTTATTTTTTTTATATCATTCAATAATAATGAGTAATGTAATCATAGATGCTCTTAATTATTATTTCGAAAAGAAAAAATTATACCAAAATATAAAATCTCTCGAATTTCATGAGAATTCTATTGTAGAACTAATGCCAACTGCATCAGTTGATGGAAAATTAATAAAGTATAATATTATTGGTACATTTACTGAATCAACAAAAACATTTACATGGGCATGGCATCTCAATATTCCTCGCAGAAATTATATTAAAACAAAACAATTATTAATTCATTCATTGAATACCGCGTCAGATACATTATTAGATGCATACACACGACGTATATTAACGTCTAGTACAATTAATAATACAAATGGAATAACATTAACAACAATATTATCATTAGCAACATATTTAACTAAAGCTGATGGAATAGCAGTTAGTTCTGTAGATGATAAAGATATGATGACATTTATAGGATGTTATGATATTGAAAACAATTAAATATCGCGAATCTTATGATTCTTATGATATTCATTTTTGTCTGGTGTCAAGTCACTCATTATACTATTTATTACTTTATATACAAATTAATAAATTAATAAAACTAGCGTTGATAATCTTCTAGCACATTTAACATATCATTTCCAAAGTTTGCATATTGTTCAAAATGATCGGGAATTTCTTTGTTTTCTTGTAATAACATTCTATATATTGCTAAACCAGACATCATATTTCTAGTACCATCGGGTAGTGTTACCCAATGCTTACACGGATATGATTCCATACACACATCCGAAATTTGATAATCATGTACTGGTACAATATAGTAATCAAAGTAAGGATGTGATAAATTATTTCTTTGCAACAATTTGGCAATTTCTTTGCAATCCATAATTGTTATTTCTTCATTAATTTTAACATAATGATTTGGTATAAAACCACCGGAATGATCTTTACTGATTAAAAAATCACCAATAGAATAATAATCTTCAACTGTTTTAAATTCAAGGCCCCTATGATTTATTCTACACGTCATATGATTTATATTTAATTATATGTATAAATCACTAAATAAAAAAACAATCATCAAAATTAATGATAAGGTCCATAATCAACAGTTGTTTTAAGTTGAACAATATCATATGGATCTTTTGAGAAAAGAGGGGAAGAAAATGTAATTGTGCTAGGAAGATTGTAATAATCTCTCAATTGATTGTTCGCAATCATATCATTGTTTAAATCAATCTTTGTGCACTGACTGGTACTATTACATTGCTGAATGGCATAAAAATCACCCTGACTAGATCCTCTATACTTTTGCCTGCCATAGACATTCCATTTTTCAGCTCTATCAACAGAATTAATCATGTATGCCATAAGACGAAATGTATCTGGAGATCCACGGGTAGAAACACCTAAAATACCATCCTGTTTATATTTAAGATATTGATCAGCTGTAGGTCTGGGCATTCTTCCTAACGGAGGATACAATGGATCTTCGGTTACGGCCATATCTCGTCTCTTAATCGGATCAACTATGTCATTTGGATTTAGAGATGGATTTGATATATTTTTACTGATAAATACCATTCGCTTGATAGAATCTAATTTTTCATCATATTGACTTTGACGATATGTACTTTTTTGATATAACATAAATAGGTATGTCACAATTATTATTATGAAAACTAGTGAAAGAATATCATTCATCATATATTATTAATCAATATATTTTTTTATCATTTTACATTATTGAATGATAATAGCTCATGTTGCTGGATTGACTCAAAGTCAAAAAGAAACCTTTAAAGAATTAATATTTAAACTTGATACAAATTATACGATTGTTGATCTGGATGATTATACCGATGAAATAATGTTGGATTCTAATATGGCAGAATTGGTACAAAGATATGAATATAATATGGAAAAATCTAAGGGTACTAGCGTAACGAAGGTTCAGGTAAAATCACATCTAGCTAAAGCAAGAGAATTAAATACAAAAATAAATTCATATTGGAAAACTCGAATGGAATTTTACCTGAATGAATTAGTGAATAATTGTCCAATGTCCACTATTTTAATTGGATATATTAATTTTTATAGAAATATTCGTATTGCATTGAATTTAGATGTAGAAACTCGTGTATTTATTGATATTGATATGGAAAAATACACCAGAGAAACTATAGCAACTAATTTGGAAATTTATAAAGATGATATTATTGCTGGATTTTTCAATCTTGAAATGATAAGTGGTCCATTTTTAATTAAACGCAGGAATCTTGTTGCGAGTATATATGACAAAAAGGGTTATGCGTTACAAAATATAGAAGACTGCGTTGGACATTTTGGTAATAAAGTAGAAAAAGGTGACACGCCTGTTGTATTATATTATGCATCAACTGAAATATTTAAAAATAAAATAACAATAAAACCTATTACTGCATATGTTGATGATTGGATTGCTATTGCATCTGCTATAGGAGGCAAAGATGTTACAAAAGGTTATATTGATGATGATTATACAAAACCATTTATCCAAGAATTAACTCCACACGTTATTGAAAAATTTCATACAACAATATATTTATACGCAATAACAAATACCGTTTTATTTACTCCAATATACACAAATAATTATATATATAAATACAAAACAACGCAAACAACTCAAATATTCAAATCTATTAAGGTTAATGACGCGCATACAAAGCTAAAAGAATTGAATATTTCCTTCTTTGAATTTAAATAACAATAATAATAATGTACAATAATAAAGTTGTGAAAGTTGTCATTAATACAACGTTTGTTATCCATGGATTCAAACGAGTGCCAAATACGATCAAAAATAATACACACAATTTTGAAACATTAAGAGATGCGTTTGAATTTTCTATAGAAGTATTAAAAATTAATTACAAACTTGCTGAAAATTCACCAAACAATCTTTTTGCATCTACCAGTGTAATTTCATATGGCAAAAATAATCATATTGTAAATAAACTTTGTTTCAAAACATATGAAGAAATATGTGATGTTAATAATTGGCACAAATTGTAAAAAAATGAATTATATATTTATAGAATTTAATTATTACTCAATTAATGTCTGACAAATTAATTGTTAATTCAAGTTCGATAGATCAAAATGATTCTGATTCAGATGATTCGTATTTGCAATATTTATCAGATGAGGACAATATTGAGGACAATAATAATGATATTATCAACAATACTGCATCAAATAATCATACACAGTTTATATGTAAACCATTGACAAATCAGTTACCAGATTTTCACATTAACTATTGTGTACAACATAAACATGCGGCAGCACATATGTTATTAATAGGTGTATGCGAATTACCCGATATTTATAATGACAATAATGAATTTGAATATATGATAACCAATTCTAGTACATCACAAGAATATAAATTCACAGGTAAACGTATTCCAATTATCATGATTCCAACAAATCCCCATGGATATATGTATACATATTCACTAATTGATGAACTGTGATAATTAAAAAACGAATTATTAATTTAATTAAAAAATGATTTTTATTTATTAAAAATTTAAATGACAATAATATTAATGTCTACTAATGAAATAGATCAACACGATTCTGATTCCGATGATGATTCATATTTGCAACATTTATCAGAATCAGATGAAGAATGTGAATCAACTAATTCCACATTACAAGATGTTGTATCACAACATGCAACAACAATTAATTTAGAATTTGAATCTTTCCAACCTAGCAATAGGAGACAGAGATCGTTTAAATTTAAGTCTATGACAGATCCAGAACCACATGGACGATATATTGCCAATTCGTCACTTCAAGCAGCAAATAAAGCATTTTCTGTTTATTGTAATATTATTAATAGTAATCTAGAACTATCAGATTTTAAATTTGCAATGTTTGAAGTTACGCCACATTCACGTAGAAATATTCATTGGTATTCCGCTTGTCGAGAGAGATTGATTTGGCCCATAAGGCATGATATTGTACAACCAGATGGTACTGCATTACAGATTGTAAATCGATTTAAAAATGTTTTAAGACGATTGCAAAATGACGAAATACCATCATAAAAATGAAATATTTATTTATAGAATCTAATTATTAATTAATTAATGTCTGAAGAAACAAATGATAATTTAAGTCCAATGAATATTGCTATAAATCAAATGATTAGGGATGGAATAATCGAAGAAAAAGATGTAAAACCGGGTGGACGTTTTTATGGACCAACACCTAAACAGGTTGCAAATACTGCTTTGAATGAATTATTAAATGAATCAAATGAATCAAATAAAGATGATAAAATAAATGATGATAATTCTGATTCTGATAATTCATATTTGCAATATTTATCTGACGTGGATGAAATGGAAGAAGATATTATTGTTTATAGGCAGGAAATAAATGATATGATTAATTGTGAATTTGATTATGATGAAAATATTACAATAAATGATCGCACATTTGATTGCAATAAGATTTTTTCAAATGATAAATATCCATATAAAAAGAAACATCTACAACCACTTTCTGGAAAATCTCTGGTACATGTAATTGTCAAGTTATACCACGATTATTTATCAGATTGTCATGATCCATACGACGATTCGATTAATCGAATTTTTAATCCACATGAAATGGACATGTTTTTTGAGAGAAACAACTATTGATTCGGATAATAATGCATATATATACAAAGTAATGTGTGTCAAGTTGACACCCGGTAACACAATGGATGATTCAAAACCAGACGATTTTGCAACTCGTATAACAAGAATTGAAAAAATAATTAAACAACCAAAGTAAATTTATTATGATTTTTTATTTTTTCTGCTACATCAAATAATTTATATTTAATAGCCGTTTCGTATGAATTTGTAACATTTTGTTTATTTATGTTGTAAAATACATCAAAATCCAATAACCTAAGGCAAAATGTTGCCCAACCTTTTTGTATACACAACATTAATAAATCATCATTTGTATGATGACAAATCTTTTCCCATTGTTCATAATTATATATTTCGATAATATTATCAATATTTAATTCACATTTATATTCAAGGTCATCAATCACTCCATTATTATACAAATATAATTTAATTTTTTCATCATTATCAAATTCACGAATGCAGCCACATTTTTCAATATCAATTATGTTTAATAAATCTAATGTTATTTTTTCATCATCAAACTTGGTTAATACCATATAAATAATATCTCCATCATCCAATATATTGTTGTCTAAATTATCTTGATCTGGTTCAAGATTATTATTAATTAAATATTGAAGAACTTTATTTGATATTTCAAAAGTTTCATCCAAAGAATTCATATGAGAACAATAATCTAATATATTTTCATGATAAATTCCACAACATTCACATTGATATTCTTTCATACTGAAATAAATAATATATTAAATTATTCAAAATCCACATAAAATTTTGTTTAGTAATTAAATTAATGGTTAGACTTTGGTTAATTGATGATAACGTACCAGACATGTGGACTCAAGTATTAAGAGATAATGTAAGAATTGATCGCGGAAAAAAAATTACAAAGTATTTTACTGAAGCAATTTCTAGTTCGTCGTTCGTTCATTGTTCTACAATTGTAGATGTAGATACAGAAGATACTGGCCAAAAGGGCAATACAACTTCGTTTATCAATAAAGCATCGGAATTATTGGATTACAAAGAAGGACAGCATATTAATACTATTTCTGTATATCAGCACCCAGATTATAGTATTCAAGCAATGTACATTATTAACAAAGATTGTTCGAATTCAACTGACATTAATTATTTTGCAACAATAACAAATACTGAAAATTTTCAAATATTCGGAAAGGCCGTATTTTTTAAAATTCAAAACGAACATACAGTTGATTTACCATTAGATGATCTACTTAATTTATTGATTAATTTTTATTATGTAAATGGTTGTAGATACCAGCATGGTAAATTTGAAACAGTTAGTTCCAATAATTATGTTCCTGAAATTCAACGAATGTTTCATAGTTATAAGAAAAAAACTGTACAAACATGGATGGTTTTAGCAGAAACTCAGGAAATGTTGGATAAAATTAATGAAAAAAATAATACATTAGAAGATCTTGACAATGTTATTTGGTTCAAAGTAAAGGAATATCATGGAGAATTAGCACTTATTATGGATACAGTTTCACATAATAAAGATAGTGATTATAGAGGAGTATTTATGGATATTAACGAATCATTTATCAGAAAGGTGTTTTTCTAATTTTTTCATAATTTTTGTTGAATATTTGTATTTTAATTTAAATATAAGTATTATATGAGTAATTTTTCGAACAATGCCAATGATCATGGTGATGAAGAAGAATATGAGGATGATATTGGTGAACTAGAGGGAAATTTGGATACAATTCCGGAATCTCAACCAGATTTCACTAGAGAACCTGGTAAAAAAACTCATAGAGGATTCAATCCCGAATCTGTTCAAAATGCGTCTCAAATTCCTAATGCTCGTTTTGTCACAACACAACGTGGTCCTGTTATTAATATAAATAATGAAACTTTTGAAGTTACGCAATTTAGACCCGAAATTATTGATCAAATTCGTAGAAGACAGCAAGAAGAACCACATAGACCAATTAATCCCGACTATCATGGAGATGTAGAACATCCTAGATATCAACAAAATCCAACTTATAGACCAACACGAGAAGAATATAGAGATGAAAGAGATTATCGTAGAGATCCTAGGGATGATTATCAAGATAACAATTATCCCAGAGACAATGATTATCGTCAAGAACATAATCCTCGAGATCAGAATTATCGACAAGATCAGGACACTAGACAATTACCTGCTCGAACTAGAGCATCTACTTTGGAACAACAGAGAGAGGGAAAGGGCAAAATGATCGACTTGACAGATAAAGATCTATCATTAGTTGATGATGGATCAAGTTATCCGAGAATAAAAGCAAAAACGCAAAATATATCAATATTTAGTCCATTGCTCACTGGATGGAACAAGAGTGGTTTAATTTTCGTACTAATTCTACTTTTCATGAATCCATATGCACAAGACTTGGTATTTCATAAGATTCCGCATATTCAGAATGTACATATTATGTTGTTATTTAAGTGCATATTAATAGTTGCAATATGGCATATTATTAATGGTTATATACTAGTATAGTCATAATTCATGACAAAAATTGAAATTTAAATAAATTAATTTAAAAGTTATCATATCATAATGGCAACTTTACTGGTACAACGTTTAAATATTTTTACTAATTTTGAAACAGCAAAAGAAGAGTTGTCTATCGATTGCTCAAATGAGAATGATATAATTAGCAACAGTTGTCAAATTATTCAACAACCAGAAAAATATATCGAACATTTGTACAAGCAAATTTTGCAATTTACAACAGATTATTTGACAAATTTAGAAAATATATCTCAAATAAAAGAAGAATATTATCAAATAAATAAACATAATGATACCGAACGTAAATTATATTTAGAAAAGAGAGCAATGATTGGTGCATCATCAAAAAAGGCATTTGATATTGGAATAATCATGGATCCAACTCGTAAAAAACTTTCAAAAATGTTTAATATAATAAATCGTTATATTGACAATCATGAATCGCAATGGAAACTAAAGGATATACTTCTCTTTGTTGAACAAAAGATATCGAAGATTGTTTGTGATAAATTTCAAACTTTTAAAATTCAAAATTACATAACAAGTTCAATTAATATCAGTCAGATGATATCTTCAATTATTTATCAAATAATTTACGATAACAAATTGTTTTCTGATGAAATTACAACATGTATGTGTATGTTGAAGTATGAAAATATGCCAGAATATGTTATCAAAGTTCTTATTCAAAATATTGCAACAATGACAAACATCATACGTTTATCGAAGAATTATTTCGATAACGATATTATTAAAACAGCAATACGATTAGTCAGTCAATATGATCAATGTAAATCATCTATATTTAATATAAATGAATTCGTCAACATGAATTATGATGATGCAAAAGAATTCATTGTTCGTTTGGTAGAATTGAACATGAATGATATTATCGAATCAACTCTACGTCCATTTGCTAAATATTATCATTATGTCAAAGATACTGTTCAAAATTATATGGAAATGTTGATAGATGGAATATCCGATGCGTCTGATATTACAGATCAAATGTTACGGCAGATCGCAATTTGTACTATTGTCGGATTTAAGATCTCGCTAAACACAAAGGAAAACATAATGATGGGGTATTTAATTAATAACGGAATAAATGATGATATTATCCCTATATATTCTGTGCTATTCCAGGGATTTCCTGCATACATTGTAAAAAATTGGAATATGTATCTAGCAAACGTAGTTGTAATTGATAATATATTCAAAAAGGTGAATTTTACATATAAGGAGTATTTTACATCAAAGGCACTTTCATGGAAAGAAAGTATGCAAGTAAACAATAATTTTCGGGATATGAAGTTAACTATTAGATCTCGACATGATGACAATGACATTATTAATATCAATCGTGAGTTAGTAACATTGAATGCTACCGAAAGTAATTGTGTTGTATCAAAAGTTTCGACAGAATCATTTGTTCCGAGTTTGAGAAAATATATAGCAACTATTTATGCATTTTGTGATAAAAGATACAATGGTGGTGAAAATCAAATAGATTTCAAAAAATCTACTATCACAGCTACTATTGGAGCAACTGTTGTACAGAAAACTGTGTTCCAAATGAATGTTATTTTTGCAGTAATTTCATTGATAAATCCAACATTATCGGATGTAATCCATATGTTAAATTATAGTACTATCATGATCACAACATTAAAAGCATTGATGAAAGAGGGAATTTTAATAAAGAATGGTGATGTAATAATATTCAATTCGGAATATTTTGATTCAAAAGACAAACCCAGGATCGAAAATGAGGAAATTATCGTGTCAGAATCAAAACCAATCAATGATTTCGACAATATCAAGCAAAATATTATCTCAGAAATGCTCGAAAAAGTAGCCAGTAGGAAATTAAAAAATATGTCAAAGAGTGAAATTATTAGCCTGATGAAGAGTTGTAAAATTCCCAAAATGGACAAAAAGAGCAAGACAAAGATGTATTTGCAAATTATTCATGCATCAGAGATCAAAATTCTTGAAAAGAAAGTAAAGAAAAACAAACAGGTTTATGTGACATAATAAGCATATATATGCCTAAATATGCACAAAAATTGAAATTATTTTATTTTTATATCGAATAGTATATTTATTAATGTTTGCTAATAAATGTGTATTTGTACTATGTTCATCTAAATATGATAATAATAGTAATAGTACGGATAATATGAAACGATATGTTCAAGCACCCAAACGATCTATTAACGCATTAATGGCTGCATCAACGATCGAAACTATTAATATTGGAGATTTGCCAACAGATAAATTTCCCGAAATTGATGACATACAATTTGATACAAATGGAGAACATATCGATACGATATCAATAATTGATATGTCTTTTGTGTCTGCAAAATGTATCGAAACTTATTTAAAACAATATGGATCAAACGATTCAACTTTTGAAAATTATATCATCACTGTGATGATGAATTCTGTTTTGTTATCATCATATGATTCAATGGAACGAAAAATCAGAAGATCGAATTTATTAAAAAGTTCGGAAGAATTGTTGTATTGGCAACTACCCAATAATTGTAAAATTGATATTACAAAACAATATTTGGATCGAAATGTTACTCTTAAATCGTATAGAAAAATCAAACTTGATAATGAATTTGTTTCATCAAATACTGCATTAGAAGACAAGGCATTATCTGACTATCTGGATAATATGTTGAATTATACAAGTCGATACGTTGATGCTGCATTAACACGAACATATTTTCCTATTGTTAAAAATGAAGATCAAATTATTGATCATGATATTATTACAAGATTATTAACGACTAATATGATTGGTTCATATGAAACTGTACTATTAGTTATTACAGTAATGTGCATGCCACAATATTGTCATTTAATTGTCAATAATAAATCTGCACTAGAATACATTGAAAGTAGTGACATGTTTAAACAATCAAATTCATATCCCGTAGAAAGCACATATGATCAAATTATGCAACATGCATGGTTATCATTATATATGGAGGAATCAATAAAGAAAAGTAATATTAAGCAATCTGATAGATTCATTTTTGATATCAATACGGCATCAGCGCTTCCATTTCTAACAAAACCATTTTTAACGGTAATGATCGATAATGATGTTCCTACATTAAAAAAGAATTTACATCCTCCTGGATGGGATACAAATCACAAGTTGGGTGTATGTACATTTAATACATTTAAACAACGAATGAATATTTTCATATCCGGTGAAAATAAATCATTGCTTGATGAACTCGATTGGTCACGATATGCATTATGCGGATCTATGATGGCATGCTGTACACCATTGTTTAATCCCTTGATGTTAAATATAAGTCAAGATGAGAATTTTGATGAGAATCATGAGAATTTTGATAGATTCGCGGTCAAATATTATAGTGATGCAGATATTGATGTTGCTATCAAAGGAACAATTCCTGAATTTATTAATTCAGTTTACGCATTTCGCAATGTATTAGAAAACAGTATCAGGAAATTATTTCCAGACGAAGTTTCTGCAATGGATGCTTTTCGAGATGATGTTGTGAAATATGACAGTAAGTTAACAAAATTATCTGCACCCAGTATTGAAGATACGGATGTAGTAAAACCAAAGAAAAGAAAACGAATTAAACACACTAAAATAATTAATTCGTCAAGTAATATTGTTCGTATAAATTATATTAAACAAGCGAATATTACAATTAATAATGAATTCATTCGTGAAAACTTTTTCACACTAGATGAAATCGAATCATTATGTTCGGACACAATTGAAGTTGATGATGAATTAGATATTACATCAAATAATAGTGAATTAGATAATACATCAAATAATAGTGATTCTACGCAATCTCCAAAAATTAATGATACAGTACTGATTGATAAATATGTGGAGATAATTGAAAATATTAATAGAATGGATCATAATGATTCATCCGAAATTAATCGCATTATTCAAATTGTATATGATGTATATTTAGCATTTCAAGAAAATGAAAACGAAAATGTTGACAAAGTGCTTTTAGAATATCATGATATAGTTGATAAGAGTAATATTAGAATTTTTATGGCTACAAGCAGTGCAGACATACAAAATACATCATGTGTGGCACGATGTGGTTGTACATTTAAGTATCGAGTCAGTTGTAAACTATTGAAACATGATTTTGAATTATTCAAAATTCGAGGTGATGAATTTTTCGGATCTATATCTCAGTTTCACTTTCCGATTGTGAGATCATATTATTGCGGAACTAATGTTTATATGACACCAACGTGTATAACAGCATGTAAAACATTGATAAATATCGATTATAAATTTTTTGCTGGAATTAAGGATCCTGCATTAATTTGGATTAAATATTATTTCAGAGGTTTTGGATTTCTATTCAATAATAATGAACTCAAAAAACTCATATCATTTTGTATTCAAAATCCTTCTGTTGCAGCACGATTTGTGGGCATTAATTTTAATCAAATGTCAAACATTAAAACATTATTGAGTAGACATAAATATGATAATGTTTATGAAGGACAAACTTGTTCGGAATGGATGATCCGTGATTTTTCATTGACTCATGGGTGTCAAAATATAACCTTTCCGCATCATAAGAAAGGATCAGTAATGTATTTGAAATTGGATCAATTATACAGTACTATACCAATGTCAGTTTTCTTCATGAATGCGAAAAAGACTAAAAATACTATTGTGCAAGAAATTGTAGTGTCAGATGATCCAGAACGTCCTGAACAAACTGAAATAATTGTTGCAGAAGATGAAGATGATGATTCACCAGATAATTGGTTTCTTGGAGAAAATTCTCGGGCACCATACGTTCATACTGATAAAGATATAGATAATATGATAAAACAGTTTGATGTGTTGAATAATGAAATATTAAATAATTTAGATTCTGTGAGTAATTCACAAAATTCTGATGATGAAATAATACAACCAAGTAAGACAATTGTAATTAATGCAGAGTCTGATGACGAATCGGATATATCAGAACCAGAACCAGTATATCCAAGAAACATTGCAAAAAAATCTGCTAAAAAACGCATTGATTGTTCTAGCGTTGAATCTGAATCTGAATCTGAGTCTGAGGATGATGAAGAACCACGAAGAAATACTACTAAAAAATCTGTCAAGAAGAAATCAATTCCGGCACCAGAACCAGAGCTTGATGACGAATCCGAGTCTGACGAAGAGGAAGTCATCGAAGAGTTACCACGAAGAAAGACTACGAAGAAATGTAAAAAATCATATCGTTAATATTTAAAAAATTTGAAATTAACAAGTTTAACATATATGGATTAATTTATTAATGGTAGTTTCTAAGAATACTAGAGAATTATTGATACTCCCGCAATATCGAGTAACAGGTTATAAACGATTATGTAAAGTTATTCCAGCAAAATATGCAGTAGATTTAGAATCATCAATTCATAAATTTTGCAAAACATATTCGGATAAAAAAGATGTAGAAAAGTCATATCGAAACAAAGTATATAACACAAAGTTGTCAAGTATTTGTTATGATTTGGATCAGATCAATTGTCCATCATTAATAATTAGAATAATGAATGGATCTTTGAATGTTAAAGATATACCAGACATGAATTATACCGAAATAAATCCAGAACGCTGGTCTGTAATTATTAAACGTATTGAATATACGGAAGACAAAAGAAATAACATGGCAACTAGTACAGATCATAAATGTAGGAAATGTGGATGCGAAGAAAGTTATGGTTATGTTATTCAAACAAGATCATGTGATGAACCCGCGACAGTATTTGTTATTTGTAAAAGATGTAGCCATCGATTTAGAATGTAATTTATTTATATTATAATGCCTGAATTAATTTTTGTATCATGCAAATACTTTACATCGTTAATACAATATATTAAGCAATATTTTGAAAGACATTGTGTAACTTGTTTAGAAATAGATGTTATTGATCCATATAATACATCGATGCATATAATTTTTGATATCAGAGATAGAGCATATTTACCCTTAAATTTTATGGTATATAATTTTGAACAACTTGAAGCAAGTAATTTATCAGATGAATTTTATTCAAAATTAACTTTTGCAAAGCATATTTTTGATTATTCGGAAAATAATATTACATTTTTAAATACAATGGGTATTGATGCAACATTTATGCCATATTCATGGTTTCCGTCTTTACGAAATGTTAAAGATCATTTATTGATGAAAGATCGTATATGTTCATTTATGTTTATAGGATATTTTAATGAAAGAAGGAGAACAATATTAATGCCAATACATGAAAATGCGAAAAACAAAAAACAAAAAATGTTCATTGGATCGGATTTATGGGGAATTAATTATACAGGTCAATCAACAATTACAAAAATTGCATTGAATATTCATTGTTACAATAATAATACAATTCTTGAAGTTCATAGAATAATAACATGTATACTTGATAAAAATATTGTTTTAACAGAAAGATCATCTGATAAATATTATGATGAATTGCTAGATGGTTGCGTAACATGGATCGATGAATCTAATGCAGCACAAGTAATAAACGATACATTATACAATGATAAAATAAATTTAGATGTTCTTGTTCAAGAACGATTACGTCTTATGTTAACAAAAATGGAAATGTTTAGCAATATACTTGATAAACATAGAGAAATAATAATAAAACAATTAATTTAATTTATCTGCATAGTCTATATCTAATAGAATATCCAGCTTCAGATGGGGAGTTCATTTCACATATTTCACCTCTCTTGAGTTGATAATATCTGGCAATAGCATCCGTTCCAAATTTAAATTCTGGCAAATGTCCTGGTTCAATATTATATTCTTTAATAACTTGCTCCTGTTCTTCATCGGAAAGAAGAATAAGAGTTGGGTTGGAAACATGATCTGCTCTATCTGCCATCATTTCTCGAATAAATACTAATTCTGAATTACTTGCAACATCAAACATATTAATTACTTTGGGTGATGCCATATCTACGATCAGAATTTTATATTTACTTGGATCATTTGTAAAATATTTATCTTCATCGGATTTATCAATTTTTGTAAGTTTACAAAATGTTAAATAGACTTCAATTGTTTCTTTATTATTGGTATATGATGTGCTATATCCATTAATATTTTCTAAAAATTGAGACCGAATATCTTCAAATGATAAATGTGAGTACATCTTTCGCCTTGATAGCATTAATGCGGTATTTTCAACCATAATGCGAATTTTAGATTCTTCATTGTATTCATCGTTCATATAATCCTGACTCATTACTATAATTCTAGAATTTATTTTAAATCTATAATCTTCAATTTTTTAAATATTTTCTCCGTTCAGTTTAATGGATCATAACATGTATGTGAATTGGGCACTCTCAGATTTTGATATTGAAGAAACTACTTATGATAGCATGGGTGTGTCTGAATTGGATAATTTGTTAGACCAGCAAATTAATTTAAATCATACAACCGATCGTTGTCAGCTAGAAATATCAAAAAATGTTTTGTTATGTAGCAAAGCGCCTATTAAAAAATTTAGTAGTAATAAACACCATACAGCAAAGATAAGCAAGAAAAAAAGACCAAAACGTGTATCATTTATTGATCTATCAACAAATGAATTACGATAAACTAAAAACAAAAATTATGATATTAATTTGTATATTTATATCCCGTTATTTTAATATAAGATGAAAGATGTCATCCTATTATGCGAATATTATGTTAATTGTCAATTTGGTGGCAAAAGTAAATTAACAAAAAAGTGGTCAACATTTGAGCACAATGGATTAGTATTTGCTCCATTATATAAAGCACATAATTTACCTATTATGTATGATGGAATGGAAATCCAGTTGCCTTTATTAGCAGAAGAATATATAACATTGTATACGCGATATTTGGACACAGAGTATGCATTGAATAAAAAATTTCATACCAATTTTTTCAAAAGTTGGAAATCAAGTATCAAGGGATTGGGTATAGAATCATTAGATAAATGTAATTTTGATCGTATTAAAACATATATTGAAGAAGAAAAAAGAAGAAAAAAAGAAATGACAAAACAAGAAAAACAAAGTGCCAAGGATGATCTCGCAATAAGTGAAGAAAAATTTAAGACAGCAATAGTCAATGGAATTGAACAACCTGTAGGTAATTATCGTCTTGAACCACCGGGTATATTTATTGGCAGAGGATGTCATCCAAAAATGGGTCAAATAAAACCAAGAATAATGCCAGGTGATGTAATTATCAATAATAGTAAAGGATCAAAAACACCAGAATTACCAGAATTTTATAAAGATAAAAAATGGAAGAAAGTTGTTCATGATAATACATCAGAATGGCTAGCATCATGGAAAGATTCTATTACTGGCAAAATGAAATATGTTTGGTTAGGATCAAAATCTGAATTAAAATCTCAGGGTGATATTGATAAGTTTGATAAAGCAAGAAAATTGAAAAAATATGTCAAAAAAATTCGAAAAGAAAATGACATCAACTTAATTTCCAACGATTTAAAAACCAAACAATTAGCTACAGCATTATATTTTATTGATAATTTTTCCTTACGAGTTGGAAATGAAAAAGATGATAAAGTTGAAGCAGATACCGTTGGCGTAACATCTTTAAGAAAAGAACATATATTTCCTTTGGAAAATTTACAAATTAAATTGGATTTTTTGGGAAAAGATTCTGTGAGATATTTAAACAAAGTCAAAGTTTCTGAAAGTGTTTATAGAAATATTGTTGAATTTTGTGATGGAAAAAATAAAAAAGATGATTTGTTTGGTCTTGTTAATTCTACAGATTTGAACAATTATATTAGAGATTTTGGTCATGATTTTACTGCAAAAGTGTTCAGAACATTTAATGCATCAAGAATGTTTCAAGAAGAATTAGACAAAGTTGAAGAAAAATTCTGCAACTATAACAAATCGGATAGACTTGATATGTTATTAAATGGTTATAATACGGCTAATGTAGTAGTTGCCACAGCACTAAATCATCAAAAGAATGTTAGTAAAGGTTATGAAGAAGGAGTTTTAAAACTTAAAAAAACTATGCTAGAATATCAATCCAAAATTAAAGCAATACTTTTAAAAGATCCTGATTCGGTAAAATCTAAAAAACAAATCAAAAAATTAAAAGAACAGATCAAAAAATACAAAATTAAAAAAGAATCAAAAATTGAATTGAAAAATATTTCTTTAGGAACTTCCAAAATTAATTATATTGATCCAAGAATCTCTATAGCATTTTTTAAAAGAAATGATATACCAGTAGAAAAAGGTTTTAAACAAGCATTACGTGACAAATTTGCTTGGTCATTAAATGTTGATGACGATTGGAGATTTTAATCGAGAATCGATCCATGATATGATTGGAGATTTTAATCGAGAATCGATCCATGATATGATTGGAGATTTTAATCGAGAATCGATCCATGATATGATTGGAGATTTTAATCGAGAATCGATCCATGATATGATTGGAGATTTTAATCGAGAATCGATCCATGATATGATTGGAGATTTTTAATTAATGAAATAACGTTGTAAAGGTGTAATAATATACATAAATACTAGAGCATATAATGGTATGGCATATACATGAACTAACCATTCATCCTTACTATGACCAAACATTTTACTTGGCAAATCCAAGTAAAATCTACCAATTATTGACAGAATTAAACCTAATATTCCACCAATTATCGCTGGATTTTTCAGTTCCCAACTTAACACACCAAATAGTCCATACATAATTGGAATTATTGTAAAAAACCATTCAATATGTGGAATTATCGATAATGTTTCTTTATTTTGACTCATACCATAACCAATGTATAATGCAGTAACAAAAAATGAAACGACGGATGATGAAATAATAAATGCATGCAAAGATTTTTTATTCATATAATATTGTGTTTGTAAATATTTATCGTAATTATTATTATTATGATTTTACTAAATAGTTCTGCTTTGGTTCAAACAACTCTTGCCGCGGTAATGGTGATAGGCGGAGTTTCTGCTAAGAATTCTTCAGAACAATTACCAATTGAAAATAAAGGTGTTCTAAATAACGTTGGTATGGGGTTATTTATGGGTGGATGGCTTCTTGCGGCATATGTCCTAAGTCAAAACAAAATTAACATTTTGCAATATGCTTTACCATGCATGGGTGTATTAATTTCTGTTATGATGATGAAAGAAAAGAAATTGATGAAAAAGTATTTACCATTTACTATACCAGAAAGTGTTACAAAATATGTTGTTCCGGGAATTTTCATTGCATCATGGATAGCTATAGGATACAATGTTGGTGACAGATTTGATGGATTTATGAGATATTCTGGTTTAATTGCGACAGCTTTAGTGGTTGTATCCATGATGAAGGTACTACCATATCAAAGAGAACATGACAATGTTGATGGTCCTGGATCATATATGTTTGCATTTGCTTGGGCAATCATTGTATTTTTGAATAGTAATCGTTAAATTCAAAAAATTATAATATATTTTAAACGAAAAAATGTTTAAATTTACCTGTAAATGGTAAAAATTTCTTAATTAATTTTATGTGCAAAATACATGCAATTAATTTACAACCAGTTCATTTTAAAAAAAATAATATATTTTAGTATATTATATAATGTCTTACGGAATATCTACCGATCTTATTACTAATCTCACTGCCGAGGGAAAGACTGGAACCACCACAAAGGATTATGTGTGGTATGATATCAGCAACAGTGTGGTTGTTGATGTATCATTAAACGAAAGAATTTTGTTCGCCACTAGTGCTGGTGCCAAAACTTTGTCAAATGATAGCGGATCTTTGTGGTCTGATGCATGCGCTTTCAATTTGGTTGACGAATTGTTCGTTGATGCTGATGGCGACAAGTTTTACACATCATATGTTGATAACTATCAGAGTTCTACTGCAACTTCTGATATGTATGACATTTCTTTGTCAGATCTTGGATCTGTTAGAACTGTTAGTGCTGGTACAACAATTGATGTCACTTCTAGAAAGGATAACAGTGTTACTTTTGATCTTGCCGCGTATGCAGGATCCAGTGGCAACAAGTTGTCTGCATACGAAATGCATATGTCCACTCATCTGGACTTTTTGCCCGCAGCAAATGTTACCGATGTTAGCAGCAACCTTGCTGTAAACGTTTATGAGTATGGTTTGGATATTGACGTAAACCATGAGTACAACCTTGGACAGTCCGCACCCAAGTTGTCTTTTTATGCTAACTCTTTGAGTGCCAATTCGGTTGTTCGTTTTGAACCCGATGCTGCGCAAAATGCATCAGAATTCACTAGCTACCCCAAGCCTTCCATTGCCTTGAGTAACGTTATTTCGGGATCCACTTTGATTGGTGCTGGACGTTCTCTCGTGACAATGGATGTGACTTTGCCAACTGTTAGCAGTGGGTTTAAGTCTGGTGCATGGAATTGGTTGGTTCATATCGAGGATGCTACAACCGGATATAAGTCTGCTGTGGTTCCAATGAGAATCGCAATCTACCCTAGATTTACCCAACCCAAGGTTATTTTGGATAGTGCTTTGACTTTTGCTACCGATGTTTCCCAAAACATTGGTGTGGCAGTCCAATATGTTGCTAGTGATACGACCAATGTTGACATTCTTGCATGGGGTGCTCATCTCGATGCTTCTGCCGACATTGTGAAAATGGTTTCCGGATCATGGGTATCTAGTAGTGATGCATACCTGACAGTTACTACTGGATGGGAAGATTTGTCGAGTAATTTGGCAATTGATGCATCCGCAAACTTTGTTGTGAAACACATTTCCAACAAATACGGTATGACTGGTGATAGCTACGGTCTTAGAATTACATACAATGATACTATTTCTGATAGATCATTTGTCAAGCCTATCACTATTACCGGACGCACTCATACTTCTAAGGTTGCCGTAACCAACAAGTATGACGGTACTTATACCGTAGCATCCGGTAATCGTGGAACAGGAGAACACTATATGTCTCGTACATCTACTGCATCTAGTGGTGATTCATGGTCTACGTGGTCACGTCTTCATAACACCAATGCATCTTATAATATCAAGTCTGTTATCGCAACTGCATCTAATGTTGTGAGAATGCAATTTGCCGTTTCCGATGAGCCATTTGTCGGATCTCCCAGAGTGTTTAATGCATCTGTGTCTACCGCGGTTGTTATGAATACGTTTAGACAAGGAAGGATTGACATCTCCAGTGGTGCTCTATTCACTGACGTTGCCAACTCCAATGTTGTGTCTTTGGATGCTGATGGAAATGTTATCAATGCCGATAAGGTTATTAGTGGTAGCATTTTGACTTTGACTGACACCACTTCTGATATCTTTATCAATGTCGAGAGACCCGCATGGTTGTCTTCATTGTCTGATATTGTCATTGTGGCAACTCTTTCAGAGACTGTTGGAAGTGGCAATGCTGCGGGAATTGTGGGCATGGACCTCAGTGGAAATGATTTCTTGCGTTCTGCATTGAAGGTTTCTGGACAGAACAAGTTCGGCGCATCCATGGATCCTTCTCACAATCTTATTACCGATCTTTATACTATGGATACTCCTCTTAAGATCGATATTAAGCTTGCTCCTGAGAGACTTACTAGCTCTGACGCACTCTTGACTGTGGAGTTCAAGTTTGCTGGTGCAACCAGACACACTATGTGCTCGAGATATTACATCAAGTCCACTGTGCCAGCCAATTCTGGAGATCGTAAGAACAACTTGATTATGCCCAATAGATCCAAGATTAACTTTTCCAAGGCTATCAATGGAACTATTACAAAGGTGAATTTGACTGATATTTCCAACAGCGAAGTTGATTTGATGGATATCAGCACAAATACTTACAGAAATCTTGGCTTGGCCGAGTCTGGTATGCTTAACTTGAATCTTCCTAGATCCGAGTTCATGGGTGCTTCCGGACATGGTTTTGATATTTCTGGATTTAGTATCATTGCTAGTAATGGTAATGGTATTGTACCCAAGTTGTACTTGCCATTTTCTGTCTACGGTGACACTCAAACTTCTGGAGCACCTTTGAATTTGGAAGAGTTCGGAGATGTGTCTGCCAATTTCTCCAATTATGGCGATATCTTCTTGGATACCGGTTATTACACTGGTGTTCTAGATATCAAGTATTCCACTGTTTACAGAAACGAGCATTCCGATGTTCTCAATACCGTGAGAGTGTTTGTTTTGCCTAGACCTAACATTGACTTGACCGTTCGTGATCCTTCCGAGAACGTCCATAGAGTTGATGCACCAACCTGGTTGTCTGAAACTGGTAGAAATGTCCAGAAGAATGGAAATTCCGAGATCACCTTTGCTGGAACTGGAAATACTATTGGTTACACCGAAGCCAGTAGAACTTCCATTGCTACTTTGTTAGCCCATTACACCAAGATTTCATTCGTAAGCAAGACTTACAGTGATATTACTGACCCTGATTCTGGACTTGAGGGAAGATTTGGTATCAGTGATGAATTCATTGCCTTAGACTATGGTAGCAACGGAAGTGCTCTCGTGAGCTTTGCTGGTGCCGACTTGGACTACAACAGTGCTGATGTGAGTGGAAACAAGCACATCTTGCATTTCAATTCTGAGGTTGTGTTCAAGCGTCATGCTCTATTCACCGCCAACAATTTGGTATCAGACAATGAGAATTTCAAGGTATATGTTATCAACGACTTTGACGAGATGCTCACTGCTGCAACCATTGTGGCCAATGACATTCATATGTCCAATACCCTGTCCATTAACAATGTTGACTTCCTTAGATATGTTACCACCGGAGTTGACATTGATCTTACTAGTGATGAGAGATTCTCTACCGCTGTGTTCCTTGTCATTGAAAACACCGACCATTATGATATTTCAATTGACAGAGGTTCTGGATCTGATATTATTATCAAATTTGCCGAACGTCATTTGTTTGGTAGAACCGCTGCTGGTATTTGGTCTGACTATGGTCTTATCTAAATTTGCTTAATGTGCAAATAATTACTTAATTTATTTTTAATAACATAGATTTAATATTTTATGTTTTTTTCTTTATTATCTTTGTCTATTATATATGGCAACTTTCACATCATTACAAGTTTTGGGGCCCACTGAAATGGAGAACCTGGTCATAACACAAAATTTGAGTGTGGTTGGAACAATTTCTTTAGAAAGTACAGAAATTAAATCTGTAACAGTCAAAGAAGATCAAAAGGTTGATGGTGCATTAAATGTAACTGGCGATATATATTGTGGTACTACATTACATGCAGCAAATACGGATTGTTCGTCGGGAACTATTACCGGAAATTCTATTACCGGAAATATAGCCATAATAACAGATTTGTCTGGTACAAATTTACAAATGGACGGAAATGTTGTTTTTAATGGAGATACAAGTTTTAATGATATTGTTTACATAAATGATAAATTATATTTGGATGGAAAAGTATATGCAAATGACGTTATTATTGCAAATAGTGATATTTCGGCAAACAGCGATATATGGTTGGGCGGTAATTTAACGATGTATGGAACATTAACCGAATATGGTGATACAATATTAAAACAATCATTAGATGTTACTGGTAGTACAATTTTGCGCAATACATTAGATGTTAGTGACGACACAATTTTGCGCAATACATTAGATGTTACCGGAGACACAACATTGCATTCAAAATTAACTGTTGAAAATGATATTAGTGGTGATACTATATATATTAGAAATATTCTTGGTCCAATTATCAATATTGGTGATATGTCATCAACTGTTAACATTCTTGGTGCAGTAAATTCTGTTGAAACAACAGAAACATATATTATGGATTCGAAAATGACATTAAATAAGGGAGGAACTATTTATTCTGGATCTGGAATTGAAATCGAAGCTAGTGATACTATTATTGCATCAATCATGTTAGATTCAAGTAACAATTGGATTATGAAGAGACCACTAGAATCTATAAATGAAAAAATAATTACAGAAACATATGCTAAATTTATAGAAGATGTAAGCATGAATAAACAGTTGTATGTTGGAAAAACTGTTCATATTCTTGGAGATGTACAAATGGATAGTGATGTGAATATCACGGGGACGCTAAACGTATTAACTGATCTTTCGACAAATGGAAGATTTGATGTTGTAGGTGATACTTCATTGAATAATGTGTTGGTTGGAGGATATGAGAATGTTAGTGGTGCATTGACTGTAAGTGGATTAACTAATCTAAACAATGATGTGAATATCACCGGTGTAACTAATCTAAACAACGTTGTAAATGTCACCGGTGTAACTAATCTAAACAACGACGTGAATATCATCGGTGTAACTAATCTAAACAACGACGTGAATATCATCGGTGTAACTAATCTAAACAACGACGTGAATATCACAGGAACGCTAAACGTATTAACTGATCTTTCAGCAAATGGAAGATTTGATGTTGTAGGTGATACTTCCTTGAATAATGTATTAGATGTTGCCGGTGTAACTAATCTAAACAACGATGTGAATATCACAGGAACGCTAAACGTATTAACTGATCTTTCAGCAAATGGAAGATTTGATGTTGTAGGTGATACTTCCTTGAATAATGTATTAGATGTTGCCGGTGTAACTAATCTAAACAACGATG
>Ga0257127_1000039_pt1 | contig 131704 bp, 122 predicted proteins | sample SI060_135mmetaG_FD_190152 | JGI IMG/M metagenome (GOLD analysis project Ga0257127, IMG submission 190152) | Marine microbial communities from Saanich Inlet, British Columbia, Canada - SI060_135m | ecosystem: Environmental > Aquatic > Marine > Inlet | place: Canada: British Columbia | collected... | reverse complement strand
AAGCAAATTCAAGGGTTTCCAGCTGATTATAAAATTATTGGAAATAATAAACAGCAAATAGTTCAAGTAGGCAATGCAGTTCCTCCCCCTTTAATAGAGAAAATTGTTAAAAATATTATTGGGGGTGGGAACTAGTCGGAAATACGCCGACAAAAAAGAAAAATAATACAATATAGATTTTACAAAATTGTATTATTTGTATCAACATTATATTTTTTCGCAATACTAGTCCCCAATACATCCAGATGTATCCTCACTACCAGCACCAGCACCCTCTTGCTCTCGCAATATATCATTTATCATAACTTCCATTGCTTCATCAATTGCTTTCCGTTTGAGTTCCTCAAATATTTCCTGTTGTACATTTTCTCTTAATTTTGCTCGTTCTTTTTCGGTCAACTTATTTTCTGTAAACATTATACAAAATATTGGGATATTATTTTTTATAAATGCGTATATTCATTATTTATTATTCATTATTCATCAATCATAGCAGTTTCTTTATCAATTAACACCTCATTTGCAATGTTTTTGATTATCTTTTTCGTGTTCTTCTCATTGAATTTTGGGTCTCCGTCGCCAAATCGCATTGTTATTACATTCATCCATTCCGTATGGTGTGGGCTTTCACTCTTCCAGCAATTCTGGTGGTCATCTATCCAAACAGGGAGAAATTTGTTGGCCATTCCCTTTGCTTTGTCTATTGCTCTTGATAATATGGATTTTTTACCATCATCCTTTACCCATTCATTTTCTTCTTTTATATAAAATGTCTCGCGTTTTATATCACTGCAATGGATTGGCAATTTTCTTACATCTAAATTACGCAATTCCTTTGTGAATATATCCGTTAGACCACTTATAATCCCTTCTGTCCGCGTAGTTTCAAAATCCTCATCCGATATTTGGAGGTTATCTATAAAGTCAGATAATGTCATTGCATCCTTGCACTTCTCATTCAAATATATATTCATATTGAACTTATTATTATTATTCGTGGTATTATTCATTGTGTTATTACAATTTGTATTCCCGATCTTTGGTATTATTTCATTCATAATTTGTTGCTGTGATGTCATTTGGGTTACTACTAAATTTTGGAAATCACATTGGTTTTTTACCATATCATTTTGATTTTTTACCATATCATTGTGGCTTGATACTAGTGGGTTTATTATTTGTGTTGCCACAGTAGTCATTATTTGAGTAACTAATTCTGTATTATCTGTCCCTCCACTATTTTGTGAAATTGTCTTTTCTTCAACAAATGTGCACGTTTTTTTGTGTCTTGATAATGATGGTAATTGGTTATATCTCTTACCACAATAGCAGTCATATTCCTTGGAACTTTTTTTGCTAGAATTATTAGCATTTATTAGCATTTTATGTTTACCTGTGGTTAAATGTCTGTCATATTGACTTTTTCTACTTGTGACATAGTCACATAAGTAGCAATGAAATTTGTTGGAACTTTTTGGAACTGTACTTGTTAGCATTTTCCTTAATATTTGGTAACATAAAAATCCGGTAAATTTGAACGAATTGAAAAAATGGTTGGTGTAAAGTGAAATTATTTGAAATAATAATTACACCATTTACATCTGACCTGTTTTTTTTCAAAAAATGGAGAAAAAAATCTTGTCCAAAAACAGTTTTGGACATTTATTTTTGTGCATTTTTCCATACCAAAAATATGAGTTTCATCAAAAAAGTGGTTGGTGTAAATCCCTTATTTTGGATTTTTAAATAACACCATTTACATCTGACCTGTTTTTTTGAAATTTTTTGGAGAGAGATGGCCTGCCCTAAAAATAAAAATGCACAAGAAAAAGCTGTGCATTTTTTTTTTTCGACCCACGTTCCTAACTCGATTCTGAGATATTTTTGTAAATTACCAGGTTGGAGTGAATTGTATTAATTATTAAATAAACTCTCACCATTAGCATCTACATACTATATTTTATCGATTATTATTGAATTATTATTGAATTTGTAAGGAAAAAATAAAGTAAATGTATAATATATGACATCAATAATAGACGGTATTTTTAATAAATTGGTAAAATATGATAAACCGTGGTGTAATTTATTGGGAATAAAAAATCCATACATTGATAACTATGATTATCAACTAAATAATAAAATTCCAATGTTTGATGGTGTTGCCTATAAAAAATATCCTGAATTGCACAGGATATATGATAAATTATGGATTGCCAAATCACAAAATATAAAATGTGGGTTATTGAGTGAATTAAAAAACAAAAATGACGATGAATTACCAAAATTTCCTTTTTTTATAAAACCAAAGGACGGACATAAAAGCGCTGGCAGTAAAGGGTGTCACAAGATTAATAATAAAATGGAATTAATGTATTATATAGATTATCCGAATGCAATGTGGAGTGAATATATTACAGAAAAGGAAGGAATGACAGATTTTGTATTATACGAGGGTAGAATAGTATATCAACAAACGAGTGTATATTCAAGAGGAAATAATGTAATATCGGATGAATGGAAATATATATCTGCAAATAATAAACCATCGTTGGTGATTGAAAGGTGGTTATTAAAGAATATCAAAAATTATAATGGGATCGTTAATATTCAATATAGAGGAAATAAGATAATAGAAGTAGGATTGAGACCAGCTCGTGGTGGGGTTTATTTAAAAGAGACACGCAATAAAAAGGTTATAGAGAATATAAATAGAATATATGACAATGAGGGATGGGAGGAGTTAGACAATAAAGATACTAAATTCAAGTCATTTTACGCATTTAAGGCGAAATCAACAACAACCCCCTTTTTATTATTGCCATATTATTTTATTCTAATTGTATTGAAATATTTCAATGTATCAAGGTTTCACGAATATTATTTTGAACCATTGGGCTCAAATTCCCATATGTTTTATCAATTCATACACGATGATTTCGACCAGGGTATGAAATGTAAAAATATATTAGAAACAAGTAATTATTTACTACATTTTATATTTTTTGCGGTAATCATATTAATTATCTACTATCGTATATTTAAAAAGAAATGGAATAATTTTTTGCTATTGTTCTTAATTGTAATATCATCAATGAAAATGTTGAATACATTAAATTCACAATATGGTTTATGGAAAATACAGAAAATAAGTATGGGAATTCATACGTAACAACAACGCATATTACAATACATATACAAATTGGGTGTATATGTATTATATATATTATTTAACTATTTTTTTGGGGCGACCTCTTTTTTTTTTTGGCACATCATCCGTACCAGTAATAGTATTAGTAACAGTATTAGTAACAGTATTAGTATTAGTAATACTATCAGAAATACTATCAGAAATACTATCAGAAATACTATCAGCATTAGTAATATTATCCGGGGTATCGTTGTTGATTATAGCACTATATGTATCTATCTCTGTTTTTATATTTGTGTATGTATTTTTGTCATCTTCTTCAATAAAATTATTATCAACAATACTGCTAACTTCGCTATTTGTCGGTGAAACTAAGTATCCATCATTAATATTATTATTTTCAATATTATTGCCTATAACTTCATTAATATTTGTGATAATATTATTATTTCTATTGTTTTTACTAGGACTTGGTGGTAAAACAGGTAAAAGAGCATCATTATCTAAATTATTATTAGAATTATCAGCGTGTGTTTTAAAACTGGGTATCATGTTTTTCATAATTTCTATGGGGGGTATTTCCTGATATAATGTTATAATTTTTGAATATAATTCATTTAAGTATTTGGTTTTATATTTTTTGAAATAACACACATAGTCAACGTATAACCTAATATGATTAACAACAACTTCACGAGTATAGTTGTGTGAAGATATTAGGTTTTCAATATCATATCCGCGAACAACCATTTTTTGTTGGTCTATTAACGACTCTTGTTTTGAAATACAAAACTCATTAAGCGCGTGAATAATATTAATAAGAGTATCATATATACTATCAACCACCTGTTTATCGTAAATAATATTCACTTCTAAATCTCTGTAAATGGGGAATGTATCTGTTTCTACAAGCATTAAAACCTTCTTGTCACTAATATGCGAATGTATATATTTTGATATTAATTTGTATAATTTATAATAATCTCTGTAAATTTGGTTTTGTATAGAGCTATATACATCTTTAATATTTTTGAGATAATTTTTATATAATCTCATTTGAAATTGTATTGAATCTAAACAATATGAATGCAATGAAGCTCTATTTAATTTAGATAATACAATAAACTCAGACCCAATTACTTTTAATTTATGTTCAATATGTGAAATATAACTGTCTATATTATCACAAACCAACATTAACTGTCTATTTCCATCTTTTAAAGATTGTATTTGCGTATTCATATTATATAAAGATATATTAACAATTTATATATATATTTATATAATTAAAAATGGATTCAATATCACAATCTGGTTTAGGTGTAAATGATAATGAACAAAACATAGTAATGGTTAATTCGTTAAATGGTTGGACAGAACAACACGAGGAAATTTTTGCAGAGTGGGCTGATAAAGCAATGTGCTTTAGATGGTTACATAATAGGTCATTGAAAATATTTGAACGTCGGAATGCTGGTTATACAATTCCTGTCATTATAATGTCAACAATATCGGGAACAGCCAGTTTTGCTTTAGATAGTTTGCCGGATGAATATAAATTAATTGCCCAATGGGCTATTGGAACCGTAAATATTACAGCAGGTATAATAACAACAATTCAACAATTTTTGAAAATAACCCAAAAATTAGAAGCCCACCGTGTAAGTTGTATTTCTTGGGGGAAATTTTGCCAGGATATAAAAGTTGAATTAATAAAACACCCAACTGATAGAGACTCACCGTTAGATATGTTAAAACTATATAAGTCAGAGTTTGATAGATTATCTGAGATTAGTCCAGATATAGAAGACAATATTATTGAAGAATTTAAAACAAGATTTGGGAAAAATAAATCGGAAGAAATTTCGCCAACCGAAGTAAATAAAAAATATGCGCGTATTATGACTGATATAATGGAGAGAACAGATGAGGAAGTAGAAACGAACGCGGAAAATATGGAAAATGGTTGCGCTCAGTTTTTCTTGGGTGGAAATAAAGAAGTTACAAAAGAACAAGAAGTCGAGAAAATATTTTCAAGTTATTTGAAGGATATAAAAGATGCAGAAAGAGGCAAATCAAAGAACCCACTTAAATACTTAAAAAAACCAGATATATGCGATGAATTGATTTCTGCAAATGAATCAAGACGTAATTGGTATCGTGTTAATAACACTACACAAAATAACAATGATACCGAAAATATATATGAAGATAGGGATACAATAATTGCGAATGAAAAACGAGAACAAACTAATAAATATAAAAAACAAATATTGGATTTTAGAAATCAATATATGATTATACATGGACGCGAACCATTTGACACAGAAATAACAGATAATCTGAAGGAAATTATTCCTATTAATATTATTGAACAAATAATACGTGAAAATAATGTATAACCGATGTATGATGTATAACCGACTTGAAAATAATAATATGGTTGTTGTCAAGATTATAGATTATTGTTATCTGTAAACTGTCATTCACAACCATTTGTATAATTAATAATTAATAATTCTCGTGGGTTTATATTTGTTTTCATAAACTACCTCCAATTTTAGAAGACCCATTATTGGCATTTGGAACAACTCCTCATCCACCTTTCATATGTTTTCTGTTTTTATCCATCTTACGACTTTTCATACTCTCCTTCTTTTTATTTATCTTCGTTTGATTACATTTTTTTTGTAATCTCCTTCTTGTTTTGCTGTTTTTGCAAGTTTTTGCGTTTTTTCTTTTTATTGCCATAATAAAAAACTATATATATATATTTATAGATATAATAAAAAACGAAAATAATTTGCTATACTCCGAACTATTAGACACCCACACCCGTATCCATACCCTTTGTCCCTGTATGAATAAATTTAATTGTTTCTTTCGAAATAGTAATATCATAATTATGAAACAATGTCATCTTAATTTTACCGACGTGGTTATCTACTAAATTACACAGGGAATGAATACATTTTTCTTTCATTATATTTATATTCAAATGATAACATATTTGTTTGAGTATTGTTTGAAGGATTACTGTTTCTTTCAACACTTTGTTCCAAGGTATGGTGAAACTATTTTTATTATATGTAACCGATTTTAGAATGTCGTTAATAATATATTCATTCACAATATTTCCTAATTCTTGACCGTTAGATGCTAATTTTATCAAGTTTTCTTTGTAAATATCTGTATAACAGTCTGTACATTGTGGGAAAATATTGGAACGCATTTTACCGCGACAACTCCATTCTGGGGTGGTGTCTAAGAAGTATGGTATATTATAATTATTCGCAATTTCGTATATTTCATCTTTATATACATCAATCATCGGGCGATAAACAGTAACGTTCATAATATTATTAATATCTTTAATCACTTTTAAATCCGAAATATCGTGACCACCTTTCATTATATTATTAAATATATTTTCACAAATATCATCTTTATGGTGTCCTAAAAATACGCCACTACACCCAAATAACTCACATAACCATTTATAATATTCATATCTCATTGAGCGTGTTTTGCTTTCATATACACTTCGTTTCGTTTCGTTTCGTTTAAATTTAATATCAATATGTTCGAAATGAATTTCATTTATATCGCAATAATCTTGCAGAAAATTTTTTTCTTGTACCGTCTCATATCTATTATTATAATTGATATGACAACAGTAAATAATAATTGGGTAGTCTGAATTTTTATTTATACAATCTAATATTTCAAGTAATACCATAGAGTCGACCCCCCCACTAAGTGATAATAATATTTTATTGATTTTATGTTTTTTTAAGAACTCTAAAATAATCTTATATAATTTGGTGTGAATTAGGTTTTTTTTATTAATATTTTTAAAGGTTGGTACATTTTCTAATAGTGTTGCATAATTTGAATATAACTTATTAAATATCATTTCTTCCTGAGATATTGTACGTTTGATTTTTATAGGTTTAAATAATTCTTCTAGATTCTCTTCGGTAATATCCTGGGTAGTATCCTGGGTAATATCCTGGGTAATATTGTTAATAGGCGAAACCTTATATTTAGATTTCTGGTTAAATATTGTTATGTTCATAATGTTATGAGTTGTGTATAATACGAAAAAGTCTATATTTTCGTATTATTCTTCAATTTTATTTTTTATACATTTTCTTAGATTTCTTAGATTTCTTAGATTTCTTAGATTTCTTAGATTTCTTAGATTTCTTAGATTTCTTAGATTTTTTAGATTTCTTTTTTGTATTTTTTCGTTTACCACCTGTTTGTGTATTGGTGGTGGTATTAACAATAGTATTAGTATTAGCAAAATTATTATCAGTAGTATTATTAGTATTAGTATTAGTATTAGTAGTATTTAATGAAGAATTAATTACGTTATTACCATTTTCGTTACTAATATTTTCATTTTCTTCAATACTAATACTAACGCCTAGATTATTTTGATTTTGTGGTGAACCAGAATTTGTAGAAGAAATAACGTCAGTTAATGCATCGGATACACCAGTTTTAGTATTATCCAATGTTTTTGATACTGCATCGGATGCGGAAGAAACTGCTTTTTCCGCATCGTTTGCTATATTACTCATTGTGTTTGATACTGCACCGGATGCGAAAGAAGCAGTTTCTGTTAGGTCGGTTGCTATATTTCTCATTGTGTTTGATACTGCACCGGATGCGGAAGAAGCAGTTTCTGTTAGGTCGGTTGCTATATTACTCATTTTGTTTGATACTGCACCGGATGCGGAAGAAGCAGTTTCTGTTAGGTCGGTTGATACCTCACTTGCTGTTTTACTCATTTTTTTTGAAATGTCATCAACAATATTAGACATACCGCCAGAATTAGAATTGGAATTTGTAGTATCCTCATCATTCGTTTCCATATTCGTAGTAGTCCCATTATCTGCACTTGTTGAATTTACTGAAAGTAACCCTGATATTGATTTTTTAATATTTCCAAAGAATGAACTATTTTCCGATTTTTTCGCTTTTTCTTCTTCTTCTTCGACATAATTATTTAGGGTATTATCTGCATCAATATCTTGTTTCTTTTTAACATTATAGAACCCATTCGACAAATTAGATACTTCTTCATCCTTATTAGATACGGGGACTGGGTGTGTTTTGTTATCTTCTTCTATTGATTTCTCCTTTTCACTCTTCATAAGTTCTTCAATTTGGTTTGTAACAGAACCTAAATTATTGCCATTTTCCGCTGTTAAAACTTCTGGCGTCAACATTTTTACATTATCAACTTGGTTGGTATCTTCACTTGTTGTGCTATTTTCATTAATGGTTTCGTTTTCATTATTGGTTTCCCCGTTGGTTTCCCCATTTTCATTCTTAGTTAAAAATTTACTAGTAGGAAGAAGCAACTTATATTCTTCAAATTCTTCTTCTTCATCATTATTTTTCATAACCAAAGTTCTATCTTCACTTTTGAAACCAACTTCATTATAGCATGACAATATACCCTGATTTTTTGTACTAACATAAATAATTATTTCGTGAATAAGATAATTAATATCTGTGCCAGTTTCGAATTGAAAACTTAATGTTTCTAAATGTTCAATAAACTTTCTCAACATAATTCTACAGATAATATCATTATCTTCACCTTGAAATGATTTACATAAATCATAAATAACAACTTTGTTAATATTATCGGTTGTTTCAACCTTAATAGTAAAAAAACCATAAGGATTTAATAAATAATTGTCTTTCGCTTTTGATTTATCAACAAGAACAAAAAATATTTTATCATCGTACTTCTTTATTTGTTTTTTAGTTAAACCAGGATAGCAATTTTTCAGACAAGTATCAATAACCTTTTTGAATAGTTTGGGTATGAAGTTGTCCCCTTTACTTTCTAAACGTAATAATTCAACACGATTATAAAATTCGGATGTATTTGTAATTGGCATTATATTATTAATATATTATAAATATATTTATTTTTATTATTTTTTATATTGATATTCTTCTTATTCTTATTATTCTTATTATTCTTATTATTATTCGTCACTGTTAAATAATTTATTCATATTAATTACTTCTGGTTTATTATCTTGCGGTAAGAATATATTCTTAATTAGTTCATCATTTCTAAAACGAACACTATAATTTTTTTGTAAATTATTTCTGCCAACGCGTCCTAATGCCTGGATTGTTTTTTCTTGACTAATAGAAACCAAATCTTTCCCAACGAACCCGTGACAGAATTGATAATTTGTTCCGTAAATATAATCGTCGTTCGCAATAATTAAATATAATTTTTGGGAATCCGCAAAATCCTTCATTAACTCCATATATTGTTGATTTAGCGAGTTATCAAAAACACCGATACCAACTGCAAGTAATATACGCCATAAATTTGGAACATTTGGAATTTCTAAAATACGCTGTACGTCGGTTTCACTAATTTTAGAGGAATACGGAATATTATCGCTACTCATAACAATATCATAAATATCGGAAGAAATCCATTTTTCACAATGTCTTTTAGTATTTGGAACCCATCCATCGTCAACGTTAATGTTTTTAATCATTTGTAATAATGTGTCAATATCACGTCTTATTTTTTTAACTTCTGGACCCATTCTATCATCATTTGCAAGTTTTCTATCATTCACTTTCGCTTTACCATCTGTTCCCGAAACATTCGTTTCATTATCAACAATCGCATCTAATTCTTGCTCCAACTTATTGATTTTCGCCAAAACAGTATTGTTATATTCAATATTTTGCATAATACTATCAATAATAGAGGTGGGAATATCAAGATTTTTCAGACAATATTTACCAATATTTACGGGGTTATTTGTCATATATATAGTAGGGCCGTCAGTAAGTGTATATGCATCATTCGTAGAAATCAACGTTCCTCGTTGTGCTGGGGTTGCAATCGGTTTATTATTTTCGATATAACAAGGAACTAAGTTTTTAATGTTTTGAAAATAGTTTTTAATATGTACGAATGTTTCCTCTGATACTTGATAGCATAAATCAATATAATATAATTTGACCGATTTCATTGTTACATCATCAATACTTTCAAAATAATTGGATGAAATATAATTTGCATTATGTATCAACTTATGTGAATGCATGTATTTAATGAATGTATCGGTTTCATTCAAATCAAAGTATCTAAAAATGGTCATATTATTTTTACAGTAGCCGATTGATTTGATAAATTCCTGATATGTGGTGCAAATATGATGGGGTAAGCAAGCAATGCCAGATGAATTAAGAATGGGAATAGATTTTTTGCAATCGTGACTAACAATAGAATGAACCCGAACATCACTATTTTCAAAATTTTCAAAATCGATAAATTTTGAACGGAAATCACCAATTACATCCCCGAGTTCGCACTCTTTTGGTAGTGTGGCAGAAGATAATACAACATTTGGAATAATATTTTTCGACCAAGTATTTTTGATATGACTATGATTTTCGTGCGTTTCGTAGTCAAGTGTAATAGTAGGTTCATCCCAGAATAAGATAATATTTTCGGGATTTGTATTAAATTGGAGCATATAGTACATAGCATATTCATATGATTGAATATCACAAATCATAATTTCAACTTTTTCACCATTTGAGTTATCAACTTTTCTAATTCTTCCAGATTTCCAATCTTTTGTATAGTCAACTGCTGCAAAATAATGAAGTCTAATATCTTCGGCGCAATTACATCCAAACCCAAATGCGATTTTTTTCCCGATTGATATTGCCGACTTCGCTAACGCTAACCCCACGTGCCTAGCAGCGCAAACATATATAATCTTATACCCTTCGCTTAGTGCAATTGGTGATAGAGTTTTGCCTGTAGCAGTGGGCGCAATATATAAAACAAGTTTTGATTTTGTACTTGTACTTGTACTTTGTGTTGCTTGAAACACGTTATTCCTACTTGATTTTTTAGATTTTGTACTATCTGTATCTAGTTTATCCTTTTTGAAAATTGTAAATAATTCTTTTTGGTGATCATATAATTTAACATTGTCATATTTAAGAAGTAACCCGTTTTTTTCGATATAACTAGAACTCGACGAAACAAGTTTTAACATATCCACATTTGACTTGTAATAATCTAATAAATATTTAATATAATCCATCACATATACGTTTATATTTAAAATATCACATTTCAATAAATGGACTAATGAATAATAAGATAACATAAATCGTGTATTACTGTTTTGTATATAACGGATCATTTTACAACTTAACTCCAATAATTGGAATTCAAATATGTCATCAATCTTTGATGTATTTTTAATACTTGAAATTGTGTTTTTTTCGATTCTCATTTTATCAATTTTACGTAAACTTGTTTTTTCTTCTGTTGGATGTTTGTATTTATTATCCTTGAAATGTTTATTTAATTGTGTTTCAATGTTTTTTTTGAAATATAAATCATATATAAAATAATGTATTTTTAATAAATCACTGTCACTGGTAGGTACTATTTTCATAAAACCAAGTATGCTATGATTATTATTGAAGGATGTATTAACATCATTAAACCCTTCGGTAATCATTCTTATAATTTGTTGCTCTTGTTGAGCAACTGGAATTTCAATAGATTCCCATTCAGACTTAGTTAATTTGTTTTGGTTAAAATCCATCGTATTTTTAATTAATATTAATTATATAATTAAATATTTAATATCAATTTTTAATTTAATGTATTACCGAAAATTAATGTAATAATTGTGTCTGTATATTCGATTGTGGCCTATATTTTATAATATCAAGTTCAACATTAGTAGTTTTGAAATTATCCGAACTATAAATGTCTTGCAGACATAACCATTCAAATAATCCACCAACGTATATAAATATATTGATAAACCCTATTTGTTTTAGTTGCTCGTATTTTGAATATGCAGAATAATCACTATAATTTCTACCATAAATGATGATTTTGACCCCATAATTATTATTTTTTATTAAACTATTTATGACGTTCTCTTCTTCGTTTAGATTTATTGTATTTATTATTAAACAACTCTGTTCGTGTAGTGGTAATGTATTGATTAAAAATATATCATTATTATATTTACTAATATTTTGAATGTCCTCGTAATTCGCTTTTTGAATAGTAGATGGCGTATTGCCCATAAAAAAATGGGATAATAAAAAAACAATAATCAAACCAATGATGATTATTGCATATTTTTCCATCGTTTTTTCTTAATCATATAAGTTATGAGAATTTAACAATAATTGATACTTCTTCCTTCTTTATACTCTTTGACGCTAAAATGGATAATTCCTCCCTTTTTTTCCTTGTCTTTGTAGCATCAATGTTTTGTTCTTTCTTTCTTGAACCACTTCCTCTGTATTCTTGATCTGCTGCAATTTCTTGGTAATGTTCTTCAATGTAATCAATCACTTTGTTTTCAATTGCCCATTTAAAAAAATTAAGTTGTCCTAATGTTGTTTGAATATGCGTATCTTCATCATATGGTATCGTTATTCTGTCCCATCTACAAAAAGGGTCAAACCGTTTTTTTTGATACGCTTTTAATTTTAATTTGTAATCATTATAAACCTTAAATCTCATTTCAACACCAGTTATCGGGTGTAATATATTATATAACGTGTAGTGTTTTTTTGAATAGTTTGTAGCAAACCAGTCTACAATACGTAATGATACTTTTGATTCACCATTAATTATATTTAACATCCTATCTAAATGCTCCTTATTACTATAAAACTCCATTAAATTATGATATAGTAAATCGTTCTGTGTACTATATTTTTTTGACATTGTATAGTTGATATTATAGTGTTTGTTTTAAATAATGTTTTAAATTAAGTATTAAAATATTATTGATAAAATTATTCTTTTTTAATAATTTTCAAATTCTTTGTAAATTCAAATTTTTCTATATTCATATTTCGTCTTTTTAAATTGCATTCTAGGCAGGCAATAACACAGTTGTCGTATGTATGACCTTCATTATTGTTTATTCTCTCTAATGTCCATTGCTTTGGTTCTCTCGTATTTTCATAAAGTATTTGCACTTCTCTCTTGCAATAGTAGCATTTATATAACGATATTAATAGTTTTTCCACGATTTGTTCGGGTGTGATCGCTTGATTTTTCTCTCTGTTCTCTCTAATTAATATATTCTTTTTCAAATCTTGAATTGTATAGCTCGATTGTTTTATCTTAATCTCTTCTAATATCTTCCCTTCTAGGTAATCTAGAGAGAAATTAGATATATTTTCCATTTTTAGATATAATATGGGCATTCGTTTTTTAATATCACATTGACTAAAACTACCGGATATATCACTATAAAATTTCCTCTCCTTTACTACATATTTTTCATCATTACATAATCGTACACTACGGCGATTGTGTGTCCCAGTTATTTTTATTTCTTTGTTGCTCATAATATTTGTAATATTATTAAAATTGAAATTTAAAGTTATACATTCATTTATATTATTATCCCAAATATGTCATTTATACATAACAAACATTCAATCTCCGAAATGTGTGTCAAACACGATATTTCCGATGCCGACTTTTATTCAATGAACGAAAGTATTCTCTTTAATATGGACTTGTTCGTAAATGACAATACCAAATATGTTGCAAATGATGATTTTGAAGTATCTATTAAAAGCAGTATATATGAATTATTTTGCAATGAATTAACATTATATTTGTCATCAAAAAATAAGTTATGTACTAGATGTAGCGAACATTGTATTCCAAAATATTTCGAATTTGTGTATAGTTACGCAGAGATGTCATTTTACCAACAAATTATGCCTAAACGTTCATTCTCAACAACATTTATTCGCAATGCGCCCGATGTAGAATATATGAAAAATAAAATATTACACGTCAATAATAAATATCAACCTGACCAACGCACCCCAGAATGGTATCAATATAGATACAACCTGATAACTGCTAGTAATGCGTGGAAGTGTTTTGAAAATAGCAATGTTAAAAATCAAATTATTTATGAAAAATGTAAACCATTGGTTGCTGGCGGCAGTGGTTCAAATTATGTCAATACTTCTAGTCCAATGCATCACGGGGTTAAATACGAGGACGTTTCTGTTAAGTTATATGAGGAAAAATATAAAACAAAAATTGCAGATTTTGGATGTTTAAAGCATGATAAATATCCATTCTTGGGGGCATCACCCGATGGTATTAATGTTTTAGAAACATCGCCGTTATATGGTAGAATGCTTGAAATTAAAAACCCTGTTTCACGAACGATTACAGGCAATCCTAAGAAAGATTATTGGATACAAATGCAACTTCAAATGGAGGTTTGCGATTTGAATGAATGCGATTTTCTTGAAATCAAAATTATTGAGTTCGAAAATGAAGATGAATTTATTGCAAATGGGGGGTTTAATCAACCATCTGATAATTACGATAATGCAATGGGTATTTTACTGTATTATAGTATTGAAGGCAAACCAACATACGAATTAGCTCCATTCTTTTGCAGTGAACCCGATTATAATATTTGGTTTGAAAAAACTCAACAAAAATATGAAAAAAATGATAAATCTACGTTTGTACGTAGTATCTATTGGAAAGTTGAAATATTTAGTTGTGTTTTAGTTTTGCGTAATAAATTATGGTTTGCGAAATCCATTGACGAAATTAAAGATATTTGGTCTATTATTACACACGACCGTATAAATGGTTATGAACATCGCGCACCAAAAAAAAGGTCGAAATCTATTGATAATACCCCGGCAAGTGGTATTGTAATTAACACTGATAATACTACGTGTTTAATTGATATTGATACATTTCAAGATGAATTAGATGTTGAAGACAAATTTAATTTAACAGATTTAGAATTAGACTTTGACACGAGTGGGGTTGAGGTAGATTTAAGTGGTAGTATTATGTAAAGAGTTACAAAGGTTGACCTTTTTAAAATAATAATTTATTTTCTCTTTGATTTCTTGAATTTTCTCTTTGATTTCTTTGATTTTCTTTTTCCACCTTTTATAGGTTCAGGTTCAGGTTCAGGATCTGCCTTATATATAGAACCATTAGCCTTAAATATTCCTTTCAATTCTGGATATTTATTCGTAATTAGTTGTTGTAATGATTTTATTTCAGGACATTGTTTTATAAATTCTTTTTTTTCAGTATCTGTTCTGTCTTCGGATTTTTTTGGTTGTAGCATAGTTAGGTCGTATGCAAGAGCATCATAGAACATACTCTCCATATTGGTCACCTTTTCTACATCCCAACAACCTATTGGTTGGTTAAAGGCGCGAGCACCATAGAACATACCCTCCATATAGATCACATTCGAGACGACCCAATTGCCTATCGGTTGGTTAAATGCAAGAGCACCATAGAACATACTCTCCATATTGGTCACATTCGATACATTCCAACCATCAATCGGTTGGTTAAAGATGCGAGCAGTACTGAACATACCCGCCATATTGGTCACATTCGATACATTCCAACCACCAATCGGTTGGTTAAATGCAAGAGCACCATAGAACATATGCTCCATATTGGTCACATTCGATACATTCCAACCACCAATCGGTTGGTTAAATGCAAGAGCACCATAGAACATATGCTCCATATTGGTCACATTCGATACATTCCAACGACTAATATCACTATTGAATGATTCCTTTCCACGAAAAAGTCCCTTCATATTGGTAACCCACGACACATCCCAATCACTGATATTCCCGTATTTGGCCTCCGCTTTAGCTCGCACATCTGCACTTGTAGAGCACACAAAATTGACAACTTTATGGATGTCGTCGTTCGTCCGCTTGATGTTCGGCACCGCAGCACGATGCCGACTTAGTGTAGTACCACCTCCTCTTTGTCGTTTTGAACGAGTTTTTCTAATTTTTTTGCTGGATTTATTATTTTTTCGTGTTCCCATTAATATATAAACCATATAATATAATATGTGGTATTGTTACATTTTAAGAAATAAACTCACCCAATATCAAAATAATACATATAATGGTTCCACCAATAATCCTATTAGAAGATTGAGACAACATAACGAAGAAATTTCAGGCGGCGCGAGAGCTACGCACGGAAAGGGTGGAGGATGGGAATATGCTTGTATGCTGTCGGGATTTCCAGACCACATCAATTGCCTCTCCGCAGAATGGCGTATGAAATGTCCTTCGGGAAGGCCAGGAAAAAGGGAGTACAAATATCAAGGAGTTAAAGGTAGGATAAGTTCTCTAAATGAAATTTTACCATTGGAAAGATGGACGGGCAAATGTAAAGCGGATAATAGTGATACATTTTTTAAATTACATATTTTAAAGGACGTTGTGCAATATTTAGATTTGACTAAGGTACCCGAATATATACACGTAGAAATCGTTGATAAAATAGACGCGAATTGTATGGAATTAGATAAAGAATTCTATAATCGCAATTTGAATATATGATTAACACCGCCTTAAAATATATAATATAATATTTATTTATATTATATGAGCAATAATCCTAAGTCGAAAAAGCAAACGGCTGAACCAGTACCATCACTTAAATTAGATATGGGTGCGATACGTGCAGCTACCGCTGGCATTAAACGCGTTCGAGAAGCGGTTGAATGGTCACAACAACAATAACGTTTGGCAAATAACGAATATGAGAGACGCGAAAAAAAAGGGAAAACTTTGCCAGTACATTCACCCGATACAGTTTGGCTACGTTCTCCCGTCCAATTAACTAGTGAGGAAATTGCAAACTCTCACTCTGCTGAAAATAAAGCAAATTTTGAACGAGCCATAACTTTTGGTGGAAAAAGAAAAACAAATAAAACCAGAAAAAATAAAACAAGAAGACAAAGAAGAAGAAAGGTATAAAGTTAATCTTCAAGTCCACAAATGGTGCAAAACATTGTACTTTTTTCATACATTCCCGATGTTGTATCATATACCATATCGTGTCCATTGTGTTGCTTACAATAATTAAACATTTGAGAATCAATATTGATAATGTCTTGTTTAACATTGTTCAGCATTTTTTCAAAATTGTGTTTTTGTTCAAATAACCTTTGTTTTTCTAGTTTGAATGAATTTATAGGGTTTGTGACATTTTTAATTATTTTTTTAGTTGGGCTATGAGGGCATCTTTCTAACCCGATAGCATTGTTTGCTAATAAATCAGCGCCATTATTTCCAATAGAATGGACGTCTGTATTATTTGTATGCGCTTTTATATGTATAAATCGAACATTTGGTTTATCTTTATACATATGATAACAAGTTTTTACCAGTTCTTTATTGGGGATATTTTTGTCCCACCCTTGCACAGAACATTTTTCCCCATAAGAAGATGTACATTTAATGGAGTATAGTGAATCAGTAACAATAGTAATATTTTTCCCAGATAAAATATCATTTTCAATAATAGAATAAGTTTCAATAATCGCACTCAATTCAGCAGCATTATTTGTTTGTTTGCCCGCAATTCTTTTGGATACATTGCGAATATCATCAACGCCAAAGTAAATCCCAATTCCCGCTAATGCATTTTGTTTGCCATTATTAGAACAAGCGCCATCCGTATAAACATAATATTCCGGACTGAAATCAACCGGGTCTTCGTCTGTTTCAGAATTATTTATAAAGTCATCGGCTTCTTTTTTTGTATCGAATTTTTTATACAATGCATTGGTATATCCTTTTACCGAATTATCACAATCAACCCAGTTTAAAAAGATGCCAATAGTTCTTCCATTTTTTACAGCGTAAAATGCCATTATTAATATATACAATGGTATTTTATTTGACAATAATAAATTCAATTTTATATTTATCTAAACAGGAATGAGAACTCCTCAATATAATTAGGGTCTTTAACTTTATGTAATTCTTTAGAAATTAACGGGCATGATGAGTAAGTGTATATATATCCATTTTTAGTGACATTATAAACAGAGTTAGATAAAATATTATCACATTTAATTTCAACAATATAATCGGCAGCGTTCTCTTCAATCGCGTATTGGCCAAAAATCCACCATTCATTTAGTATTTTAGTTTCAAATTTTCTTCTGGGTAACCGTAAACGTCTGCTTTGTTGTTTAATCATAATTTTATGCATACTATCTACAAATTGAACGTAACTATCAATCTTACCCTTTTCGCCTTTAATAGAAAAAGATATTTGGTGCTGCATTAATTTACCGTGTGGCAAAATGTATCTAGTATAACAATTTTGAAAAATGGAAAATCCCATACTATATGCTGTTTCAGCAATACAAGAAATATTATTTTTTTTAACTTCACTAATAATTTTCATACCTTGTTCGACAGATCCTCCATTGGTATCTAGGTATAGCATCAAATTTTTTTTATTTTTTTTATTATTAATATTGAGTATTAAATCACTTGCACTTTCTTCATTTATAGTATCCTTTAATATCAATATATTTTGGGGGGTTAAATCAATGATAATAGGACTGTCAGTTAAAAATGATGTAATATCTATATTACTTGATATAGCTAATTTACTAGTATAATTAGTAGTATAGTTACTAGTAGCAAAATTGGTAAAGTGTAAAACGTAAAAAATCAATAAGAATATAGTCATTATACACAACGAATACAAAATAATATCAATGATAAAACATAAAAAATTATTTATTAATTGTCACATACTGTTTAATTTTTTTACTTAAATATGGTCGCCAAGGTAATACTACATCAACATGCGGGTAATCATACTTAATTTTCTCCAAAATATTTGAAAAACGACAATCATTTGTTATTAAATATACTTTTTCGGTACTACCGAGGCAAATATCCTCCATTAGGTCAATCATCATTTTTGTAACGTTTGTCTTGTTATCGTCATATTTTATAATATTTGTGAAATCACAATTAAAAATCTTATGAAAAATAGTATCATTCTCATTTTCCCATTTACCGTAAATTTTTATATAAGTATTATCGTTGGTCATATCGTTATCATTCTGGAAGTAAGAGGTAATTAGTTTTTCTAATAATGAGCAACTATATTTATCACAATCAATGTATATATTTCTATTCAATGAATAATTATTAGGTTCTATTATGCTTGTAATTTCTACGTCTGACACGCTTGCTATATCTGAAATACTTTCTATATCTGACACGCTGGCAATATCTGAAACAAATTCTAAACCCGAAATAGTTTCATTATCATTTTTAAATATTCCGTCATTTTTAAATTCGAAATTATTTAATGACGATACGTCAATATATGATATTTGCCGGTTATCATTTACTAGTTCACCGTTTTTTAATACATTGTATTCATCGGAATAAGTATTACATAACTTATAAATTTGGTTTGTACACATTGAATAATACATATTCAAAAATGTGATTACTACTAACAACAGGCAGCAATAATTGTATAATATATTATGTTCTATTTTATTATTATCATTAAATTCAATATTTTCTTCTAGTGTATCTGAGCTTGCAATGCAACCCATCGTATTTAAATATTAATTATTTAATAGTATTTAAATCATAACATGTCCGTTATATTTTATGTATTATGATAAAATATATAAACATTTTTATATATAATAGATTGTAACAGAATGGATAAAGACCTTCGGATCAAAGAATTAGAAGAAAAAAACGCTCAATTAGAGGAGGAATTACGAGCAACAAAAGAACACCTCAAAAAATACACAGCACCAGCAAGCAGTAAGGTATATTACGAGAAAAATAAAGAATTAGTTAAAGAGAGAGTAAAAAAATGTAGAGAAAAAAATAATTATAAATCTACCCCAGAACAAAGAAGGGAATATAACAGACAGTCATATTTAAGAAGGAAAGAAAAAATGAAAAAAGAATTAGATGAAAATTGAATTTATTTAGGAATAAGTTGTTAATTACATTATTATCAACTTAAATATAATATATATTATATATATATATCAAAATGACAAAATGTTTAGCAATAGATAGAAACCAGAAAGGGTGCCGATGTAACAGCATAAACGATACTCGTTTTTGTAAAAAACACGATTATATGGTGGAATATACAGATGAAATGTTATTAAATCAACAGATATGTTCGGGTTGCAAAAAAGCATATTACATACCTGATGGCAAAACATGTCAATCATGTCGCGTGAGAGGAGCGAAAATTAATAAAATAAATCGTGAAAATGTCGTTTTATGTGCGAACGAAGGTTGTGTTTTTAAACGTTCAGTAGAGAATATTTACTGTAATAAGCACCAACTTTGTATATTTGTTGATGAAACCGTAGCTATGGGTAAAAAAGTATGCCAACAATATATTCGTGGTTGCCGAACCCAAGTTGATATAGATTATAAGTATAGTCGGTGTCAAATTTGCTTGGAAAAGGAACGTGAAAAGGACAAAAAACGAAGACTGAATGCAAGAACCAGTAAAAAAACGGATACGCATCAAACATGTTCTACTTGCTGCAAAGAGGTTGAAAATAGTTTATTTATTGGCGTCAATGGTGGTTCTACAAAGACATGTAAAAATTGTAGAGATAGTAACCGCATTCAAGACGAAAAGCGCGAGAAAGAACACGTCAATGCATTGCAACGTATTTCAGATAAAAACCCAGAACGAATTGCAAAAAAAATGGAGTGGAGGGAAGAAAATTATGAGAAAGTAGTGATGTATTGTATGAACCATAGGCAGCGTCAAATTGATGAGAATGTTGGTGAATATCTTGAAAGACAAGCACAACAAGCGAAAAAATGGAGGGAAAATAACCCTGATAAAGTAAAAGTGAATAATCAAAATAAAATTAATAATATTAATTTACAATATGGGGTATATTCACGGTCAGCCAGTGATAAACGATTAGATTTTGAAATATCACAAGAAGAATTCAATAAAATTGTAAAAGAACCATGTTATTATTGCGACATTATTCAAGAACGCGGGTTTAATGGTATAGACCGATTGGATTCAAATATAGGATATGTTGTAGATAATTGTGTGAGTTGTTGCAAAGTGTGTAATTACATGAAAGGTTCTTTACCTGTTAATGTATTTTTGAAACGAATAGAACATATTTTAACATATAATAATAAAATCAATGGGCGTTATTTTACAGAAGAGTTCTGTGATAGTAATGCTGTAAGTTATAATGAATATAAAAAACGTGCCGACAATAAATCATTATTATATGATTTAACTACCGAAGAATATAATACCATTACAAAGTCACAATGTTATTTATGTAGTAGAAACTCGCGTGAAAAATATAAAAATGGTATTGACCGTGTTGATAATAATTTGGGATATATAATGTCTAATGTAAAAGCGTGTTGTGCAAGTTGTAATTATATAAAAAAGAATATGGAATTGGGTGAATTATTTGATAAAATGACCGAAATATTTATGAAATGTAATATTAAAGTGGAAACAACCATATTTGTAAGTGACACACATAAACCATCAAGAAATATGGTGAAAAATATAAATAAAAAAACAACCGATGAAAAACGGGAAGAAGCATTAATTAGAAAGCAACAACAACGTGAAATTTTGAAAGAAAAGTGTGGCGATGAAGAATATAAGCAAAAAAGAGCAAAAGAACTTGCTGACTACCGAAAATCAAAGAATGAAACAAATATTTAAGTTGGTATGATTATTAATTTATAAAATTTATTATAAATTAATTATTTTTTATATTTTGTAGGTCACAAATAATAATATGATATAACCCATACCATACACGATATAGAACACGTTATCTAGTTTGAGTAGGCTAGGCCCCCCATGCCACTCATTACGCGGAGGACATTATAATTGGTAGCATAGACACGAACCTTGGCGGTGTTGGTTCCAGATACGGTGGCATTGGAAAGAACAAGCTGGAGGGTGGCGTTATCAATGCGGGAGAAATTGCAAGAGCCGGAAGGTTGGTGTTCCTCGGGGCGAAGGGCGAAGGAGTACACATTGATACCGGAGTCGGGGGCACGGGTGTGATGCTGGAACGGCTGCACATCACCGAAGTATGTGCCTTCGCGTTCAGAGAAGCGGTCTTGGCCATTAAGTTGTAACTTAGCAACGACCACTGGGTTCTCACCCCAGCAATGCATGTCAAGGGCTGCTTCACCGAGAACGAAAGTGGCGGCATCAGATGTAGCGGTGACATCGGTACCAGATTTGAAATCCTCGAAGACATCACCAGATATGGTAGCCTTGGCCTGGGCAGCAGTTTGGAAGGCGTGAAGGGAGTTGGGGAGGGCATCAACGGCATCGGAGTAATTGAAAGGTTGGGCACCATATACTTTGTATAGGAGTTCACCACCTGTGTATGCGGCACAGTAATCAACATTGGCATCAGGTTGAACAACCCATATAAGTTCTTTACAGGGGTGGTTGAAGTTGAGTTTGATCTTGTTGGAAGAAGAACCAACGGATTCATCACCAGTGAATTGAAGTTGTTCGATGAGGTACTCGTGAGGGTTTTGGGCCATTCTGCGGCGTTCATCGGTATCAAGGAAGATATAATCAACGTAAAGGGAAGCGGCTACAAGGGATTGGTTGTAGGCGGCGGTGACTTGTTGGTTGGCAGAAGTCTCGGAAAGAGATTTCATTGCCCATAAGCACTCGTCAATGGGGCGAAGGTCGAGGTTGATTTTGACTTCGTGGTATTGAAGGGCAATAAGGGGAAGGGCAAGACCGGGGTTGCGGCAGTACCAGAATTGAAGAGGAATGTAAAGGGTTGTTTCGGGTAAAGCATTGCGAGGAGCGCAAACATTTACGGGGGCGTTACCACCGCAAGGTCCGTTAACATCAGCGAAAGAAGGGTCAGTCAGGTAAGTAAGTTGTGTGGTGTTACCGACCATCTTGTAGTATCCGCGTTGTTGTTCGGCGGAAAGAGTAAGTTGGCACCAGATGTGCATCCAGTCACCGTATTGACGGTCGATGCGTTGACCACCAACTTCAACCTCAACTTGAGAAATAAGTTGATGGCCGGGGAAATCTAACCAGCGAGCATAAACATTACCGGTAGCTAGGGTTTGGTCAATTTGAGGAAGAGTGACCTGAAGATATGTGCGGTAAGCAAGATCACCATTGCGGCTGATTGTGCAAGTTACACGGCGACCGAAATCGGCTTGTCCATTGAAAGTTTGTTCAATAGATTCCATCGCGAAGTTGGTATAGCGACGGTATGTCACTTTCCAGAAAGTAATTTGAGGATTACCAGTAAGATAAACGTCTTGTGCGCCATAGGCTACGAGTTGCATGAGACCACCACCCATATTTTATAATATACCTTAAGAAAAAAATTTTGAAAATAATATTTAATTAAACAATTAAATATTAATTTTTAGTTGGTGTAAATAAAAATATTGAAAAAATAATCCTTATAGTGGTCGCGTTAATCCTTATATAAGTCGCGTTAACTCGTATTATGAATTGTGTGATATTAATTTTAAATTTTTACATATAAATTCTTGCAAATATGTGTCAGTAAAAACTTCTCTTTTATTTTGATGTTTTTTCTTAAATATATAACATTCATTATCTTTTGAAATAGACCAACCATCGTTTAGAGCATTGAAGATAAAGTTCATTTTTTTATATTCGAACTCATCAACTGCGATTGAAATTGTATTGTTCATTAAATTGCTCATTAAAAGAATTATTATTATTATAAATTAAATATAAAAAGAATATTACAAATTAAACATAAAAAAATATATAAATATATAAAAATTATACGTTTATGCCTTCATTTAAACCGAAGACAAATAAGAAGGTAATTGTGGATGAAATAAAAGCAGCAACTCTTGACACAAAACATACAGAAATGATAGATTTCTTTAACAATAATGAGAAAGAAGTTATTCCTGAATTAAATGAAAAAATAAATACGTTAAGGAAAAGTTTGAATGAAACATCTGGGAATGAAAAAAAGAAGGATATTAGAGAAAAATTAAATGAGGTCAAGTTGAAAAGGAAAGAATTAGTAGAACAAAAAAAAAGATATTATTTGGACAATTCAAAATATATATTTGATTACTTCGAAGATAAAAAAAACATAGGTATTAGTTGTGAAACAATTTCGAATGTAAATACCTTAAATATGTTTTTTTGCGTTAAAAATAAAAAAAAAATGGAAAATCAAACAGACAAAATAAACAATGTGAAAAAATATTTTACGAATTTAAGTGATTCATTTTTACATGTGGATGATTATACATTTTCAGATTCGGTTTGTTCTTTTTGTAACGAAGGGGAATTGATACCTGTTGATGATGAGGGTATAATGGTATGTAATAGTTGTTATAAAAATGTCCCATTTGTGATTGAAAATGAAAAATCTTCTTACAAAGAACCGCCCAAAGAAGTATGTTTTTACGCTTACAAAAGAATAAATCATTTTAGGGAAATAATCGCGCAATTTCAAGCAAAAGAAACAACACAAATACCTGAAGTAGTGGTAGATGAAATAAAGAACCAAATTAAAAAGGAACGAATTGAATTGAAAAATTTGACAAATGTTAAAGCAAAAGAAATATTGAAAAAATTAGGACATAATAAGTATTATGAACATATTCCATTCATTAAAGATATAATTGGAATTAAACCCCCAATAATGACGCCTGAATTAGAAGACACATTATGCAATCTTTTTATGGAAATACAAGCTCCCTATGCCAAATATTGTCCGGATGACCGTGTAAATTTTTTGAATTATTATTATACAGTCTATAAATTATGTGAGCTTTTAGACCAAAAACAATTTTTACCTTTTTTTCCAATGTTAAAAGACCGGGAAAAAAAGATGGAACAAGACGTAATATGGAAAAAAATATGTAACGAATTAGATTGGGAGTTTGTTCCTACCATATAGATTATATTAGACGGTTTTTACTTTTTACTTTTATATTTTTAACACAATTTTATCTAACATTATCTACAAATTGTACTTCAATATCGGCAACACATCAATATTTGCCATCAGGCAATCTATTACACTTGGATAAAACCCCATAAAACCAATAATATGTCTAACCATTTCTCTTGGGAGTATTGTATTTTCTAATAATATTGATATTTTTTTTGTATAATTTTGCATCAATCGATTTATAACGATTAATGCATTTTGGTTTGTTGAATATGCTATGTACCAATTTAATACATTGATTTTTTTATTTATATTGATTATTGCATTATTCACGTTATCACTAATCACGTTCACACTAATCGCGTGTTTAATAATCGCACTACTATTTATATCTTCAATTAGTTGCTTTATTTTACGATTTGTAGTATTATCAATTGACAAATGATGACGAATGTTGTTAGTATATTCATCCGCTAGTGTTGACGATATTACTAATAAGTCACCTAAATCAATTTCATTATTGTCAATATATGGAAATAAAATAATTTGCTTTATTTGCTTTATGCTACGTGTTGTATTATCAAATGGCAAATGCCTGGCTAACAATTTATTATATTCATCTGTTAGTGTTGATGATATTACTAATATATTACCTGAATTACTTGAACTACAATTAAGTAATGGAAATAATTTATATTGTAAATCATCACAATAATGGTTTGCCGGATATTTACATATTGGAAGTTTACCAATATTTTTCATCGTTCCTAAATATTTTTTTTTGATGTTTTCGTTTACACATAATTGTGTGAATGATTGAATGGACAATAAGAATGTCATTTATTATAATATAATAAATACCTTCATTGTATTTATTATAATTCAATTTATTGTGATTTATTGTGATTTATTTTAACGACCAACAGGGAACCCTACTAAATTAGCACCAATACCTAGACCAGCGCCGTTACGCGCAGAAACACCCATTGATGGTATATAAGTATCCAATATACTGAAAGTAGCAGCAGCAGTCAAAGAGATAAGTGCAATCTCCTCAAGTTTCAAACTTTGTTTGGGGATAGCAAATGCGGCAATACCGACAATTAAACCTTCAACCAAATACTTAACTAAACGTTTCATAAATTCGCCAAGATCAAACATTTCCATTATAATATAATATGATAATATATTTTATTTTGAAAAAATAATTATTAATAATTATTAATAAATAATAAATAATAATAATGTGATTATATCTAAAATAATTACTTAAATATAATTATTTTAGATATAATATAATGAATACATCAGTTGACCTTTTAGATGAAGATAGACCAATCGCTGGGCAAAAATTTGTATGCGTATCCTTTGTATCCCCCGAAAAACATATAAAACAACGTGAACTGTATTATTTTGAACAATTTGTTAAAAATTGGGATATGACTAAATCAATTAATAAATTTCAATCCTTTCTTAATTTTATTGGATATAAACATAATTTAGATATTGAAACTATAAATAGTGATTTGAAAGACTTCTTAAAAGAAGAAAGCAAAGATATGATTGACTTTACCGTACACGACGATTTCAAAACATTTTTGGATAATAAGAAAGATGATTTGGATAAAGAATACAATGTTGCTCATAAATTTCAAACAAATGTTAGAGGCATGAAAGTAAGAGGTGTATATTCTACCCAAGAAGAAGCGGAAATGAGATGTAAAACGCTAAGAGAACAAGACCCTAACCACGATGTTTTTGTCGGACCGGTTGGTTTATGGATGCCGTGGGATCCCGATGCATATAGAACAGGTCGCATTGAGTATTTGGAGAAAGATTTGAATGACTTGATGTCTGAAAAGAAAAAAAATGATACTGCCGCAAAGGATGAGTTTGACACCCGAATTAAAGAGGCAAAGGAGAAGGCGATTGAAGATAATATTAAGAAAGCAGAAAAATCAGGAAACGTTTTAACTCAAATATTAGATGACGATGGTAACCTAGTAAATGTTAGGGAAGTTAATTATGACGCAATCCCCGATGAGGATGTTATTATGCCAACCAAAAAAGATAATAAACCATCTACTTTGCCGACATCTGCTGATATTACAAAACAATTATTTGACACCAACAATATTAAATTATCAGCCGTCGTTGATAATACGGATGAAAAATAATTAGAATAAATGTTACAAAAATATAATAAATGTTACAAAAATATAATAAATGTTACAAAATCATTAATATATAAATATATATATATATATTAATGAATATCCTTTCAAACGTCTTTTCAAACATAATGTCAATAAAACCAATATTTTATTTATATAATTTTTACACAAATGTTTTAGCATTGAAAACAAAATATTTTTTATTAACAGCATTCGCCATATATTTATGTATAGGCAAAGATGTGAAAAAATATAGATATTATGCGTTAGTGATAATGTTATATGCATCATTTTTAGCATACCAATTAAACCCAATATATGGGTATTTATGGTTTATGTTGATCTCATTTTTCATTACTATTAATGACATATTTGAAATAAATGAATTGATGAAATGGGTGAGAAAAACATTTATGGGAAAAGAAGACAAAGACGAAGAAGACGAAATTACCGATTTGGATGAGGGTAGTCCAAGTGTAGATACTGAATAAGGTTATTCATAACATAACAATAACAATTTGATAATTGTATTACATATTTCATACGTTCTGTATTTGAAGTATTATCTTCATCCACAATTGGAATATTATTTATGTAATTACCATTACCATCGTTGTTTCTTCACATTAATACGGGGTCCATTACCTTTTTTCCTTTGAGCAGATGGGTCATATTGTTCTTCGGTTTCAGCATCTTCCATATTTTTAGAAATTTCCCAAAATTCTTTTGAACCTAGTTTAAAACTACCATGAGCGTCTGCTTTGTACCAGAATATTTGGTCTTGTAGTTTATTGGATTTTGCATTATTATTAATAACAAGGCATTCATAATTCTCAGTACATTGGTCCATTACCTGACAGAATGATTCAAACGTTGGAAACATTCCCGCATAATTTTCGTAAATTCGTTTTCTATTATTAATATAAGGTTCGCGTAATATAAAAACATAATCAATATTTGTCCTCAAATTCGGTGGAATACCTAATGGGTATTGCATTGTAATTACAAGCATTATTTTCCAATGTCTTCCATTCATAAATAATAAACGCATCATTTTATCACGTGTCCAAGTCGCATCATACATACAATCATCTAAAATTAAAAATGTTCTTGGATCAATTGTGCTGCGACGTTTTGTTTCTATTTCCGTCTTTACTTCTTTTATAACTTGCTTTTGTCTTTTTAAAACATTTTCAATGATACCCGAATTGTATTCATTGTGAATAAATAATTTTGGCACGTGACTGCTATAAAATCCATTGCCCTCTTCAGTTCCAGATATAACTGTACCTATGGGTATGCTCTGTTGATAATATAATAAATCTCTTACTAAAAAACTCTTACCTGTATCACGTCGTCCTATTAATACAATAACAGGACCATTATTTTCGGTTGGCGAGAAACTAATATTTTTCATACTGAACTTTTTTAAATCCAATGACATTAATTTAATTCTTAATTTAATTAAAGAAAAAGATTAGTAATAAATAACGAATGAGTTATTTACTTAAAAAAAAAATACAATATATTGATAATGAAGAACTTTGATGAACCGAATAATTTACAAAATTATTGTAATGTTTTAGATATTATGAATGTACAAATAAATACACCTTTAAATAGTGAAAATGAAGGAATAGATTTGAATACATTTGTTCCTAGTATTGAGGAGAAATTAGTGAAGATTAATTATAACGAATATTCAGTTGGAGAAAAAAATGTGTTTTGTAAATTCGCCCCTTTAATTGACCCAATTAAATATATGGGTGGAAAAATGGAAAATATTAATGTGAATGTGCTACCCAGTGAAAATTGCAAAAATGGACTTAGTTGTGAAAAAATAATGAATAAACATAACTCAGCATATACCGAAGCTCTATTTTATAGCATTTCTAGTAAATTAGGCAAAGAAAATAACTTTATTCACGCTGTTGATTTTTATGGTAGTGTTTTAGGTATTCATAAAGTATATAAACACGATATAACAGATGATATGGATATATTATTGAACAATAAATTTTTTCATTCAAATAATAAACTATTATTTGAATTTGAAACAACAAATGAAATGTATAATGATGAAAATAGTGGGAAAAACCGCGAACCATTAATGTTAACAGAGTTTGATGAAACAAATGAAGTAAAATTGGATATAGAAGAAGTTGAAAGTAACGACGGTGTAATAACGAATGTCATAACGAATGTCAATGTACGCGATGTAAATACGAATGATTTGAAAGAATATGACCCAACAATTAATACAAATGCGAATAATACTATTTTCAAAATGAATAATGTTGATTGTGATACTAGTGAAGAAGAAGAAGATGACAGTGGTGAAGATGACAGTGGTGATGATGATGACAGTGGTGATGAAGATGACAGTGGTGATGAAGATGACAGTGGTGATGATGATGACAGTGGTGATGATGATGACAGTGGTGATGATGATTGCAACATAATTGCGAATATTTATAATTTTCCTGTAAATGCAATATTACTAGAAAAATGCCAGAATACATTAGAAGAATATATGTTAGCAAATGATGATACAGATATTAGTCTAACGGAATGGTCTTCTATTTTTTTCCAAATAATTGCAATATTAATAATGTATCAAGATAAATATTCATTTACTCATAATGATTTACATTCTGGAAATGTAGTTTATAACGAAACAAAAGAAGAATTCTTATATTACAAAATAGAACATAAATTATATAAAGTTCCTACATATGGGAAAATATATAAAATTATTGATTTTGGCAGAGCAATATATATTTATGATAACCAGATTTTTTGCAGTGACGCGTTTAACCGCGGTGAAGATGCGGACACCCAATACAATTGCGAACCTTTTTTTAACGATGCGAAACCAAGAATAGAACCAAATTATAGTTTTGACCTTTGTCGGTTAGGTTGTTCAATATTTGATTATTTTTTTGATGATATTGATGATATTGAAGAAATTTCAAAAAACAATACGATTGCATCTTTGGTATTAGAATGGTGCCAGGATGATAATAAAAAAAGTGTTTTATATAGAAAGAATGGTCAAGAAAGATACCCTGATTTCAGATTATATAAAATGATCGCGCGTAATGTTCATAATCACGTTCCGTTAACTCAATTGGATAGACCATTATTTTCCCAATTTTTAGTTGGCACAATTGATATTAATAGTTTGCAAACTATTAATAATCATATTATGCACATTATGCACATTATGTAAATTATGTAAATAATAATAACAAATCTTATTATTATTATTATTATTATTATTATTATTATTATTATTATTATTCGTTTAGAAATCAGGAGTATTCGTAAACACCTTTGTAATATTTAGACTGTCATTGTTTAATTCACTAATTTGTTCATATGCAAAAATTCCTATACAACCAGAAAAGAAAACAATAATAGCATCCCTGACTACATTTTTCAACGGTTTCGTTTCACCGTTATCGTTCGAATTCATTTGTATTTCTACAATTTTAAGTGCAATATACACAAAAGTAATTATAAATGATTTTGTAAATATATCACTTGTCATCTCTTAATATCTTATTGGAAATGGAAATAAGATATTAAACGCAAATATACATTTATTATGTATTTTTACTGTTATGTATTTTTACTGTTATGTATTTTTATTTTTACTTTTTATTTAGAGTACTTCTATGTCAAATTTTGGTGGTTTTTCCTTTAACTCTTGGGGTTCGTATATTTCAATATTTAACAATGACGGGTCAAGTGTTTCTTTAATTATAAATCGTTCCTCATCTACATCATCTACATTATCATTACTATTTAATCCAGATGTTCCTTCGCGAATTTTAGATATTTTGTCTAAATTCTCTTTCACTGTATTTGTTAAGTTATCAGATTGAATATCAAATTTCACATTTGAATGTGTATCTTCAGTCGGTTTTACATTATTTGTATCACTTTTTTGTGTTCCCTCAATATTATCATTCACACCAATCTTCTCTACTTTATCATCTTCAACTGGTATTTTTTCATCGATAATTGTTTCTTCTACATCTTCTTCATTTGTTTCGTCCAAGTAGCAACGTAATATTTCTTCAACTGGCATATTATCGCGAATTACATTTAATATACATTCTTGTATAATTTGCTCAAACTCTCTGTTATGTTTTTGCCTTTGTAGCGGTAATACATTTTTATCGTATAGATAAATATTTGTATATAATTTGCGCGCTGCTTGAATATAAACCTTATGGATAAAGTCGTCAAATTTGGGTATATTAATGTTTATCTTTTTTTGGTCTTTACCCGCACGAATACAGGTCAATGATTTCAACTGTATAATATGAACACACGTTAGTAAATCTTCAATATACGAACATCTACTTCTCTCTAAAATTCTGGTTCTCTCTTTATCTATAATAGTTGCGTTCCATTTAGGTACACGACTTATAAAGTTCTGAAATGTCATAAGGTACTTTTCAGTTTCGTCATTTTCCTCACAAAGAGTCCATGATTCTTCAAAAATAGAATTATAACCTTCAATTATCAGTGGTGTTAAAATATTGATTAGCTGTGCACACCATTCATTTCGCGAATCGTTTAATGTTGCTAATGTAAAATCTTCCATTTACATAATTAAGATATTATCTAATTCAATACTTAAACGAATAATAAATAATTTGCACGATAATAAAATTAATATTTGTTCAGACCGAACCTTTGGTCTTAATTCGGTTAAAAAAATGATGATAGAATTGATATTTTCTATATTTTTACATTTCGTTGATTTAAAATAGTTTAAAATATCAATAATTGAATACCCATTATTATATATTTTTTCAGCAGAATTATAAATATCTATTTCTCCCTTATCTACATATTTTTTACGGTCGTTTGTAAATATTTTATGTAAATTATTTAACGTCAATATTTCGGATTTTTCATTGTTATATTTTTTTTCATCTAACAAATATTTATGGAGATTTATTTTTTCATTGTTTATTACAGGTAAATCTACATATATTTCACAAAAACGGGAAAGTATTGGTTTCAATATTTTGTCCTTATTTTGAATGATTAATATAAAACGTGTTGAATTACTAAATATTTCTATACATCGTCGCAATGCTGATTGGGCATCAATTGTCAATTGGTCAGCATTCAATAACATTATTGTTTTAAACAATCCATTTTTACAATTAATATTTGTCTTTGCAAAAAACTTTATTTCTTCACGCACAAATTTAATACCTTTCCCGTGGGCGCAATCTACCTTCATAATATAATCATTCTTATTATCATTCTTGTTTAACGATATTTTGTAAAAATCGTTTATAAAATTATTTACCAACGTTTTCTTTCCTGACCCATAATCCCCATAAAAAAGTAGATGGGGTACTTTATTACCTTCTATAAAAGACCCTAACAATTTCTTTATATTTTGATGAATATCCAATGTAGATGTCATTACTATAATATAAAAAATAATTTTATATTATATTTTTTAATATATGTTTTTCAAATAATTTGTTTATAATTTGTTTATAATTTGTTTCATAAAATTATATTGATGTTATTCGTTTTACATTAGACAGCAGAATTCAAACTATGAGTATATGGATTATTTTTAAATGCTGTTAATAAATTTGGGTCCATCCTATTGCTGTTTAAATTACTATCAATCTGCTCGGTAATAACATGTGGCATATCCATTGTTCCGTGTGTATCCATGGATGGTGGTATATTTGACATATTACTTGGTACCCACATACGATTATTCATTCTATCATTTTCATGTTTCGCAACACTCACATTAATATCATTATTAAATTTACTTGTGTTTCCATTGGGTTTTCTACCAACAATTGTTGTTTCTTTTTGTGTGTTTATCTCTTGCGAATAAGCAGAGTCGTATAAAGTAAGACCTGGTGTACTACTACTACCTACACCTGAGTAATAACGACTTGTATCTTCACGCTGAACAGGTACAGCAATTGGGTTTGCCACATTATAACCACCACTTGTTTGGCTCTGAACATTATAATGGTCTAATGATTTAGAATACATTTGACGATTTGTAACACCAACTGTATCTAATTCATTATGAACATATGTTGCGGAAACAGTATTTTGCACTTCTCCATAAGGTCGGGCATTTCCAATAAAATTTTCTTTTCGTGAAGGCTTCAACATTTCAACTAATGGTGAAATAGCCGCACTCAATGCGCTTCCGACATTGCCAAATAAATGGGAATCATTTGTTGTGTCGCGGTTTGTTAAATAACCTTGATGACTATTTTTGCTATAATCATTTGGGTTCGCATTATTTCTACCTGTTGCACTGGCTACTGTCAAATTTGGAGAACTATATTCATTATTTGTTGGTTCTCTATATGTTTCAGTTGAATATGTAACACCATCCGCTCCTGTTGTTGCGGCGTTTCCTTGGTAATATACACTGGTAGATGCTCTATTTAAATCTTTATTATTCATAACCGACCTTGCGGTTTGCTTTTTTTCAGAACCAGTTGTTGTAAACCATCTTTCTTGACCACTTTCATAATATTTATCGGGTAAATGTTTTTCAAATTTTCCTTCAATTCCACGCTCCTTTATACTAGACATTGCTGCACCTTGATGACCATCTAAACTATAACTGGTTTTAGGATTTGTAGTTACTCGTAATTCATCCACATTCTTTGGCTGCCACGTTTCACGAGCATTCATACCTGAATTAAACCCACAAGTTCCTTGAGAAGAAAAACCTTGATTTAACCCAGGTCCTACTTGTTCACTTTCAAATGGTTTTACATTTGACATCTTTAAACTTGGATTTACTCGGGATTGGAAAAAGTCATTGACATTTGGGGCACCATGAGTATGACTCATATTTTCTAAAGGTTTAAACAAAGGGGATTGTTCCTGCTTTCTTATTTTTTGGGAACCGGTTCCTACTTTGGAATCTAAAATACTTTCACTTGTATTAAGACTATTACCCCCACCACGCAATTTTGCGCCAAAATAAGGTTGCATATTATTATGATTAAACGCTTTCTCATCAATCGCATTCCCTGTTAATGACATTGCATTATTTCTTGTATTATTTCTTGTATTATTTAAGTCACTTCGTCTAGCTAACATTTCATTGTTTTTTTCACCATTATAATAATCGTCGCGATGAAAATTCGTATCTTTTATTTCAGTATGATTATGCTGAAATTCATGCTTTAATTCATTTGAATTATAAGGGTCCAAATCACCATTTACAAAATTTTCTACGACTTCTGTATTTTGGGGTTGACTTTCTTGGGTTGCAACGTATAATCCACTCAAAGCCGCTAAAGATATTGCTAATTCCATAATATATATATATTATATTATTTAATATATGAATAAAAGTTATTAATATTATTAAAGAAAATCATATATATACATATACATATACATATTATACGATGTCAAATAATTACTTGGAAGAGAAATTAAAGTTTATTAATAAAATGCCAAAAAGTAGAAAAACTATTTTTAAAAATGTTTTTTTATTGCAAATTAATTCGGAAGATATTTGCAATGATTTTATTCAATCATTTCCCAACTTACAGATGTCGCGAAATGATATACAATTTGGTTATGAATATATATTAAATTCGTTGAATGAATTTGATTTAATTTTAATGGATAAACAACCGAACGATATTGTAAATATTGGTTTAATTCATTCCTTTTTAGACATTTTAAGCAAAGATGGAGAAATATGGTTTTTTTGTGAAAAAAACAACGACATACTTGATGGCGATACATTAACAAAGGAAATAGAACAATTATGCAGGACAAACAAATTACATTTCTATAAATGCTCTACGCATTCAAATGATTTTCCAATTGATGTTATTATGATTAATAAAAATAAAAATAAAAAATAAAAAATTATGAAGCGGTTACTTATGAAGTTGGTTGACCAATCAAATTACCAACTGAATTAAAATATGGCATATTAATATATAAACCCAACTCAAAATAGTACCTATATTACCCCCAGAAATATGGAATATAATTTGGGATTTTTATTGGAAAGATATTTATACCAATAAAGTGATTGATGAATTAAAAAGTCCGCATAAAGTTTGCGATGAAGTATATATTTATATGTGTAAGAATGGTATGTATGATATAATAGCAACACCACACCATTCAACTCGGTCATTGCATATATCACATTTCGCAAAACAAAATGAAAAATTACAAAAAATGTTAGGTAATAAAATCGGTATTTTTCTTTTTTGCAAAACGCAAGAAACAAGTTACAAAAATATGTTGCATATATTACATTGTGGTTTATTACATAATGTAAATGATAAATATAAATATATTTGCGCGTTTTACATATTATTTGCGGGTCATGATAGTTTCCCAATAATAAATTATTTTGAAAATATATAATAAATTGAAATAAAGAATAGTCAACTTATTATATATAACATATAAACACGATGCCAATTCGCCAACATTACCCTTATGAACTTACTATTTATGTAGATGACCCCGAATTATTTGATAAATATACTGTTGCTGCAGAAAAACATCTTGAAAATATCAACAGCAAGTATTTTGATTCTGGGTTTGATATGTATGTTCCGGAAACAATTATTTCAAAACCAGGACAAGTTGTAAAAATTGTTTCAAATGTGGTTTGTGATATGCGAAAGAAATATGATTGTACAACAAACCCGTATCCGCACGCATTTCCATCAGGATTTTATGTGTATGCTAGGTCTAGTATTAGTAAAACCCCATTACGTCTTGCAAATCAAATTGGGATTATTGACTCTGGATACAGAGGACCATTAATTGGGGTATTTGATAATATTACTAAACCATCTGACAATGTAATTGATATGAGTGAGCATGTTTATAGGATAGAAAAACATACACGACTTCTTCAAATATGCGCACCTGATTTAAGCATATTTAAAGTGACTGTTGAAAAGGTAGATGATATAAGCGAGTTAGCTAAACAAACTGGTCGAGGTGCTGGGGGGTTTGGGTCAACTGGAACAAAGTAGGGTAATTAAATTTTGCGACAGTTTATAATTTTAAAAATCATTACATATATATAGTTAATTTATACATATAATGACAGTTGAAGGTTCTATAAATAAAAATTATGCCGATGAAATTATAGAAAATAATAACATCAATTCAAATAATAATGATACGAAGAATAATAAAAATGATGATAATGATGATAATGATGATAATGATGATAATGGTGATAATGGTGATAATGATGCCGATGATACGAAGAATAATAATGAACCAGATGATGCCGATGATAATGATGCCGATGATGATGAAATATTAGAAGCTGTTTTAGGTAGTATGTTTTTAGGTTCTATAATAGGTATATTATTTGGCGTTATCATAGGATATTATAAAGGTAATTTTTTACTTGGTCTATTAATATCAATCGCATTAACTTTAGTTACGAGTGCATCAACCGAGTATTATGTATATAATTCGATGGAGCAAATAAATTACTATCGTGTATTAGTAGGGTTACCTCCAATAGAGAATTTTTTCAAAGGTATTTCGAAGGGGTTTAAAACAATTGGCAAAGGAATTGTAACTGCTGCGAATGTAGTTGCTAGTCTTGGTGAGGCGGCAATAAAGGGAATTATAAAAGGGGTAATAGAACCTATGTTTTCCGGTGTAAAAAAAACATTGACTGGACTTCTTGATAATACGCTACTTAAACCAGTTAAATTATTACAAGATTTAATAAAGAAAGTTACTGATGGTATTGAACTCGCTATAAGGGCAATCGTAAAGGTAACAGAACAATTGGCAGCTTATACGACGAAAATACCAAAAATATTCATTGCATTTATACAATCGTTATTTGATTCGATTATACTGCCTATGCTGGGGGTATTTAAAGGGTTTGTAACAATATTGATGGGGTGTGTAGAATTATTGTTAATTATTATAAAAAAAATAGTATCAATACCTCGTTGTATAGGTGTTTATATCTATTATGGAACAATGCTTTTTTTTAATAATATATTTATACAAATGTTACCTGGTTGGTTAGGTAAAATAATAACAATAACTATGTCATTTATATCTTTTATATTTAATACAATATATTGGGTTTTTTACTTTATGGTGTATCCACTTAAATTAATTGGGTGGGATATGATCGAAAATCTAAAAGATTATTTTAAAAGCGATTGTATGATTATAAATTTTCGACCGGCCCTCGACAAAATGAAAGATGGGGTGCTTATGTTGATACCTAAGTTCAAACCTATTAAAATCAAAATATAGGTATATGCTTTTTAGTATATAGTAAGTTTTTTTAGAAAAAATAATATTATTAAATATTATTACAAGTAATGGATAAAAAGGTAACATATAAAATAATATTATTTATTACATTAATTTTTGTATTATTTATTGTGTACGATATAATTGAAGTTATTAATGATGTTCGGACAAAAGAAGGATTTGATGTAAAAAAAGTAGCGAAGGATATAGGTAATGGAATAATGAGACCAATTAAATCAGGAATCGAAAAGTCAATAGGAAGTGTTGGGAAGACAGTAATTACTGCTCTAGGGACAATAGGAAAGGCATTGGGAAGTATTACTACTATTGGTAAAGCAATTGCCAATGTGGGAATACAAATGGCAAATTTCTTCAAAAAAATTGCAATGATGTTTCCAAAATTATTTACAATGATTTGGACAAATATAATAGAACCATTGTTGGGGTTTTTTATAGGAATAGGTAATGTATTTATACAGTTGATATCAATTTTAATGAAGATAGTGACAAAAATAACAGACCTTCCAAAATGTATGCCTGTTTTTATTGCGTCAGGTGTATTGGGAGGTATAGATGGATTATATAAAGCAGTTGTACCTGGTTTTATCAGAGATATTTTAAGTTTAATATGGCAATTTGCGGTAATATATCCGTTATGGATAATGTATTATACATTAATGATACCATTGGATTTCATCGTTAAGATAATATTTAAGTTTAGCATAGAAAAGAAAATTAATGACTTTTTCAAATCTGATTGTAACAATTTTAATGTTGATAAAGAAGTTGCGTCAATGGCTAGAGGGTTTACAAGTGCCGCAAGTAATTTTATGGATAAATTCGGAAAAATGGATTTCAAGTCGTTATTGTAGTTTTCCGTGTGGTAAGTTGATTTGATATATGATATATTATAAATAAAATTGATTTGAATGAACTATATATAGTTAGTAATAAACAATAAAGTTTATTACTAGTATGAATTGCACAATATCGGATGAACGTTTTGCATCAATTGCTGCGGAAGAGTCTAGCAAATCTACTATGTCACAAAGGCACGGATGTTTGGCAGTTATTAATGGTAAAATAATTGCACGTGGTTATAATTCTTATTATAAATCCTCGTTAAATGAGCAAGAGTGTTGTTCGTGTCATGCAGAACAAGATGTATTAAGACAATGTATAAGACATATAAAAAAACCGGATAGAGTTAGAATTACTATATATATAGTAAGATGTAGAGATGGTGTTTATATGCAAAGTGAACCGTGTTATTCATGTTATACCGAGATGAAAAGGTTTAATATCAAGAATATTATTTATAGCACGCGTGGTGGAACGTTAATGAAATGCGCATTCTCTAATTTTAAAACAACATATAAAACAAGTGGAATGAAAGCGTTAATAGAAAAAAGAATAATTCCCCTACATATTTCAAAGCACACAAGCAATTTGTGATATTCTATGACGAATGAATGTGAAAATAGTGAAAGAATAAATTATTCAATAATATTTAGTTTTTAATTTTTAAATTTTTAATTTTTAATTTTAAAACATAAACGATTTATAATATATAATTATATTCTAATGGATAACGGCAACGATATTCCAAAAGTAACATCACATCCACTTCCACTTCCACCATATAATAAACAATTTGCAAATATATTGAGTGAAATTAGTTCAATATTGCAAAGAAAAGGTGATGTATTTAAGGCGAATGCATATAAAAAGGCGGAAGAAACGATATATAATTTTGAAGGTGATATTACCGACCCATCACAATTAAAAGGTAAACCCGGTATCGGGGTTGCTGTTTTGAAAAAGTTACAGGAATATGTACACCCAGAAAAAGGAGGAAAAATAGAATTTCTTGAAAAAGAAAAACGAGACCCTGTTAATATATTTACTCAAATACACGGTATCGGTTTTAAAAAAGCAACTAAAATTGTGGAGGATGGTATAAAAACCATTGACGAATTGCGTGAAAATCAGGATAAACTAAATGATGTTCAAAAGAAAGGTTTGAAATACTATGAAGATTTACAGAAACGTATTCCTCGCGAAGAGATTGATAGATTTAAAGATTTATTTGAAACCGAGTTTCGTAAATTAAAGTATCCAGATGCAACATTCGAAATAGTGGGTAGTTATAGAAGAGGTGTAAAATCATCGGGTGATATTGATATTATTATTTCGGATAAAACCAACGATAGAACAGTGTATTCCGTATTTATTAAAGCGTTGTTGGAGAAAAATATAGTTACCGAATTATTGAGTAATGGTAAAACTAAATCGATGGCAATTGGTAAGTTGCCTGGTGGTGATAGTGTGTTCAGACGTATTGATTTTTTATATGCTCCACCAAGAGAATTTGGATTTGCTATATTATATTTTACTGGCAGTAAAGCATTTAATACATCAATGCGCACACATGCGTTGAAAATGTCGTTGTCATTAAATGAGCATGGTTTATATAAAATGAATGGAAAGACAAAAGGAGATATGATTGAAGAAGAATGTAAGAATGAAAAAGACATATTTGATTACTTAAAATTACAATATGTAGAACCAATTAAACGTGTTGATAATACAAGTATTATTAAAAAAGAACAACAAGAACAAGAAGTTATAGCAGAAAAAGAACAAGAAGTTATAGCAGAACAAGAAGTTATAGCAGAAAAAGAAGAACAACAAGAAGAACAAGAAGTTATAGCAGAAAAAGATATTAAACCGAACGATGAAAATAAAGATAACAAACCAAGAGCAGGTGAAGTTTTAATAACAGTAAAGAAAAAGGTATCATTAAAGAAAAAAAAATTGAATGGAAACTACGACAACACAACAAACCAAATAAACCAAATAAACCAAGCAAACCAACCAAATCAAATGAAAAAAACAAATCAAACGAAAAAAATGCCAAAAACTCGGTCAATGAGTATTAAAAAATTTACAGCATTATTAAGGATTGATGGTATTAAACTACTTGAACAATCAGGCGAAGAACAATTAGCAAAAATAATAAAGGATGCAAATAAGTTGTATTATAATGAAACCCCAATATTTAGTGATAATGAATATGATATGGTAAAAGAATATATGGAAAGCAAATATCCTACGAATAAAATATTGAATGAAATTGGTGCTCCTATTTCAAAAAAGGAAAAGGTGGATTTGCCATATTTTATGGGTTCTATGGATAAACTAAAAACAGCAGAAGCTATTGATAAGTGGATTGAAAAATATCCATCTGATTATGTAATTTCAGCTAAGTTAGATGGGGTTAGTGGTTTATATAGCACTGAAAATGGTATTCCAAGATTATATACAAGAGGAAATGGAAAGGTAGGGCAAGATATAACACATTTGATACCTTATTTAAAATTACCAACTGATTTCGGTTTAACAATACGCGGTGAATTTATTATTGAAAAATCAATATTTGAGCAGTATTATAAGGCAGATTTTGCAAATCCTAGAAATTTTGTAGCTGGTATAATCAATTCCAAAACGATTAACAAAGAAAGACTGAAACACGTTGATTTTGTAGCGTATGAAGTTATAACACCAGTATTATCTATAAAGGATCAAATTATATTGTTAAAATCAAAACAGGTTGAATGCGTATTGAATGAAGAGAAGGATTTATTAACAGTATCGGATTTATCCAAAATATTGGTTTCTTGGAGGGAAAGTTATAAATATGAAATCGATGGTATTATTGTATGTCATAATAAAATATACGATAGACAAGATAAAAACCCCGAATATGCGTTTGCGTTTAAAATGATGTTAACTGAACAAATTGCCGAGTCAAAAGTAGTCAATGTAATATGGAATCCAAGCAAGGATGGATATTTGAAACCTAAAATACAAATTGAACCTATCCGGTTGGGTGGTGTTAAAATAGAATATGCAACAGCATTTAATGCAAAGTTTATTGAAGATAAAAAGTTGGGTATTGGTGCAATTGTTAAAATTATTCGCAGTGGTGATGTAATACCATATATTATGGATGTAACACATCCAGCAACCGAAATTAAATTTCCGGATGTTCCATATTATTGGAATGATACACATATTGATATAATTCTTGAAGATAGCGCCACGAATTCAACAGTTATTCATAAAAATATAACAATGTTTTTTACGACATTGAATGTGAAACAATTAAGTGAGGGAAATGTAAAACGTATTATTGACGCGGGTTATTCAAATGTACCTTCCATCTTAAAGATGTCTGTTGGGGATTTCTTACAAATAGATGGGTTTAAATCGAAAACATCCGAAAATATTTTCCAAAGTATTCAAGATAAAGTGGCAACTTCCTCATTATCGACATTTATGGTTGCGTCTAATATATTTGGACACGGTTTTGGTAAAAAGAAATTTGATATTATATTAAAAGTATATCCTAATATTTTAACAGATACAATCCCACCCAGCGTATTGGAAGATAGATTAATATCAATTAAAGGGGTTGCTATAAAAACGGCAAAGGATTTTTGCAATAAAAGAGATGATTTTGTTGCATTTATGAAAGAATGTAATTTACACGACAAATTAATTATCGACACGAAAAAAACAACTCTTGTAGAAGTTGATGATGAACACGTATTGTTTGAAAAAAACATTGTATTTACTGGGTTTAGAGACAAAGAGTTAATTGATTTATTGGAAAAAAAATACGCGGTAAACATTACATCCGGGGTTAATTCAAAAACATTTGCATTAGTTGTTAAGGATATTAGTGAAGACAATAGTAAAATAATAAAGGCGACCGAACTAAAAAAACCTGTATACACAAAAGATGATTTTATTAATAAATTTGGCATTACATATAAGTAACCAATCGTTTATCCCCCAAATCAAGTGTTCATAATAAAATGTAAAAATTTATTATTTTTTATATTTTATATTTTATATTTTATATTTTCTACCTTTTTCGGCGAGTTCCCTTACCTTTACCTTTACCTTTTCTACGAGTTCCTTTGCCCTTTACTTTTCTGGTTCCTCGTTTTTTTTTCATTTTCAATGTGTTAACCGCAGTTCTTGACATTTTACCAATAGAGTTAGCTGTTCCTTTAACAACTGATTTTGTTGCTTTTCCTACTGAACTTACCGCACCAGTTCCTTTCTTCCATGTTTGTCCAGCTAATTTTAAAATTGCTTTAAATCCTCCTTGTTTCATTACATCGGGATTTGCACCACCTGTTTGTTTTACATGTTTTAGCCAAGCATTTACCATAATTATATATATATACTGCTGATAAAAATAAACGCAATATAAATTAAATTTTGACATTTCTTATTACATTTTACTATATCCAACATAATTATGAACATTTAATAGTAATAATTCTTTTTTAATTTTATCATCCAATGTTTGAATATATTTTTGAATATCTTCTTCACTTGTTCTATTATTTGCTCTTGTTAATTTTTTTAATTTTTCATAAGAGTTTTCAACTTTATGTTTTCTCATTACCGTCTGGATACCCTCAGATACAATAATAACATTCTGTTCTAATTCATCCTTTATTAACTCATCATTTAGTGATATTTTATGTAAACCTTCTAATGTAGATTTATATGATATTAAACAGTAACCTATGGTCGACCCAATATTACGTAAGATAGTACTATCGGTTAAATCACGCTGCAAACGCGACACTGGTAATTTTCTTGTTATTCCTTCTATTAGCGAGTTTGCAATACATATGTTTCCTTCACTATTTTCAAAATTTATTGGATTTACTTTATGAGGCATTGTTGAAGAACCCGTTTCATTCTCATTTATTCGTTGTTTCAAATAACCTTTTGAAATATATAACCAACAATCAATATTTAAATCATTCACAATATTATTGATTGTTTTTATTAGATTGAATAAGTTACATAAATTATCATAATTACTTATTTGTGTTGTACACAATTCTCTTTTTAACCCCAAATCATTTTCTACGAAATCATCCGCAAATTTATTCCAATCTATATTTGGATATGCTAAATTATGAGCATTGAAATTACCAACCGCCCCACCAAACTTAGTACTATAGACAATATTTTGCAGATTTTCTAATTGTTGTTTTAATCTATAACTATACACATTTAATTCTTTCCCCATTGTTGTTGGAACTGCAGGTTGCCCGTGTGTAAAAGACAACATAGCGGTATTGCTCATTTCATTTTTATACACATCTAATATATTTATAATTTTCGTTAATTGAGGTATTACAACATCATTCATTGAATATTTCAATGATAATATGTTCGCGCTGGTATTTATATCCTGTGATGTTATACCAAAATGAATAAATGGTATATATTCCTTTAATTTTATTTTCGTAAAAATATCTTGTATATAATACTCTAATGCTTTGATGTCGTGTTTTGTTGTATTTTCAAAATTTTTAATTGCAATATAATCTAAATCCCCGAAATTTTCATAATAACTCATTAGTTGAGTTGTTAATTCCTTTTTTTTCAAATTATCCATATACAATTCGGGCAATGAATCTATATCAATTAACTTTAAAAAATACATGATTTCAACGTAGAACCGATATTTAAAAAACGATTTCTCACTAAAATAATGTCGTAATTCTTTCGTTTTTTCGTAATATCTTCCATCTAATGGTGATATTGTGTCTTCCATAATAGATGTAATATCTTGTTTAACTTTATACATTTTCATATTTCTATTATTAATAATATTATTATTATTATTATTATTATTATTAATAATATTATTATTATTATTATTGATGTGTTTTACGTTTGCAAATAATTCATAGCACTAAGTAATATTAATTCATCATCATTTAATTTTCTAAAAATAAGCGCTTTATCCATACTAACTTGCATACCTTTTCCAAAATAATTCTTTACCACAATGCTTGTTCCTTTATCTGTAATATTAATATCGCAAATATTACCTCCTCTGGTTAGTATTATTTTATCTGGGTTAATTAATGGTATCCATCTTATAAATGAACCGACCCTTATGTCTGGTATTTCATCAATGTATAAATAATTTTGCAATTTATTCATAAAATCTTTTTTTATGTCATCTATTATTCCAATTTCTGATAATATATTATCTTTTATATCAGCAATCTTTTTTGATGTCAAATTCAAGATGGAATGGTTTGTTTCATTATCTAACGCGTATAGTAAATTGTCTACTTCAAATTGTTTATCTGCCATATATAATAATATTTAATAAAATTATTATTATATTGTTTTCTTATTGATTGATTTACATTGTTGGGTAAGATGGTTGCATAGCAATTCCACAAATTCCAGCGTCATTTGTCGAGTCACTTCTTCCAATTTTAACATAACCATTCTCGCCCCACGTTTCACCCCAACTATTCTTAACTAACCAGTAATCTGTTCCAGTTTCTTCACCATAACCAACAATTAGAACACCATGGTCTAAACTCGTTCCGCAATCATCGCTTGTAATTACCCCATCAGTGTACAATTGAAACACACGAGTATCTGCTTCAATTGCTACTGATACAGGGTTCATTGCTACTGCCTCTTTCAAGTGTAGTTGATTATTGGGTGTAACATCAACACAACCATTGAAAGTCGCAACTGTTTTACAGGTTTCGCAAGTATCTTTTTCAGCATTGTAACTATATTCATCATTAGAACACATACCATTATCAATGGCATATTGAAAAGCGCCGTCCATCAATCCACCATTACACCCATGATTACCGTAAGACCGGGTCGCGCAATCAACCAATTGCTGTTCTGATAAACTAATTAACTCACCCGTTCCAATTGCCCATACACCTTCCATTGCACCACAAGCGCTAAATGACCAACACGAACCACATTGTCCTTGGTCTTTAACATTTGTTACCGCATTTTTTTCTCTCCAGTCAATCGCATCAATGATTGTTTCGTGTGAAGTAAACTTATCGCAAACAGACCCAATTGAATTAAAATTACCCAAATATTTGGAAAATTCTATATCTGTTAAATCGGCAAACTTGGTAATCCCTAAATTATATTTGTTATTATTGTTTGAGTTTTCAGTTTCAATAAAATTTAAATTATCGGCAAAAATATCCAGACGAAGTTTATATTCATCAAATGAAGAATATTGCTTCTGGTGTTTATCCACAAATCGTTGAAATAATGACCAATGACTATCGGTCACATTAACACTTGATACATTCATTACGTATAATGAAAAAAATGATGCACAAATCAATAAACTTGACATATTATATATAGTATAATATATAAGTTTTTATATTGGTTCAAATATTATTTACTAATTTTACTAATTTTACTAATTTTACTAATTTTACTAATTTTACTAATTTTACTAGATTAGATTAGATTAGATTATGGTTCTAGGGTTGTAGGGTGGTTCGTAAAATGTACAATATATTCCCTCAGGTTTTTCTTAATTAATAACTTTATTGGGGAAAAATTCTGAATTGCAAAATTTGATACTCTTAACATTATATCATCGGTGATTAGTTTATATGTTGCTATCAACGTGACTTCATCGTCATTTAATTCATTTGCATCTGTAAAATCACGCATATAAAAATTAACTCTTCGCGCAATAACAATTAATTCTTCCATTGAATACTTATTTAATTCTTTCGTATGCATTTGTTTGAAATTATATAGTATATATTATGTTATTTATATTTTTTTTTATATCATAACTTATTACACCAATATTACACCAAATAAAAATTAATCGAAATATAATGTTAGAAAATTATTATAATCACTATATGTATCTAATTTGAAACCGCGTTTATTCATATCTGATATAATTTCTTTCAACGTTGGATATTTCTTATAATATATATTATCTACTTTTGGAACATTGTTATATTGTTCGACTGTTTTCCCATCTTTAAACATATAGGTTTTTTCCTTATTTACATCATATGTTTTTTTTGATAAATATTTTGTATTAATGATATTTTTTTTTTCATCACGTGTTGTTCTATAAACATAACAAACCATTGTTTTTTTGTCATTGCTTATCGTGTAAAACTTTATTATTTTATCTTCTAAATCCCAACCAACACCACCCCAATTATCTCTACTATCTTTCGGTATATATTTTATTCCTAATTTTACAGATAATTCTTCTATGTTCTTCGCGATTTCTCTATTATTATATTTTGTTCCAAATGCAAAACGTGAACTGTTTACGTGCCCATCTATTTTTGATATTTTCATTGAATATGTATATGACGAAATATGAGTATCTTCATTATGTTCATTCGCATTTGAATATTTTATATAATTATATATAAAATCTAATTCTATTTCACTTAATTCTTTTCTTATTGGATATACTTCTTTATCATATACCATTAACGCTTTCAACTGATTACACTGATATTTATTTGCACAAAATTTCCTTTTTAATTCATTATACACATTATTTTCACTATTTTCACTATATTCACTATTTTCAAACCCTTCATTTCCTACAAAATAGTTCATTATTAATACGATTACTATTATTAATATAATAGTAGATAATGTGAATGAAATTTTACTACTTATGTTGCTTATCTTGCTTATTAATAAGTTATTCATATAATTTATCCATATATTATTATATGGATAAATTATTTCATTTCCCAAATATTCGTAACAATCTAAAACATTGACCCGAAACCACTACCGCCCAACACTTCATTCGCAGCCATTATATCATTTTGTCCAAAAGCGCCCATTGGGTCTTGATACTGCTGTGCCTGTTGGGGAGGGGATGCACTTAATTGCTGTACCTGGGGTGGAGGAGGACCCATTGCCATCTGTTGAGGAGGGGGACCTTGCATTGGAGGCATATGAGGGTTTGTCATTGTTGATTGCACTGGGGGTTTGTTTGACCTTTCATTTTTTCCATTAAGTCTTGACTCACCATTCCATAAATCAGATACACGTTCTGCCAATATTGATGTCTTTTCACCTAAACGAGTGTGTAAACTTGATACGATTAAGATTGTTCCTAATATTATTGTATGCACATTGAATGTTACATATTCCTGCTTACTGTATGTTGGCACAAATGTTACCAACCGATGTATATAGAATAAACCAATAAATAACAATATCATTTGACCGATCACTTCCAACACTATTTCTAAACTTCCTTTCTCTTCATCCACATCTGGCACATAATGTTTTAGAAGCTTATTTAACCCCACAACTGGTATAACTGCTAAAACACTATATTGACAGATATTCATTATTTCATTCTTTGTTTCATCGTCAAATTCAAACACATGATCCATAAATGATTTCGTATTGGTTGCTTTCTGTATCTCTTCTAAACTATCCATTATTAACTTATATATATATTATGATTATAATTTTGTAATTATTTGTTTTGTTTTTATTATTTATTTTACAATTATTTGTTTTAATTTACAATTATTTATTTCTTATTTCTTATTTCTTATTTCTTATTTCTTATTTCTTGAATGTTTTACCTTTTCCTTTTTTTACCTTTCTTTTTTTTGATTTAGATTTTGACCTTTTTCTTTTGCTCTTTTTTTTACCAGAACCGCTACCACCCTGCCGATTAGGTAACCATTGGTCAGGGTGAGGAGAACCTTGGTTAAGACGCATCGCGTCTAAGTGTCTAATTAATCTGTCAAGACGCTCTTGATAGGACAATATTCTCACATTAGCATCTTCAATTTTATCAGAATAATAATTCTGATTTCTACTTCTAACCAAATTTCTAACCAAATATGGAGATGGAGAACCATTCGATTCACTATCATAATCAGAACGAGTATTATTTACATTACCATTCGCGGGGAGATTATTTGCATTATGTACTCTTGCATTTTCGGTAGCAAGACGGGATATTATCCTTCCATATCTTGCAATATCATCTTGTAAGATACCAATTAAAGTCCTATTTCGGTGGATTTCTTCATTTATGCCGGATATAGTATCTGGTAGTTGTCTTTCCATTAATATATATTCAATATAATAATAATTTATTATATTTATCATATTTCTTATTTCTCATATTGTTTTTGCAACGCTTAATAATCATATATTTCATAAATTAAATGTTATAATAATGTATATTATGCAATTCTATAAAGGTTGTAATATTAATATATATATTAAAAATATCAAATATATTCTTTATCGTTTATTACCTATTCTTATATTGATTGGCACTGTTCTTTTTTTTCAATATGGTTATACGATTGAATATTTTTTTTCTAGAAGTCTGCGTGCAAAAATGCGTGCAAAAATAGAAAAGAAAAAAAAAGGAGAGGATGGATGTAAAAAACAAGGTTACAAAAGTTGTTTGCATAAAAAACAAGAGGATAAATGTATAGATGCTGGTTATAAAAGTTGTTTGCACAAAAAACAAGAGGATAAATGTAAAAAACAAGGTTACAAAAGTTGTTTGCATAAAAAACAAGAGGATAAATGTATAGATGCTGGTTATAAAAGTTGTTTGCACAAAAAACAAGAGGATGGATGTAAAAAACAAGGTTACAAAAGTTGTTTGCATAAAAAACAAGAGGATAAATGTATAGATGCTGGTTATAAAAGTTGTTTGCACAAAAAACAAGAGGATAAATGTAAAAAAGAAGGATATGATGACTGTAAGGATAAAAATAAAAAAAAATTATTTGAAACAAAGAGTAAGAAAGATACCGAAACAATGATACACAACGCGAAACGAATTGAACTTCTTGGGATTGACCTTGGAAATAGACAAGTTTACTCGGCGCCAGCAATTACTATATAAATATTAAATTGATATAATAGGATGTTCATATATCTAATATATCAATTATCTATTATCAATTATGGTTAAACTTTGTACTGCAGAATATCCACTAGAAAATAATGCCAAATATCACGAACATTTTGACACATTCCCTTTTCCGCTTAGTGACTTTCAAAAATATGCTATCGAAGGATTAATTAATAATAAAAACGTTTTAATTACAGCTCATACCGGTTCGGGTAAAACTCTTCCAGCAGAATTTGCTATCGAATATTTCCACAAAAAAGGCAAAAAACTTATTTATACCAGTCCTATTAAAGCACTTAGCAACCAAAAATTTCACGAATTCTCAATTAAATTCCCACACATTAATTTTGGTATCTTAACCGGAGATATTAAATTTAATCCTAACGCAGATGTTCTTATTATGACAACCGAAATTTTGCAAAATACATTATTCTTAAGACAATCAAAACTATCCAAACAATCAAATACGAATTTGTTAACACAAACACAATCTTCTTATACACATTTTGAAATGGACATCGATAACGAATTAGCGTGCGTCGTTTTTGATGAAGTTCACTATATTAACGACGAAGATAGAGGGAAAGTATGGGAACAAACTATGATGCTTTTACCATATACGGTACAAATGCTTATGTTAAGCGCCACTATTGATAAACCCGACCAATTTGCCAAATGGATTGAAACACAACATATTGACACCGATAATAAACATATTAAAGAATGTTACCTTATCCCTACCAACCATCGTATTGTTCCACTTTATCATTATATTTATATGGACTCTAATAAAACTATTTTCAAGACAATTAAGGATAAAGATAAACACAAAGAATTTAATTCTATTATCCGCAAATTACATCCAATTAAAAGTGCCAATACACCATTTAATGATAATACACTCAATCAAATTAATAAATTCCAACGCATTCTTGACAATCATAGATGTTTCATTAAACCAAACTTAGTTCTTAATAATCTTCTTTTACATCTTAAAGATAATGATATGTTGCCAGCCATTTGTTTCGTTTTCTCGCGGAAAAATGTTGAAAAATACGCTCAGCAAATTACCGCTAACCTACTTGAAGACGATACTAACATTCCAGCAATTGCCGCCAGAGAATGTAACAATATTTTGCGGAAATTACCTAATTATAATGAAATTATCCAATTGCAAGAATTTCATACCGTTGTTTCGCTTTTGGAAAAGGGAATTGCCATTCACCATAGTGGTATTACCCCAGTTATTCGTGAAATGATTGAAATTATGTTTGCAAAAGGGTTTGTTAAAGTTCTATTCGCTACTGAAACGTTTGCTGTTGGTATTAATATGCCGACGAAAACTGTAATATTTACCAGTTTAAGTAAATATACCAGCAGAGGACAACGCTATTTACATAGTCACGAATATACACAAATGGCTGGACGAGCTGGAAGACGCGGTCTTGATACGCAAGGACACGTTATACATTGTTATAATATGTTCAACAACAATACCCCCACTATTACTGAATATAAAGATATTATGAATGGACGACCACAAACATTGAAATCTAAATTTCAAATTGATTATCCACTCATTCTTAATATCACCAAATCGGTTGATTGTGATTTCAAAAGTTACACCCATAACAGTATGTTAAATAGAGAATTTGAACATACCATTATTGAACAGACGAAATCTTTTCAAACCAAACAATTTGAATATGAACAAATTATAAATTCATCCCAATTTAGTGACATATTGATTTCTTCACTTCACGATTATCGCACCGCAGAAACAAACGCTAACTTAATGTATGGAAATAAACGGAAAAAAGCGTTGAATAATTTGGATAAATATAAGGAGGATATTACTAAAATGATTGATGGGAAACATACAATGGAAGAAGTATGGGAGAACTTTAATTTACGTATTAAACTTAAAAAAGAACTTGCTGAACAGGAACAATATTTATATAACTTGGAAAATTATTTATTAAATCAATCAAATAATATCTTATCTATTCTTCACCATTATGGGTTTGTTTCACGAAACGATGGAGAGAGTAACGATACTACTACTAATACTAATACCAATACTAATACTTCTTATGAAATCACTGAAAAGGGGATTATTGCATCAAGCATACGTGAGGTCCCCAGTATTTTATTCGCACAATTAATATGTGATAATAAATTTGATAATTTAAGCGTAGACGAATTTATTACGTTTCTCTCTTGTTTCAATGACATTAAATTTTCAGATGAATGCTGTATATATAACATGGACGATATACCAATTCATGTCCTTTCTTCTAATGTTAGAGAGATATTGAGAGAAACACAGACTTTAATTGAAACATTCTGCTGTGAAGAAGACAAACGTCAACTATTTACAGGCGAATTTGATGTTAAAATACAGTTGGAATTAATACCTTATGTAGTAAAATGGTTGAAAGCCGACAATGAAAAAGTTTGTCTATCTATTATCACAGAATTGGGAGAGAACATTGGAGTGTTTTTAGGAGATTTTAGTAAAACGTTGCTTAAAATTAATAACATAAGCAATGAATTATTTCAAGTATTTACAGAGAGAAATAATATTAAGTTGGCGCATATGGTTAGTCAAATTTCCGAGAGAATAATGAAGTTTGTTGTTACAAACCAAAGTTTGTATGTTTAATTCATTCGGTGTTTGTAATAATATTATTTTTTATATTCTTATATATTATTAAATGAACGATTGGAGAAGATTGCTCGGGTTAGGAAGACAAGCAGAACCTACACCTAGCGAAAATGGGGAGGATCTGGATGCAGGACCACCACCAGGACCACCAACACAAGTAACTGAATTTACACCAATGTATGTTCCGCACACGAAACCCCCCTATAATGACAGTAACCGCCTGCTTATTGTAATGGAAACAAAATATACAAATTATTGGTACGTTCTTCAACTATTACACGGGATCATAGACGCTCTTCATGATTTATTAACGGCAAGATACGCTGGTATTTCTACATCAGACCCGAAGTATAATGCAGAAATACGAGGTCTTGCTGCTTTAATAAATGGAGAAGGGGGGAAGGATCTTCCGACCCATACTAAATTGGCAAGTAAAATGTCAGTTGATGCTCTTAAGAAATTACTTGATATAACCACCACAGACCCAACCGATGAAACAAATGGAATAATATGGATGATAATGCGAGATTTGTTTCCTAGTAGTGATAGTTATGCTATTGCAGTACCCAAACTCCCCAAAGTGCATAAAGCTCTTATTAGTCACGCTCAAGCTAGCCTCGGTACTGCTAATACAAATCGTCCCACAGAAGTTAATGTTATTACTGTTTATAATATAGCGGGAATAATACTAGACCAAGAAAACAAATATAATAAATTAGCCGAGAGAGTTTTATCTCACAAAGGCATATTGCAAAAAGCTGGTGATACTACGAATGCAGATGATTTTGTCCCGGATTGTGGACCTGGGGGATTACACCGGGCCATGACAGCAGCAACAAGCAGAGATATGTCGGGTAATTTAACTATATCTCTAACCAACCAAGGAACCCCTACACAACCAACATCGGGAACAATAGATTCAAGTTCTAGTAGTGGAGCCACTATGGAAGGCGCTGAGTGGTGCGTTCCATTTATTTTTATTTATTCTGAAAATGGTGATGCTGATAAGTCAACGTATTTTAAACTCCCAAGTGCCGTTATTATGATTTATGTCAAAGGGACTGGGACAACGGAGGCAATAATCAGCTTTAAATATTTTGAAATCGACCTAACAGATTCACATACTCTTCAATTCGAAATGATAAGAATTAATTCTGATTGTTATGATCGCCCACCAGACTCCTCAAAATACATACCAACAAGACCCGATCTTGTTAATAACGGGTGGATTACGGATACAATTGAAGATGCACCGCCATTATCTGATGTAATAACATTTATACAAGGGGGGAATAGTTGGATAAAAGATTTTTTTTTGAAATTTTTAAAAAACAGAAAAACCGCAGTAAATAGATGTGATGTTTTTGTAGTAATTGCAAATTTACTATGGGACAAATTATCACCCACAGAGAGAAATTATTGGTCTAATAATAAAGTCAAATTTATACACGCATTTTTAATGTGTATTAAGAAATATGGTGATATATCAAGATTGATTGATAGTATCCTAAATTTTCATCTTACCAGTAAAAATACTATTACTGCAACTTGTGACTCGTTTGCTGCTAACCTTGCGTGCCTGGCAAATTTATGTGTTCTTTTTTATTGTTCATATCACAAATTAATACTTCAGAATACGTTACATATAGCACGAACGGCAGAACGAACAGTAGTATCAGGAACAGGAGAAGCAGCAGCAGCAGCAGAAGCAGCAGCAGCAGCAAAATTAAACGCAGACATAATAGCAGAACAAAAAAAACTAGCAGCAAAACAAAAAAAACTAGCAGCAGAAGCAGCAAGAGCAGATGCCAATGAAAAAGCGGCTGAAATTAAACGTGTATTCGCTGACGGTAGTGGAAAAAACATTCATATGGATATGCTCATTTTTTTGTCCGATTTGTTTAACCCAAAAAATGATATAAGTAAAATTACACTTCCTGATAATTTACGTGATAATATAGATACTACTAGGATTTCAAATAGAGTAAAAATTGGTATATTAAGCACTATAACGGATACAAAATTTGATTTCCAGACATTAAAAATATACTCTTCAGGCGATGGTGTGTCGCTGTATAATAGTGCAATCACGTATAGTTTTGATGAATTGTATACATTATGGAAAATAGTTAAAACTGCGGAGAAAGCATTTTTTGTTATACATAATCACCCCCCCACCCCCACCGCCGTGACCAGTAATGACTCATATTTTAATACATTGCAAGCATGTATAGGTTTTATGAATTTTTTATTTAAACCCATTAATACATCTGGTTTTTTTTTGGTTGATACAATTAAGACTATGTTTTCGGGAATATTTGGCAAAAATAATGATGAATTATATCCTAATATATTAGAATTAATGAAAAGTGGTAAATTCAACATATCCACCGCTATGGTAAAAACAATAAATGAATATTTTACTACTATTGTTAGTTTTACAGATGTTGGTGGGGTTAGTGTTGATCCTATTACTACGTTTAGAAATGAATTAAAAGCAAAAACAACTGCAACTATCACTATGGATCCTTCTAAAATCCATGACAGAGCTAGTTACCTGGGTAGTGCTGTGCGTGTGGGTGGGCAGTCGGGTGGTGGTGGTAATTCATACGATGAATTTATAGCTTTATATGTTGCGATTATTACCGAAATGCAAAATTATTGGTACTATGAGGTGTTTGATGATATTTCTAATCGTAATTCGGACACGAGTTATGAAAAATATAATGAAGTGTTATCTAATCTACGGATTACACTTTTTATGTGGCTATATAAAAATAAAGCAGATGACTTGTTTATATATACTGGGATGGAGGTGGTGGTAGAGGATGATGACAATGGATCTGAATATGGATCTGATGATGAAGATGACAATGGTAATGACAATGGATACAATGGTAATGACAATGGATTTGAAGATAAAGATAACAATGGCAATAATAAATTACACAATAAAATAGAAAAGTTCACGCAATTTGTTAAAACAAAATATGATACAAAGGGACAATATAATGCGGACGGGATGGAGGTGGTGGTAGAGGATGATGACAATGGATACAATGGTAATGACAATGGATTTGAAGATGAAGATGACAATGGATCTGAAGATGAAGATGACAATGGATTTGAAGATGAAGATGACAATGGATCTGAAGATGAAGATGACAATGGATTTGAAGATGAAGATGACAATGGATCTGAAGATGAAGATGACAATGGTAATGACAATGGCAATGGCAATAATAAATTACACAATAAAATAGAAAAGTTCATGCAATTTGTTAAAACAAAATATTATACAAAGGGACAATATAATGCGGACGGAATAGATAATATGACGAAAATTGATATGGTGGGAATCTTTGGTTATCCTCATGCAGTTAATGGTGATGATAATGGTGAGAGCTCATTATCAAATGAGATCGATGAGACGGGCAATATTCAAGCAGGTGAAGGCGTAAATACGTATAAATATAATTATAATTATAACAACGGCGTAAATTATAACAACGGCGTAAATTATAGTCAATTACGCAGGAATGGAGAGAATGGAGATGGACATACCCAATTAGGTTTGTCAGTTGCGCCAACCCATAGCCCTCAACGAACCGGTAGGACAGTCGAAATGCAACCTCCAGAACCTGAGTGGAGAGATGAAACATTCTATATAAATGAAAATACCCCCAATATAAATAACTATGCCCCCACAATTTTATCGTATCAGATTGGGCGTCAACGTCAGCACATACATGAAAAATACAACCGACTACTATTACGATATAACAAAGTCCATGCTATCACCTCCGTAGAATCACTACGTGATATTCAATTGTCCATTGATAATCATGATCTTTTTAGAAAGAGTATACTGGCAGTGGCACTAGCCACTACATATGCTAGTGTAATAGAACAAGAAAACGGTCGACCCTCAACCGGACAAAACCTGTTTGGTAGATCCCGCAACAAAGAGGAGTTGGAGCGGCATAAGCAGGGACAGACGTCAAATGCGCAAGAGAAGATAAGTAGCACAATAGTTCTTCCTAAGCCCAACGAGGCAGCTGTAAAGACGAAGGGCAACAGAAGGTCTTCGGAGGATGAGAGTAGAAAGGGGGCAGTGGACGTTGAAGCTGACAAGGACAAAGTCAAAGCTGACAAGGACAAAGTCAAAGGAATGGAAATCAAAGGAAGGAAAAGATCAGCTACCCTAGCGAACGTAAACAACGTAAACAATCGAAATGATAATGATGATGACTTTATAGTTCATAGTAGCAAAAACGAACAAAAAAAGGAACTGCGCAATGCAAGAAAGGCAGCAGCGTATGCAAGCTCTTTGGGTTTTTCAGGAGCAAATTTTAGATCTCACGGGCTTGCGGCTGCATTTCTATCCACCAATCATTCCAGCAATAGCAATAGCAATAGCAATAGCAATAGCAATAGAGAAGGCGGTAAAAGAAAGCAAACAATGAAAATAAGTAGTAAAAAGAGTAAAAAGAGTAAGAAAACAAAAAAAGTGAAAAGAATGAAAAAGGGAAAACAAACAATGAAAAAAAACAAGGGAAAAAAAGGTAAAAAAACATCACGAAAAAAACGTTAAAATATGTTAAATAAAATTTAATTTAATTTATTCGTATTACATAAAATACGAATAAATATTTGTTTCTAAATTCTAAAGATCAATTTTCATATATCGGTACAAAATAAATAAATTATGCTTAATAAGCTGTATAGTTATCACCTTCACTATATCCTTCTAACCCGATTCCACTTCCACTACCACTTCCACTTCCATTTTGTTGAAATCCTTCTGTTCTTTTGCTGCAACCAAAACCTTCAGCACTTCCTTCTACAAGTTGTCCTGTAGACATTTCTACAACGCTACCGCTACCACTACCACTACCGTCTTCCTCTTCCTCTTCCTCTTCCTCTTCCTCCTCCTCTTCCTCATTAGCAACGCGAAGACCACCAGACATACCTTCAGTTGCTTTATTCATTTCCATAATCATAATACCTAATAGAATAAACATAAGTACAATAGGGAAAATAACTAAGAACCAAGAAATACTGGTATATCCGGCATTACATATCAAATTTAAAACCCAAGTCCAGAAAACAATATATACTGCTTCTAATGCAAATACAAGTCCGTTATTTGCGCCAGGTGCAGGGCATTCATAAATACCCAAGCAAAAACGCGTAGGGTCACGCATATTTTGAACAGCAATTATTACTAACGCAAGTGAAGACACCGCAAAGTAAAGTGCTGAAGGAGTACATAATTTACGAAATTTTTCAACTAATTTCATTATACATATAATTTAGATAAAAAGATTACTTATAAATCAATAATTATAATTCAGCATTTTCTTCTTCATCTTCTTCTTCACCATATTTATTATTAGTAATATCAATATTATATAACTGTTCTAACGTAAAGTACAATAACGGGTTTTTTATATTATTCGGTAATAATATCATTTTATTATCTGTATCATCTTCTTCTTTATCATCTTCTTCTTTATCATCTTCTTTATTATCTTTTATTGGGTTCTCTTCTTCTAGAACATCTTGGTCATAGTTATCATCTTCTTTATTATCCTTTATTGGGTTCTCTTCTTCTTGATCTTCTTGGTCATCGTTATCATTTTCTTTATTATCTTTTATTGGGTTCTCTTCTTCTAGAACATCTTTATTATCTTTTTCTGGTTTCTGTTCTTCTAGAACATCTGCTACATTGTCTTCATCGGTATCAGTGTCTTCATCATCTTCATAAATTGTCTCTAACGAATTTGTATAAATAATACTTGGCGTTACCCCAAAATTTTGAATAATTGACACATAAAAATGAAAGTTATCTATACAGGATTGAAGTATATTATAATAGTCTTCGCGTAATTCAATAACTACAATATTTTGCTGTATATTATTATAAAAACGAATTGAATATTCTTGTAAAATATATCTAATTAAGAAGGTAAATAAAAATACCCCCATAAGGATTAATTCAATAAAATGTACGGTTTTATAAATACAAAATTGGAAGTAATGTAAATTAATATATATGATTGCTTTGCACGTATTAGTTAGTTTATTAAAATTATAAAAAGTTGTTACTTCAACACATTGTGTATCAATTTTATCATCGGCATCGTGTAAACTCATATAATATAGTCGTTATATTCTATTATAACGACTATATGTCTATATTATTTACAATAATATTTACAATAATATTATTGAAATTAGATAAAAATAATATAGTTAAATATTAATACAATAATTAAGGCGAATGTCAGTAGTTAATAAAGTAGTTGTGTTTGACCTTGATGAAACATTAGGTTATTTTCAAGAATTTGGTGTTTTATGGAGTAGTCTTGAAGTAAAATACTCGGATAAAGTGCAATTTGATAATAAATTATTTAACAGTTTGTTAGATTTATATCCTGATTTATTAAGACCAAAAATTATAGATATTTTGGAAATGATAGTAAAATATCAATCAGTGAAGAAAGTATGTCCTTTTTTATTAATGATTTATACGAATAATAATGGTGGAAAAGAATGGGTAGATTTGATAATAAATTATTTTAAAAGTAAAGTAGTTGGTCTGAAATTTGATCATATTATTAACGCATTTAAGATAAACGATAAAATAATTGAACCATCTAGAACAGGGTATGAAAAAAAACATTCGGACTTTTTAAAAATAACAAAGTTGCCAAAAAATACCCAGATATGTTTTATAGATGATGTATTCCATCCCCAAATGGAGAATGATAATATAGTATATTTGCATATTAAACCGTACACATATGATTTAGACGCATCACAATTTATGGGACCTTTAATGAAACATAACATATTTGGTGCAAAGGATTTTATAGATGAAGAAACATTAGAATTATTAAAACTGAATTTAGATAATGGATATACAAACGAACAAGACAATGGAAAAAAGAGTGAATTAGAACAAAAGGTTGATATAATTGTATCAAAGCAATTGCAATGTTTTTTACAGGAATTTATTTTGGAAGTTGGCGATGAATATTAAATAACCGTGACTAATTAAGGTAGATATTAACAGAAATGTGGATGCTTCAAAAATAAGCGTTTTATCAAATGCGGTTATATTATTGTATTTTGCGAACGGGTTAAACCGTATAATAAGCAATATACAAATAAATATAGTAACCAATGTTGGTAAATAATGTAAAAATTTAGGTATGTAAATATTAATACTTACAAACGTTACAAGGTAAAAAAAATATATAAGAAATTTCATTGTTAAATATAATAATTCGACTTTTTGCATACTTGCTATTATATTATTGATATATTTTATTTTAACAATATTTTGCAACTATCTGGTTAATTTATAATATTCGGAAACGATATAGAAACGATATAGAAACGATATATTAAAAATTATAATATTAATATAATTTTTAATATATATTAATATTATAATGAAATTAGACGCTTTTTTTGCCCCTCTCGATGTTGAATATTGTTTGTACTTTTATATACTTATGGTATTTGGTTTTGTTGTATTAGTTTTATCTGTAGTAAGATTTGCTCATTCAATGCTATTCGGAAAAAAAACCGACTCTTTAGGTGATTCACTTTTTATTGTAACACATAGTTTACTATTCTATTTTGTTAACCGTTTACTATACACAATGTGTAACAAATCGTTAAATTAAATTATATATATATATGTTATTTATCTTGTATAATAAAATAATATCATATTATATTATTATATTATTATATAAATGTTCGGTGTAATAAAAGGATTTTACTCTACCAATCATGAAGGTCAAACGAAAATAAACGATGCAACATTTAAACGAAACGTTGTTAATCAGGAAGGAATACTTGAAAGTAGTTTTTCAAACAGACCTTCACCAACACGTTATGTTAAAATGCCTATTGTTGATATTAAAAACAACGCGGGAGCAACAATGACAAAAATAGATGCTTCTACTAAATTAAATTATTTACCTGCCACTGAGAAAGGACCGTGGAATTCATATATGTCTAATATAGATGTTGAAACCGTATTAAGAAACCAAACGATTAAAAATAGTAAATGTGATAATAATTCATATATTCCTTCAAGTAAAAGCGATTTATATGATAATGCAAATAATATAAATAATAATACTGGGGTTAACATGAATAAACATTCATTATTATTTAAAGTACAGGAACATAACCCAATAAATAGAAATGTATTTAATCTAAATGACAATTTATTTAATAATCATACGCGTGTTCAACGTAATGATATTTAGTATTATGCGCTATCTTCAACAATTATTTTATTCGTCATCAATCATAGCAGTTTCTTTATCAATCAACACCTCATTTGCAATGTTTTTGATTATTTTTTTCGTATTCTTCTCATTGAATTTTGGGTCTCCATCGCCAAATCGTATGGTGATTACATTCATCCATTCTGTATGGTGAGGACTTTCACTCTTCCAGCAATTCTGATGGTCGTCTATCCAAACAGGAAGAAATTTGTTGGCCATTCCTTTTGCTTTGTCTATTGCTCTTGACAATATGGATTTCTTCCCATCATCCTTTACCCATTCATTATCTTCTTTGATATAAAATGTCTCGCGTTTTATATCACTGCAATGTATTGGCAATTTTCTTACATCTAAATTCCGTAATTCCTTTGTGAATATATCCGTTAAACCACTTACAATACCTTCGGTTCGTGTAGTTTCAAAATCCTCATCCGATATTTGGAGGTTATCTATAAAGTCAGATAATGTCATTGCGTCCTTGCACTTCTCATTCAAATATATATTCATATTAAACTTATTATTATTTGTGGTATTATTCATTGTATTATTGTTATTGCAATTTGTATTCCCAATTTTTGGGATTAACTCATTAACCACTAAGTTTTGCAAATCATTATGACTTGATACTAATGGGTTTATTATTTGGGTTGCTACAGAATTCATTAATTGAACAACTAATTCTGTATTATCAGTTCCTCCACTATTTAGTGTTATTATTTTTTCATTTGTATTTTCTTCTTTTTCTTCAACATATGTGCACGTTTTTTTGTGCTTGTAATAACCACTATCATGTTTATATGATTTACCGCATATACAGGCATATTTATTTTGGCATTTTTTTACTATCATTTTACTATCATTTACTATCATTTTATGCTTACGTGTGGATATGTGGTTGTCATAGTTGCTTTGTTTAGAGCATCCGAAGTCACATAATTTACAATAGTATTTTTCGGCATTTTTCGGCATTTTTTCTACTATCATTTTCCTTAATTTATGGTAACATAAAAATCCGGAAATTTAAACGAATTGAAAAGTTTGGTTGGTGTAAATCCATTATTTTGGATTTTTAAATCACACCAATTACATCTGACCTGTTTTTTTTCAAATTTTGGAGAAAAAAATCTTGTTCGAAAACAGTTTTGGACATTTATTTTTGTCCTTTTTTATTTTCAAAAATTGGAAATTTCACAAAAATATGGTTGGTGTAAATCACTTATTTTGGATTTTTAAATCACACCATTTACGTCTGACCTGTTTTTTTGAAATTTTTTGGAGAGAGATGGGCGGGCCTAAAAATAAAAATGCACAAGAAAAAGCTGTGCATTTTTTTTTTTCGACCCACATTCCTAACTCGATTCTGAGATATTTTTGTAAATTATCCTGTTGGAGTGAATCGTATTATTTATTAAATAAACACGCACCATTAGCATCTAAAATAGTATTTTCAAACTATTATTAATACATATATGTTATATTTATTTCAATATTTTTCAATATAATAAAAATTTATCATTTTTATTATACGTACATTTTATTATATTACATTTTCTATTTTGTTGGTGTATCTTGAAAGTTGTCGGTATCAGTATCGGTATCTTGGAAATTATCAGGGTCTTGCACATGAGTGGTATTAAAAATATATGCTGTTACTAAATAAATATCGCAATTCGCACTGGGGCGTCGGTCTTCAAAATACCCCTTTTCTTTTATAAAGGTTTCGTTCCCAATCCGAATAGAAGCAGTTCTATCACCAACCCCACTTGTAAATTTAGTATATGACGATGTTTCATTTTTCCCAGTCATTCTTGCTTTATTTCCTGAACCATATACCGCCATATGTTCATCGTGTTTTGCAGCGAGAAATTCAATTGCTTTATTTATATAATAAAGTCCATTATGTTTTTTGGTTCCTTCACGCATTTGTACTGTACTATAATTTACGTGACACCCTGACCCATTCCAGGTTCCTTTCAATGGTTTCGGGTCAAAACTAATTCTCATAGAATGTTTTTCAGCAATTTTTATTAATAAATATCTAGCAATCAACATATGGTCGCCGGCCTCAACTCCATCACATACACCAACTTGAAATTCCCATTGACCGGGCGCTACTTCAGCATTCATCCCTGCTATATAAATAGCGCATTCAATACAAGCTCTGTAATGTTCCTCGGCAATCTTTCTACCAAATGCATTATCTGTCCCGACACTACAATAATACTGCCCCTGTTTTTTTTTTGGGTCATATCCGAGTGGAAGGTCTGTCTTAGGGTCAATTATAAAGTATTCTTGTTCCATACCGAAAAATGGGTCTGCGTCAATGTCTTTATTAAAAATGTCATTCGCAAACTTGCGATGGTTCGTTGCAGTAGGTTCGCCGTTCTGGTGGTATGTTTCACATATAACAATAAATGAAATTTGATGTTTAAAATCATATATCGGATTTTTAAAAACACGCACTGGTTTTAAAATTATTTCGGAATCTTTAGTATTTGTTTGACCGGTAGAACTACCATCATAATTCCATACAAGTTTCTTTAGCAAATCTTGGTCACAAATATTTATACTCTTCACATATCTCATTTTACTGCGAATTTCATAATTACCTCCAATCCAAATATACTCAAGGTTGTGGTCTACAATTAATCTCTTACTAGTGTATTGTTTTTTATCAGCATCCGTCATAATATATAATCTAATATAGATAGATTACTTTAAACCATTATTTAAATTATTTTATCTAAAATTAAGGGTCGTTTTTATTTTATAAACGGAATATATACATATACATATAGTATTATTATGACTAATGCAAGAATACGTAAGTTAAAATGTTCCCCAAAACGACAAGGTCGTGAGAATAATTTTAGTTGCTATACAGGTGATGAATTAAACAGATTAAAGTCATTGTGGAATATAAGACATAATGACGATATAATAGCATCAAATGACCCAAAGGAAATATGGAATGGATTAAAAGTTCGGTTACATAATGTATGCAAGAAAGAGTCGTGTTGGTTAAGGCAACAATTTGTTACTTCGCATATAGGGAATGAATTGTTGAATTCATTTGCTCCAGAACAACCAGAAAATTGGAAAAAAAACCCATATGAATGGTTAACAACTGTAGATATTCAAAATGTAATGAAGCAATATGAAGATGTATATGATGATTTTGAGTTTATTGGACCATCCCCCATAGATTATGATAATAATGTAAATAATCAGTGCGTATGGCCCGAATTATGTCATTTTAATATAGAAGATAAATTATTGAATGGAATAAATAAAATAGGTATAATATTTAATTTAGATACTCACGACGAACCTGGTAGTCATTGGGTGGTTTTATATGTAGAATTAAGTAAGCGTGAAATATACTATTTTGATAGTACAAAAACATACAAACGCGAGATACCCAAAGAAATCATTAAATTTGTAGATAACTTAAACAGGGAGGCCGAAAGATTGGGTAATTTTAAATTGGATTTTTCTTATAATAATAAAATAGAACACCAAAAACAAAATACTGAGTGTGGTATTTATTGCATTTATTTTATAACCCAACTAATAACCAATAATAAATCTTGGAAGGATTTTATAGACGACCGTATTCCAGATGCAGAAATGAAAAAACTTAGAAATGTTTTTTATAATAAAACATCACTATAAAAATTTAAAGATGAATTAGTTATATATAATTATAGTTATAGTTATAATTATGAATAATAATTATTTGTTTTCAAAAGAGAATAAAGGGTACTTATGGAAAATGTTACACGAAAATGGTGGATTTACGAATATAGATAATAAATATGTACAAGAGATAAAAAATAAGTTTGAAATAATTGTAAGTGATACAGAACACTCTATAAAGAATGGGGTAATTGAACACAGTTTGTTGTTATTTAATAAACATATAATAACACAAATGTTAAATTTATTGAAAACCTATAAAAACGCCAATAGCATTAATCGAATGAACCAGCAACCGAACCAGCAACCGAACCAGCAAAATAATATCCATAATAATAATAATAATACACAATATTCAAGATTGAATAATAATAACGATAATAATGATAATAATACATTTGAAAAACAGTTGAAAGAAAAAGAAGCGGATTTCCAAAAATTAATAAGTAAACCGGTTCCACCCAAAGTAAATTTCGAAGATGCCAACACAGATAAACCAATTAATATCGAAAATAATTTGGATGAACTAAAAAAACAACGAAATTATATTGACGAAAAATATGATGTTAGAAAAAACATAGATGAGTTGAATGAAAAAATGAAAAAACAAGATGATATAATAAAAATATTGGTGCATAAAATAAATATACTAGAAGAAAAAACGAAAATAAGTGATATTTCAAATATGGAAAAACCAAATGTGAATAATATGAATAATATGAATAATATGAATAATTTGAGTATATAAGTTGTTCGGTGACATATGATAAAAAATTGAATTTTTATCATATCATATGATAGCATATTGTAGCAATAATATTAATAATAATATGAATAATAATATAATGGAAAACATGAATAATAGTATAAATATGTTGCCAATTATTCCTCTACTAATTGACCCAAATTACTGGGGGGTAGAGGTAGATGATATGGGTAATTCTATGGGTAATTCTATGGGTAATTCTATGGGTAATTCTATGGGTAATTCTGATTGGGGTCAATATATTGATATTGACATTGAAACAAATGATTTTATTGGAGATAATAATACTAGTGGTTCTGATTATGTAAAAGAAACTACATATAATGATGTAGGTAGTTATTATGGTTATTATGGAACTAGTAAATTCAGTATAATTTCACTCACACTACTTATATTGAATTTGTTCGATCAAGCAATAAATATTGTGAATAATAGGTTATAGATAGTTCTGGGATAGTTCTGGGATAGAAAATTATAAATAAGAATAAAAATGAAATAAACTATGTGTAATAGCAAACAATACATTGTTTTTATTTATTTTTTATTTGGCATGGAAAGCAATGGAATGCTAACCCACGACCCCAACACATATAAGCTACATAAGGTTGTATATTTTCATTTATATCAAATAATGAACCCGCCCCGCGAATATCAATCAATACCTTTTCCAATAATGGTATATGTTCGTATTTTTTGTAATTAACAAAGTCAATAATAATATCGACTAATTCTAGTGGTATCTTAGAAATCAAATCATTTGAAGCCATTGTATTTTGTATTTTTATTTATTCGCCATAAGTTGAATAAATAAAAAAAATCAATTTATATTTTATGATTATGTAATTACACCTACACCATTGAAGATTTAACAATACATCATTTTCAAACTAAGGTTTTGTTTATATTCACTTTTAATTAATTTATCAACAATATCCTTTGTAACAGTATATGGAAATTTAACATCTAGTGTTGCTTCATTTTCAAACAGTTTTGTATCTGGTTTCATCAGGCGATATAAATTTAATTTTGTATAAATCGTTTCAATACAACGTTTTAGTGTGCGAATACCCTTTTCTGCATTCGTATAATTCTCTACAATATGGTCAATCGTATCATCATCAATAATAATGTCACCTTCATTAAACTTGACTTGTTCGCAAATTTTAGGAACTAAATGTTTGGAACTAATGATGCGTTTATCAACCTTTTCATATCCCTTTGTCTTAATTTGATACATTCTATCGCGAAGGATTGGGTTCACTTTGGATTCATCATTATAACTAAATATGAATAAACACTTACTTAAATCAAAGTTAATTTCGCTAAAGAATTTATCGTGAAATTCATTGTTTTGAGATGTATCTGTTAGATGTGTTAGAATACCAATAATTTCCTCACCTTTAGGCGTATCAGATACTTTATCTAATTCATCAAAATATATAACAGGGTTCATTGTTTTACATTTAATAAGAATATCTACAATATGTCCCCACATACTACCTTCGTATGTATATGAATGACCTTCCAAGAAACTACTGTCTGTAGCACCACCTAATGCAACAAATGCAAATTCGCGCCCAAGAATTTTACTGATCCCTTCCTTAACCAATGTTGTTTTACCAGTTCCCATCGGTCCGTGAATAGCGACAGCTGTCCCAACTGCTTTTGGATTAGTAATTAATTGTCCAACCATCTGCATAATTTGCATTTTAGCATCATCAAGTCCATAAACAACATCATCTAACTGTTTTTTAGAATTTTCTAGATATTCACTACATTTTTCAACACCATCTTCGTATTTGATATCAAATTCCTTATATTTGCCAAAAGGGATTTTCATAAATGTATCAATCCAATTTTTCACCTTATAATATTCACCTGCGCCGGGTTCCATTTGGCGAAGCATATTAATTTTTTTCAACGCACACGCTTTAAAGTGTGTAGGAATATCGGACTCCATTAGAGCAATACGATAAGGTTTATCAATACGTACTTCTGCATTAATTTCTTTCATTTTCGCGAGAACCTTTGTTTGTTCATCGTGATTAAGTTTGTTAAAGAACATAATGTCAGTAGTAGTATTTCTATTAGTAAGTTCTTTTCTAAAATTAACCATGTTTTTTTGCTTTTTCTTTTTAAAGATTTTATCTTCTTCCTTTTTATATTTCTTAATTTCATCTTTAATATATTTACACCCATTTTTTAGTCCGTCTTTAATTGAACCGTCCTTCATGTCTTCAATCTCTTTATTTGTTGTTTCTAATTTTAACTTCCAATAAGTTAACGCTTCGGTGATTTCTTCGGTTTTCATACTGTCATCAGGTTTGATTTTTTTATGTTTATCCTTATTATCTTCACCTTCATCATCGTCCTCATCCTCATCCTCATCCTCATCCTCACCTTCATCTTCATCCTCATCCTCATCGTAATCTTCGTCCTCATCGTAATCCTCATCGTAATCCTCATCGTAATCCTCATCGTAATCCTCATCGTAATCTTCGTCCTCATCCTCGTCATAATCTTCGTCCTCATCGGCATTTTCGATAACAATAAAGTTTGAATTTCTGGCGTTTCTCCCTCCTCTGCCCGGGACAATAATAAATTGTTGAGCGTGGCGTTGTTTCATCTTTTTGGTTTTTTTAGTAGTAACTTCATCGCTTTCACTTTCACTATCACTCTCACTTTCACTTTCACTCTCACTTGCATCATCATCAATCTCCGATTTTTTTGAGGTTACCTTTCTCTTGTCCATTTCATTTTTAAGTTGTTGCGCTTTTTTTTGAATATATTTAGATGGAAACAGTTCACTTAGCATTTTAGTGAATGCTTGTTTTTTTTTAGGATTTAAATCTTCGTCACTCGATTCATCTTCACTCCATTCTTCTTCATCTGAGATTGAAATACTACCATCCTCATCAGAAGAACCACTTTCTTCGTTTACCTTCTTCTTCTTCTTTTCAACTGTTTTTTTATCAACTGTTTTTTTATCAACTTTTTTTTTATTTACATTTTTGCGGACAAAAGTCTTCGGTTTTTTTGGACTTACACTAACAACAATGTTATTAGAACCATTTTTTTTTTGCGTAGAATCTTCCTTGTTTTGCGGCATATTTTCTTTATGATATACTTAATATATCGTAAATTATTTTTAATTCAATTTATATTTATAGTTAAATTAAAAAATTGAATTGGAAATAAAAGTATATAAATAATATATAAACAGTTAAAGTATGTCAAAAAATATTCATAGTAACAAGCACGCTTCCAAAGTTGTCGGCATACAATTTAGTATTTTATCGCCAACCGAAATACGCAATATGTCGGTTGCTGAAATTACTTCACGTGACACGTATGAAAATAATAAACCGAAAATTGGAGGACTGTTTGACCCGCGTATGGGGGTATTGGAAGACGGATTTACCTGTCCAACAGATGGTCTGAATTATATAAATACACCCGGTTATTTTGGCCATCTTGAACTTGCAAAACCTGTATATTATATTCAATATTTAAATGTTGTACTTAAAGTCTTGCGTTGTGTTTGTTTTAAATGTAGCAAATTACTTATTAATAAAGAAAAACATAAACATATTCTATCCAAAAGTAATGAACAACGTTGGAACTATGTATTTCAGCACGCGAATAAAATGCGCTTTTGTGGTCAAGAAACAAAGCAAGGATGCAGTTGCGTTCAACCCAAATATGTTAAGGACGGATTTGCTACGATATTCGCCGATTGGACGAATATTAAAGACGCACCTGAACATACAGAGGAGGATAATATAAAAATTAAATTAACACCCGAATTAGCTTTGAAAATTTTGAGAAGAATTTCTGACATTGATGTTGATTTTATGGGGTTTAGTTCAACCTGGTCCAGACCTGATTGGATGATATGTCAAGTATTAGCAATCCCACCACCTGCGGTTAGACCATCTGTAAAACACGACTCACAACAACGTAGTGAAGATGATATTACACATATTCTTTCTAATATATTAAAAACGAATAAAACGTTACAAGAAAAACTTCTTGCTGGGAATGTTGCCGAAAATGTTATTGATGATTGGACGAATTTGTTGCAATATTATATTGCCACACAAGTTGATAATAAAATTCCGGGCACTGCACCTGTTGCACAACGTTCGGGCAGACCTTTGAAATCTATTAAAGAAAGACTTAATGGTAAAGTCGGCAGAGTTAGAGGCAATCTTATGGGCAAACGGGTTGATTTTAGCGCTCGTTCTGTTATTACTGCCGACCCTAACTTGTCAATCCAAGAATTAGGCGTTCCATTGAAAATTGCCAAAAATATTACCAAACCTGTCGTTGTTAATGATGCCAACCGCAATTTCCTTATGAAATTAATTGAGAATGGCCCTAACCAACATCCGGGAGCCAAGATTTTGGAGAAAAAAGATGGAACATCTATTTCACTTCGTTGGAAAGATATTAAACAAGTTCATTTGGAAAATGGTGACGTCGTCCATAGACACATGATGGACGGCGACGCCGTATTATTTAATAGACAACCTACTTTACATAGAATGTCTATGATGTGTCATAAAGCAAGAATTCTAAAAGTTGGCGATACTTTTAGAATGAATGTGGCGGTCACAAAACCTTACAATGCCGACTCAACTTTTGTTACCATATATGGTAATAAGATTATTTCATCTCAATAATCATCGGGGTCGGAACAGGGGGACTGAAAAGGTTGTTACCCCCTAGTCGTTATTTAATATAACGGCGACACACCTTGATGCTGGAATTTCCTGAGAGCCTTAACTACCACCCTGTAATGGAAACGTTATAAGGGGAACTCGGTTAATTGCCGAACCCAATGGTCATAATGTTAAGGATTGGATAATCAGCAGCGTTACTGTCTAAATCCGCTATGATAGGATACGATAGGCGTTCAGAGACTGAACGGGTGTGGGTGAATGATGAAGGATTAACCATCCTGAGTTTGCTTAAGATACAGTCCGGCCCTCTGGGAAACCTTTGGGAATAAAGCACAGCATATATGCTGTGCCCGTCGATGGCGACGAGATGAATTTACATATGGGCCAAGACGTCGAATCAGAAGCAGAACTTCTGAATCTTGCGGCAGTACCATATCAAATAGTAAGTCCAGCAAACAACGCAACAATTGTTGGAATATTTCAAGACGCGTTATTAGGTGCATTTCGTTTTAGTCGTGAAAACATAGACTTTAACAAGCGGGATGCTATGAATATGTTGATGAGTTGTAATGATATTGATTTAACATTATTTGGTAAAGACCGAATAAATAGTTTTGAAATTTTAACTCAAATAACCCCGCCATTATCTGTTCATCATACAAATGGTAAATTTAAAGAAAGTGAAGATAAAGAGACGTCAAATAATGTGTTAGAAATAATTAATGGAGTATATAAAAGAGGTCAATTGGATAAGTCATTATTAGGTGCAAGAAGCAAAGGACTTTTACATAGAATTTGCAATGATTTTGGAAATATGCAATCATCAAATTATGTAGATGATTTACAAAATATAGTGACTGATTACATGAAAGTGAGTAGTTTTAGTGTAGGTATAAGTGATTTAATTTCAAATAAAGAAACCAAGGATAAAATTATTGATATTATTACAAAAAAGAAGAATGATGTGAAAGAATTAATAGATAAATTACAATTGGGAACATTTGCAAACGATACAGGAAAACCAACAATTGATGAATTTGAGCAACAAGTAAATAATTTATTGAATGAGGCGACAGGACAATCGGGAAAGGTAGGTTTGGCAAATTTGGATAAGGGTAATCGTTTTGTTGAAATGGTAAATGCTGGTTCGAAAGGTTCTGATTTGAATATATCTTTTATGATTTCTTGTTTAGGGCAACAAAATATAAATGGAAAGCGAATACCATATGGTTTTGAAGATAGAACCTTACCCCACTTTTCAAAATATGATGATAGTACAAGTTCTCGTGGTTTTGTAGAAAGTTCATACATCGAAGGTTTAACCCCCCATGAATTATTCTTTCACGCAATGGGAGGACGCGTGGGTCTAATTGATACAGCAGTAAAAACATCACAAACCGGATATATTCAAAGACGATTAATTAAAGGAATGGAAGATTTAAAAGTAGAATATGACTTGACCGTTCGCAACAATAAAGGAAAAATAATTCAATATAAATATGGTGATAATGGAATGGACACAGTTAAATTTGAAAAACAGTTTTTGCCACTTTCTGATATGGGGATTGATGATATTTATGAGCACTATTATGTTTCAAGTGATAATGCAAATAAAGGTATAAAACCATTTACTAAAAATGTTCAGTCGAAATTAAACAAACAAAAAGCGGAATGTGATGTATTCGTAAAAAAATACATAGAAGATACCATTAAAAATCGCGAATTATTAATTAAACACGTATGGAAAAAGGAAGGTGAGTCGACAATCCATTCACCAGTCGCGTTCAAATATATTATTGAGAATGTAAAAAATCAATGTAATTTGTCGGGTAATTCATTAGTAGATATTACGCCACTAGAGTGCTGCAAAATGCTTGAAAATACGATGCAAATATTGGAGGGAATACGGGTATGCCCTCCAAACGAGTTATTCAAAGCGTTATATACATACTATTTATCTCCAAGAGTTCTTCTATTTGTAAAAAGGTTTAACCAAACATCGTTATCATTATTGCTTGAAATTATAGTGAATACTTATAAAAAAGCAATTATCGCACCTGGTGAGATGGTTGGAATGATTGCTGCACAGTCAATTGGCGAGCCAACAACTCAAATGTCGATCTGTAGGTGTGAAAATGTTCGTGTAATTAAGAAAAATAAACACACCAATAGCGTCACAACTATGAGAACTGAAATTGGAACATTATGTGATGAATTAATTCAACAATTGCCAGAATATACATTTAACACCGGTCATCATGATAGTGTGGAAACATTATTGAATACACTAGACGACGAGTATTATATTATTGGGGTTGATGGAGAAGAAAAAACACATTGGAACAAAATATCTCACGTAAGTAGACATCCAGTAAATGGAGAAATGATGAAAGTTACTACGAAAAGTGGTAGAATTGTAGAAACAACCACAAGTCATTCACATTTAATTCGTGAAAATAATACTGTTGCTCCAATTACAGGTGCTAATATGAAAGTAGGTATGCGTATTCCTGTAGCTAAACACATTGACCATACTTTTGAACGATGCTCTATTGAAATTGGTGAAAAACAATATAAATTAGACTATTTATTTGGATGGTTTGTTGGTGCATATTTAGCAGAAGGAAATATCGAACAAAATAGAATATGTATTACAAGTATTCAGGAAGCATTTATTAAAAATACCCAAACATTTGCCAATCTATTCGGAAAAAAGGCAAACATTTATGATAGTGCGGGTGAATATGGCCCAAGTACGTCAACCAGTTTTACTCACAAAGAACTTGCCCGGTTGTTATTAAAAACGTGTAATACAGGTTCATTTGTAAAAACAGTTCCAGAATTTGCCTTTACAGCTCCAAATGAATTTAAGGCAGGCCTTATCCAAGCATACTTTGACGGAGATGGTAATATTGTAAACGATGCTAACCATCATCAAATTCGTGTATGTAGTCGTTCAAAGCAACTCATTAAGGATATGGCATTAATGATAAATTACTTTGACATATTCGGTTCTATCAAAGAAAACACAGTCAAAGGTTCGCCAATATATAATCTTGCGATTTCCTCCAAATATGCCGAACTATATCAGAAACATATTGGTTCATTAAAACACGGTGATATATTGAATGAATTAGTGAAATATAATAGTCGTGAGAATATCCATAGTTTAAGTGATGACATTGATAGAATTAATGGTCTGGGTGATGTGATAGCGAAATGTGGAAAAGTTTTAAAACTGCCAGGGCAAAGTCGAACTTATGGTAGATGGGTGAACAAAGAATCAATTGGTCGCCGAACACTTGACAAATATATTGATATATTTACATCACACTCTGATTATAGATTGGTCGGCGCTGAATTAGAGATTTTACAGCAAGCCGCAAATTCTGGTGTTATATGGGACGAGGTAAAGTCCATTGAAATATATACGCCAGAGCAGACAGAATATGTATATGATTTCACTGTGCCAGCAAATCAAACATTTATGACAGATTATGGTATTATTGTTCATAATACTCTGAATACTTTCCATTTTGCGGGTGTTGCGTCTAAATCAAATGTTACCCGTGGTGTTCCCCGAATTGAGGAGATTTTAAGTCTTACAGAAAATATTAAAAATCCTTCTTTAACAATTGCACTCCGAGATGAAGCTGAATATGATAGACAAAAGGCATCACAAGTAATGTATACAATTGAAAAAACAACTCTTAAAGATTTAACAAAAAGTGTGCAGATATGTTTTGACCCGAATGAGCAAGATAGTATTATTGGGTCAGATAATGAAATTATAAACAAATATAGAATGTTTGAAGATATTATTGATTCTTGTGATGGCAACGAAAATATGAGTGTGAATGAATGTAATAATTCAAAATGGGTAATTCGTATTGAGTTGAAACCGGAACTTATGTTGGAAAAAAATATTACGATGGATGATGTATATTACGCTATCCAAACAGTATATTCCGAGGAAGTTAGTTGTATATTCAGTGATTATAACCACGAAAATCTTATTTTCAGAATCCGAATTAACAAACCAGATAAGAAAAAGGGCGTTGAAACACTTGACCAAACAGATGAAATTTATGTTCTCAAAAATTTCCAAGATACATTAATGAATAATATTGTTCTTAGAGGAATTAAAAATATTAAAAAGGTTATTCTTCGCAAAATTCCTAATCCAAACAAGGATGATAGTTGGGTCTTAGATACAGATGGTTCCAATTTGATGGATATTCTCGCGCTTGATTATATTAATTATAAAGATACAGTCACGAATAATATTGTAGAAATGTATAATGTTCTTGGAATTGAAGCTGCCAGACAGAGCATTTATAATGAACTAGCGGATGTTATTGAATTTGATGGCACATATATTAACGCGCATCATATGAACCTGTTGTGTGATAGAATGACTTGCAACACTAAGTTGGTTTCTATATTTAGACACGGTATTAATAATGATGATATTGGACCTATTGCAAAGGCTTCATTTGAAGAAACACCAGAAATGTTCTTAAAAGCAGCGAGACACGGCGAACTTGATATTATGACTGGTATATCTGCGAATGTTATGTGTGGTCAAGAAGCGAATTATGGAACAAATATGTTTAGAGTGCTTGTTGATACAGAGAAACTTTCATACGAAGTTAATAATATTGATGATGTTGAAAAACTAAGTTACGCCGAAGAATTATATAAAGCTCCGGATGATGATGATGCTATGTGCTCTATTAATAAAATAAATATTCAAAATAATTCTATTCATATTAAACAGACCGATATGGGTAAGGAAGATGATGATTATCACATAGACATTTAACTAAATATACCAGACCAACGTAGAATATAGTAAAATTAAAAATTAAAAATTATATTATTTTTAATTTTATTGAAAATAGAATGAACCATAGAATGAACCATATAATTAAATCATATTAAAGTCATTTATATAACATATATTATGCCTACTTTAAGAAATATACAGAAACGAAATAAAGAAAATATACACAAAACGATGGATTTAAGTTTTAACTTTATTAGACCCGATTTTGAAACAAAATTCAAAAAAAATATTACAAATCTATTCAGTTTATCAATGTATACGTTATTGAATAATAAATATCGCATTGATATTTTAACTTGCGAAATTCCACAAAATTTGGACCATTGTTGTTTTTCGGATATTTATTCTACATTTAATCTATTATTAATTAAAATTAATAATATTCCTGATTTTGATGTGTACAAACTAGCAAATGTTAAATATAATTTTTACAATGATATTATAAATAAAAAACTGTTTCTTGGTAATAAAATGTCAAACGATGCAATATTGAATATTTTTAATGAATGTCAAACTTTATATTTCAAACTAACTCATTTGAAAAAAAAAATAGTCCATAAAATATCAAAGGTGTTCGATTTTGACGAGGATTTGCGTTCGAATAAGTTGAAAGATATAAATAGAGATAACTTAATTGAAATGATTGATAATAAAACAATTTATACATTCCGAATTTCGGATTTGGTTAACATTATTGAAAATTCATTATGTTCGTGTGAATATGAAATGGTTCAAAATCCATTGCTTCCAAAAAATCCCTTCACAAATAATGTTTTAAATAATTCATTTTTAATAAATTTGTATTTTAAAGTTAAACATTCTAATTTAAAGATGCCTATTCTTTTCCATCATTTTTTTTTATGTTATTTTAATTTATTCATATTTGAAGTTGAGAATGATGTATTAATACGAGAACAAGTTATCATACGATATATAAAAAACTTGACAGAAGATGAATATTATAATAATATTATGAAAATGTTGAGAATTGTAAAGAGAAAATATAAGTTAAATATTGTTGATAATATTGATAAAAAAACACCAAAACATTTTATAGTAAACGCATTAAAAAATTATTATCATTGCTTTCTTAATTCCGAACGAAGTATTAATAATTATAAATCTAGTATTTTTTTAATTAGATTTAAAAAATCAATTTTTGCTTTTCATCGTTATAATAAAATTTTTGGACGATTGATATTTGTAACTGGTGGTAATAGTAAACCAAGTTACATTACACATCACTTAGAATTCAACCAAGTAAATAAATTTTTAAAAGAACAAGAAATGTTAGATTGTTATGAACCCGATATTGTTATGGACAACCGAGATGTCGGTATACCATTACCGAATATTCCTACATTCACTCCACACAACGTTATTAATGAGATTATAAACAATAATCCAACACTTATTAATGATGATAGTGATAATGATAATGATAATGATAATGTATCATATTCTTCAACGAATACTTCTGAATATGAAAGTAATTATGGTAATGGTAATGGTAATGGTAATATCATTTATCCAGACATTAATGATAATGTTGAATATGACGATACCGAAGAAGATTGGGAAGGTGATAGTGATGACAATGGTGATGACAATGGTGTGGATAATTCAACCTAACCATACACCAGTATCTATACTGTCTTCGTACATCTTTATTCTCATTTGTCTTGTTCTTTGAATTCTTTTTCGCTCTTCATAATTTGCGAGTTGTAACCCAATTTCACGTCGGTCACTATTAATTGTATTGCAAGACGCAGTTGCACGTTTTGGATTTTTTATTAGCAGTTTAGTGAGTCCGTTTGTATATTTAATAATTTTCATTCGTATTTAGTATATATTTTTATTATAGATATTAAAAATATATATTTAATTATTATCTATTATCTATTATTAACCTTTCTTGTTCTTATTAACCTTTCTTGTTCTTATTAACCTTTCTTGTTCTTATTAACCTTTCTTGTTCTTATTAACCTTTCTTGTTCCATTATTATTTCCACTACTTACAATTATGCGTTTTTTCGTTTTTAATTTCTTTAACTGTGCCTTAGCTGCTTCTTTATCCTGTTTTTCCTGTGCCTTAGCTGCTTCTTTATCCTGTTTTTCCTGTGCCTTAGCTGCTTCTTTATCCTGTTTTTTCTGTGCCTTAGCTGCTTCTTTATCCTGTTTTTCCTGTGCCTTAGCTGCTTCTTTATCCTGTTTTGTTTTTACAACCTTAATCGGGTTATTCACTTCTAAGTCAATCGCCTTTTCGTGTCTACGTTGTTCTAATAATGCTTCTTGTCGTTGTATTTTTTCATATAATTCTTTACTACATTGGGGCGGGACGAGTGACATATCACAACGTGTCCCGAATTTACATTTTTTTCCACAAGGCCATTTTTGCCCACGCTCAGCGCCATCACCATCTCCATTCTCATTCTCATTCTCATTCTCATTATCAAAATCAAATTCATCTTTTATTTTATCAAAATCATATCCATCACTGTAATCTAATATATAGTAGTCATTCGGTGGTTGGGTTGTTTCATCCGTTTTATTTTTTTTAATATATTTATTATTATTTATATTGTCAAGTGTCTTTATATTTTTCATACCTTCCCTTGAAATTGTTTCCATAAGTGTTTGTTGGTCATAAATCAACTCATCGTCATTTTGTTGATCTTTACCTTTTGTTAACAACACATATTTATTATCTACTGTTACAAATTTACGTATTACATTCTGACGAATAATTTCATCAATTAACCTAGGTAAATATTTCTCTTCAACTGTTGATTTTGTTGATTTTGTTGATTTTGTTGATTTTGTTATTTTATGAATTATTTTATATAATTGTTTGTATTTTTCTTCAAATGTTCGTTCGCTTTCAATAATTCTCAATATCCTTAGTTTATCTAAACGAACGTCTAGACTATTTAAAACCAACTTTAAATTGTATCTTTGATTTTCAAATTCATTTTGTTTTTTTAAAATAGTTTCAATCATTTTAACTCTCTTTGATTTTGTGATATTCACATCTTTTGTTAATCTTTTCAAATCCAAATCTATATCCATAAATGTTTTATCATCATCTTTATTAATTATTACACTATAATTTTTGCTAGTAGATGTCAACCCATCGTCAGTTATTTTTTCAATATCAACCTGAGGAAATACTGGAATAAACAAATCATTATGTGTTTCAATTCCAATCACTTTTTTCCCATTAATTACTCGGTTTTTTGGTAATATATTATATTCCATAGCGGTCTTTCTATATATAAATTCTAATTCCATTTTTGTCATATCATAATTTTTAAAAATAACATCTCCACTTGTTATAAATGATATTGGTATATCTTTCATAATTGCACTTTGGGCAAAAGGGGCAAACAATGTTTTCCCTTTAAATATGCCATCCTTATCATCCGGTTCATTACTAATTTCATTATTATAGAAAATTTTGAAACCAATAATTTTACCATTGTAATATAATATTTGCTCTAATATTTTAAACCCACTGTCTTCTAATATTTCTTTTATATCGTGGGCAGTATTTTTTCGCACAATTGTAGTTTGCGGTAATTCCTTTGTAAATACACCACATATACTCGGGTCATTGTAAATGTGTTCAACCTTTCCCAGAAATAAACGCATACTTTTACTTCCATCAAAGTTATGAATTGGGTTTAAATCTACATCAATCCGGTTCTTTACAAATTTTCTACATCTTTTTTTTACTAGTATTTCATAGTAGTTATTATATTTAATTAAAATAAGGGATTGTTTTTTCCTATCAAATTTATTTTTACTATAATAGTTTGTTGGACATATTATTCTGGAAGATGATTCAACTTCGACATTATCGATTTCAATGATTATTAAATTCAACCCGACGTCAAATAGTTTGGAATTCATCAAAACTAGGTCCCATAAATATGTATGGTCTATTACAATATTATCATCATTTAAATAGTCTTTAAAATTCAAATAGGACGCTACTATATTTAAAAAATAACGTCTGTCCGTTTCATTTTGTTCATTCGCTTTTTTATAAAATTCGGTTTCTAATACATCATCTTCGTATGTTATTTCCTCCCTTTTATCGTGCTGTTTATAAAATATGGTTGGTAGATTTCCATTATGTATTTGAAGAAAAATATCAATGTTCATAATATTATTTAAAAGTTCATCTTTAAACTCGCGAATAGTGGGTATTTTATTATCTTGAAAATACCTCATATAATCACCACCCTTCTTTCTTAACTGTAACAATGTGTATAAATATTTTATCATACTTAAACAAGCCAAAAAACTTTGGTCATTACTCTTTTCTACGCCTAAACAATATTTATTATCATTATTTATTTTAAATAATAGTTTCACATTAAGAGGAATATGACTTAATTTTGATTTGTCTATTGGAAAATTATTATAAGCAAGGGGGTCATTGCACACATTTTTTATACGTTCGGGTATTTTATCACTATCATCACTTATTTGTTTAATATCTTCTCTTTGTACTGAATTTTCATTTCCTGAACTACATTTTGGGTCTACTTGTGTTCTGTCTTTTTCAATACCTGCATCTACCTTCCCCCAATCCTTTCCTTTGTTTATTTTAAAACAACACGGAACGCAATAATTCTTGTTTGATTTTGCGTAAATAAAATCATCGCGTCCTTTTATTATTCTTCCATACTCATTATCGGATGTTTTACACTTTTCACTTTTAATTATACCATCCTTTTCAATAACCTCCGCTTCATTTAATGCAATATTTTCATCTATACACCAATACTTTGGGCATATATAATAGTTTTGATGTTCTGTATCGCTTCCAGTTTTATACGCACGGTCATTATATGACTTAGACCCAGAAATTTTATCAATATTATCTTTCTCATCTTTCGTTATTACTATGGGCTGTCTTTCTTCGGATGCCGTACACATTGTACTCCAACCTTTTGGGTATAATTTATCATTGTTTCTTATAAAATTTGGGTCACGTTCATCTATTCGTTTCTTATAGAAATTTCTATCTACTTTACCACCACCACCAAATGCTTCATTCTCTTCATTATTTGTTTCAGAATTATTTTGGCGAATACCAAAACCATCTCCATCATCATCATCATCCACTGCATCATCATCATCATCATCATCATCATCATCCACTGCATCATCATCCACTGCATCACGTTCGCTTTGTTGTATATTATTACCACTACTAATCAATAATTTATCTAATTTATTCAAATCACCAACATTTTCATTTTCATTTTCATTACCATTTTCATTACCATTTTCATTACCATTCCCATTCCCATTACCATTACCATTACCATTCAACAATGTAATTTTATTATCATCATCATTTATCACGTCGATTGCCTGTATATTTGATATTTGTTTATCATTACTTGCAAGTACAAGTAACGTTTCAATATAATTAAATATTTCGCCTATTATATTTAACGTATTTATATTGCTAATTGTTATTTTGAAATGTCTAGCCGGTGATTTTTCGCGACGAACCATAACGCGACAGTTATTATTTCTAATATTTGTATTATAACCATTATATAAGTATTCTACAAATCCTAATTCATCCCCATCCGCATATTTTAATATAGGTTTTATATTCTTTTTTAAATTATTTAACTTTGCAAATATTTGCTTTGTGTTTTGTAATTTTATGATTTTGGAAAAATGATTGGTTTTATGTTCTATATTATTATCATAAATATGTGTAAAATATGGTAAAAAATTTATATTTTGATAGTAATAATTGTTTATTTTTTCTACTAATGTATTAAACATATTATCTACTATTTTTTGTATATCTTTACTTTCAAAAGTTGCTTTTGTATAAACCTTACTGTCTGATAAATTACTGTTTTGTATAGAAATATAACATTTCCCATCTTCATAAACTTCAATGTAAATAGGAATAATATTTTTTTTATAGTTATAATGATAATAAAAACAAACCGATTTCTTCTTTGTTATTGATTTAATTGCTTTTACAATATCGCTTTTTTTCATAAATGGTTTGTTGGAAACAGAATATAATTTAACCAAACTATTTTTTATATTGCGTTTGCCATCTGAGTATTTAATTAATGGTAATTTTTCACTAACATTTAATACGTGAAATAAAATATCCAGGGAAATAAACATTTTATCAAGTGGGAATATATAAAACCCTAACTCTTCAATTAATATATTATCTTTTTTCTTTTCCAGAAGATGTGGTTTAGACAAAGCGTCCTTTAATTCACTTATAATAATATATTTATTTATGTTATCTATTGTTTTTACCTTCAATTGTAATTCATCCAACAATTCTTTTGTTGTAACCTTACGCTCTTCTACAAGTAATGGGAAATATAATTCTAAAATTTCTTTTTCGTTACTTGATGTACTGTTTTTTAATACATCAGAAGCTACACAAATAAATATTGATACATCGGTACCTTCATTAAATATACTATCCCCTAATTGTTCGTTGTATTTGTGTTCTGACTTTATTCGTTCATCGGTATATTTATATGGATTTGCATACAATTTTAAACAGTCATCGCTTCGTATTGTTAATGGGGTATTCATAACTTTATTTTTATTTGTTTCGTGAAATTCTTTTACCTTGTCATAAAACCATACACCATCATCGTTTTCCAATATTTCATTATCATTATTAAAATTATTGTGAATATATCGTTTTATTTTAGTGAAATCTACATTTTCATGATAATTTATACCATTGTTGTTATTATTGTTATTATTATTGTTATTATTATTGTTATTATTATTATTGTAATTGTTTAAATTTTCATTTATTACATCAACTTCAAGTCGCTTTATTAAATGATAATTATAATCATCTAAATTAACATTATCTAAATTAACGCCTTGTTGGGTAAATAAATATAATTCATCTATTAAATTATTTAGTTGAAAAATTTGGATTATTTTGTAACATACCATATAAATAGTGTCGTCCAAATACAATTTGGTATTTGTAAAAGTAATTATCTCGTTTAACTTTATCGTTTTTAAATCTAGTTTTCCTATTTCCAACAATTCTTTATCGTTAAAATATTTTTTATAGTATTTTAAATCGTTAAATGTTTCATCTGACATATTGTCATTTAATTTATCGACCTCGTCATTACTTTTATCAAGAACAATTGCAATGTTACTTATCTTTTTATTTGTCATTAAAAACAAGTTGTTTCTTTCCATACTTATATTTACGTATATTATATGTGATTATAAACATTTCATATAATATGTCGTATTATATGAATTCGTATGTATTCGTTTGTATGCAATTCCTTCATTCACAAACTACATATTAAAATATGGGTTATCATCTATTTGCATTCCGCAATAATTTTGCGGAGACTTCTTAAAATCCCGAGGATTATAAATATTTGCATCCTTTGCATTTTGTAGTAAAAACTTGAAATTTTCCCAAAACTCTTTTTTATGTCCAATGCTTTCCGTCATAATATGCGCCAATTCGTGTATTGCTACAAATGTCAATGTTTCTATATCAATTAATTTTGGTTTTTCCTTTTCCTTTAACAAACACAATGCTATTTTATCGCCCTTATTTTCACTATATGCTGTTAACGTGCTTGTTGGTAATGTTTCTTGTATTACAGTATTTGAAAATCCTTTTACCAAACGTTCTACTTCTTCTTTATCTGGGTATTTTTTTTTAAGAAAATCAACCAAATTCTTACATCTCGTTTCTACCTTTGCTAAAAGACCTGATGCTTCATCCATTCTTTCACGCTCACGCAAGCAATATTTCTTCCCATTCACATCTGATATTACACATTTCAACTGAAAATATGATGAATCTGAATAAAATTTATAACCAATATATAACACAAAAATAATAATAATATATGTAAATATTGTATCCTTTTGCATATATTATTTCTAAATATTAATTTTTTGCCATAACTTTTATTTAAACACCTGGTGCTACACCCAACTCTAATGTTACGCGGTTAGTATCAGCACTAATGGTGGGTTGATTAAAAGGACCAGTGCTTGCACCCTGTGGGATAGGAGGGTCACTTCTGAGTTGCAAGTTAGCATTGCGAAGGACTTGCGCAGTCATTCCTAAATGATGACCTGCCTCCAATGTTGTTACTTGGGAAATATCTCCTTGACCGGAAGGATTAAGACGGGCCCATTCACTGTTTGAATCAGTTGGCAATAAGTCTGCAGGATTATTTACCGATTTTTTATCAGTAGCAGGTAGTCCAGCAGAAGAAGTTTGAATACCTTGTACCTTTGCGTAATCAGAATTTGTTCCAACTGGACCAGCAGCGGCAACACCGGCTAGTTGGGGTGAAGAAACCACACCCGTCTTTGCAGAACCACTACCTACAGAACCACTACCTTCTACAGCACGGTTAGATGTCATTGTATCAGGCATTTCATTTTTAACAAATGAATAACGGCCAATGCCAACAACCCCAACTAATAATGCTAAAATTACAACCCAATTATCACTAATTATTTTTTGAACTTGTTTCAACATGAATACCATTTATATACAAATAAGGATAAAATATTTTTATAAGAAATGTATTTATTAATTGTATTTATTAATTGTATTTATTAATTATAATTATCCTTAATATTCACTTATTTCACTTCCTGAATTACTTATATTTTCAAAATCTTCACTATCACTGCTTTCACTTTCTAAATCATCTAACATGTAAATGTTTCTTATTTTTTTTGCATTTGCTAATAATTTCATACTTTCTGCTTTCGCTTGTTTCGCCCTACGCTTAGCATCTTTGTACCGTTCATAATTACCTCTTACATCTTTGTTTTGGATATTTAACTCCACCGTTTCTAATCCTTCTAATGTCGGAATAACTTCTTCTAAATTAAATATATTTTCGGTTTCTATTTGATTTTTATTTAATTTTGGTTTGATTTCAACATTTGAGTTTTTTTCTTTTCCTTTATTTAATTTATTTTTTATCTCTTCTGGATTATTTATACTTTTTTTATGAGTTTCTATCGTTTCATCCTCCTCATCATCATCATCCTCATCATCCTCATCATCCTCATCATAATTGTCATAGTCATAAATATCATCAGCTTTAACTTCATCTTTAACTTCATCTTTAACTTCATCTTTAACTTCATCTTTAACTTCATCTTTAACTTCATCTTTAATTTCATCTTTAATTTCATCTTTAACTTCATCTTTAACTTCATCTTTAATTTCATCTTTAACTTCATCTTTAACTTCATCTTTAACTTCATCTTTTATCTCTTCTAAAGTTTTTTCATTTTCGCAATGTTTTATAGTATTATTCCCCTTAATAACATCACTAACCGGTTTTGATAATGCTAATTTATTAAACATGTCATTGTCTTCCTTTAGTACAACAACCTGCTTTAATTCAATATAAGGTTGTAACATTTTGGAAGATACTTTTAAACCCTGTAAATGTAATATACAAACAACTTCTGTATCAATATCGATGTCATTTCTATCTACTATATTACCCAAATCATCGAAAAAAGATAATGGGTTCTTCTTTACTATACTTAAAGGCATCTCGGTTTGCAATCGGATTACAAAATATTTTCCAGATTTATAACTTCTTAATATAGGGTGGAATATATCCTCTATATCACTCATATCAGGTAGTTTTTGCCCGTGAAACCAATTATTTCGGTTGTTAAATATATGTTCTTGAATACATTTTTCAAGATTTTCAAACCACTCTATTGCATTCGAATTATTAATTGAAAGAATGAATTCGCAATATGATTTATTTTCCATATCCACAAACTTTGACTTAAATACGCCAGGCGGTGTTTGAATAAATAGTTCCTTATTATTATTTGTTAATTTACTAAATAATGTCTGACCGTGTAAAGGTATTGGACGTCCCAACTTAACTTTATTGAAATTAAAACCATCAACTGTATCAATATCTATTATTTTGTCACTCATCTTTATTTTGTTAATATAATAAATACACGTGTAAAAGACGCAAAAAAATAATATTATTGATTTCTATAATGTCAAAAAAAAATAATATTATTGATTTTATTAATACTAATTCTACACAAAGTGAAATTAAAGGTATTATTAAAGTTCTCTTAAATATGGTGATGGATGAAATAAAACCACATTTTTATTTAACTATTATTTTCATTAGTACTGTTTTTTTACTTATTCTCGCTATTTTTATATTACAAATCAGATTCTTTTTTTTTATTTAGTTATATTATATAGATGAGTTGCAAAAGTTGTCAATCTGGTGGTGGTAGTGGGGGTGGGTTATTTGCGATTAAAGAAGCGCTAGTTCCTTTAACATTAATTGCGTCAACATTAAGTATGAAGAAAAAAAAGGGTTTCAAACAAACAAGAAAACGCCAACCCAATGCGAAAAAACAAGCGCGAAAACAAACAAACAAACGAAACTTAATGAAACGTGGTAAATCCAAAAATAATAAACGACCTAAAAAATCTAGACGTAACACCCGACGATAAATTATAAATTAAAATTAATAATAATAAATTATTACTATTATTATTATTTCATAAATAATGCAATTCTAATTATTGCTAGTATCTCTTTCAACTAACCCTTCAACTTGTATTGAAAATAATTCGTTAATATTAATATTAGTATTATTCGTATTAATATCGGTTCCAAATATATTTGATAATTCTTCAACCAATCCCTGCATGGTGGTTGCCTGAAAAGTCCTGCTGAAAACTGGCACATAATTAGTAGTGTGATTACCATCATTACCATCATTACCATCATTACCATCATTCTCATTGTTATCATTATCATTCTCATTGTTATCATTATCATTGTTATCATCATTATCATCATTACCATCATTGTTATCATTTGGGAGTGGCTCAAATACACCACGCCCTATTGAAAAAGTCCTAATATCATATCTACATAATGGACACCGACAATTATGAGTAAACCATATTTGTAATTGTTCAGGAACAAATATATGACCACAATGCCTTATTCTCAATACATTTGCACTACTGTCTGGTTCAAACCGTGTTAAACTGATAGGACACGTTGAATTGGGCGGATTAATAATATTATTAAACTGTATTGTTTGTGTAGCGTGTTCTATCTCATTTTCATTTGGAATAACTGGAACATTTTCTAATTCCAAATTAGTTACATAGTCATTTGTTTCTCGGCGTATTGTATTTAATATATTATGTCCTACAGCGGTTAGGACATTGTCAATCGGACTATTGTATCGTCTTGTATTAAGTATATTGCTATTTAATTCCCTTGAATATGAATAAGGGTTGTTTCTACTTATACTTCTTCTATTAAAATAATTATTACTTGTATTTTGTGATATATTTAAAGAATCTGGATATCTGTAATTATATGTATTAGTATCCGTATTAGCATCTGTATTAGCATCTGTATTAGTATCCGTATTAGCATCCGTATTAGCATCCGTATTAGCATCATTGTGAAGATTATTAATATTTTCATTCGTTCCATTCGTTCCATTATTTCTCCTTACATCACTTGTATAATTTCTTCGTGTATTTACGTTACTTGTATTGTAATGTTCCCAAAATCTATGTGGTTGTGGTTGTCTTACTGGATTTGTAAAACGTACATAATTTTGGTATGGTTCGCTAGAATTTTCTTGTCCGGATGGTTCAAAAATCAAACGTCGCAATGTATTTTCCTGGTTACTCATAATATCTAGCATATTTCTATAAATAATATTATTTGCAGTTATTTGTTCTATATACGAATCTATATATATGCTTCGGTTAGACATTATACTATATAATATTATATACTTCTATTTTATTGTTTATCTTTATATTTAATAAATCAAATAATATAAAAATAATATGTCTAATATTACTAAAATGGAAATGAAAAAAAATGGAAATAATGGACTCAGTTGCTTAGTGAATATAGGTAATACCTGTTATATAAATTCGTCATTACAATGCCTTCTGCATACGAAACAGTTGAATACATTTTTCGATACTCATTTTAAGAAGTATAATAGTAATACGAATGAGTTTGTTCTCACGAAAGAATATAATGATTTAAGGAAATTATTATGGAGCAAAAATTGTACGATTTCGCCAAATAGGTTCATTAATATTATTCAGAAAGTTGCATCTGCAAAAAATAGAGATGAATTTAGTCATCATAATCAATGTTGTGCAAGTGATTTTACGCAATTCTTAATTGAATGTATGCATTCAAGTATTCAACGTGAAGTAAATATAAATATTAATGGACAAGTTAACAACGACCAAGATATTATTGCACTTAAATGTTTTGAAAGTCAGAAAAGATTTTATCAAAAAGAATATTCTGAATTAATAACTATATTTAGTGCAATTCAAGTTACATCAATTATTGATATTTACAATACCAAAGAAAAACCAAGTTATGTATGCGAACCATTTATGTCTGTTATTTTACCAATCCCTCATAATGTTAGGACGAATGGTGGTAATAAAATAACATTAATTGATTGTTTTAAAGAATATACAAAGGATGAAACAGTAACATTGGGTTCTAAGGAAAAAAGAAAAAAAATTATGTTTTGGTCTTTACCAGATGTATTAATCATTACGTTATCGAGATTTCACAATGACGCTAACAGAAAAATTACGACACATATTGATTGCAAATTAGAAGATATAGATTTAAGTGAATTTGTTATTGGATATAACAAAGAACATTATATTTACAACATATACGCTACAAGCGAACATAATGGTAACCAGCAAGGTGGTCATTATACAGCAAATGTAAAAATAAACAATAAATGGTATAATATCAACGATAATGTTATCAGTCAAATCAATAAAACGAATGTCATTAATAGTAAAACATATGTCATTTTTTTAGAAAAAAAAGGTGTTGCTATATAATATATACATATATATTATGAGCAGTAGTTTAAATCAAGGAAGTTTAGGAAGCGGTTCTGCTGAAAATAATACCAATGGGTCGTCAATCGAAAATACAAGTAGTAATAGTAGCAGTCCGTATGGGAGTATATCACAATCAAGTTCAGACAATAATGATGATGATAAACTTAATACCACCGCATATTCTGAATCAGATATATTCATACAAAATTTGATTACAACCACTGGTGATACAATTATTCACCCTTATACGATTACAATTCTAGTGATATTAGGACTTATTATATACATTAAAAATACTATTAATCCAGACCAATTTAATAATAACAGTTTTTTGGAAAGTGTTGTATGGACACTTCTTTTCGCGGTTCTATTTATTGACATCTTACATTATTATTTAAATATTCATATTTCTAAAATTGTTCAAAATATATATGAGTTCATTTTAGATACATTTAAATTTATTAAGGACTTTCTATTCCATATTTTTGGAGTTGACCAAGTTGTAGATAATGGGTCACCTGAAAATGAACCTATATTGGATGAAGAAGTATTCCACATTCCAGGAAATAAATATACTTTTACTGAGGCGGATGGATTATGTAAAGCATTTGGCGCTCGTCTAGCAAATTATGATGAAATTGAAAGTGCGTACAATAAAGGCGGTGAATGGTGTAGTTATGGTTGGTCAGAAGGTCAAATGGCGTATTTCCCTACACAAAAATCTACTTTTAACGAACTTCAGAAGTATCCCAAACAAAAAAATAATTGTGGACGTCCTGGCGTAAATGGAGGATATATGGCTAACCCTTACATCAAATTTGGTGTAAATTGTTATGGTATGAAACCTGATATGAAAAATAAGGATGAAAAATATATGGAAGCGAGTAAAACAAAAGTTCATAAAACAAATCATAATCACGGGTCTGGTCAAAATTCACGAAACACGGATAATGTTATTGTTGCTAGTTTTAACACTACTGATTGGAACCAATATGAACGTATGTAGATACAACCAAACACGATACACAAAAACAAAAAGGAAAATACGAAAAATAAATAAAACGAAAAAAGGTTAAAATGACAAATAGAAAAACTCACGTTATATTAAAAGGAACAAATGGATAAGGTATTAATAGAATATAATAAAAATAAAGAAGTAACTAGTGCTGGTTATTGTGTATCTGATATTTTAAACATTGATAAACCTTTATGTGTACCATTAGGATTAGTATGTGATAATGATATTTTTAATACAGATTTAGACAGACAAATATGTCAATATGTTCATTCATCTGATGTTTGCAAAATGCCAAATATATATGATAAGATGTTAGATTTAGTACAATATAAGTCTACTGGTAAACCAAAAAGTACGCCAAAACCCACCCCAAAAAGCACACGTAAAAATAAAAAGGTACTAAATGTACAATTAAAACGTTTGTCAAAAAAAATGAAATAATTAAAATCTTGTTTTATTATAATAATAAATTTATACTTATAATGAAAACACTTACTATCTCGTTATTCCGAACCTTAATTGAGTGGATTATATTAATAGCGATTATATATTTTATATATTGCGCCGTTCAGAAGCGTCAACAATCTGTCGTTAAAGAAGGGTTTGATAATTTACAAGAAAAAATGAACAATGAAACCCCAAGTTTTCCAATTGATGTAGTATATACTTGGGCAGGCGAGAAAAAAGATACAACTGATACAAGACAAGCCGACCACAATGAATTAAAGTATAGTTTACGGTCTGTTAATATGTTTATGCCATGGGTAAATCATATATATATAATGATGAACCCACCAAGACAATTACCATCTTGGATGAAAGAAAATGATAAAATTACTGTTGTAGACCATCACGACGTATTTTATACATTTTTTGATACTGTTACAAATTCAAACGCATTAGAAACATATATACATAATATTAAAGGTTTGTCTGAACATTTCATATATTTTAATGATGACGTTTTTGTTGGAAAACCATTATCTTATCGGGAATTTTTTACAAGCGAAGGGAATGCAATGATGCCTAAGAAAACAGTTGATATTCAAAGTATGAATGTTCCTGGAAAAACACCCAAAGTGAATTTTGAATTACCACCGTTTGCTGCTTGGTGGTATCCACATATACCAATACCACGCATTAAATCAATAACGCAAGAATTCCAGAAGAAATATTATGAATATATTGAATGGGTGCGTGGAACTAAGAAACGTATTGGGACAGGTTGTAATGTGTGCGAAGTTAATAATTTGTTATGTCCTTGCCAACAGCAACATTTTCCTTTGGCGTATTTTATGTATCAAAAAGGTAAGGGTGCATTAATGACACACGAAGAAACTTACCCATTTATAAAATTAGATAGTATGTTAAAAAACGGGACTGCTGAATTACAACAACTTAATATGAATAAACCAAAATTCTTTTGTTTTGCTGATTTTGGCGCTTTAACAGTTGAAGATAGAAATAAATTGCGCGAATTAATCAGCAACTTTTCAAATGATTATTTTAATGTTGTTCCTGGATATGAAAAGTAATATGAGTTGTAAATGATGAATGATGAATTATGATGAATTAAGTATAAAGTATATATTAAAATCTATATCTATATTAATATAGATTTTAGTTAGTATGGGGTCAAAAAAAAATAAAAAATATTTGAATAAATCGAGGAAAAAAAAATGCGCACACAGTGGTGGTCGTAGTGTTACTAAACAACCTTATAATAATTATAGTGCAAATCGTGCAATGATTTCTTCACCCAACTTCGTCACCAAATTAAAAACAGATCAACTTTTAACTAAGGGATTAACTGAAAAGGAAAAGGAAAATGAAAAAATATTGATGAGGAATATGATGTATGTTGAACTTATTCCTCAGGTTAGCCAAACACCTATTATTTCATTAGAAGATATTATACCAGTTGTGGATGATTATAATGAAATGTTTGGAAACATTTATAAATCAAGTGTAGATGATTATATTGAAATATTTGAACAAATTTCGTTGAATAGTGACAACGAAGAAGAAGAAAAAGAAAAAGAAAAAGAAGTTCCATTAATACAATCGGGTGGAGCTATGCATACATTCCGGGACGATATAAAGACTTTTCAATTTGCGTTAGAAACAGATATTAAAAAGAGATCCACCGGACTATTTTCTTGCCGACCAGAATCTAAACGAATGGGACAATTAAAATGGTTAAATGATAGATTTGTAGAAACTCTCAGAATTTTAGAACCAGAAAAAGAAAAACCAAATAGCACACAATTATCATCAGATATTAGTGAGGGGAAAAAAGTGGAAAAAATACACAATGAATTCATCAGCAGATTTATGGAAAATTTGCCTAAAACTGCTGATGGATTAGATGAGAGGTTAAATTTTATAACATATCGTATAGAAAATACGACCACTGCTAGTAGTAGAATTGCTAAACCAGACAAAATTCTAAATATTAAAAATGGTGAAACCCCACCAAGTTATAGAGCTCCTGAGGTTGAGAATCCTGAAAAGGATGAGAATGGTGAAGAAAAACCTTATGATAGTATGATTATTGAAATACTTAATACAGGCGTTAAATATGTTCCTGATGTCTTACAATCAGAAATTGGTAGCATCGAACGTCCAATCAAGTTATTTTATGGATTTCAAAAAGAAATTATTGTTAAATCTATTATTTTAAGATATATGGTTACATATATCTTGTGTGTTGATGACCCAATCACTAATTGGTATACTCATTTTCTTCCGAATGAGAAGGCAATGAAGTACTGGGAACCCAACACTTTTCGTGGAAAGACCCTTGCCAAAGATCTATCAATAGTAAAAGCGGCGTTGGAAAAAAACGTGGCTTTGACGGGGAAGAGTTATTTTGAAGAGGCACTTGAAAACTTACTACAAATATACGACCCTGATAATAGTGATGCAAACCCATTACATTATATATTTTATAGTTGGTTTAGTCCTACATATAGAACTGAAACTATACAACATACAATGGCTCCTACATGGGTATATTTTGATTATATGTTAAATATGATAGACCCCAAAATTGGTTATACATTTATATCTGCAGATACAGATAAGACGTCACAAATGAATGCTTGGAATGCGTTGGCACGTATTGTAAATGCGATTTATAATATTATATTTTTAAATGTGGAATTAACTGATGGATTAACGAGTAGCCAACGCCACCATCATCCAAATGGATTTCATATTGTTATAGACAATAAAGAAGAGGAAAAAAAAACGTCCTCAATAGCATCAGTACCAGCACCAGCAGTAGGATTAACAGCAGCACCAGCAGCAGCAGACCCACATACAATAGATCATGAATATTCAAGTTATAAATATGGTGATGACAATTTAATAATAAAACGCGCTGATGGGAATGTGCAGATGCCTCAATCTCAACTCGCATATAGTGACCCAGAAATTACAGATTATGCAAACATAACAGTACACGAACATACTGTAAGACAATTAAATAGTTTTGGTTCCAATTGTGCCGATGGACATAACTGTAAAATATTTGCCAGGATGGCAGCATTAATGTATCTACCAGGTGACGTTATTGAAAAAATTGGATTTAATGGAGATATTGATGGTTGGAGACTTTTTCCATTTAGAGAAGGTGGAGCTGGAGATTTGCCATATATAAAGGATTTACATATAGCAGATGAGGATTCGCCATATTTAAAAAAAGATATTGAGCCAAATTCCACAGGATATTGGCTTAAATATGTTATGTGCGCATGGTATAAGTATGACGAGGGAAATAATATATTTAAAATTGCTCTTTCTTGGAGAGGGTCGGAGAGCAAACGCGATTTTGTACATAATATAAAAGTAATATTGGAAAATCCGGTAGATGCAATTTCAATGTATAAAAGATTACAAACATTCCAATTTAGGGTTGCACCTATTTTAGACAAAATTATGACAACAGACACTATATCTATGATTATTGGCACGGTTCGTACTAAACCTAGACCTAAACCTAAATATTATATGATTGGTCATAGTTTAGGTGGTTATGTTGCATTATTATCAGCAGTTATTATGAAAATGGTATACTACGAATTAGATGTTTACATGTTTTTATATCAACCTTTCTTTGGGAATTTTCGCTATAATATAGCAAGTGTCAGTGGACAAACCGGCGTTTCTGCTGCAATAATTGAAAAAGCAATGGCAATTAATAAATTTTTGAAACTATTTCCTAAAAAACCTACAGATGCCCCTGGAAAATATAATGTATTTCGTGTTGTAGATGATGAATATAAAACATTATTTCAATCAGATATCGCATCGGATTATTTTAGTCAAGATATATACGATACACTTGTTTTGGACCATGATTGGACGGTAGATAATGGCATTGTTCATGAAATTACAAATACTATAAATTTACGTTACAAAGACAAAGACAATTATATAAAACTTGATGAAACATTCAACGAAATTATGAATATGACACCGGAAGAAATAAAACAACTAAAAGACACCAGTTTGAAGAGTAAGGTAAAAAGATTACGGACGTTTGTTAATTTAAAACGTGTTTTTGGGGAAAGTATAAATGTAAACACGGTAGAGACTGACATACAAATGTCAGTTGCCCACGCGCATAGTATGGGGCACTTTTTAGGTGAAGTAGAATATAATAGACTTCTAAATTTAACCACAGAATTAGTGTACAGTTTCAAAATAGGAGGAACTGAACGTTATATTCCTATGAAAGGTATTGGGATTGGAACGTTAGATGGAACGAACTTAGTGCTACAACAAGCCTTAGCAGCACCAGCACCAGTAGCAGCACCATCATTATCAGCACCAGCACCAGCACCAGTACCAGTACCAGCACCAGCACCAGTACCAGCACCAGCACCAGTAGCAGCAGCAGCACAAACAGCAAAAGCACAAACAGAACCACCATCACCACAAGCACAAACCTTAGCACCAGGAGCAGATATAAAACCAAATGCTCCTGGTGCTGGTGCTGGTGTAAAAGAATTGGATTGGCCGAAATGGCTAAAAGAGCCCGGCTCTAACAACGAACCCGGCTCTAACAACGAAGACTCTAACAACGAAGACTCTAACAACGAACCCGACCAAAAATACGCACGACCAAAAATACTGAACCACACAGCACCAAAAGAATTGAAATATGAAAATTCCCTCGCCGCCGCTCTTGGACCCACCGGACCGCAAGTTACCAGAGAGGAGGTAGAATTCGAATTAAATAAACGCATCGAACAAATTAATCATGAATTAGATGAAATCGGCCCGAATCTGAGGCAGGTGATAGCAGATATTTCTACGGCTAGGAAAGATTTAGAACGTTTAGAAAATATTAAACCAAGCAGCGCATTGCGCGATACATTAATAAGAACGATGAAAATCACCATAAACCAATTAACCGTCAAACAACACAAACTAGAAGACAACACTAGTAAACTAAATAGTTACCGCGAGCAATTAGCAAAAGGTATAACAAAAAAAGCAGATAAAAAAGGTGGACGACCAAAAAGAGGTGTTCCCCATAAAAAGAAAACAAGGAAAAAGAAAACAAGGAAAACAAGGAAAAGGGAAAATAAAATAACAAAGAAAAATCGTATATAGAATTTATTTACACCGTATTTAAAAATATGGTGTAAATATATATGTCTATCCTAAAAAGAATACACACCCCAAGTGGAAAAATTATTATTTCTATTGTACTTGGGTTCGGATTAGCAGCGGCGTTTAGAGCTTCTTGTAAAGGAAGAAATTGTGTAATTAAATATGCGGCGCCATATAAAGACATTGAAGAGAAGGTGATAAAGCAAGATTATAAATGTTATGAATATATATTAAAGCCGACCAAATGTACAAGGGATGTTGTAAATTATGCGTCATAAATTTTTCACTTTTTTTGCTTTATTGCGTAAATGTTCCATAATCTTTATTTAATAATAAATTAAAGAAAGATTTAATTATGAACGCTGAAATAAATAGCACAAGTATTAATGATTTACCTAGCGTAGGGAACTCTTCCCAACCAGTCCAACCCCAAAATATATCTATGAATGTATCAAATATAGCGCAAATACCTAATACTAATATGGACCAACAACAACAACAACAACAACAACAACAACAACAACACCAATACCCACAAATTTCGTCAAATCAATCAAATAATATTACTGAAACACCAACGAATTACAATGAAATTATGCAAAACTTGCAAAATTCAAATCAGAATAGTGGCAATAATGCATTACCAGTTCCGCCACAAATACCGCAATCCCAACAAGACCCTAGTGATGTAAGTGCTATACTAAAATCAATGCAACATATGGCAACATCATCAAACTCATTCGGGTTACCATCTCGCGATATTCCACAACAGTCAAATAGAGAAGACAATACTGCTCGCCCAAATTATGTACCAGAACATCATAAAAATTATATTAATGAATATGAAGCATATGAAAATATTATTGATAATAAACGTAAAGAGGAAAACCGCCAATCTTCGCTGGAAATACTTTATGAACAACTTCAATTACCCATTATTGTTGCATTATTATATTTCTTATTTCATCTACCGATTGTTAATAATTGGTTTATCAAAACATTTAAAAGTTTTTTCCATTCTGATGGAAATATGAATTTAAGTGGTTATGTTCTTAAAAGTATTGTTTTCGCTTCTCTTTATTATTTTATACATAAAGGCGTCAAATATAGCGAAACATTTTAACAATATTCAATTATACAATTATACAATTATATTTAGAAAATATGATTTAAAGATATTTAACAATTAATTATAAGGTATAAATTACCTTACATTTGCTCCAGTGGCCAAGTGGTAAGGCGTCTCCCTTGTAAGGAGAAGATCCTGGGTTCGATTCCCAGCTGGAGCTGAAATATTCATTTATTCAACATATAGAAATAGTATATTTTGAGTGAATAAAAATTGAAAATAATTATTATTTCCTATTGATAAGACGAATAGAAAATAATAACCTGAATTATATAACAAATGCCGTACCCCCACATACCAGGAATTCAATTTGATATTGGAACAACATGTGAAAAATGCTTTTATAATCCAACATCGCATTCATTTCACAAAATGAGTGAAAACGAAAGCGAAGTATATTTCTATACTTGTCACGCGAGGTCTAAATATTATGATGATAGTGAAGGGTTTGCAAAGCATATGAAATTAGAGATTGAAAAAATAAAAAATAAAAAATGGATGTGGATATTAGATGGCGCGCAATTTGGGTTTAAACATTTATGCGCGCCTACTTTTGGAATGAAAGTAATAAATGCGTTAGACAGTTTCTACAGTATAAAATTACAGAAGATTATTGTTATAAATGAAAATACCCCTTTCCGAATTATGTTAAATACTATATGGCGTTATATACCCAAATATATACAAACAAAGTTTGTATTCGATAAAAATAAAATGTTCTCAAAATTATTAAAGGTTGATGATAAACTACATTTACTTCAAAAGAAATTAACATTTTAATTATAATACCTTTTAATAGTGGGTTTACTTTCAGTTTCGCGTGAATTCTTAATATGTTCTATTATTTTTTCCACACTATTTTTGTCCGATATTACTTCATTTAGGCAATTTTCAATGAATTTATATGTCAGTGGGGTAGTCGTTTTAGTTTCACTAAATAATAATTTACCGTCGGTAATCTTAACTGTTGCATTTTTAAGTTTATCGTTTTTTTCAACTTGTTTTTGTATTTGTTCTTCAAAATTTTTACGTTGTTCGCGATATTTTTTTGCCATCTCATTTATTTCACGTAATTTATTATCTAATAAAACCCATTTTTGAATACTTTCTTCCAAAACAGACATTTACTAATATTATTATATGAATAATAATATTATTAAAAATTCGGAATTTATACTTTAATTCTATTTCTTACATTTGGTAATTGTCTTTTTTTGTATCCTTCGTCTTTTTGTCTTTTTGTTTTTTTTAGTCCGTCCTTGCCTTTTTTGTTTTTTTGTTTTTCTGCCTCCAACAAGTTTAGCAAAATAATCATATCCGTATTTAGTTAAATTTGCCTTCATCATCGTCACCTTTCCTGTAAAATTATCATTATTATCAATAATCTCTTGTATCTCTAAAATCATAAATTGCATATTATCACAAAATTCACTTACTTTATCTGAGTTAAATTTTTTAGTATCAAACCAAATTGCACGTGTTCTTTGGACTGGATTAGCACATAATTGTTTATTCATATGAATTATCCTCAATATATTTTCTAATATTTTGTTTAGTTCTGAAAAATCATTATTATCTTTATTTATCTCTTGATATTTTGTTATTTTTGTCTTTAATTGTTCCGACATTGTTGTAAATATTTTTGCATATTTATTCTGTAACTCACTTTCATCGTGAAGTTTTGTTGTATTATTATCACCAGGGTTAAGTGAATTATAATCTGCAACCCCGATTGGACTACTAGTTATTTTACGACTAATAACGGGCATTATATATACATATATATATGTATTTTACAATTCTAATTATTTTGTGATGCAATGTAATACCCAATAATTTCTCTCCGTTTTTCCAGCGTATTAGATAGAAGTTTATTCGCATCTGCACTTGATATGTTATAACGAAGGTTATAATTGATTATATTTTGCGCCATTGTGAGTTGTGTTGAAATCTGTTCTTTATTTAACATTCGTTTCAAATTCGTGATTTCATTTTCGTATTTTTTATTTTCGTACAGGAAAAAACGGATAGAGTGTAGAGGGTCTAGTTGTGATTTTTTTTTATTAACAGTCATATGGTTTAATTCATCAGCTGTTAAATCAACGTGGTCGGTAAAACAATATGTTGCTAAATCTTGCTCTATAATGAAAGGGTTTACATTATTTTGATATTTATAAGAAATAATGTTTTTTAAATATTCGTCATTTGTAACAGGGTCTTCTATATTCCATTTTATTAAATTACGAATATCTATAATATTTTTCAACTCTTCAATATAATCATATTTAACGGCAAAATATGCTAGCGAACGGGCAATTTTACCACGAGAATAATTGGAAGGAATAAATGTTTTACTATTCTTATTTATCATCATTAAATAATCTTTATTTGTGAATATATCAATGGGGTCATTAACTGGGAAACCCTTTGTATTATAAATAATATTATAATTGTATTTTGAACTATTTAATATATCATTGCTATTTTCTATGAATTTATAATTTTGACGAAGTGTATTTAACTTTGTATTACATAAATATAAATTGTGTAGGTCTGTTTTCATTACTTTTTTTCTTGGGTCATTTGAAAATATAGATTGGGGAAAAACGTGTTCTACATTCATATCTTCCTTATTATCACCATATATATCAATTATATTCATATCCGTATGTAATATTTTCTTAACACCAGAATAGGGTATATATTTATAATTTCTCTCCATTTGCCCCCTCAAATAATTACGCAGTGTAATTGGATTAGTTGCCCTTAATATTGATACGTGGAATAAACCATTTACTAATTGAAATGTAGAGAGAACGAGAGAAAACGAAAGTCTCTTGAATGGATACATAATAAAATGAAAGAATAAATATATATATTTTATTTACTTTATATTTTTTTATTCTTCATCAATCATTGCAGTTTCTTTATCAATTAATACCTCATTTGCAATGTTTTTAATAATCTTTTTTGTGTTCTTTTCATTGAATTTTGGGTCTCCATCGCCAAATCGCATAGTAATTACATTCATCCATTCTGTATGGTAAGGACTTTCACTCTTCCAGCAATTCTGATGGTCGTCTATCCAAACAGGGAGAAATTTATTTGCCATTCCCTTCGCTTTGTCTATTGCTCTTGACAATATGGATTTTTTCCCATCATCTTTTACCCATTCATTCTCTTCTTTTATATAAAATGTTTCACGTTTTATATCACTGCAATGGATTGGCAATTTCCTTACATCTAAATTACGCAATTCCTTTGTGAATATATCCGTTAGACCACTTATAATCCCTTCTGTCCTTGTTGTTTCAAAATCCTCATCCGATATTTGGAGATTATCTATAAAGTCTGATAATGTCATTGCATCCTTACACTTCTCATTCAAATATATATTCATATTGAATTTATTATTATTATTCGTGGTATTATTATGACTATTATTATTACTATTCGTCATTGTATTACCGATTTTTGGGATTATTTCATTTACCACTAAATTTTGTAAATCATTTTGAGTTTTTACCATATCATTGTGGCTTGATACTAGTGGGTTTATTATTTGTGTTGTTACAGTATTCATTATTTGTGTTGTTACAGTATTCATTATTTGACCGAAAAATTCTTTATCTACCCCTCCACCATTTTGTGTATTTTGTGTATTTTGTGTATTTTGTGTTATTGTTTTTTCTTCTTTCTCTTCAACAAATTCGCAACTTTTTTTGTGTCTATAATAATTACTATCGTGTTTATAACTCTTACCACATATACAGTTAAAATCAGTTTGGAACTTTTCTACTATCATTTTACTATCATTTACTATCATTTTATGTTTACGTGTGGATAAATGCCTATCGTATTGACTTTTTCTACTCGTGGCATAATCACATAATTCACAATCAAAATTTTTGGAACTTAATGGAACCGAGTTTACTATCATTTTCCTTAATATATGGAAACATAAAAGTTCCGTGAATTTGAACGAATTTAAAAAATGGTTGGAGCAAAAATGTATTTTCTAAAAAAATAATCACACCAATTACATCTGACCTGTGTTTTTTCAAATTTTGGAGAAAAAAATCTTGTGCAAAAACAGTTTTGGACATTTATTTTTGTCCTTTTTTCCAGACCGAAAATATGAGTTTCCTTAAAAAGTGGTTGGTGTAAATCACTTATTTTGGATTTTTTAATCACACCATTTACATCTGACCTGTTTTTTTGATTTTTTTAGAGAGATATGAGCAGGCCTAAAAATAAAAATGCACAAGAAAAAGCTGTGCATTTTTATTTTTCGACCCACGTTCCTAACTCGATTCTGAGATATTTTATTGATTTTCTCTGGTTGGAGTGATTTGTATTAATTATTAAATAAACTCTCACCAGTAGCATCTAAATATGATATTTTAAGTAAATTGATTGAATGATTAGTATGAATATATAATTTATAATATATAATATATTCAAATGAATAATGAAAAATATGAAGAAATTTACGATAAGCAAATATCTCCATTATATGGTTTAATGAGAAATGTGGAAGAAGATGAAATATTAATAAATGGAAATTGTTTACCGCATACATATTCTATTGTAGAACAACGCGTAGATATGACAGATATAGAATGTTACAGTGTAGACCCGCCTGGGTGTGAAGATGCAGATGACGCATTTAGTGTTTATGAAGAAAATGGTAAATTATATTTAGCAATTCATATTGCAGACCCAACCGAGTATATAAATATAAATACAGACCTTTGGAAATCAATAGAAAATAAAATAGTGACTAGGTATCCATCCAACCGAAAACCATTTCATATGATGCCAAGTGAGATAATGGAAATGTCAAGTTTGATGGTAAATAAATATGGGAATATAAAAAATGCAGTATCTGTAATAACAGAAATACACAAAGATACTTATATGCCAATTGGTAGTGTCAAACTATTATATACAATAATAAAGTTAAAAAAAGAGAACGCACTAGAATATAGTGAAGCGTGTGAACATAGTGAAGATATATTTGCAATTAAAACAAGCCTGAAAATAAGTGAAGCATTAGTAAAAAAAAGAGGAACTAGAACGAAGGGGGTAGAATTAAATAACATATCAACATCAATCGTTAAATATACAAATAACATTCCAACATTAGAAAATGTTTCATCTGCCGAAAAAGGTATGAAACAAATGATTGCCGAATTTGCAATATTTGCAAACTCATTCGTAGGTAATTATCTAAAAATTCATTTTAATGACGCAGGCATATTTCGAACGTGTAATGCAAGTGAATTATTAAATAGTAGTGATGCGATTAATATGACTGGGGATGAGTTATTGCACGCAATTATAACACAGGGTATTCAAGCAGATTATATGAGTACAGTATCATCCCACGACTTGGTAGGGAGTGATGAATATACACATTTTACATCACCAATAAGGCGAGTATCAGATTGTATATGTCATTATTTATTGAAATATCTTTATCTAAAACAAACCGATACATCATCATCAGCATCAATAACACCGCCTTTTACATTAGGGGAATTAGCAAATATTTCCGAACAATGTATTGTTGTGTCAAAACAAATAAAAAAAATTCAATACAGAGATAGCAAATTTAGATTGATACAATCAATGGGTAATATTATATCACACAAAAACAAACTAACAATAAGATATTATATCACCTGTTATAAGAATGGGTTTTTGAATTTAATTATAGACAAGATTGAACATTATAATACATATATATCGTATTCACTGCGAAAAGAATATTTTATATATGTGGATGACCCAAATAAAAAATATACGATTGACATCACACGGGTGAATTGTCCAAAAAAATTTGATGAAGGGTCAATACCAGAATTAGATCAACAATTCACGGTGTAAATTTACATAATTTGTTGAAAATATAATAAAAAGATATAAATATTTTATTATATTAAATAAAATTGATTTAACAAATAACAAATAACAAATAATATTATAAAATTATAAAATGGAAGAAATGAGTTGTGCAGTACTAAATAGTAAGTTGGAAACTTTGAAAAAGAAAATATCACCTGAGTATTATTGGGCGTATTACTTCTTTGCGTTAAGTCCCAGTTTATCGGGACTATTTCACAATTGTTTTCAAATAAATTACGGAAAGAAATATAGTCATAAAGACAGAATACTGGACGGCGATAGATTTGTATTTGAACGTATTGATACTCATATTGGTAAATGCCTGCAACCTGGAATATGTATACTTTATAAAAATGATAATATTACTGGTTGTATTATATCAAAAGATTTGAACCAGATATATGATAAAATAGAAAATGATGGTCTTGATGATACTGAAAAAAGTTATGGGTTTTATGTTTCGGAGAATTATTTACATAACTATGGGTATGATCTTGAATTTGCATATCGTGATTTAAAAAGGGTAAAACAACTTATGAAAAGATATTTAATAGTTAAGAATATGTTGTAAATTACACCATTGGTAATTTAAAATTTACATAATTTTTTGAAAATATGATTGTATGCCGTTCTTTTCGATAAGTGTCTTATTAATATACTTATCAAATAATAGACTTTTAATTTCTTTACTTCTATAATCTTCTTCTTTTTTTACATATCGTTCATCCTCCACCAAACCAAACTCCCGTTTCCATTCAGCAAATTGTTTTTTCATTCGGTTGCGACGAGTAATGCTTTTTTTAAATTCGGGTATGTCTTCCAAAACAAGCGCAAGCAATTGTTGTATAGGTTTCATAATTTGGTTCGTAATATAATGGGCATAATCAATTTGTAACTTATTTTCTAATATATACGTAGGTATTTCAATCTTATCTCCCTGTAACGCTTTTCTATCTGAAACCTTAACGTATGCAAATGGAATACGGTCGCCAGATGATGGTTTATTACCCGGGTCGCGTTTCCCAATACGGTCGGCTAATACTTTATGAGCAATTTGCTTAGGATTTTTGTAATTTGAACGAAGTGATTTAGTAATAATCAGCTTTTCCATAGGTATTTTTTCGTCAATCATATTTTGGAGTGCGTTTTTAAGAAATTCAATCGCATTATCTATGTTTTGCTCTTTCATTAATATATCAATAATACCCCCATAAATGTCTTTTACAATGGGGGCATTGTCTCTGCGTTTGAGAACAATACCCATACTATTCTGATAACATTTTTCAGCTGTATCCTGGTAAAGCATACCAACATACCTTTTCTTAGAAAGAAGACAAAATGGCATATACGTTTTTTCATATTCTAGGTCGTGTGGTTTTTTCAAGAATTTAGATGCAAGTTCTCCCATTTCCTTTGCTAATTCAATCGTAATTTCCAACGCCTTTTTACCCCGTATATCTTCACCTTCCATAGTTTGCAGGTTGAATGTGAAGAATACGCTGTCCGTATTATGAACAATTATATTGCCAACGCCTGCTGCGAAATGGTGGTTATCCGTTGTTAAATCATAAACATAATCATTATACTCAATATTTTCTATTTTTTTAATAGATTGCGCACATTTTCTTTGTTTATTGATTGTTGTATTAATTCTATATATATTTGGTTTATCTGTTCGTGTGTTAATAGAAGTGTTATAACCAATATTGTTTGCTAACCAACATATTTGAGCAGCCGATATTTGGTTCTTTTGGTCAATTCGTCCAAATATTTTGGGGTCTTTATCTCCATCAGCATCATATAATCCTTCCCAAAACGATTTTTGGAGGTCTATACTTCCATTTAAAATATAATCGGGAATAATCTTACAATTATTTCTATATAATAAAGTTCTATATTCGTCAATAAACTGTTTTTTTTCACCATAATTATCACAACTAAATGAGATTTTATACACTTTTGAACTTTTCAATGTATCATATGTCATCCATCTATATTCAGGATAACATTCTTTACATAATTCCATATATTTTTCAATTAATTTCATATTGCTATTATTTAACGCCCACGAACTTTTTTGTCCCGACGGACATTTGTATGAACCACAACTACCGTCCCCAAAGAAGAAACCAAGTATTTTCGCTTTTTGTAATTCAATATTATCATTCATATTATCATTCATATTATCATTCATATTATCATTATTAATGTTATGATTTTCCCGTTTCATTGTTTTTTGCAATAGTTTTGTTCCAATAGATACATCTTTTGGACTTATTTCGTTACCATCTTCTAATAACAATGAATGGTCGTCGGTCACATCAACTACACCTGTATGAGTTAATATTCTTACCATTTTTTTATGTGGAGCTAATTTATGTCTAATAACCCGATGTAATTTTGTCCAACCACTTTCAGTCCAAGTTTCAACGCCATTTATATCACAGTATTCTTTTTCTTGCTTACCGTTTTCTATAAAATTGTTCCAATTATTATTTCCATAATCTTCTGCCAAATGTTCTATTTCAACGATTTGTATTTGATTATTTACTTTAATATAGGTAGGTGTATATTTAGCAACACTATCCCCATATATATATTCGGCCTTACTCATAACAATACCGTGTTTGGATGTTTTGCAAATCCGGTCTCCATAAACTTCTTCAACAACACGTTTGGCATAAGTAAGCAATAAACGCCCAGTAGCAGTAGTAGAAGCAGCAACATCTTTTTCATAAAATGTGCTGGTTCTAGCACCACATTGTCCATAAAGTGAATTTGCAGTAATTTTATAACTGAGTTGCCTTTTATCCAAAATATTTTTCATAAAATCATCTTGTTGTTGTGGAATAAGTTTTCGTGTTGCCTTACGAGCAGCTAGAAGTTCTTCCAATATAGAAGGCATTATTCCCTTTTGACCATTCGGGAATTGCGCCCATCTGCAAATTTTATATCCAATCTTCCTTTTTTCGGCAGCGCTAGAAGGGGTCTTTCTATAATAATCATATACGTCATAGGTAATATCAACATATTGATAACCATCTAGGTTGTCATAAATATAATTGCCATCTTTATCTATTTCACCAGTTGTTTTAATAAGAATATCATTTAAATTGTATTCTTTCGTCCATACTTTACTATCGTGCGATAAATTTTCACTAATCATAGAAGATGGATATAAAGATGCGTAATCAACACACGCTACTGGGTTGTCCAAATATAAATCACATTTGGGTGGGAGAACAATAGCGCCTTCATAACCAGTATCGTTATAATTCTTTTGAATAACAGGCATCAACGTATTTTTTTCCATACATTTTTTGGCAATAAAACTGGTTAGTTTAATACCTTGACCACGCATAACTAAGAAGTCCAGTGGTACACTGCAAATTGTAGACATTTCAATAAATCCAGTAATTACATCAATCTTGTTCATAAGGTGATGGACTAGGTTACAATCCTGAATACAATATTTTGCAATTGTTGCTCTACCGGCAGATGATTCTTTACTCAGTCGGAATATATCTTGTGGGGTTACATCGTCCTTTGATAATCCCCATTTAACACTTTTGCTCATATCTACACGTTCAATGCCCGAAATAGTAAATGATTTATCTTCTTTATTAATGGACTTAATTTTGAATTTTGCACCATCTTTATATAATTCACTGCTATGACTTATTTCTTCAAAGTGAATAAAACTGCCAACCTCTAATCCCATCATATTTTTTGTAATAATTGTCGTAGTATTAGTATCTTCTGTATGTATTAGTTCCTTCACATTATCCCCAATAAATTGACTTGAAACATAATCCAATTTATAAGATGGAAGGTTAAAATCGCGCCTGAAATAATTATAAAGGTCAATTTGTAGACGTCCACCCATTTTAATAAATGTAAGGTCGTGCTCTCCGCTAGCAATCACAATCTTGCTTGTTTCAATACTTTTAATTCGCCCACGTTCATCTAACTTACCACAAATATCATCTCTATTACGTGAAAGTTTCAAGAAACGTTTTACACAATTATTTTCTTTTGCACGTTGAAACATAAAGTCGTAATCAAAACCAAATATATTATACCCGATTATAATATCAGGGTCTTCCTTGACAATTATATCCCGCCATTTTAATAATACATCTTTTTCTGTATCACACGTTTCTATTACTGCATTTTTAATATCGGCTGGTTCGTCGCATGTGTCAAGAACAACGCAGTGGTTTAGGTAAGGTTCTTTACTACCATATTTGAGAAATGTAGAACCAATAAACGTAACCTTGTCGCCTTCAAGTGGTGGGAAATTATTGAATGAAACAGTTAGTGCATTTACTTTATCGTCATAATCAAGTGTTGTGCTTTGTAATACACCGAATACAGTTAACTTATTTATGTCAATAGTGGATGTTTTTACCTTTGTTTTATTCCATCCATAACCAGTATTCTTTTTATTATCTTCTTCCTCCTCTTCTGCCCCGTCCCCGTCACCATTCCCATCACCAGGCCCATCACCAGGTCCATATCCAAAACTATCATCTTTATCATCTCTATCATCTTTATCATCTTTATCATCTCTATCATCTCTATCATCTTGACCAACTGTCGTCTTTTTCCGCAGACTACTTATTTTATTTTTTAACCATTTTTTTAATTTTTTTTCAATCATTCCCTGGGTTATTTTTGATTTATTTTTAGGATAAACGAAATCAATACAATCTAATTCTTTCATACTTACACTAAACCCAAACGCATTCATAATAATTTCTGGAAGTTCAACTTCTAAACTATCATCACACATTTCAACATCATAATCTCTAAAATATTCAACAATATTACTAGCCAACTTTTTGTAATTTTTAATGGGAATTGGAAAATCGCCGTGACTACTACTTGCTTCAATATCAAAACTACAAATCTTATAGGGGACTTGTGTTTCCTTATCATTTATAGGATAAATATAATTCCAGTCAATAATAAACTCGTAATTACACGTAGTATTTGTTTCATAACTTTCATTACCGTCATCATCATATTCACTATCATACCCGACAATTTCGATTTCACTTTTGTTAAACCCGACCCATCCAGAAGGACTTATATTACGAATATGAAAGAAACGAAGTAACGGTGGTATTTGCGCTTCATACAATTCTGTGTCATACCCACTGAAATAATAAGTGGTTAATAAACTGTCACCCTTATGAGATTTTTTATAATATAGATATTTAACTCTATTAAAGCAAGCCGTATTTTCAAACGTAATTTGAACAAATTTCTGCATTTTACCAGAATCAAAACCATATAATTTTTTTCGGTCTACCAATTCCATCGAAATGATTTGATTGGACATTTTTTTCCCTACTTTTTTTTTTATTTCATCGAAGAAACTGTTTTTAATGCGTTCATTCCAATTATTACCAACCCGAACAAAGAAGAAAGGGCGATAATTTTCAACATATATTGAGCAGGTCTCGCCTTTTTCATTAATGCCATACATTTGTATTTCAAATCTTTCAATGTTTTCCGAACTATCTGAACCACCATCATCGTCCCCGTTATCACATTCATCGTCGTTTCCTGATTTGTTATACGCATTAAAATCCAATAAACGAAATTGATAATCGTACATTGTTTAATGCAATTGTTATATTATTTTATATAATGGTTATTCTATTATATAAAAATCAATTTTATATAATATATGATATGATATAAAAAATAAAAAATATTTGGGTCAAAATCATATATACTTTTACATACTTTTACTACAAATATGTAGGAAATTAATTGCTATTATTCTTTCTTTCTTGGTTTCTTTTTCTTGATTTCTTTCTTGTTTTCTTTTTCTTTTTCTTTTTCTTTTTCTTTTTCGCAGGGGAATGAACCCTAATCCGAATACGCTTGCTCTTTTTTTTATCTCTTTTTTCTAAATTATTCTTTTTTGTACTATGTCTTCCAATATGTTTTTGATTCATTTCACCAATAATACTTTTCATAATATTGGTATTCGTATCAGCCGTATTCGTATTCATATCAGTATCAGTCGTATTTGCATTGCGTTCAATCCATTCCTTAAACGCATTTACATTGCGCTCTCCATTATATTCAGTTTCTCCTTTTTTTGATATAAAAACAATATGAGGATATCCGCGTATATTTTCTTGCTTAATTGGTAACTTATTTACATAATCTTTATGTATCAACCCAATCATTAATTCCTTCTTATAATCGTTTTCTAATTGTTTTCCAGCATTTTCCCAAGCGGGACGCATGCTATGACAATGACCACACATAGGATGAAAAACAGATAACGCCATGGGGACACCTTTTTCATAATTAGTATTCATTAGGTTTATTGTGTCTTCAATATTATTATTGTTATTATATTGTTTCATATTTGTGGGGCTTTTGAAATTAAAGATGGAGCTCAAATTATTTGATAAGTTATTTGATAAGTTATTTGATAAGTTACTCATATTTGTATCTGGATCAATTGAAAATGATAATGCCATTATAAAATAACAATATATATTATTTTTTATAAATGTAAATATATATACATATATATACGATAATGTCTAGTTGTAATAGATGTGAAAATCCATTTTTGATGATGTTTATATTATTAACATTTATAGTTATAGGATACTATTTTACTTTAGCAAATATGACGAATAATAAAAAGACTGGTGCAAAAACCGTAGAAGGATTTACTGCAACTGAAAATGAAGAAATGTTTAAATCCTGTCCAACATCATTGGTAAAAGAAGGTTCAAAATATTATCTTTTCAATAAAAATATACCTAAAAAAGATGGCGTGAACCCGTATGTAATGGATAGTTTAGATGAATATGTTGAATTTATTGAGTTTCAACGTAGCAAAGGGATAGATTGTCCGGTTTTATACATTGAAGGTAATTATAACGCACAAGGAACAAAGGAATATAGGGTACAACGAGCACCTGGAAAATCAACTAATGTAAAACCCAAACACCCACCATTGACTAAACTATTAGACGCAAACCGTGACTCAGATGTTTATAATAGAAATATGTTTGCTGGATTTGATAAAGATAATTTGTATATTGGTGAGTATACACCATTAGATGAACGTTTTCACGCATTTAAAGATCAAGAAAATAGTCCTAATGCGATGGACCCCAACTGGGGGGGAGCTGAGGTTTCCCAACAACTATTGGCACCCCAATTAGAACAAAGAAAAACCGAATTAAGCACTGATTTCACCCCCAAATTTATTTACGAAGAAAACCGTTATAACGTAAGAAATTAATCGTACTACGATAGATAGATATTTATTCTATAAAAAATGTATTAAAGTTTTCCATTCTATAAATGAAATTATAGAATGAGAAATTTGGAAAAAGATTTAGTTATCACAATTCTAGCAGGAGGTGAAGGAAAAAGAATGAAATCAGCATTACCTAAGGTATTGGTTACGTTTAATAAAAAACCGATGTTAATTGGTATTATAGAAGAATGTATAAAGTTAAACCCAAATAAGATTATTGTTGTTACAGGGAAACACCATAGTCAAATAGTGAACGCGGTAAATACGTATTTTATTGATGTTATTGATAAGACTGATATTATTTTCGTAAAGCAAACGGAACAAATCGGTACTGGAAATGCTGTTGCATGCTGTTTAGATACATATTCTTACAATGATAACGTCCTAATTATAAACGGGGACACCCCAAATTTGAAATCTGAAATTCTTCAAACATTCGTTGACCAATTGTATTTACAGGATTGTGCGAATGGGTTAATGACTTGTGAATATGATGACCCGACTGGATACGGTAGAATTATAACAGATAATGACAATATGGTTGAAAAAATTGTGGAGGAAAAAGATGCAACGGAAGAAGAAAAAAAAATAAATTTGATTAATACCGGCATATATTTTGTGAAGGGAGTATCGCTAAAAGAATTAATACCCCTTATAAAAAATGACAATGTGCAAAATGAATACTATTTGACTGATTTAATCTCATTATGCTATCAATATAAAAATCAACGGATTTATAATATGATTTTATCCAAGGGAAATATAAAATATGTTCTAGGCGTGAATACCAAAAAACAGTTGGAAGAATTAGAAAATACTTTAACTTGTTAACGCTTACGACGTGTTCTTGTCTGTTTTTTTTTCATTTTTTTATTTGTCTTCTTTTTCGTTCTCATTTTCTTTTTCTTATGCATTTTGGTTTTGCGGGTTTTATATTTTCTTCCACCTTCGAACAAACCATTCGCCATACCTTTTGTTGTTCTTGTTATCGGTTCATTAAATTTGATCACTCTACCATCTACTCCTGTTATTGAACTTGTATTCCATCTACCAGTTTGAAGTGCTTGCTCAAGTGCTTGTTTGCGCAATTTTCTGTCTGTCATATCCTTAGCTGTTTCAAAAATTTTATAATAATAACCCGTCGGTAATGCACGTCCGTCTCTGGGTACATCGTATGTTGTAGAAAGTTTACTTAATTCTTTATTATATTTTTGTGTTTCAAATGAAATCACCTTATCAGAAATTTTTATAACTTTAGACAAACTTTGTTTTATCACACCCATTCGGCCGGGTGGCCAGTCCGCATATAAATCCACTCTATATGTCTTTTCAACTACTAAATCATTATATGGTGCAAAATATTCTTTCGCCATTTATTATATATATATATATCTCGTGTATATTATTTTTTGAACCAACCATCACCCAAACAATTTGCGGTGACTGGATCTAAAAACTTACCGAGTTCTAACTCTATTGCTTGGTTTCTTAATACCCTGTCTGTTATGTTTTCACCAGTTTCAAAAAATCTCCAATGATGACATGTTCTTCTTCTTTGATTTTTGGGGGTGTCAAAGAATTTAAATGGTTTTTTACCGTATTTGTCACACTTCACTACGGTAAAAGAAAGAATTATATTAAAATTTGACCCGCAATATCTAGCCAATGATGAATGTATTAGCATATTAAGGTTATTACTATTGTCGTAATAATTAACTCTGTATACGTCTCCATCAACTAATTCATCACCATCATATTCTCGTATTGGCATTATTAACTTATTTTTATTTTACAATCATTCATTAAATTTACATTTTCAATTTTCAATTTTCACATAAATGAAATAAAGTAAAGTAATTCTATGAGAAACATTTGAGTGAATATCCATCTTTAATATATAATTTGATTTTACTATGACCTTTATATGGGATTATTTTTTCATTTTCGTTCTCAATACATTTTATCTCAACATTGAATAGTTCGCTAATAATTTTATACGCATTTACGCAAGTAGTATTGTTATTTAACTCAATCCATTTAACATTAGTGTTGTTATGTATAATCGCACCATAAAGTGGGGTTGATTTCTTTGAAGAACATATAAATTCCATAATTGACTTTGTGTATGTATATATATATATACTATACATAGACAAATCTAATATCTTATATCTAATATCTAATATCTAATAACTTTCATACACATTTAATTTATTGTTCAACTAAATTGTCACTACTCATATTTTTTAATTCTTTTTTCTCGGGAATACAGAAATAACCGCAAAAGTTTGAATAATCATTTCGGGCATAATTGCGTGCAGCTTCCATAGGGTCAAAAATTGGTTTTCCTTTTGCGTCAACAGATTTTACATCTTGTTTGCCTGTTTTATGGCTCCATTTCGGTGTGTTATTGTCTTTTCTATAAAAATGGTAATCACTTTTATTCCATTCTTTAGGGGACGTAGTTGCCATTGCCCCATGATAATATCCATCAGGGCATTTTTTTTTGGATTTACCATTAAATTTTATATGGGGATTGTCCGCTAGAATACGGGGGATAACATTTTTACATTTATATCTAAATCCATTTTTGCTCCGTTTTTTTCTTGTAAAATTATATACATCTTTGGGCAAACCTCTATAATAACCGGGTTGTGCGGTACTGCATTTTTTTTGTGTTTTGCATTTATTATACGCTTTTTTATCAATTAAATTTAAAAAATATGAATAGCAGTTATGCGAACGTTTAATATCTTCGTTTGAGTTCCAAATTCGTGGTTCATATTTGGGCATTATTAATAATTAATATATTAATAACATATAATAATAATTAAAAATAAATTATTATTATAATAATGGAGAAAAAAGATGATGACTACTATAAATTAGACAACGAATATAATGTAAATGAAAATGAAAATAATGAATTAATGGATATTGATATTGATATTGGAGTAATTCAACAAGGCAACGAAGGTGTAGAGAAAAATAGGCATATTGAATTAATGACATTAAGACACCGACCACAATCCCCCTGTAAATTATCTCGGTCGACATTACATAAAAATTTATCGGCAGATTTCTCAACCGAAAGTATAAACACGATGCAAAAAAGATATGACAATTGGAATACTATAAATAATGTGGACGGAAATTTGAATAATGGTCGCATAAACGAAATAGAAAAAGTAAATAAACCATATATAAAGTCATTGGTAATTTTAATAAATCATGTGTTAATTCAGTTATCGTTTTTATCTATTTTAGAACCATTACTTTTTTTTAATTATATAATTGGACTGGAAGAAGAAATGTTTTATGAACAATTAGATAATATTACGGAAGAGTCTGACCAACTAATTTCGCAAGAAACCGCACAACAAATTAGAAATCAACCTTTTTATGATGCGCTACTTACCTTTATCGTATACGAAGACCAAAATATAGATGGTACATATAATAAATTACGAGATAGTGCGAATGATGCAAGTGATGAAGCAATGCAAGTATTATCTTCATTAAAATATCAGGCATTCGTGATGGCTGTAATATTAAATGCTGTAACAATATTCTATACAATGATAACAAAATATATTTATAACAAAAAAATAATAAAAATGGTAATTCACCATATTACATTAATCATTTTTATTGGGTTGTTTGAAATTTGGTTTTTCACAACAATTGGGTCTAAATATTTTCCGTGGTCATCTGATGAAATATTCTTTCATCTATTTCAATGTTTTTGGGTACATACAACGGATAAATTCCCGGAGTTAAAAGGGTTAGAACATAATGTTACAATTACTTGTGAAGTATGAATATAACCCAATAATAATAAATGTTAGTTTTTCAATGAAACCAAAATGTTTTACCATATAATTATCTATAAGGGTGTAATTAATTTTTTCGTAATAATTTCTTACACCTATACCAGAAATAACAACACACCCTTTTTTCCCATATAATGCAGCAATAATTTCGGCAGTTGCTATTAATTTTTTTCCAAATCCACAATGTTGTGTTCCAATACTATTACTATAACTGGGTTCTGTATCTTTTCGCAAGGTTTCAACATTTCCATATACGTGTAATTCACGTATTAACCCCATATCTTGTAGTGTTTCCGAAAAGGCGACTCTATCATTGTATTCATTTGTTATTCTTAGACGAGTAAAACCAAATATAGCTTTTTTATCATATGTTTCATAAGATATAAAATATTCAATCCCTTGTGATGCTTCATACCGACGTACAAACAAGCGTGCGTCATTCATACTATAATTTGGATGTCTTCCAATTTCTCTAAAACGAATATCCATACTTGCGCTTGGTGTATTTGTATTTGTATTTGTATTTGTATTTGTATTTGTATTTGGAGTGTTATTCATTTTATCATTAATTATTTGACGCATATTTCCACATTTCATACCCCCCGAAATATATGTATCGGGAATGTCACGTACAACACGAGGCAATCTTATCCAAGGAAGACAATTTGACATTGCATAATATAAAACATCTTCAATATCTTGTTTATTTTCACCATATGGTGTATATTTGCCTTCCTCGTACCAACTTTTAATTTTTGTCCAAGGCACAATCTCACAAGGATAAATTTTCATTTGGTCAGGTTGATATAAAGGCGAAGAGTATATTTCTTTAAACATTACAATGTCTTTTTCTTTATTTGAATATGGTAAATCAGGCATAATATGGATGTCAATCTTAAAACAGTTATTTTTTAATATACGGATTGCTTCGATTGCTTTTTCAATAGTATGACCTCTATTAATTTTTTTCAAAATGTAATTATCTAAATGTTGCACCCCAATTTGAATGCGCGTCACACCCCATATTAAAAGTGTTTTTAACCAAGGTATGCCATCTTCGTCATTTTCTAAAACAGCATCTGGTCGGGTTTCAATACAAATACCAATTATTTTACATTTTGCGGTTTTATTAAATAATATCTCTTCTTCTAATGATAAAATTTGTCGCTTCGGTTCTTTGTCAAAATAAGTATTTACGCAATAAATAAACTGACAGAAGAATGATTTTAAATATTTTTTGGGATATTCGGTAAATGTTCCACCTTCGATAATAAATTCTAATTTATCACACATATGACCGCATGTTAATAATGAATCAAGACGGTTCTTTGTTTGTTTGAATGGGTCAAACCCATTATGGTTCGCGCGTTGTACTGCCGGTTCTAATGTCAAATAACTGCGTGGTTGTGGTGTCCAATCATTCCCTTCATGTGCGGGTTCATTTGGACAATAAAAGCAATCGTGTTTACAACTAAAATCTTGACCGTCTGGTGTTGCGGATGTTAAAATAGTGACTTGATTAATACCGGAAATGTGATTTGCTGGTTTTTTCATTAATAGTAACCTTAGTAAGGTGTTATCTTCAATTAACTCTTGCCCCACGAACTTTCTGTAATGATATAAAAGAATTGTTTTTTTTATTTGTGTTTTATTCTTATGGAACTCTTTTTGTATAAATTTATTAAATGAGTTCTTTAATAATCCCAGCATATTTTGGTTATTATAGTAAGAGTTTTTATCAAGTAACTCTTTTTCATTCATATTTATAAAATTAATAAGATTGTTCAATATTGCAATCATATTAGTTTCGGAAATCATATTTTTATTAATATCGAGTTCACTGTCCTTTACAAGTTCTTCGATATCATTTATATTCTCATTCGCATTTTTATTAAAGCAAGGTACATAAGAAGGTTTTGACATAGTAATCAAATTATATATTATTATATTGATATCATACCGGTCAAAAACAAATCAATTTTAATATTTTAATATTTTAATATTTTCGCTTGAAACATACTTTGTCATTTTCTCCAACAAGAAATTGAAAGTTGGAGAATTTTTCTTTAAACTGTTTCTTGCTTTTAGAATAATGGATTATAATTCCAACAGTAGATAACATTATAGATATTAAAAACAACGCATTCCTGATTTGGGAATATATATTGATTTTTATTTGACTATCTTTACTATCAACTTCAGACGAATTGTCCTTTATTATTTTTTCTAAATCGTTAATTGCTTCCTGCATAATGTATAAAATAATAATAATCATAATGACAATTATGGTAATAACGATTGGAGAACGCATAATAAAAATATACCATACGTATAAACCAACTGATAGTATCAGTTTGTTTTGTATATCTAAATCTTCTTGCGAAAACCCAATAAAAATTAATACAATAAAAATGCCAAGAATATGTTTGGCTATCATATTATCTCTAATAATGAGTCTAAGACTACAGGAAAATGTATCATTCGCATAATTTCCGGCGATGATGAAAATGAAAATTGCTAATTTTGATACATTACTAGACCCGACATTCAGAATTTCATTAAATTTTTCATACATAATAGGCTCCAACATTTTTTACTCAATATATAAGGTGTAGAATAAAAATACGTATTGTAATTATTTTTATTATACGTTTTTTGATTATTTTAATTTAATACAATACATCGTGTGGGGTTCGAACCCACGCAGCTTACGCTACCAGATCTTAAGTCTGGCTCCTTAGACCACTCGGACAACGATGTCTAATTAGTTTAACGACATTATCGGTCGTCTATTAACCACACGACCACTAAAGCAACCGAGCGAATAGAACAAAAAAATGTACCTAGAGGGACTTGAACCCTCGACCTTCGGCTCATAAGACCGATGCTCTAACCAACTGAGCTATAGATACAAAATGGTGTATTAAGAGGGACTTGAACCCTCGACCTTCGGCTCATAAGACCGATGCTCTAACCAACTGAGCTATAAATACAATGCACGAAGTGGGGTTCGAACCCACGCATCTTACGATACTCGATCTTAAGTCGAGCGCCTTAGACCACTCGGCCATTCGTGCTTAAATTCAACTTACCTAATTATCACTATAATTATTTCAACTCATTTTCAATACACCTATTTCAGTATCTTATACGGTTAATTCAAATTATTTTTAATACAATCAACTATTGGATTTATTCAATAAATTTGTTATTATCCTCTACAAATAATATATATTATATGTCTTTATATCTATTTATCCAACATATTACACCGAAAATATGTAAATGTTATACTATTTTACATATTTATTTTATCCTCCTACTCCTACTCCTACTCCTACTCCTACTCCTACTCCTACTCCTACTCCTACTCCTACTCCTACTCCTACTCCTACTCTCTCGGGTGTGAATCGAACACACGACAAATGGATGACTATATTGATACCGTTACAGTCCACTGCTCTACCCCTGAGCTACCGAGAGTGATCACACGCAGTAATCACCGATATTATATAATTATAAATCTTTATATGTTTTTTTTGAAATAATGTTTTACATAACAATTGTCGATGCGTTTGAACAAATTGAACTACTTCTGGTTTCTCTCAATGTTACATCATCTTTTGATGTGTCTATATTCGTATTCGGTTGCATATTGGCACCATTTGATGGGGTAGTTACATCTTTTTTATACGCATTCACTTTTTTTTTGTATTTTATGTGCTGTAAGATAAGGTATGTAGACTCGACCATCATTGTTATATGATAATATATAGGTTTATAAATAATATAACCAAAAAACATTCAATATATATTCAATTTTTATTCATATACTACTTCTCTCCACTTCTCTCCACTTCTCTCTAACATTCGAAAAAACAAGAACCTAAAAAGTATTATTGCTCTCCTATTATCATACACTATCTATATAATATATCAATATCACCAACCCCAGAGAGAACAGAGAGAAATTAATGATTGCTAAATGTAATGGAGAGAAATCATACCCCCCACCCATTAATGAGGTATAAAAGGGATATATTGTATATTATTATTTTCATATATAGTTGCATTAAAAATGTCGTTATATCCTTCTACATATACATTATCCCCACTATTCAAACTGTTACAACCGTATTCACCAGTACAACTCTTACCTTGAATGCTAACAGGTAATTTTATTGCATTATTCTTATCATTCATTGTATAATACTGCCATTTATCTCTATTTGCGTATACTGGCCTTCCAAACAAAGGCAATATTGTTTCTCTCCCAGATTGACGCGTTAATATGCCAATTTGTTGGTAATCAGGTATCGGTCCTTGTGTAGGCACATTCACAGGAATGCCAATGTTATGACGTAAATATGAATTTGTCTTCAAAGGGGGAGCGTATGGGTCGTGTAGAACATCACTACGATTCCGCAAACTTGGCATCTGTGTTTCATATGGTATATTAATTACTGTTGTATGTTTATCGTCATCCGAACCTCTTATACCTCCTCCATTCACTCCATTACTTATACTTCTAAATATACCGGATGTATTCAATAAATATATTATAATTGCTATAACTATAAAAATCATAAATATTGTCATATTTTCAATACAGATTACACCAGGGGGACATTTCTTTACCATTGTTAATATTATATACTCTTATTTTTTTTACATTAATAATTGTATTTAATGTAAAAAATGATTATGATTATGATTATGGTTATAGATAACGAGATAAACGCATATGACCGAACAAAAACATATAGAAATTGGCAAATAAAAGGGATGTTAGCAGTATCACTACCATATTATTGGTAAACCCTTTAACCAATAAAGCAACCACCGCAAATAAAGCAATAATATCAATACGCTGTAATTGCAAATATCCCAGTATATTAAATATACTTAACCCTAGTAAAAAATATAAAACCCCCCTACTTCCAAACATTGTTTTTGTGTTATCTAAGAAATTCATTATATTTTAATATATTATAATAATATTGTTTTTTATTGCTTTTATTGCTTTTTTCTATATTTGAATTTAAATAATACTTCCTATAATTATAAAATGGAGAATAAATTTGAACACGCCGATTTAAATGTTAAACAAAACATTGCTACTGATAATGATGATATTGAGAAAATAACAAGCGTCAAAACAAATGACACACCGCTATACCCTAGTCAAGAAATTTCAAGTGTTGAAAAAGTGGAGAAAAAACAACCATTGGCAATTGTTGAACATATTATTCCATCTAAACGTATTAGTTATATAAATGAAATGGAAATTGATAATGACGATATCGCTGCTGATAAAATGGAGCTTACTTGGTTTCAAGCAATGATGAATAATCAAGATACCCAACAAACCATTAATATGATGTTAACTTGTACATTTGAATTTTACCGTGTAATTATGAGTACATTGCTTACTTTATTTGTCCCACAGTCTTGTGGCGGAAGTCCATGTAGTATTTCCGATAAAATGTCCCCATCGGATGCATATGGCACATTTGCATTAACATCTAATTTTATAACATTGGGATTATTTTGTATTATGTATTTCATTGAAACAAAACGCGAATGGTGTTTAATTAATTATTTAGACATTAACCGTTTTAAACCCCGCGACAATGAATCTGTGCAAAAAGCGTTAGATTGTCTTTCACCCCAACGACAATTAAGAATACAAGATTTCGATAGTAAATATAAATACGCTGGATATGTATGTATGGTTGCATTTACATTGAATAGTCTTTTTAGTGGTATGGTCGTTTTTGTTGATTTCTTAGATAGTAAAACATTAACTGTATATTTGACAAATACATTATTTATGTCAACCAAACTTGCCGATGTATATACAATTGTAAATACAAAGAAGTATATATTCTTATCATCATATTTATCCAAAAAAATTCAATACAATGATGTTGACCCTGATAAAAAAGAAGTTGACATCAGTGTTTCAATTGAAGAATAGGTTAAATATTTTAAATAATAAATAATAAATAATATATTAATTATATTAAGATAATATATTATATTATATGTCAAGCAAAAAATATGAACATAATAAGTTGAGCAATCAGCAACTTATTAAAGAGATGAAAAAAAAACGTTTGTCTAAATCCGAAAAACAACAAAAATCAAAAGAAGTAAAAAATAATAATTCCAAGACGGCAAAACGTAAGAAAAAGATAACTAATAGTGAACAAACAAAAAATAAGAGCAAAAAAAAAAGGAAAGGGTAAATTAAAAACAATAAATTTGTATTGAAAGGAGGAGCAGGAGAAAATGACAAAATTGTGTGGCGTCCTGCCAATAACAATCAAATGGTGGCTAATAATGAACATTTGCACTATGATAGTGCGGGAATAAAAAACCCGTTGTATCGTGCCTATGGTAATAGTACAGATGAAGATAACGGCCCACTGACCATAATCAATGAGGATCATCGATTATATGCGAATGGATACACCACTAACTCGGGGGGACCGGAATATAATATATTTGATTCAGCGCAAAATGCCAAGGACATTTTGAATTTTTACCAAGACCATAGCATATTACAAATCCAAGGACAGAAGGTTGTATTTAGTAATGGTGGCGTTGAGCAATCACTACCACTACCACTACCACTATCAGAAACATCAGTAGTCCAAGGAACAGAACTAGCAGCATCAAAAATTAATGACCAAGAAAAAGTCGGGTTACACAATGGGTCGACTATGCCTGATCTTGAAACAGTTGAAGAATGGATCAATAAAACAGAAAATACCCTTTTAGAAATAAATGGTAAAATTTACAGTTTTGAAAATAATAATTTTTCTGAAACGCCGCCAGATTTTAATACAATAACTGTTGAATTGGATTTTATCATAAATCATATAACTAGAATAATCAATGAAAACGTTAGTAATGAAAAAATCAAAAAACTAAATGATCTTGATGAATATAGTAAAAGTTTAATAGATAGAATTCAAAAATTAGATAATTCGAACAAATCTGGATCTACCTCACCAACCATCGACTCATCGCAATGGAATCATCTACCTTTTAGTGGTCTAACAAAAAAAGAACAACTAGCAACAAGTTCAAGTTCTGCCCCTGCCCCTGACCCTGGCGCTGACCCTAACCCTAACCCTGCCCAAGTCCTTGCCGCTGACCCTGATCCTGCCCAAGTCCTTGCCCCTGACCCTGGCCCCAGCCGCAGCCCCAGTCCTAACCCTGGCGCTGACCCTAACCCTAACCCTGCCCCTGGCCCCAGCCGCAGCCCCAGTCCTAACCCTGGCGCTGGCCCTAACCCTAACCCTGGCCAAGTCATTGACCCTGGCCAAGTCAGCCAACTAGCCATCCCACAAGACCTAAGTATATCAATAAACGACGTAAACGCTAAAATAAATAAAGAAAAAGAAACTCTCCCAAGTGCAGAGGAAATAAAAAATATTTGGGAAAAATTCGGGGAAGTATACGCAACGTTTGATACAGATTATGATTTGCTTTTGCAAGATACGGTTAATGCTACAGAGATGTTTGTGAATGATTACTCTAAACCACACATAAATTACGATACTAGTTCGTACGAAGATTACATAGACAAAAAGAATAATGAAATATCTATGTTAATAACTGCTTTCACTATTAATCACGCAGGAATAAATACACAAACAATAGATCCCAAATACACATCATATACAAAAAAGATAATTCAGGATGCTATTGAGAAACATTATAAACCAAACTTAGAAAAAAAAATAAAACAAAATATGAACAGGATAAATCATATAAAAAAGAGAATAGACTTAATACAATCACGTGCAGAATTAACGCCAATAATTGATATTGGCGATATAACCGAAAAAATGCAAAAGTTTGTTCAATTATTGAAGTTAATTAAAGAGTATAAATCAACCACAGATAAGTCAGTGTCAATATCAAAACCAGATGCACATTCGTATAAAGAAGGTATTAAAGTTTTAACAGATGAACTGGCTGAATATAAATTTATATATCCAAAGCAAGATTGCGATACAATACTAGAACACCAACTATGCGTACCAGTAACATATAGAGGTAAAGTGATAAACGAAAATAGTAAGCGGGTTAAGGATACGGTTGATATTCAAATTTTGTCATCTTCTCTCCCCCACGATGGAGTAAACGGTACAGAAATAATAGAAAAAAAATCAGATGGGAAAAAACATATTGGTACACCAATTAGAACTATACCAATATCAGATATAGTATTTGATGATGAGAAGCAAATAAACGAATACGGTGATTATAGTAAGGTACACGATATATATAGAAAGATAATACAACATTATATAGCACTTAATAAAAATAAAATAGATGTTTTTAAAAAACTATTAAAAGAGGCAAAAGATCTTAAAAACAATTTTGAGTCTGTGTATAATCAGGTTGCGTATAGTATTGTTGCCAACGGGACTTCTGTACCATTAGAAGATACAATAGCAGATGGATATACCCATCTAAAAACACTGCTTGATATGAAGGAACACGACGATAAAAAATTTACTACCATAATACCCAAGGGTACCATAGTTACTTACACAGTTTTTGAAGAACAAAGACGTAACTATAACGCAGAAAAGGATTGTGTCAAATATATATCAAAGTTGCCTACCGAAGTGACAATAAAAGATATAAAAGGTAATAAACAAACAAGGAAAAATGAATGGCAATACTATCCATTTCGCGATTTATTAAAGAATATAATAAAGAGTGATGGAACACCAATTGAGGCAGTACAAGAGAATCTAAAAAATATAGATAATGTAAGAGTTGGTTTTGGGATTTGGAATAAAACAGACAGTATTATAACTAAATTTCAAACATTCCTTGCAGATATTAAAATTATATACAACAACGACGCCGACCTTCAGGATGTTATAGATAATATTGCCAAAACACTTGGCACAGACACAGACACAGACCAATCTATGTTTGGTAAAAAACTACGAGATCAAGTTGCCATAAAAATGAATATCATCATTGATTATAAAGACTTTTTAGTTAAACTAGAAGAATTAATAATTAAAAACAACCCTAATGAACAAACGGCTGATATTACACAGGATGATTATTATAATCTTAATAATAATAATAATGAAAATGCGGTATCTACCGAAACCGAATTTGAAATGCTTAGAAGCAAATTATATGATTATTTCAAGAAAAATCCCGATACCCTTAAAATTGATATGTTTAATAATCAAAAAAGAACCTTTTCATTTTCATCTAATGGGTTAGAATTATATAAAAATTATTTTAACAAAATAGTAGCGACAAATAATAAGAAATCGCTTGCACATTTTATGAAAGGGTTAAATGATGATTTAGAAAAATTAGAAGCGGAAGAAGATGATTTAAGTGATAATGATTATAATGTTAGTACCGATGATAATGTTAGTACCACTACACCTACCTTCACGTATCCCTACCCCGGCAGTGAGACGGATATGAAAGAACCACCAAGTATTAGTATGGATGAGTTAAATAGAATGAAAACCCTAACCCTAACCCCAACCCCACCAACCAGCCAACCTATACGACCTAACCGTCCCTATCATAATATCAGGGGGGGGGGGAAATCACCGCGGTATAAAAGCGCCACGACTGCTAAAAATGGGATGCTCAGTTTTACAAAGATTAAAGAAGATATTATATTTAAAACAAATAAGATTATAAAAGAGTTAGAAGAAATATCAAGAATTTCAACTGGTAAAACGGTAGGAACAGGAAGAGGAAGAATGCGTAGTAATAACAAATTACCTAGTGTAGATAATATACAAAGATTCGTTGGTCTAACAATGGACGATAATGGAGATGGTTTGAATATACAATACATAAATAAGAGTGGTCAAATGGAGACGAGAAATATTGATTTCAATAATGCTGATATTATGTCCCAACTTTCCAGCATTTTGACGTCATTTACCCAAGAAGGGAACACATCCGCCCCAAGTAATTTGTTTGATGAAGCGACTAGTGGTAATAATTCTAATATTAGTTTATTTGGTGGCGATGAGAGTGAAGAGCAATTACGCGCCCAAGCAAATTTTCATCATGAGAGTGCCATACTTGCACAACAAAAAATTGATGTAATACGCCAAACAAAAAAAACGAAGGATATGGAGGCTGCTAAAGCTAACCCAAAAATTAATTTACAGTTAGCAAGAGGGAGAAGATTATTCTACTAGAACGGTTAAACGACGATAGAAGTTTAGTTTTTTAAAAAATTGATTTTGTTTAAATAATATAAATAATATGTAAAATAATATAAAATATAAATTATGGAAAATATTTCTATAATTTCTATCGAAGGAAATATTGGTTCGGGAAAATCAACATTATTAAAAAAAATCCAAGATTGGGCAAAGGAAAACTATTATTCACACATATACTTTGCATTAGAACCAGTTGATGATTGGAATGAAATACGTGATAAAAGTGGCGAAACGATATTAAGTAAATTTTATAAAGACCAAGAAAAATATGCGTTCTCGTTTCAAATGATGGCATTTATAACGCGATATAATAAAATCCAAGAATTAATTGACGAAATATTAGAAAAATCAAAAAATAAGAATAAGGATGTATTTGGAAAGATGGAAAAGAGTATAATTATAACAGAACGTTGTTTGTACACGGATAAATATGTGTTTGCAAAAATGTTATATGCTGATAAAAAAATAGACGAAGTAAATTATCAAATATACAACTGTTGGTTTGACACTTTTGCAAAAAAAATGCCCATAGATAAGGTAATATATGTAAATACGCCATATACAATTTGCGATGAAAGAATAAAAAAAAGAAATCGTAAAGGTGAGTCATCCATTCCAACCGATTATTTAAAACAATGTGAAGATTATCATACCCAAATGTTACAATTAATGATATTAAAAAAGACGACTTATATACCAATAAATGGGTCAGAAGATGTAAATGATAAAAGTGTATTCAAACGATGGTTAGATATAATAAAACCATCCTTAGTGAATAACGAATATGAAATGTAGGTGAATATTGGTAGAGCAATCATAAAAAGATAAATAATGTATAAATAATGTATATTTGTTGAATGTATACATTATGTGTATGGTTTATTGGTTTATTGTTTTATTGTTTTATTTTCCCTTGTTTTTTCTATTTTTTGCTGTTTTTTGCTGTTTTTTACGCCTTAATTTAATTGTTTTCGTATTAGGATAGTTAACGAGATGTCTATTTTTCTTACATTTGAACCCATAAATATCAACATTTTTTTTGTGAAGAACCGAATTTTTACATATACCAACACTTTCTCCTTCTTTTTTATTTTGCCCTTTTTTAACTTTCTTAATACATCTACATAACTTCATTGATATAATTTTTTCGGCTTCTTCGCGCATATTTTTGGAAGAGGTAGGAATTTTCTTGTTATAAAATTCTAATATCGTTTTATAATCTTTATTGTTTAATTTGAATGACATAAATAAATGATACTAATATATTTGATTTAGATATTATTTTTGGGATGGATAAAATATGGATAAGACATAATATCTCCATAATATCTCCATAATATATATACATATATGTATAGTTTTCTATTACTACAATACTTTTACTATATTATAATAGGGGTCATAAGTGGAACATCAATGGGTATAATTGGTGTTGGTTCGGGATTATTAACGATTCCTGCCCTTGTATTGACCGGACTATCACTCCAACAATCTGTAGGAATAAGTTTAATCATTCAATTATTGCCCCAAAGTTTACCTGGTGCATATATGTACTATAATAAAGGGCACGTCAATAAAAAAATATTAATAATAACATTAATAGTATTAATAGGTTCATTTGTTGGAACAACATTAGGTGCATATTTAGTAACAAGTAATTATATATCACAGCAACTTACATATAGGATTTTAACGGTATTATTATTTATATCATCATTATACATTGGGTTTAATCATTGGAACCTACCATATAAAGATACTGGACTTGTAGGTGAAAACAGTGTAAAGTACGATTAAAGCATATGTATTTTAATTTTCTGTTTGAAACTATGTTCTTCATTAAAAGCATAAACATTAAAATGGCATACCTCAAATTGTTCTTTATCCGCCATTGTGTTAATTTTAGATAGAATTTTTAATTCCGGGATATATGTCATATATTGAAATGAACCATCATTACGCTGTGTTTTATCAAACACATAACCTCTATGTATAATTGTTTCCAGTTGTGGTGTTTTATGAATAAGATGTAAAAGATTGCATTTTGTCTGAACGTTGCGTATATTAGACATCGTATTATTAATATAATCAATTCTGCCTAACCACGTATTAACAAATGTATGCGCGTTGACGGAAAACATACACAAATATTTATTTTCTTGTAAAACAATTAAATTAACAAGATCCACAATTCTCCTTATGGGTGATGTAATATGAACATATGTATCTAATCCTAACGCGCAATGGTGTGATGAATTAGTATTAATTGTATATTCGCCGGCGTTTGTATTCCAAATATTCAGGAATTTGGATAAATCATCATCACCAACTTTATCAACAATTGTCAATTGGTCAGATTTACTTTTAATACTACTAGTCCTATATATACCATTTGAATGTTCGGAGAACGACTTGGCGGTATAATGGTTCGTTAGAATCATCAAATAACTAATAACATCATAACTATTTATAATTTTCATATTGTAATTACTAGCAATATTATGTCGAAGTGATATTTTTTGAACCAACTTTAAAACATCACTATAATGATTATTAATTTTCAAAACCTTTTCGTCGTAAATGAAATTCTTGAAAACACGAATAATTGTATTCACAAATTGAACATCTTTTATATTACCATTTTCATCAATAATAAAATCAATTGCAATAGCAAATCTATTTTGATTTTCTTGTAGACTACATAAACAATCCGATAGAATATTAGGGAGCATTGGTATTTTTTTATCCGGCAAATAAATGGTAGAAACACGCTGAGAAAATGAACCCCATAAGTCAAGAACATCTATCCATAATGTAACATTTGTAATATATACACTAACTACATCAAAATTCGTTTCAGAGTTATGATGATAAGATATAGCATCATCAAAATCCAATGTACCTTTACCATCAATTGTAAATATATGATAAGAATTTCTTCTATCCTCAAATTCCGGGTGGTTCAAATTAATAATGTCAAAATATTCTTCAAACGTTTTTTCTTTTAGTAATTCATATGTAATTTTATTGAATTTTTGAATGGAAGAATTATTCAAACTTTTACAGAAAAGTTGATATTCATAAAAGTTTTCCAAATTATCAACATCCCCGATTGTATGGATTAATTTACCGGTTGGAATGTCACCATCCCATTTATCAAATGTAAAATTAATATATTTATTTTTAAAATTTTTTGTAAATGTTTTGCCTTGAATTTCGTAAGGGACGATAAAAGGTGGAAGTCTATGATCATATGGGATACATTTGTAAAGATACTTATTATGAACCCTACCATAATTCTTACCTGGACCATTGCAAATAAGAATTCCTTGAATGCTAGTTATATTTCTAATATTGGAGTGTATAATTTCGATATAATTAGAATTAGGATTAATTCTAAAAACATCACCATTTAATAATTTATATACATACGGGTCAAAGTCGGGAACTAGTAATTTGATTTCATCCACATTTATATCCATTAATGAGTTCGCATCAATGATTGTGTATGTACAACCCATATCATATTTAGAACCGTTCTCAATCGTAATTTTATATTTTGTGTCATAATATGTAGAGGTGTTTGAAACAAAGTCTGTCATATTTTATAATTCTTCTTACAAATTATAAAATATAAATTATAAATGATAATAATCAATTTTATAATTTATCTGCAAATATGAACTGCAAATATGTATTTACTTCGGAATGTAAATTTTTGGTTTAGTGAATGTCATCCAATAGAATTCACATAGAAATAATACAATTGCAATTGCCATAACAATTGCATCTTTATTACTAATTCCTCTAATAAAAAGAAGGGGTGTTATTATCAATATAAAAATAATGCGTGCGTTGTTTTCATTACAATATTCAAATGTAGTATCCATAATAGTATATAATATAGTAGAATATAATAGTTTTGATAAAAATAATAAATATATTATTCGTAACCTTTACATCATTTACATCATTTACAGCATTTACAGCATTTACAGCATTTACAGCATTTCATTAATATACTTGTTTATTTTATCCTTGATAAAAACCAAGTTATTCATTAATGTAGAATAATTATATTTAATAATGGTAGATTTAGCGTTTTCTTTAAATTTAAAAGAACAATACCAGAATGGTGGTAAATACAAACAATCTCCTAATTTAAGTGTTACAAATATTGGTTTAATCTTTTTCCATTGTGCGTGACTATTTATTACATTATTATCAAAAATAGGAATATGTGAAATATTCTGATATTTATCAGAGATTGTATTAAATAATTCTTCATATTTGAATGAGACAATTGCGCATTCAACTTCATTTTCGGTACAATGAAAATAATTTCGGTTACATTTCGAACTAAATAATGGGGTTACATCATTTTTCCCAAATATAATATCGTAATTACCCCAATTACAATATTTTGGTCTCAGATATGTATCGTTCGTTTTAATCGCATTATGTAATTCACTATCTTTTAAAAATTCTTCATTATTGTATGAAATGAATGAGTCTATTAAATCATTGTTCGAACTCAAATCAGTTACTTGTGTATCAATTAACTTATCATTTAATTCTATATTTTTAAAACTCTTGATTTGATATTTACTAGTATCATTACTATTCGTATTTGTATTTGTATTTGTATTTGTATTTGTATTTGTATTATATACCTTAATATCGTAATTCTCAAATTCGGTTTGTAAATATTTAAAATTATAATTTTCTTCTTCTGGGTTTATAGAATAATTGTAAATAAAAGGTTGTAATGAATTGCAAGCATTTTCAAATTGTATTTTACTAGCACTATCAATATAGAATGTTTTGTTTGTGTGTATTTTTTTTAAGTGTGTTCTGAAATGTAAATATATTAAAAGAACAATAAAAAATATTATAATTCCTATGATATAATCCGTAATCATTATTATGATATTGATAATATTACTTTTAGATTTTATTGAAATATTCTAATTTGAACTCATTTTATAATATTTTACAATATTTTCCATTTCTTTTTATTCGATATGTACCAATAACACATAACAATGTTACTCTACATATCATCGTCATTAATACTGGGTGCTAAATAAAATCGGAAGGTATTTACGTCATCAATCATATATGTAAATTCAAGAGGTCTATCTTTTGTTTGTTGAATTTGGACATTTTTAGAAATTTTACTAAACTGGCAAATCTTGTGTATAAAATTCAAATTAAATGAATTTTTAAATTCGGTATTTTCGGTAATTGAATATAGTTCCATTTGTTCGTGTAAAATATTTACCTTCATATTCGTTTCGATGCCACTTGTTGTTAGTGAAATATCATCTTGATTAAATGTAAAATCCAATATACTGACATCAAATAATGCAAAATTATCAATCAAACCTTTAATATTTTTGCTTTCTAATTCCAACGTTGCATCATATTCAGTTGGGGGTATTTCAAACATATCACAATCAATATCTACAAGCGGTAGATGAAAGAATTTTTCATAACAATTAGATTTTTTGGGTTGAGTATCAACATCATTTTCTTGTTTTTTTGATTTGGTTTGTTCATTTTCATTGATAAATCCAATGGATAATTTATCATGGTCATCATCATTTTGCACTAGTCGTATATATTGGGTTTCATCCCGAACAGACAGAATTTTCGAAATAATGTTTGTATTAATTCCGAATTCATATGCATTTTCTTTTGTAATAATATAAGTTTCAAACCAGTCAGAGTATAGTTTTAATTCAAATATAACAACGTGTGAAGAATCCATACCTTGAATATACATATATTCATTGGTGAATTGTATGACGACATTGTCAGTAAATATTTTAATTTTTTTTAGTATTTCACTAAATATTGATGCTTTAATCCCCTTTTCAATAACAACGTGTAACATAATTATTAGATATATATATTTTACGATAATAAAAATTTATATATTTTAAATTCAATTTTTATTTTTACTATACATTATATATATGAGTTCATCAAAAAAAACACATTTACCAGACCCCATAAGTTATGATAGGGATAGTTTCAGTCCATCTTTAACAGGTAATACACATTTTAAATCGGGCAACTACGGATATTTTATTGATGCCAAAAAAGTTACCCAAGTAGGCGTAGATAAAATCACTCCACTTTTAAATTTGGAGGAGGTAGGCGTGTCGGAGCCTGGTATATACACGTGGTTGTTAGTTGATTTTGGAGAAGGTACAAAAAAACAAATATTTGTGAAAAAATCAATAAATATAACTGAAATAATGACAAAACACACAAACATATTATCAGATTTATTTGATGGAAAACAATTTATTGAACCAAGACCGCTAGCTAGCGGTAGTGAAATTCGGGTTTATTTTGGCGGTGAATTTAAAAAAAGCGTGTCAAAAGAATTTGCTTATTATACAATAAATTTCTTATCCGGGACATTCTCAGGTGAAACAATAGATTCAAGTTATTTTCCAAAACCAGTCCAAGGTTCAAACGCAAAATCTGGGTCGGGTGATATGTTAGATTTAACTAAAATAACCGATACCAAATATAACATAAAAGCAATATGTGAAGAATTTCTTGTTCTTTTTAAAAATGAACTACTACGCCCTGATGATATTGTTGGTTTTGCAAAAGATCAAACTGCCACATTATTATCAAGTAGTCTTTTTAAGGGAACATCTAATACAAATGGTGTTCTAAGTGAACTAAATAGTGAAATTATGGAATTACCTAAAGCGTTAGGAATGATCAAGGTATATAAATTTAATTTACAAAATAGGGAAGAAGAGAAATTGTTCCACAATACGAAACCACTGCAAAAAGCTTTATACCAAGCAACAATAAGAGATTTAGAAACTAAAATTAAAATGCAAGAAAAAAATGTGGAAACACGGAAAGAAAAAGAACTTAATACTACGATATATAGTGGGATGTTGAAATTATTTAGACAACAGTTAGTTGAGGCAGAAGACAAATATATTGATGTTACATCAGATATGATAGCAAAATATGAGTTAAAACTAGATTCAATAAATGGTGGTGGAAGAAAAACTAAGAAAACTAAGAAAACGAAGAAAACGAAGAAAACTAAGAAAACTAAGAAAACTAAGAAAACTAAGAAAATACCAAGATTGTAAGCGACAAATTACATATCAGTTTTCGCTAAGAATTTAATATACATTTAATATATATTAAATGTGTATATATATGCTATCAAAAAAAAATATAAAAACCGCGTATCTTATAATTGGTGTAATAATAATAATATCAACAATAATAATAATATCATCTTTGCAATACAATATATTTGAAGGGTTTGATAAAGACATATATACTGGTGTTAAAAATATAGATTTTGAGCACGGCAAATATCCAATGAAAGATTGTAGGAAATTACATGATAATTATTTAAATAATGGGGATAAATATATTGATAATGAAAAGAAAATAGACCAATTAAAAAAAAACCAAAATAAAAAAAATAAAATTCCATATAATATACAGATACAACCGCGCCAGACGAATAATAGAGAAATAGCAAACGAAATGAACAAAATCGTCAATTCAGAAACAGCAAGGAAATATAATTGTTTCAATAGAAGTAATTTTTATTGAATATTGTGTTTTACGCATTAGAATATTCAAATATTCAAATATTCAAGAATAGAGTGGGTATGGATCCATTCATCCGAATTATATAGATATTCCCCGCGGTCATAGTATCTCCAATTATTATTATTATTATTATTATTATTATTATTATTATTATTATTATTATTATTATTCGCATTGCCAATAATATCATTATTTAAATTGCAAATATCGCGTTTGATATCTTTATATGCTTGACACGAATCAACAATATTTCTCATTTTTATAACTTCATTATAAATATCAAGTGTGTATGATTTAACCTTTGCAATTTCGATACCAATAACATTCAAATCTTCTTCGGTAGCGTAAGTAACTTTTTTTGTAACCGGTTTTTCATCCACATTAATAACAATCCCACCATTATTATTATCACTTTGGTTGGGTTCATTGTGGTCGAGTGTAGATTGTAATGTATTTATTTTGTGATATTCTATTTTCGTCATTATTGTATCACTTATATCTTTCATATTTTGTTCTAAACATTTTACTTTATTATTTAGTTCTGTGTTAAGTTCATTAACTTTACGGGTCAATAGAGAAATAGTTTGTGTAATTGTAGTTGTTTCACTTTCAGACGTTAATCTTAATTTAGAATGATTATCATTGTTAACAATATTCATATAATTCATTTGTCTGTAATGGTTAAATAATGGGTAAATATCATTAAATCGTTTTATGGTATATAATAATATTTTGAATATATATTAATATAAAAATGATTAAATCTTTGATGGACTTAATGAAACGAATGAAGCAAACTTTACATAGTGATAAAATATATCATTTATTGATAATTAGTATATTTTATACGTTTTTATATTTAACATTAGATGACACCCATTTTAGTGGCATAAATAAATTGCAACAAATAATGCGCGATGAACTACTAAAAAAAGAGGTAAAAAAAACAGTTTTGACAGAAACATTTTCGAATAATAATGACACAAGTAACGAAATAAAAAAGGAAATACAAAAAGACAACGCTATCGATAAAAGTAAGGATGATGTGAAAAACGCTGTAATAAGCGATGATTTGACGCCTAGTAAAATAGAGCATTCATTATTGCAAAAAACATATAATCGTTTTTATTATTCATTAACGACAGGGTGTTTGTTAGGTTATGGTGATATATACCCGATATCAAATATTGCGAAATTTATTGTAATGACCCAAACATTTATAACCATTTCGTTAATAATGAACTAATCAATAATGAACTAATCAATAAATTATAATTCAAAAACATTTAAAGACATGATGCTATAAAACATCATAATGGAACAGACCACAGCAAGTTCAACCGAATATTCACAAGAAGAATCATATATGGGGTGTGTAAAATGGTTTAATAACCAGAAGGGGTTTGGGTATGTAACCGTTAAAGATGGACCCCTTGTGGGTGAAGATATTTTTACTCATCATAGTGCAATTATTTTGCAAAACGAAAAATATAAATTCCTGGCAGAAGGTGAATATGTTCACATTAAAGTTATGGATTGTGAGAAAGAAGGTTTTCGCTATCAAGCAAAACAAGTAAGTGCCCCTTGTGAAAATGGTACGCTAATGTGTGAAATTAGAACACAAAGAAAACCTCGTGAATTCCAAGAAACACAAGAACATTAGATATTTAGTTTCTATTCACACGAATGAAAATGAAAATGAAAATGAAAATGAAAATGAAAATGAAAATGAAAATGAAAATGAAAATGAAAATGAAAATAAAAATATATA